>CXWL01009518.1_pt1 | contig 30202 bp, 29 predicted proteins | sample 590931 | NCBI WGS metagenome assembly CXWL01 (sample SAMEA3498368, study PRJEB10139) | groundwater metagenome | biome: water well; material: biofilm material | place: Germany | collected 2015-04-27 | reverse complement strand
AGGTCGCGGGCGTGGTGGAAAGCGTGGGCGCGGGCGTGACCCATGTGAAGATCGGTCAGCGCGTGATCGGTTCGCTCGGCTGGGGCGGGTTCGCGGAGAAGGTGAAGGCGCAAGCCGCGCGCGTGATCCCGATCCCCGACGCCATGCCGTTCGACGAAGCCAGCGCGTTCATCCTCACTTACGGCACCTCGTATTACGCGCTGAAGGATCGCGGCCAGCTGAAGGCGGGTGAAACCGTGCTGATCCTCGGCGCGGCAGGCGGGGTCGGGGTCGCGGCGATCGAGCTGGCGAAGGCGATGGGCGCGAAAGTCATCGGCGCGGTGTCGAGCGAAGCGAAAGCCGCGTTCGCGAAAGAAGCGGGCGCGGATGGGACTGTCATCTATCCCCCGGGCGCCTTCGCGAAGGAACAAAGCCGCGCGCTGGCCGAGAGCTTCAAGCAAGCCACCGGCGGCGGCGCGGATGTGGTGTACGATGCGGTCGGCGGCGATTATTGCGAGCCGGCGCTGCGCGCGATGAATTGGAACAGCCGCTATCTCGTCGTCGGCTTTCCCGCCGGCATCCCGACGCCGCCGCTCAATCTCACCTTGCTGAAAAGCTCCTCCATTGTCGGCGTGTTCTGGGGCGCGTCCACGCAGCGCGAACCGGAGCTGCACCAACAAAACGTACGCGATCTGTTTGCGCTCTACGGCGAAGGCAAGATCCGCCCGCGCATCTCCGCGCGCTATTCGCTGGCCGAAGGCGGCAAGGCCATCCGCGCGCTGATGGATAGGAGTGCTACGGGGAAGCTTGTGGTGATGATGGAGTAGCGCGGTGGTTCGAGGTTGGAGCGCGCGGCCTCCGGCCGCGCAGGGTCGAGTTGCGCGGTTTTGTGTGCGCCGCCGGAGGCGGCGCGCTCCCTTTCGGAAAATTTACCGCCGCACAAACCCAGCCAGCGCTTCGCACACCCAACGCGCCGCCGTCAGCGCCGAGATGCTCGCTACATCGAGCGAGGGATCGAATTCGGTGAGATCGACGCTGCGCACTTTGGGGTCTTCGCACAGGAATCGCGTTGCGTCGAAAAATTCTTGGGGCGGGGCGCCGCCAGGCCGCGCGCCTGGCGCGCCCGGCATACAGCCACGCTCAACAACATCGATGTCGAAATCTACATGGATTATATCAACGCGCGACGCGAGCTTTTCGAGCGCTTCATGGATCGTGAAAATGCCATGCTCTCGCCAGTGCAGCGCGTCATAGATCAAAATGCCAGCCGCTTTCGCCTTCTCATGCGCCTTCTTCGTGTTCGCAAACGGCAAGAGCCCGATCTGCGCAATGTGGCCACCCGGCATGCCATCCTCGAGCAAAGCTTGAACTGGATTGCCATTGGTAAGCCCGCAATCGGTGTCGCGTAGATCGAAATGCGCGTCGAGCGTGAGCAAGCCAACGCGCTGCAGCGTTGAGTCCAGCGCATGCACGCAGGGGCGGGTGATGGCGTTGTTGCCGCCGATGACCAGCGTCAGCGCGTGCTTGCGTACAAGCGGCTCGAGGCGCGCCTTGAGCGGCGCCAAGCTGGCGGCGGGCTCAAGCCCCGCAATGTCTGCATCGCCGGCGTCGAACACTTTGAGTGGCGAGAGATCGGTCTCCGTCTCAAGGTCGTAGACGCTCATGCGCTTGCATGCTGCGCGCACGGTTTCCGGGCCGAGATCGCAACGCCCGGGGGTAATCGATCCCAAGCCCATCGGCGCGCCGAGAAACGCCACGGGCGCGCTGGCGTCGTGGCCGAGGAGGTCAGCGGCGGAGAACCAGGAACGGCAATCTGAGTCGTGAGGCATGGTCGCGAGTATAACGCACACCCATTCCCGGGGCGATGCGTAGCATCGGCCCGGGCCCCATAAACACGAACCTATCCGGATGGGCCTGAGTCTAGGGCCCCGGACTGCGTCTGGCGCATCCGGGAATGGGTGGTGCTTTATTTGTCTCCCATGGGTAAGACGAGCGCATGTGGGATACGCTTTGGGTGGATGCGAACCTGGCGACGATGGTTTCGGGCGCCAAGCCGTACGGCGCGATTCCGCGCGGCGCCATCGCGGCCAAGGACGGCCGCATCGCTTGGGTGGGCTTCGCCGCGGACCTGCCGGGCCGCCCGGAGACCCTGGCGCGCGAAGTGCGCGCCAGCGACAATGCGTGGATCACGCCCGGGCTTGTGGATTGCCACACGCACCTTGTGTTCGGCGGCGACCGCGCCCGCGAGTTCGAGTTGCGCCTGCAGGGCGCGAGCTACGAGGAGATCGCGCGGGCTGGCGGGGGCATTGCTTCCACAGTGTCGGCGACGCGCGCGGCGTCGCGCGAGGAACTGATTGCGGGCGCATCGAAGCGCTTGGTCGGATTGACGCGCGAAGGCGTCACGACGGTGGAGATCAAATCGGGCTACGGGCTCGATTTGGAGACAGAATTGAAAATGCTGGAGGCGGCTGGAGGGCTTGCCGCGAGTGGCGTGCGCATCAAACGGACGTTCCTCGGTTTGCACGCGCTTCCGCCTGAGTTCAAGGAAGACCGCGCCGCTTACGTTCAATTGGTCGCCGACGTGATGATCCCAGCGATCGCGGCTGAAGGCGCAGCAGACGCGGTAGATGCCTTCTGTGAGACCATTGGTTTCACCGCGGACGAGGTGGACTATGTGTTCAGCGCGGCGCGCGCGCATGGCTTGGATGTCAAGCTGCATGCCGAGCAGCTCTCCAACCAGCACGGCGCGGCGCTAGCGGCGCGCCACGGCGCGCTCTCCGCCGATCATCTGGAATATATCGACGAAGCGGGCATCGCGGCTATGGCGGAAGCAGGGACCGTCGCGGTGCTGCTGCCGGGGGCGTTCTATTTCTTGCGCGAGACACAATCTCCGCCCATCGAATAACTCCGCGCCGCCGGCGTGGCGATGGCGGTGGCGACCGATTGCAATCCCGGCACATCGCCGCTGACCTCGCCGCTGGCGGCGATGAACATGTCGTGCACCCTGTTTCGGCTCACTCCAGAAGATGCGCTTGCTGGCATGACGCGCGAAGGCGCTCGGGCGTTGGGGTTACAGGACGATGTTGGGACCCTTGAAGTTGGCAAGGTCGCCGATCTGGCGATATGGGACATCAATTCGCCAGCAGAACTGAGTTATTGGCTGGGCGCTCTGTTGCTGCGCGAGCGTGTGTTCGCGGGACAGGTTGTGCCCACCATCGAATGAAAATAGATATCCGTCCTTCCGGACGCGCGAAGCGCGATCCGGAACCTAGGGGCCAACGTCGCGTCGGTTGCCCCTGGGTTCCGGGTTCATCGCTGCGCGATGCCCCGGAATGACGAACAATTTGAAACGCTGTTTCGGAGCCTTCCATGAATTCCCGCCTGGATGCTTCCCGCGTCATTCGCGCACCGCGTGGATCGGAGATCAGCTGCAAATCCTGGCTCACCGAAGCCGCGCTGCGCATGCTGATGAACAATCTTGACCCAGAGGTCGCTGAGCACCCGGAAGAACTGGTTGTCTATGGCGGCATTGGCCGGGCGGCGCGTGATTGGGCAGCATACGACAAGATCGTCGAGACGCTGCGCCGGCTTGAGGACGATGAAACGCTGCTGATCCAATCCGGCAAACCCGTCGGCGTGTTCAAGACGCACGAGGATGCGCCGCGCGTGTTGCTTGCAAACTCCAATTTAGTGCCGCGCTGGGCGACCTGGGAGCATTTCGACGAACTCGATCGCAAAGGCCTGATGATGTACGGCCAGATGACGGCCGGCTCATGGATCTATATCGGCACGCAGGGAATCGTCCAGGGCACGTACGAAACGTTTGCCGAAATGGGTCGCAAACATTATGGCGGCGATTGGTCCGGCAAGTGGATACTCACGGCCGGTCTGGGCGGCATGGGCGGCGCGCAGCCGCTAGCGGCGGTGATGGCGGGCGCGTGTTGCCTCGCCATCGAGTGCCAGAGCGACCGTATCGATAAGCGCTTGCAGACTCGCTATCTCGACAAGCGCGCCGAGACCCTGGATCAGGCGTTGGCGCTGGTAGCGGAAGCGTGCGCGAACAAGCAGGCGATTTCCGTCGGCCTACTTGGCAACGCGGCGGAATTGTTGCCGGAAATGGTCAAGCGCGGCATACGGCCCGACGCTGTAACCGATCAAACTTCGGCGCACGATCTCGTGAACGGCTATCTGCCGGCCGGTTGGAGCGTGGAGCGCTGGATCGCAACGCGTGCGCAGAATCCTGAAGCTGTGCGCGAAGCTGCACGCGCTTCCATTGCCGTGCATGTGCAGGCGATGATCGACTATCACAAGCTGGGCGTGCCGGTGGTGGATTATGGCAACAACATTCGTCAGGTGGCGAAGGATGCTGGTGTTGAGGACGCGTTTGCCTATCCCGGCTTCGTGCCTGCTTACGTGCGGCCGTTGTTCTGCCGTGGCATCGGCCCGTTCCGCTGGGCGTCCTTGCACGGCAATCCGGAGGACATCGCCCGCACTGACGCCAAGGTGAAAGAACTTATCCCAGATGACGCACACCTGCATCGCTGGCTCGATATGGCGCGCGATCGCATCGCGTTTCAGGGTCTACCGGCGCGCATCTGTTGGGTGGGTCTGGGTCAACGCACTCGTTTGGGGCTCGCGTTCAACGAAATGGTGGCGAAAGGCGAAATCGGGCCAATCGTGATCGGCCGCGATCATTTGGATTCCGGCTCCGTAGCTTCTCCTAACCGCGAAACCGAGGCAATGCGCGATGGCTCGGATGCGGTGAGCGATTGGCCGCTGCTGAATGCGCTGCTGAACACCGCGTCTGGCGCGACTTGGGTGTCGCTGCATCATGGCGGCGGGGTCGGCATGGGTTATTCGCAACACTCGGGCGTGGTGATTGTGTGCGACGGCACGGAGGCCGCGGCTCGGCGCATCGCGCGCGTGTTGTGGAACGATCCAGGCACGGGCGTCATGCGCCATGCCGATGCGGGGTATGACGAGGCGATCGCGTGCGCGAAGGAGCAGGGGCTGGATTTGCCTTCGCTCGCCTAAACCGCTGCGTAGGCTAGCACCACGCCTGCCACGATCAGCATCTGCGCTGCGGCGTAGCTCCACCATACTACAGGCGCTGTGATGCGCCGCACGGGCGCGTCCGCTGGCAGACGGAAGAGTTCAACCGCGAGCACGAAATCACTGACCAGAAAGCTCACGGCGCCCAGCATCGCTGGCCAGCCAGCCCAAGGCAGCCAGAACGCCATGCACGCCATCGCTGTGATTGCGATCGAGTAAGGAACCACGCCCAGCGCCATCCATCCCAATTTCGGCGCCATCCACACGAGGAAGCCCAGCGTTGTCGCGCAAATGAGCGCCAGGGCGGCGTACCTCGGCCAAAGCGGTGCGGCGTCCAGCGCGAGCATCGCCAGCGCCAGAAACACGAACAAGTACGCAAGCTGTGCGATCAGGAACGAGAGGATGCCTAACGGCACGAGCTGCTTTTTGTCGAAGGCCAGAAACCAGTCGCCAGCGGCGGCAGCGGCGAGCGCAATGAGCAAGAGGGGCTCGGCGCCGGCGAGCGCGAACGCGGCGGCGAATGCAGCCATGAACGCGGTCTTCACCGCCGCCGAGAGAAGGCTAGGGGGGCGCCCAAGGAACATGAGGCCGTAGGCCGCAGCGGCGAGTGCGCCAAAGCCGCAAAGCGCCCAAGTGATGGTGCTGAACTCCACGTTTTCCTCCCGCGCTCAAGCCATACGTATTACCGCCGTGTTCGCCAAGCCGTTGCGTCCAGGTTTTCGCGCGCTAAGACAGCGCCCAATAAGGAGAACGATATGCGGCTTTCAGCGGACATTGCAGCGGTGGTCACGGGCGGCGCTTCGGGGCTTGGAAAAGCCACGGTGGAGAAATTGCGCGCCGAGGGCGTCAAGGTGGCGATCTTCGATCGCGACGAAGAGCGCGGCAAGGCCACCGCGGTCGAGCTTGGCGCGACCTATTGCAAAGTCGATGTCACCAGCGAAGAGAGCGTCGATTCCGGTTTTGCCGCGGCGCGCGCCGCCAATGGCCAGGAACGTATCCTGGTCAATTGCGCAGGCATCGGCAGCGCGATGAAAACGGCCAGCCGCTCCAAGGAAACCGGGGCGATCAAGCACTTCCCGCTCGATATCTTCAATCTGACTATCCAGATCAATCTGGTCGGCACGTTTCGTTGCGTCGCGAAATCGGCAGCCGGCATGCTGAGCTTGGCGCCGCTGGCTGAAGGGGAGCGCGGCGCCATTGTGATGACGGCATCGGTGGCAGCTGAGGACGGGCAGGTCGGCCAGGCCGCGTATTCGGCGTCGAAAGGTGGCGTCGTCGGCATGACGCTGCCGATTGCGCGGGACCTTTGCAACGAGGGCATTCGCATCAATACGATTCTGCCGGGCACCTTTGAAACGCCGCTGATGCTGGCGGCGTCGGAGAAGGTGCGCGAGGGCTTAGCCGCGAGCGTTCCGTTTCCGAAGCGTTTGGGCAGGCCAGAGGAATACGCTTCGCTTGCGCTCGAAATGCTTAAAAACCCTTATTTCAATGGCGAAGACGTGCGTCTCGATGGCGCAATTCGAATGGGATTGCGCTGACGCTCGCACAAATAGCCATGAAAAATGCGTGTTTTCACGCCACACTCCGCGACGAGCTCGGCGCTTTCCTCAGAAAAACCGCCAAAAATGGGGCTTCCGACGTTGCGACTCGCGTGGCATCGTGCAAGGGAGACCAGTAAGATGCGCGAATCCGCCGCGAAATCGCGGAATTTCTGCGCAATTTGGAGAAAGACGGTCACGCTCCATCAAGTATTGAATGGCATCACTTGCACTGTTGCTGGTGAGAGCGGGGCCGAAAACGCCCGTGCGTTACCGGCGGTTCGGTGAGATTAATTCACAACAACTTTTTGAACAGGGAAAAGAGAAATGGCTCGTAAAGTAGCGAAAAAAGCGGTGAAAAAGGCCCCGGCCCGCAAGAAGGCGCCGGCCAAGAAGGCCGCCGCTCCGGCGCCGAAGCCCGTAAAGGTCGCCGCGACCGCTGGTAAAACCGTCACCGCCAGCGCGCTTCTGCAAAGCGTTGCCGATCATCTCGGGCTCAAGAAGTCCGAAGCCAAGGGCATGGTCGAAGGTTATATCGATGTGGTGAAGGCTTACGTGCTCAAGGGCGCGAAGGTGAAGATCGGCGACATCGGCATGGTCATGATCCGTGCCCGCAAGGCGCGCATGGGCCGCAATCCGCAAACCGGCGAGCCGGTGAAGATCAAGGCCTCCAAGAAGCTCGCCTTCCGTCAATCGGCGGTGATGAAGGCGCAAGTGATGGGCGGCCGCTAAGCTTCGCCTAAGACTGCAACACTAACCGAGACGGCCGGCGTACTACGAAGGGCCGGCCGTTTTCGTTTGGCCTTTTGTAGCTGCTTTTCTGTCCTGTTGGCGGATCGGGCGCTGGCGCTGATGTGGGCTGGGTGGCATAAGCGAACGATGTTCCGAGCTTTTGGCCTTGCCGCGGTGCTGCTCGCTGCGTGCCAATCCTCCGCCCCAGCCACAGCGCCTTCGGCATGTGAGATGTCGGCTTCAGATCGCGCCTGGATGCAGGGCGCTATAATGGTATGGCGCTTCAGCGCGCGCGAAATTACCGGTGTGCGGCCCGTGAGCGACTACGGCGCTGTGTTCTTCGACGCCGCCTGCACGCTGACCAGCTCCAATGCGCTCTCGGCGGCGGAAGACGCCGCCCTGGTCTGGAACACCGCGCCGCATACCGGCACAGTGAGGCTGATGAACGGCGAAGATATGCCCGCGGGCGTCACGTCGTTCACCCAAAGCGGCGAGGGCGCTGCCTTTTTTGTCATGTCCATGCCGAGCGTCTGGAGTGCTGCTGGGGTTCGCGGCGATCCGATATCGCTTGAAGACATGATGACGTTCGTGGTGCTGCACGAAGGGTCCCACGTCGCGCAAATGTCAACATATGGCGCGCGCATCGGCGCCATCGCCGAGCGCAACAGCTTGTCGGAAGATTTCAATGACGACAGCATGCAGCGTCACTTCGAGGAAACGGCGGCCTTCACTGCTTCGATACTGCGCGAGACCGAATTGTTCGTACAAGCCGCAGCCGCGGTCGATGGCGCGGAAGCCTTGCGATTGGCGCGAGAGGCGCGCACGATGATGCGGGCGCGTGCGTCGCGCTATTTTGTCGGCGATGCCGCCTATTACGCCGAGGCGGAAGGCTTATTCCTCACCTTGGAGGGCTCAGGCCAGTGGGCGGGCTATCGCTGGCTCGTTCACCCGCGGGGAAAGGCGATGGATGCTGAACTTGCACGGCGTGCGGCAATGCGCAGCCGTTGGTGGTCGCAAAACGAGGGGTTGGCGATCGCGCTGGTGCTCGACCGGCTCGGGGCGGGGGGCTGGCATGAGGTCGCTTTTGGCGACGGATCGCGAACTATGCTTGAGATGCTTGACCAAGCGCTGGGCCTGTAGCGTTTACTCAAACGCCACCCGCATCGCGCCCACTTGGCGGATCGCACCCGGCGCGAGCTTCGGAAAATCCCCAACGAGCTCCGTGTTCGGCGCCAGCCGCGCGATTGTCGCCAGCGTTTCCTCCATCTCCGCGCGCGCGAGCGCTTCGCCGACGCAGCGGTGCGCGCCGCCGCCAAACACGGGATGCCAGCGGGGATGATCTGTGCGGCGGATGTCGAAGCGGTCAGGGTCGGCGTAAACTTCCGGGTCGCGCAGCGCCGAGAGTAGCGACACCGCGATTGGCGTGCCTGCTGGCACCAAGTAGCCGTCGATCTCCAGATCGCGCACGGCAACGCGCGGCACGCCTGAAACGATCGGATCGAAGCGCAAGCCTTCATCGACCACGCCCTTCTTCAACCCGTCCGGGTCGGCGCAGAATGCGCTCCATTGCTCCGGGTGGCGTAGCAGCTGCGCCAGGATCATGCACAGCGACCCGCGCGTGGTGTCGGAGCCGGCGAGGATGAGCCCAAGCACTTGGGTGCGGACTTCCGCTTCGCTCAGTTCGCCGTCCTCGGTCGTGGTGCGCAGATAATCGGTGATGAAATCCTCGCGCGGTCTGGCGCGACGTTCTTCAAACAGGCTCTCCACATAAGCGTTGAACTCGACCAGACTCTTCTCGATTTGTGGGCGCCGCCCGGTATCGAGGAAGCCGATCGATTCGGCGGTGTCGGCGATCCATTGCATGAACACCGGCAGATCGCTGCGCGGGATCCCCAAAATGTCGGCGATAATGCGGGCGGGAATTTGCGCGGCAATCTCGTTGACGAAATCGATGGGGCCCTTGCCCAGCCGTTCGCTCACCAATTCCCCCGCAAGCGCCGCCGCTTTCGGGCGCATAGCATCCATCAGCTTGAACGCGAACGTGCGCGACACCGGCGCACGGCGGCGGCGGTGCACCTCGCCGTTGGCGAACAGCATGCCGGTGGCGGTGAGGTCCCAGATCGGGCCGTCGGTGATGCCCTGCATCACTTTGGTTTCGGTCTCCATCTGCCGGGTGGCGTCGCTGGTGACCAGGTCGAGATGGCGGTGGCGCAGAGCGAGCACGATGCCCAGCGGCGTGCGCGCTAGCGGCGCCTGCTCGCGGAACGACTTCAAATAGGCATGGGGATCGGTCCCCTCGGCGTCGAATGCGATGGCGGGAGCTTCTGAGAGCGGGCGAGCATTCATGGGGAGGTCTCCTTCAGGTGTTTCTACACTGCCAGCAGCGCGCGCGCACGCCGCAATACGTCGACGGATTGCGCGACTTCCGCTTGCGTGAAATGCGGTATGAACTGGGTCTCGGCGGAGAGGAATTGGTCGGTCATCTGCTGGTAGCGGACGCGGCCTTTCTTGGTGATGGAGATCAGGTGGCTCTTGCGGTGACGTGGATTCTCGACGAGTTCGACAAATCCTTGTTCTAGCAGCCGGTTCACAATGGTTTGGCAGTGTTGGCGCGAAACCGGGCGAGCGCGCGCCATTTCCGGCACAGTCTGGTCTCCGTCGAGGATCAAGCTGCGCATGATCCCCCATTCTCCACCCGCTTGGGCGAAGCCGGCGATTGCCTGGGTGGCCGCTTCGAGCCGGAAATAAAGCTCGATGACCGCCACGGAGAGGTCAAGCAGGGCTTCGGGCGTCACTGGCCGCGCTTTTTTCATTTGACAATCCGCTTGTCAGAAATGACATATCACTTGTCATTGTGGAGAGTCCAGCATGAGCCTGCTAGTCGACAACATGCACTGGGTCATGCTGGTTAGCGGGCTGCTGACGCTGAGCATGCTGCAAGCGGCGTTTTCACCGCGCGCGGCGGTGCGCTCGATATTCGGTGAGGAGCTTTCCGGCGCCGCGGCCGAGCTCGTCGTGCGCAATTGGGGCGGGCTGATCGCTGGCGGCGGGGCGATGTTGATCTATGCCGCGTTCAATCCCGAATGGCGCCCGCTGGTGCTGATCTTCACCGGCGCGGGTAAGCTTATGTTCATCGCCTTGGTGCTGGCGCACGGACACAAATTGTCGCGGCAAGCGGGCGCGGCGGTCGTGCTCGACTCCATCATGGTTGCGCTATTCGCGGCATACCTGCTCGCGCCAGGGGTGAATTGAAGCCCGCGAAGGGATGGACCGCATAGGGCCGCTCAGGTCGTGGCGGCAGTGCCTGAGCGCCGCTCGCGGCGGCATTGATCCAAGAGTGATCCGACGCCGAGCGCCAGCCGTATCTCCGTGAGGAGAACGTTGCTTGCCCTTTGATCCCGTCACAGTGAGTGCTGGTCCCGTGAGCGCCGGCTCCGTCCGCCGTCCGCGGAGCGTCGCCATCATCGGCGCTGGGATCGCCGGGCTTGGCGCTGCGCTGCGCCTTGCGGACACCCATCACGTGACGGTGTTTGAAGCGGAAAAGCGCATCGGCGGCCATGCGCGCACAATAATCGCAGGCAGGCGTGAGCGTGTCGCGGTCGACACCGGCTTCATTGTGTTCAATCGCGCCACTTATCCAAGGCTCTGCGCCTTGTTCGAGGAACTCAAGGTCCCGGTCAAACAAAGCGACATGAGCTTCAGCGCCAGCATCGATAATGGGCGGGTGGAATACAGCTCGGACTCGCTTGCCAGTCTATTCGCGCAGAAACGCAACATCGTATCGCCTGCCTTCCTGGCTATGACGCGCGACATCCTCCGCTTCAACGCGCTTGCCCGCGATCCAGCCAACGATACGGATGCGCCGTTGCGGGAATGGCTTGAAGGGCATCGCCTCGGCGCCGTGTTCGCCGACGACTATCTGAAGGCGCTGGCGGGCGCGATATGGAGCGCATCGCCCGCGCAGATGCTCGAGTTTCCGGCCGGCGCATTGTTGCGATTTTTCCGCAATCACAAGCTGGTCTCGCTACGCGATGCCGAGCCCTGGCTTACGGTCGATGGCGGCAGTGTAGAGTACGTGTGCCGTGTTGCGGCGGCCTTGCGACGACGCGGCGCGACAATACGCACGGGCGCGCGAATTGAATGCGTGACGCGTGGGCTGCGCGTAGCATTGAAGCCACAAGGCGGGGAGTGGGAACAATTCGATGCTGTGGTGCTTGCGTGTCATTCCGATCAAGCGCTGGCCTTGCTTGCCGACGCCAGTGACGAGGAAATTCGCGCGCTTGGCGCCTTGCGCTATTCCAAGGCGCGTGTCGTCTTGCACGACGACGCCAGCCACATGCCAAGACGTCGGATTTGTTGGTCAAGCTGGAACGCGCGGCGCGTTGGGGACAATGCCTCCGTCACCTATTGGATGAACAGGTTGCAAGGCCTGCCGCCGAACACGCCGTTGTTTGCAACCCTCAATCCGCTCGAACCCATAGCGGAAGCGTCGTGCTTCGATGAGGTGGTGTTTGCGCATCCCATCGTCGATTGCGCGGCGATGGAGGCGCAGCGGAAACTTCCGTTACTGCAGGGACAACGCGCGACCTTTTTCTGCGGCGCGTACACGCAATACGGCTTCCACGAGGACGGCCTCATGAGCGGCCAGGTGGCTGCAGACGCAGTGCTGCGAGCGCCGGTCGCTGCATGAGCGGGGCGGCGCACTTCGAGCTTGTCGAGGGTCGGATCGCGCATGCGCGCAAGAGCGGGGCCAGCAATGCCTTTGCCTACCACGCTGGGTTTGTGTTGGCGCCGATGTCGCTCTCGCACGCGCCCTTGGCGCCGCTCTTTTCGCGCAACGGGTTTTCCCTGTTTGCGTTGCTTGACCGCGACCACGGCCGAGGAGAGTCGGATGCGCGGGCCTGGGCCATGGGGGAAGCGCTTCGGCTGGGCATGGAGATTCCTGCAGGCGGCGAAGTCTGGCTGCTGACGCAGCCGCGCCTCTTTGGCTTTGTGTTCAATCCCGTGAGCTTCTGGTTCTTCACCGACCCCGCTGGAGCTCTGCGCGCAGTCCTGGCGGAGGTGAACAACACCTTCGGCGATCGCTGCGCTTACTTGTGCCGTCGCGCCGACGGCGGCGTGATCGAAGCCGCTGACACGCTCGGCGCCGAGAAGATCATGGCCGTGTCGCCATTCCAGCGTTTTCACGGGCGGTACAGGTTTCGCTTCGATTGGCGCGCCGACCGGATTTCGGTGTGGATCGGGTTCGAAGACGACAAAGGTGGCGGAATGATCGCCACGCTTGGCGGGGCTCGCCGGCGCATGAGTGCGGTGCTGCTACTGGCGTCATTGATCCGCTGGCCATTGGGATCGCTGCAAGGGGCCGCTTTGATCAGCTGGCAGGCGCTGAAGTTGCGCTTGAAGGGCGAGCGCTATCGGCCGCGGCCGCGAACAAAGGGGACGGCTTGATGGCGAGCGAAAAATCCTTGCGCAGAGTGTTTGGCGCGCTTGAGCATGTCGAACATGGGTCGCTGAGCTTGACCGCTCCCACCGGTGAGGTCCTGCGGTTCGGCGCCGGCGAGCCGTACGCCGATCTGGTAGTGAGAGATTGGGCGGCGTTCGCGGCCTTGATCTCGCGCGGAGATGTCGGCTTCGGCGAAGCCTATGTGGACGGCCTCTGGGAAAGCGCGGACATCGAAGCCTTGGTCTCGTTCGCCATGTTGAACAAAACACACTTGGAGCGTCTCCTTCGCGGAGCATTGATCTCGCAGCACCTGTTCAAATGGAGCGACATCTTCCTGCGCACGAATAGCCGCTCCGGCAGCCGCCGCAACATCAAGGCGCACTATGACGTCGGCAACGAATTCTATCGCCTGTGGCTTGACGACACCATGACATATTCCAGCGCTCTCTTTGAGAGCGACGATGAATCGCTCGAGAGCGCACAAGAGCGCAAGTACGACCGCATGCTCAGCGCCAGTGAAGCGGGGCAGGGACGAACGCTCGAAATTGGCTGCGGTTGGGGTGGCTTTGCGGAGCGCGCAGCGGAAAGAGGGCGGGTGGTTACAGCGATCACGGTCTCCGAAGCGCAATGCGCCTATGCGCGCGCCCGGCTCGGTCAAAAGGCTGAGGTCCGCCTTCAGGACTATCGAGACGTGGAGGGCAAGTTCGACTCCATCGTCAGTATTGAGATGGTCGAGGCGGTCGGTGAGCGTTATTGGCCGACCTACTTTCGTACCCTGAAGCAACGCCTCGCCGAGGGCGGCCGCGCCGCAATCCAGGCCATCGTGGTGAGCGATGCGGACTTCCCCACCTATCGCAACCAGTCAGACTATATCCGCCGCCACGTTTTTCCCGGCGGCATGCTGTTGGCGCCGGGGCGCATCCGCGCCGAAGCGGCGCGCGCTGGGCTTAGAGCGCAGAGTGAGTTCGCGTTTGGGCGCGATTACGCACGCACCTTGCGCCGCTGGCTGCGCGCCTTCGAATCGGCCAATGCCGGCATTAGCGCGCTCGGTTACTCGGAGCAATTCAAACGTAGTTGGCGTTTCTATCTTGCGTCGTGCGCGGGTCTGTTCAATGTGGGGCGCACGGACGTGGTGCAAGTGGAGCTGGTGCATGCGTAGCGTGCTGATCGCGATGCTGGTTATTCTGGCGCCCGGCCTCGCCTCTGCGCGGCCGGCTGAGGTGGCGCGAACGCTTCCCCAGGCGCAGCAGGTTGGCGCCGCACACTACAGTGTGCTGGGCTTCTCAATGTTCGATGCAACGCTTTGGGCCGGCGGCGGGAGGTTTTCGTGGGAGCAGCCGTTCGCCATCGAGATCCGCTATCGGCGCGAGTTTAGCGCGAGGACCCTCGCCGACCGCGCCATCTACGAAATGGGGCGGGAATACGCGTCCCTGAGGGNNGGGCTCGAGCGCCGCCACGCCTTAGGCAGATCCCGCCACGGGCGCTACCTCGTCAGCTCCACGAACACATCTTCCAGGTCCGGCTCTTCGATGGAGAGGTCCTTGATTTTGACGCCGGCCGCGCGCACCCGATCGAGCAATTCCTCGACACTGTGTTCGCTGGTCTTATAGGTAAGCGAGAACGCGCCAGTCGCCTTCATGGCGAAGGTCACATCCTCAAAACCGCCTATCGGCGGCGTGAGCGGCGCTTGCGGCGTCACCACCAAGGTCTTCCGGTCCAGGCGGCCGACAAGCTGCGCTGTCGGCTCGCAGGCAATGACTTCGCCGTGATTGATGATGGCGATGGTGTCGCAGAGTTCTTGGGCTTCTTCGAGATAGTGCGTGGTGAGCACAATGGTGACGCCGCTCGCGTGCAGCGATCGCACGTAATCCCAGAGCTGCTTGCGGAGTTCGACATCGACGCCGGCGGTTGGTTCGTCGAGCACCAAAACCGGCGGCGCGTGCACCATCGCCTTCGCCACCAGCAGCCGGCGCTTCATACCGCCTGAGAGGGTGCGCGCGTACGCATCGCGTTTGTCCCACAGCCCGACAGCGCGGAGAATTTCCTCGGTGCGGCGCTCGGCTTTGGGCACGCCGTAATAGCCCGCTTGAATCTCCAGCGCCTCCTGCGGGGAGAAGAACGGGTCCATGTTCAGCTCTTGCGGCACGATGCCGATGGCGCCGCGGGCGTTCATCGGGTCGTCATCGATGTCATGGCCCCAAATCGAGGCCGTTCCGCCCGACTTCACCACCAGTCCGCCCAGGATGTTTATGAAGGTCGACTTGCCCGCGCCGTTGGGGCCGAGCAGGCCGAAGAAAGAACCGCGAGGAATAACCAGGTCGACGGCCTTCAGCGCATGCACGGACTTGCCCTTGCCCTGGGCGCGGTAGGTCTTGTCGAGACCCCGCGCTTCAATGGCGTAAGCGGGGGAGGGTGCGGGTGCGAGCATGGGGGGCCTTGAATGCGCACGTTGCGCGAACGCGAGATGCGCTCTAGGTACGGGCGCTCACTCTCCCCTGCAAGTCAGCTGATACCCATGACCAATCCGCGCAGCAAAACCGATCTCACGCCTCCCGACCGCCCCGAGGCGATTCCAGGTCCGGAGATAGTCGCCGTGTCCTCGCGTCGGGTTAAGTGCGACGGCGGCGGCGGCGCGTTAGGACATCCCGTTGTGTTCTACGAAATTGGCGAGAAGGATTTCGTGGAGTGCGGCTATTGCGACCGGCGGTTTGTGCTCGATGGCGCGGATCGTCATTGATTGGCCGCGCAACGCGCGATCACCGAGATCACGACCAGGAAGAACAAGAGCCACCGAAGGGAAAACTGCGGTTCGCCGCCTCCCGATTGATTGCGATTGGTGAACTTCTTGCCGCGCAAGACTTCCGTGATGACGAGCTCGTTTTGGTTCAAACCCTGGTGCACCTGCCGATAGGTCTCAACTTCGTTTGCAGGCAAGGTCAGGCCGCCAATTACGAGCGTTTGCTCCAGCACCAGCCAATTGGAATTTATCGTACGCAATTCGTCGTTGAACGAAATGCCTCCAGAGCCAGCGCGCCGCGACCACCCGCCGCTGTGCTTCATTGCGGTGCGGACATCGACATGACGGGTGCGGCGACCGGGCTGGCCTAGGAAGATGGGGTGTTTGCGTTCGCCTGGATCGAGCGGCGCTAGGGAGCCGCGCAAAGTGAGATCGCGCGTGTGGAATTGGTAATTGGAATCGTCCAGCTTCTCCCAGGCGTCGTCGAGTTCGTACACTTCACGCACCGTTACGACATTGTTGGCGACATCGTCAGAAACCAGGTCTTGGCTCACCACCCGTGCTTTCGGCCAGACGCGCTGGATGTCATCGGCATAGGCTTTGAACACGCTCACTGAGCCGTCGCGGGCAAATTGTTCGCGTACGCCTTCGGCGCGGACGCCGCGGAAAATGTTCTCCCATTCGTAGCGAACTGGCGCTTCGGGGCGGTCGCCGAGGGTGATTTGCTCCTTGGTTTCGGTGAGGTGCGCCATAGGCGGTTCGCCCATGCGCTCAAGAGCGGCGACGCCAGCATGCAACGGCAACGCCCAGCCGAAATAGCATTGTGAAATATTGTCGAGCGGACTCGGCTGCAGCTGGCGGGTCGGATCGAGCCAATACACATTCTTGTCGATCGCGACGCGCACGATGCAATGGTCGAACAGCTGGGCGCTGGGAAGGTAATCAGGCAGGCTGTAGCCGTCGCGCGTGTTGACCAAAGCCGCGCATGCGTCCACGCCCAGCCGCCGCGCCATCGCCACAAACAGTTTCGACTTATCCTTGCAATCGCCGTAGCGGGTGGCGCCGATGTCGCTCAGCGCGCGCGGCGTGTAACCGCCCTCGCCGATGGAAATGGCAAGGTACCGCAGCGCGCTTTGGGTGTAGCGCAGGGCCGCCGCCGTGCGCCCGGCCGGCGTCGCCTCCGCGGCCGCGATGCGCGCAATCTCCGCCTCGGCGTCGGCGGGCAATACGTCATCGCCCTCATAAAGCGGGCGGAACGCGTCCGCCACTTCTCCCCAGCTGCCCCATTCGGAGAATTGCAACGCCGCCCCCTGCAGCGTCCAAGGCGGGGTCAGCTGTTCGTAGCGGGCGCCCCGTTGTTCAACGATGCGCCAGCGGCGGTCGCTTACGCCCTCCGCCTCAGTTTCCGTGGCCGGCCAAGTTCTGTTATAGCCACGCTCTGCGATCTTCTTGTCCCTGGGCGCACGCTGACGCAGGCGCACTTCGACGATGCCAACTGGCCACTCGAGCGCTATGAAGGCGGAGTGGCGCCCGTTCAGCGATTTGCGCATGCCGTAGAGGGTGTAGGCGGTTTCCACCACGTCGCCTTGGCGAACGTCGGGGATGGTCACGTGCGCGGTCAAGCGGCCATCGAATTGCAGCCGTTCTAGATTGCGTTCGCGGCGGAGCACCTCGAAGAACGCGGTTCCGGCATGGTCGATCCGTTCGCCGCCGCGGATAACGGTGATCGCATGCACTTCGACGCGCTCAAAGGCAGGATCGAAGCTCACCGAAAATTGTGCGACGTGTTCGGCGCCGGCGCTGGCCGTGACCATGTCCGCGCGGCGATAAAACCAGGCGCGCTCAGGCCCGCACAAATCGATCTGGGAATCGTCGAGCAAGGCGCACACGCCGTTGGCGATAAAGTGCGGGTTTGGCGTCTCCGGGATCGCGTAGGGCGCGAGATCGACCCAGGCTGGCGGCGGCGCGACGACAGCCCCTGTCGTGATCTCCCGGCGATTTTGCAACGGCTGGTCCACGGATTCCCCCAATGGCGAGCTTTAGCCCAGGACGGCAGCCGGCCGCAACGAGATGAGCGTGTCCGATTTTGACGGGCGCCGAGCGAGCGAGGGAGTAGTCTCCCCGTTCATCCAAGGAGCCGCCCATGCCCGCCCGCCCAAATGATGCAGCAATCTTTCACGCCCTCCACGAGGACTTCCTGATCCTCCCCAATGCCTGGGACGCGGCCTCGGCCAAGCTGACCGAACGCGCCGGGGCGAGGGCGATCGCCACTTCCAGTGCGGCGGTGGCGTGGGCGCACGGGTTTGCGGATGGGCACCATCTGCCCATCGGTAAGCTCGTGGCGACGGTGGAGGAAATCGCGCGCGTTGCTGCGCTGCCGATCAGCTGCGACGCCGAGGGCGGCTATGCCGACGATCCGAAGCAAGTCGGCGAAAACATCGCCGCGCTGATCGGCGCCGGCGCGGTAGGGATTAATCTCGAAGACGGGCGCGAGCCGCACGAATTGCACCTGCGCAAGATCGAAGCCGCGCGTGCGGCCGCGATCCGCGCCGGCGTGGACTTGTACATCAATGCGCGCACCGATGTGTTTCTGGCGAAGCTGGTTCCGCCAGAGCAGGCGGTTGCGGAAACGATCCAACGCGGGCGCGCCCTTAAGGATGCCGGCGCGAGCGGTTTGTTTGCGCCGTTTGCGATGGCGTCCGATGACATCAAGGCGATCGCCGAGGCGGTGGCGCTGCCGCTCAACATCATTTCCTGGGCCGGCGTGCCAAGGGCCGCCGAACTGAAGCGCCTCGGCGCGCGCAGGCTTTCCGCCGGCACCGAAATCGCCCGTGCTGCGCTCACCACCGCGCGCATGGCCGCCGAAGCGTTCCTCGCCGACGGCGACAGCGACGCCTTGGCGGCGCGGATCGGCGAGCGAATCAATTTCAACGCGCTGATGCAGGGCTGACGAGGGCGGGAGAAGGTGCTAGGTTGTGGGAATGAACAGAGCCGACACTCTTGACCGCCTACGCGCGCTGGAGCCGGAATTGCGTAAGCAGGGTCTGGCGTCGCTTTACCTGTTTGGCTCCGTTGCACGCGGCCAAGCAAATTCGGAAAGTGATGTCGATTTGTTTTGCGACCTGGAGCCTAGCGCCCGGCTGGGGTTCGGTTTCTTCGGACTGGCCGACAGAATTTCCGAAGCACTGCAGCGCCGCGTTGAGTTGACCACGCGCGACGGCCTGCATCGGCTAATCAGGGAAAGCGTGGCCCGTGAAGCAGTGCAGGTATTCTAATGCCCGTGGAACGAGCGCCGCGATTGCGGCTCTTCGACATCCTTGACAGCCTTCATCAGATCAGAGTCTCGATAGCTGGCGCAAGCGCTGACGAATTGAGGCGGGACATCGTCCGGTATCGAGCAATTGAACGCTGGCTGGAAATTATCTCCGAGGCGAGCAGGCACGTTGGCGACGATTTGAAGGCAAGTGCGCCTGAGATTCCATGGAAACAGGTTGCCGACTTCGGCAACGTCACGCGTCACGGTTACGAGACCGTCGACCCCCGCCTTGTCTGGAACATTGTGACGTACGACTTGCCGTCAATGAAAGTCGCTGTCGAGCGCCTATACGCCTTGGTAAAGCAACCCGCCGACCCGTGGCCGGATGCGGATCCCAAATGACCAAGTCCACCGCCCCGCGCCTCTTCCTCATCGACGGCTCCGGTTACATTTTCCGCGCCTATCACGCGCTGCCGCCGCTGACGCGCGCGAGCGACGGGCTCAGTGTTGGCGCGGTGGCGGGTTTCTGCAACATGGTGTGGAAATTTCTGGAGGAAATGAAGGGAAGCGAAGCGCCCACGCATCTGGCGGTTATTTTCGACAAGTCCGAAGTCACGTTCCGCAATCAACTCTATCCCGAATACAAGGCCCATCGCCCGCCGACGCCGGAGGACCTCGTCCCGCAATTTCCGCTGATCCGCGACGCCACGCGCGCGTTCAATCTGCCCTGCATCGAGATGGGCGGCTTCGAGGCTGATGATCTTATCGCCACCTATGCGCGCCAGGCGGCGAAAGCAGGCGCCAGCGTGAAGATCGTTTCCTCCGATAAGGATTTGATGCAGCTGGTCACCGACGGACAAATCCAGCTCTACGATCCGATGAAGCAAAAGCCGCTCGGCGTCGATGCGGTGATGGAGAAGTTCGGCGTCACGCCCGACAAGGTGATCGATGCGCAGGCATTGATTGGCGATTCCACCGACAATGTCCCCGGCGCGCCCGGCATCGGGCCAAAAACTGCCGCCGAACTGATCGCGCAATTCGGCTCGCTAGAGGCGATCTTGGAGCGCGCCAGCGAGATCAAGCAGCCGAAGCGGCGCGAGACTTTGATCAATTTCGCTGACCAGATCAGGCTTTCCAGAGTGCTTGTAACGCTGAAGGACGACGTGGCGGTGGAGGAGGCCTGGGAGAGCTTTGCAGTCCGCGAGCCCGATGGGCCGATGTTGCTGCGCTTCCTCGACGTGATGGAGTTCCGCACACTCGGCCGCCGCGTGCGCGAGCATTACGCGAAGGAAAAGGGCGTCGAGATCGTGGCGTCCTATGCCGCGGCGGCGGGTTCGGCGGCGGAGGCGACGACCGCTAGGTCAGGCGGGCCGGTTGTCGAAGCGGTGGAGACCGAGTTTCGCCGCGAGACGTACAAGATCGTGCGCGATTTGGCAGAGCTGGAAACCTGCATCGCGCGCGCGCGTGCGGCGGGCGTGGTTGGTATCGACACGGAAGCGAGTTCATACGCCGCGCAGCGCGCTGAGCTTGTCGGCGTGTCGCTGGCGCTAGGCGCCAACGACGCGTGCTACGTTCCGCTCGGGCATAAGCAAGCTGATCCAAGAGCGGGGGAGTTGTTTGCGGGGGAGCTGGCGCTTGATGGTGAGCATACCTCCTCCCTTGCGGAGAAGGTGGCCGCGGAGCGGCCGGATGAGGGGCGGGCCGACGCTCAGGCGGCAGGTCGTTTGCACGCCCCTCGCCCCCCAACTCCCTCCCCGCAAGGGGGAAGGGGAGAGGAACAAATCCCTTTGAGCGAAGCCCTTGCCGCACTCAAGCCGCTGCTCGAAGATCCCTCCGTCCTCAAGGTCGGCCTCAACATCAAATGGGACATCGCGTTGTTTTCGCAGCACGGCGTTGCACTCGCTCCCTTCGACGATCCGATGCTGCAATCGTACGCGCTCTATGGCGGACTTGATCCGCACGACAAGACGTCGCTGGTAGAAAAGCATCTCGGCCACGCGCTGACGCCGCTGGCGGATGTGGTTGGCAAGGGCAAGGCGCAGATCGGCCTCGATCTCGCGCCGGCGGAGCGCGTGGCGCGCTATTCGTGCGAGCAGGCGGATGCTGGTTTGCGTTTGTACAAGAAATTTAAGCCCGAACTGGCGCGCGAGAAACTCATCACCGTGTACGAAACGCTGGAACGGCCGCTGCCGCCCGTGCTGGCGGCGATGGAGCGCGAAGGCATCCGCATCGATCCGCACATGTTGTCGCGGCTCTCCGGCGATTTCGCCCAACGTATGCTGCAGTTCGAGGCGGAAGCCGAAGGGCTGGCGGGCCGCGTGTTCAATATCGGCTCGCCCAAGCAGGTGGGTGAAATCCTGTTCGACGAAATGAAGCTGAATGGCGGGGCCAAGACCAAAACCGGCGCCTGGTCGACCGACGCGTCCGTGTTGGAGCAATTGGTCGAGGAGGGCCACGAGCTGCCGCGCGTGGTGCTAGACTGGCGCGAGCTTTCAAAGTTGCGCTCGACTTATACCGAGGCGCTGGGCCAGGCGATCAATCCCCGCACCGGGCGCGTGCACACGAGCTACGCGCTTGCCTCGACTACAACTGGGCGGCTCTCTTCCAACGATCCCAATTTGCAGAACATCCCGATCCGTACCGAGGAGGGCCGCCGGCTGCGCGAGGCGTTCATTCCCGATGCCGGCAATGTGCTTGTCTCGGCCGATTACTCGCAGATCGAGCTGCGCCTGCTCGCGCACGTCGCCGACATTCCACAGCTGAAACAGGCATTTGCCGACGGGATCGATATTCACGCGCTGACTGCGTCGGAAATGTTCGGCGTCCCGGTGAAAGACATGCCCAGCGAGGTACGCCGCCAGGCCAAGGCGATCAATTTCGGCATTATCTACGGCATTTCCGCGTTCGGCCTGGCGCGCAATCTCGGCATCGCCCGAGGCGAAGCGGACGCCTACATCAAGAAATATTTCGAGCGCTTCCCCGGCATTCGCGATTACATGGAAGAGGCCAAAGCGTACGCGCGCGCCAACGGCCATGTGAAGACTATTTTCGGCCGCCGCATCTGGATCGCCGGCGCCAAATCCAAAAATTACCAGGAGCGGGCCTTCGCCGAACGCCAATCCATCAACGCCCCCCTGCAAGGCGCCGCCGCCGACATCATCCGCCGCGCCATGGTGCGGTTACCTGATGCGCTCGCGGGCGCCGGGCTGAAGGCGCGCATGCTGTTGCAGGTGCACGACGAATTGGTGTTCGAGGCGCCGTCGGGCGAAGCCGCGGCCCTGTGTGCGCTCGCCAAACGCGTGATGGAAGCAGCCCCCGCGCCGGCGGCAAGCTTGAGCGTGCCGCTGACGGTGGAAGCAAAGGCTGGCGCGACTTGGGGCGCGGCGCATTGAGAGCCTTGGCGCTGCTACTTGCGATAACTGTCAGTCACAAGGTTCATGCAAAGAAGGCCAAGAGTTGCGACACTCTCCGTCCGCAGCCGGGGTTCGGTAGAAGCACGATCGATGCACATCATTACTTGGGTAGCAAACAGGCTCCGTTCCGGTTCACCCAAGTTGACGTGGGAGGTCCTAATTTAGAGCTTCGGCCCACGTAAGCGCCACGGCAAATTTTTCATCATCGCTTGCGCTTCTCCACGCGGCGGTGCCGGCATGTGTGATTTCGTTGACTCGCGCTGACAATGCCGCGAAGCGCACGGGCAGTGTCGCGGTAATGTGGGTCAAATCGGGAGGAGCGCTGGCCGCTTCCCGCTCAACACTTGCTTGCGCGTGCGGTTCTGAAACGTTTGACTCTGAGCAGGCGAAGAGCAGCAGCGTCCACGAGAGTAAGATGCAGTTACGTAGCATGGCCCCAGCGTAGCTGTGATTCTAAGAGTCGGTGAGTCCCGATTGTTGGCCGCGGCGGGGGGCCCTTGCCATTGCGGAGCGCGATACGCTTGCCAACCTGCGCAGCGTTCCGATGAGTCGCGCCAAGGGCTTGCGGAGAATGGTGCGGCAGCCAGTATATTCCCTGGGGCGGGGTTATTTCGTTGCCTGAAGGTGTTCCTGGCACTGCCCCCAATGTGAACCGGAACGTTGCGCTTGCCTTCGAGGGTGCATAAACAAGCGCCGATTGGAGGTTCCATGCGGAGTTTTTTGCTGGGGGCGCTTGCCGCCGTGGCGTTGTGCGCAGGCGCGGAGTCACGTGCGGCGGCCGACGAGGTAGCCGCGCTGATGGCTCAGCTGAATTGTCCCGCGGTTTCCGACCCGCCTCGCCTGCCTAGCAGGCGCGCCAGCGAACGTGAGTGGAGCGCCGCTTCGGTTGCATACAACGCCTGGATTGACCAGCGTAACGCCGCCGTCACCTGCGCCGCAGAGGCGCTGACGGTCCTAGAGGCGAATGAATCGAGTCTAGTGGAAGAACATGCGCAATTGAACGCTGCGGGGCGTGAAGCGCAATCTGCTTGGCTGGCTGCGCAACAATTGAGTGGAGGGCGCGGGCAATGAGGAGAAATACTATTTTCGCCGCCCTGACGCTTTGCGCGGCATTGTTCTCCGTCGCCGCTCCGACGGCTATTGCTCAGCAGGGCGATCGCTGCGGGGAGTTGCGTGGCGTCCTTGAGGAGACAGCGTTGCCCGCCGCCGATCCCGCTCAGCAATCGGGACGGACAGCTATCCACGATGCTGTGCAGGCTGGCTATGATGCGCTTCAGTGCACCAGCGCAACGCCGCTCCTAGGTACAATCGAATTTGATCGCCAATTTCTGATCGCTGGATACCATTCTCGGTGCCCGGCAGTCGGGCCGGCCCCGGCCACGCCGCCGGCACAAACCACGACGCGTCAGTTCAACGAAGCGGTGCCGATGTTTAACAGCTGGGCGGAGGCGAACAATGCGGCGCTGAACTGCCGCGCCAACGAGGTTCGCCAGTTGCGCCAGCAAAAGGCGATAGCCGGCGCGGCGATGGCGGCCTGGAACTGGCAAACGCAACGGCAAGCAGAAGAAGCAGCGACGGCCTTTAACCAGGCGCAGCCACGCCGGCTGTCGCGCTGATAGTCGTTTCTCGGGCCCGGCTAGCGCGGCGAGGGGCAAGGCCAACAGGCGTCCCGGATTTGAAGTTCGCGGCGCACATTTGGATCGCGCGCGAGGCGAACTCGGGGCACTAGCGCAGCTGCCGCGCAGTCGCTAAAGAGGCACTACGCCCTTTGAGGATCACCTATCACCGCCATGCCATCCATCGCCCTTGTCGACGACGACGAGAATATTCTTGCCTCCCTCAAGGTCTTCTTTGAAGCCGAGGGCTATGCCGTACGCACCTATACCGATGGGGCCACGGCGCTCGCCGCGCTGGCGGAGAGCCCCCCCGACATCGCGATCCTCGATATCAAAATGCCGCGGATGGACGGCATAGAGGTGCTGAAGCGGCTGCGGCAGAGTTCCAGCCTGCCGGTCATCTTTCTGACCTCGAAGGACGACGAGATGGACGAGGTTGTCGGCTTCAATGTCGGCGCCGACGATTACATAACAAAGCCGTTTTCTCAGCGTCTCTTGAATGAGCGGGTGAAGGCGCTGCTACGGCGCACTCGAGCGCAAGCGGGAGGCGCCCCTGAGGTCGGCGACAAGAAACCCATCGTTCGTGGCGAGCTCACGCTCGATCCAAACCGTCACGCCTGCACCTGGAAGGGCGACCAGGTGCGGCTCACCGTCACCGAATTCCTTATCCTCCAGGCGCTCGCCCAGCGCCCCGGCTACGTCAAGAGCCGCGACCAATTGATGGACGCGGCCTATGATGATCAGGTCTACGTGGACGACAGAACCATTGACAGCCACATCAAGCGCCTCCGCAAGAAGTTCCGCGACATCGACGGCGAATTCGACTCGATCGAGACCCTTTATGGCGTCGGCTACCGCTACAACGAAAGCTGAGGGCTTCCGCGCGATTGCGCGCTCGCGCATCGCCCGCATCATCTTCATCTGGAATTTTGCCGGCCTCGCCGTTTTGGTGCTGGGTGTGCTGTTGCTCACCGAGATGCGCGCCGGCCTCACCGATGCCCAGTTTCGCAATCTGCGCACCCAAGGCGAGCTGATTACCAATCTCCTGATTGAGGCCGGGACTGTCGAGGGGGACGTGGGCAATCCGAATCCCTACGTCAACGAATCGGCGGTTCGCCTAGTGCTGCAGCGGATATTGCCTCCGATCGCCGAGGGCGAACGCCCTGGCGTGGGCCAGCCGCGGGTACGTGTGTTCGCCAGCGACGGCCGTCCGATCGCGGACAGCGACGTCATGTACGATCGCTTGGAAGGCACGCCGCTTTCCGGTGAAACTAACGAAAATCTGGCACGCCGCATCCAACGAGCTGCGCGCGGCGCCGAGCATTTTCGGTTGACGCCTTGGCGAGCTACTACGACTTTTGACGATGAGCGCGCGCGTGCGTTGCGCGGAGAGATTGTCAGCGGCGAACGCTTGAACGAACGCGGTGAGCGCGTCGTGTCCGTGACGATGCCGCTGCGGCGCGTGCATGCCCCGCTCGGAACGGTCACCATCGAGAGCGCCGATGTGGAACGCATCTTGCTCGCTGAGCGAACTGGCATGATTCCGTTCGTGTTGGGTGCGGGGCTGGTGGTCTTTCTCTCCTCGCTACTGCTTGCGCTTTTCATCGCCCGGCCGCTGCGTCGGCTGGCCGGCGCCGCCGACAGTCTGCGGCTCAGCGGCGCTACCCGCCTCAAATTGCCCGACGTGTCGAAGCGGAAGGACGAGATTGGCGCGTTGGCGCACTCGCTCGAGGCCATGACAGGCGCCCTGGCCGATCGCATCGACGCCAACGAGCGCTTCGCCGCCGATGTCAGCCATGAGATTAAGAATCCGCTGGCCTCGATCCGCTCGGCGGTCGATTCCGCGCGCGGCGCGCGCACGCCGGAGCAACAAACGACCATGTTGGGCATCATTGCCCAGGACGTGCGCCGGCTCGACCGCCTGGTGACCGATATCGCTCGCGCCAGCCGCATCGAGGCCGAGACTGCGCGCGGCGATCACAGCCGCGTCGACCTCGCGGACATGTTGCAGAAACTGACCCAGGCCTACGTCTCCGCTCCGGAAGAGGGGCGTGCGGTCCGGGTGGCGTTTTCGGTCATGGCAGGCCCCGGGCCGAGCCAGGTTGTCGTTCTGGGGCAGCCGGGTGCGCTGGGGCAGGTTTTCCGCAACCTGATCGACAACGCCATCTCCTTCAGCCCGCCTGAGGGAAATGTAGTGGTTAAGCTCGCTTTGGCGCGCGGCAAAGAGGGCGATTGGGTGCGGGTTGCAGTCGAAGACGAAGGGCCAGGAATTCCCCCGGAAAACCTCGAAACCATCTTCCAGCGCTTTTACACCCAGCGGCCCGCTGGCGCTGCCTTTGGAGGCAATTCCGGATTGGGGCTCTCCATCGTGCGCCAGATCGTCACCTCCCATGGCGGCAGGGTCCACGCGGAGAACATCGCTGGGGACGGTGGGCGCCCCCGGGGCGCCCGCCTATTGGTGGAGCTGCCGCTGGCGGGCGCATGATCCCCTAAACCGGGAAAACTGCACTTGGCGTGCGGCGCGGGCTTTTCTCGCACTTGCGAAATAGTATTGTGCGCAGCTTCGAGCCGGTCCAACCTAGGGACCAGCGGGAGCAATGGATGATCGGCATAGTCGTGGTGTCCCACGGCCGCTTGGCGCACGAATTCGTCGCCGCGGCCGAGCACGTGCTTGGGCCCCAGAAACAGATGTCGGCGGTGGCGATCGGGCCCCATGACGACATGGAAGAGCGGCGCGGGGATATCCTGGCGGCGGTAGCGGATGTGGACAGCGGCGACGGGGTCGTGATCGTCACCGACATGTTCGGGGGCACGCCCTCCAACCTCTCGATCTCCATCATCAACCAGGTCAAGGTCGAAGTGATCGCAGGCGTGAACCTGCCTATGCTGATCAAACTGGCCGAGGTGCGCCCGCGGATGAAATTGCCCGAGGCCGCGTTGGCCGCACAGGAAGCGGGCCGGCGCTATATCCGGGTCGCCTCGGTTGAGCTGGGCGGGGGCGCGCATAAGGGCGCTTGAGAGAGGGCGCATGGGGCTGAAACGGACATTGAAGATCGTCAACCTGCGTGGCCTGCACGCGCGCGCATCGCGCAAGCTCGCCGAACTCGCGCTTGGGTATGATGACGCCACTCGGATAAAGGTGCGTCGCGATGAGGACGAGGCCGACGCGCGTTCGTTGATGGACCTAATGATGCTCGGCGCCGGGATCGGCATGGATATCGAAGTGGAAGCCGATGGCCCAGCCGCCGAAGCAGCGCTGGACGCGATCGAAGCGCTGGTCGCGGCGAAATTTCACGAAGAGCAATAGGCGCTCACATCGCGGAGGTGAGTACGCCGTCGCTCCAATATCCCGAGGACGCGACATAGCCGTACGCGTCCCACTCAACGCCGTAGCCATTGCGCTTATCTGCTGACCATTGACCTTCATAGCGTGTGCCGTCGCCCCTGATGTACACGCCATAACCGTTGCGCTGTCCGCCCGACCAAGCTCCCAGATATTGGTTGCCATTGCGCCAGGAATAGACTCCAAACCCCGAGTAATCGCCACCAACAAAACGGCCGGCGAACCGGGCGTGGCCGCCCGCGGCGTCAGGATTGTTGTTGTTGATCGCCCACTCGTACACGCCGGGACCGTTGCGGCTTCCATTCTCAAATACGCCGGCGAACCGATCACCCTCGCGATCGCCTGACAATGTGTAGTAGCCGTATCCCGAATAGGGATTGTCGCTGCCGTAACTGCGCGCATACGCTGCGGCCTGCTCGGCTTCGGCGGCGGCGGATTCAGCATTCGACCGCGCAGCACGCGCCTGCTCAGTCGCGTTTGCCACTTCCGGATTGAGATTGTAGGTGGCGTAGGGCTCCGCGGCCGCCGGCGCCGCGTCTTCGGCCACCGGCGTCTCGATTTCTGCAGGCGACGGATATTGCTCCGAATAACCTCCGCGGTTGCGATTTAGGTCCAGATTGTACAACCACGCCAAAAACCCGCCATTCTGCATCAAGTAGACGCCCGCCACCGCGCTCGCGATCGCACCGAAGAACAGCGATAGTCCCACCGCATTGGAATCGCCGTCGCCGTGTTTCTCGGTCGAGCGCATCAGCGGCCATGCGCCGCCGCTGGTTTGGAAGCTCGGGTTCATGTTGGCGAATTGCTCGGCTTGGGAGGGATATTCACGTTCGGCGAAGCCGATGAGATCGACATAGCGGGCGTTCATATGCGGCAGTGGCCAGAACAGGCGCGCAAGGAATCCGAAGAAGGATCCCTTTACGCGCCGATATTGGCGCACCATGCCGGCGGGGTTCACAGAATATCCAACCTCGCGCCCGACCATGAGTTTGTTCATGGTTGAGATCGCAGTGGATATATCGCCGCCGATTGCCGCTAGCCCGACGCGGTCCCCTGTGTAAACCGTGGCGCGGACATAAGGGTAGATGAAGAGATTGAACGCGGGAAATTGCTCGACCAGCGCGATCACGTAGCGCAATATCCCCATGCGTCGCTTGGCGCGAATCCAGCCGACCCAACGCCCGATCAGCCAGCGCAATTCGTCGTCGGTAACGCCCTGCGCGACGAGTTCCGAGGTGATGAAAATCGCGCGACGTGCAAACAGCATCGTGAAGAAGGAAGTGAACGCCGCCTGCTCGTAGACGATGATGTCAATCCTCTGTTGCACGCCGATGCGCTGCTTCATCTCGCTGAGAAGGTCGTTCAGGCGCGGATAATTGTCCTGCGACACCAGGATCCAATTGCCGAGCAGTGAGGCGTAGAACACCTCGAACAGAAACCAGACTAGAAACGCGATCAACAGGACAACCGAAAGCGCCAGCCCGGAGGTGACGAAAATCGCCGCCAGCAGCGCCAGCGACAGCGGCAGCGCGAACAGCAGCGCAAGCAGAAGCCGCGGCAGCTCGCGCGGGTGCACGCAGCGTGCGAATTCCTGCGAAGTCATCATCAGCGGCCCCCTAGCCACGCGTGACGCTGGAGTAAGCTTACTTGACACGCCGGCTTCCGTCATCCCCAATTGTGAAAATGACGGGCGTGGGCGATGGTGGACGTTTTTGTCAGTTATAAGAAAGAAGATCAGGAGCTCGCCGCCGGCGTAATCGCCGCGCTGAACGCTGAAGGGTACAGCGCGTGGTGGGACGACCGGCTCGCCCCTGCCGAGCATTGGGACGAGAAAATCGAACAGGAAATCAGTAGCGCGCGCGCCGTGCTAGTGCTCTGGACCCCGCTTTCAGTGAAGTCGCAATGGGTCCGCAGCGAAGCGGAATACGGCAAGAAGTTCGGCAAACTCGTCCCTGTGACGCTTCGCACCTGCGAATTGCCGATCGCCTTCAGCCTGGTCCAGGCCGTGGATCTCACGCACTGGAGCGGCAAACGCGACGACCGCAATTGGATGCGGCTGACGGCGTGGTTGCGCGATCTGGTGGAAGGGGCCCAGGCGCTGAGCACGTTCGGCGAGGAGGTGGCCCCGCGCGGCTCGGATTGGCGGGCTGTGTATGGCAAGCACGTCAATGGCGAGCCGATCCTGGATGGAAAAGCGGTGACGCGCTCGGCCCCCGCGGGCACCCTGTTCAAAGATGGTCCCTCGCTCCCGCTGATGAATGTCGTCGCGGGCGGCACGTTTACGATGGGCGCGCCAGCAGGGGAGGTCGACAGCCATGTCAGCGAGCGTCCGCAGCGCCAGCTCTCGGTCGCTGGGCCGTTTGCGCTCGGAATCTATCCGGTGACGTTCGAGGAATGGGATGCCGCGATCGCCGCCGGCGCTGTGTCGCATCGGCCGACTGACATGGGCTTCGGCCGCGGCCGCATCCCGGCAGTGAACATATCCTGGACCGATGCGCAGAATTTCGTGCAGGGCCTGTGCCGCCTCACGGGCGAGAGCTATCGTATGCCGAGCGAAGCGGAGTGGGAGTACGCGTGCCGTGCTGGAACCAGCGGAGCATATTCGTTTGCGGATCAATGCACCCAAGCGGTCGCGACTTTCGGCGCGAAGCGGCCGACGCCCGTGGGCTTATACGCTGCGAACCGCTTTGGCCTCTACGACATGCATGGGAATGTGCGCGAGTGGGTCGCCGATCTCTGGCATGACAATTACGATGCAGCTCCCGTCGACGCGATTGCGTGGACCGCTGGCCATGGGGCAATGCGCGTCACCCGCGGCGGCGGCTGGGTCGATACCGCGAAATTCTTGCGCTCTGCGAGTAGAGGCCGCGCCGGCGCGGGCGAACGCTGCGGCTTCATCGGCCTGCGTGTTGCGCGGGATATCGGCTAGTGTCCCGGATTTGAAGTTCGCACAGTCATTTGGATCGCGCGCGATGCGAACTTCAAATCCATCAGGGACACTAGAATCAATAGGTTATAGTGTGGCTGATGAATCTGAAATTCGCTCAGCGCTTGCCATCATGATCTTGCGAATTTCAGATTCGCCACACTAGC
>CXWL01007338.1_pt1 | contig 30250 bp, 22 predicted proteins | sample 590931 | NCBI WGS metagenome assembly CXWL01 (sample SAMEA3498368, study PRJEB10139) | groundwater metagenome | biome: water well; material: biofilm material | place: Germany | collected 2015-04-27 | reverse complement strand
TGCGGCGACGTTGCAACAGCGTCATGGCTGGGATGTGGGCATTCCGGCGCATCTGGCGGCAGCCTTTGTCGGGGTTGCGCGGCATGAGGCGGGCAAACATCATTGGCACGACGTGTTGGTTGGCGCGGCGATTGGCGAGGCTTCTGGGCTGTTGCTGACGTCGAACCGCCATCGCAATGTCGTAGGCTCGCCGCCAGCCGCTTTCGCTGTGGCGGTCATCCCGTGGGGCGACACCAGCGGCGGTGGCATAACGTTCGCTGCGCGTTTTTGATTGCTTCACCTTGGGGCATCTGCGCCCTATGGTTGCGCGGTGACTGTATCTGACGATTCTTTGCCTGATTCCGCCGAGCCTATGCTGGGCATGGATTTACCTGTGCCTGCGCCCGTGACGGCCGGGGCATACCGCGTGCTGGCGCGCAAATATCGGCCACAGCGTTTTGCCGACCTCATCGGACAGGATGCGATGGTCCAGACGCTGGCCAACGCGATAAGGCGCGATCGTCTGGCGCATGCATTTTTGATGACCGGGGTGCGCGGGGTCGGTAAAACGTCGACCGCGCGGCTGATCGCCAAGGGGTTGAATTGCACGGGCGCGGACGGGCAGGGCGGGCCGACCATCGACCCGTGCGGCGTTTGTGATGCGTGCGTTGCGATATCCGAAGGACGGCACATCGACGTCATTGAAATGGACGCCGCCAGCCACACCGGTGTCGATGATGTGCGCGAGATTATCGAGGCCGTGCGCTATTCGTCTGTCTCCGCGCGCTACAAAATCTATATCATCGACGAAGTGCATATGCTGTCGAAAAACGCGTTCAATGCTCTGCTCAAGACATTGGAGGAGCCGCCCGCGCATGTGAAGTTCATCTTTGCGACGACCGAGGTTGGCAAGGTGCCGGTCACTGTGCTGTCGCGGTGCCAACGTTTTGATTTACGGCGGATTTCTCCGGAACTGCTGTTCACGCATTTCGCCATGATTTGCAAAGCGGAGGCGGTGGCTGCGGAGGAGCCTGCGCTTCGCTTGATCGCGGCGGCGGCAGAAGGGTCGGTGCGCGACGGCCTGTCAATACTCGATCAGGCGATTGCCCATGCCGATTTGGATGGCGATGGCGCTGTGCATGAGGCGCAGGTCCGCGAGATGTTGGGCCTAAGCGACGGCGGGGCGACGCGCCGCCTGTTCGGCCATGTTCTTTCCGGCGGTGGCGCGGCGGCGATTGACGAAGCGCGTACGCAATATGCTTTGGGTGTCGAGCCAATCGCGGCGGTGCGCGGGTTGATGGCGCTGACCCATGCGACCGCCATGACGCGGGTGGCGCGCAATGATGACCCATCGGCATCGCAGGATGACCGCGAAGCCGTGACGAAATGGGCCGCGCAAATGGGTATGGCGAGCCTTCAACGTCTGTGGCAAACATTGCTGCGCGCGCATGAAGAAGTGGCCCGTGCAGCCGCTCCGTTCGAAGCGCTGGAAATGGCGCTGTTGCGACTGACGCATGCGGCGCAAATGCCCGACCCCGATGCCTTGGCGCGGATGCTGGAGAATAGACAGGGCGGCGTTGCTGTGCCGGAAGCGCAAACGCAAGCGAGCCATGACACCGCGCCGCCTTCGGTTGAAGCGGCGCTGGATACTGCAGCACGCCAAGCGGTCGCGGCGCAAGATAGTTCGGACGCGCACGCGCGCCCGCAAACTCACCCGCTTGTAGCGGCAGCGATGGCGGCATTCCCCGGCGCTCAGATAGTCGATAAATAGATTTTGAGCACGGCGACGAAGGAGAGTGAGAGATGCAATCAATGGAAGAGATGCTGGCCGCCGCGCAACAAGCAGCCAACGCCATCCAACAGCAAATGGCCGAGGCGCATAGCAGACTCGATACGCTCGAAGTCGAGGGAGTCGCGGGCGGGGGTTTGGTGCGCGTGCACGCCACAGCAAAGGGGCTTATCCGCCGTGTCGAAATTGACGAAAGCCTGCTCCAGCCAGCGGAAAAGGCGATGGTCGAGGATTTGGTCGCTGCTGCTATCAATGATGCGCGGGTCAAGGCCGATCAGCTGAGCAATGCCGAAATGTCGAAGATGACACAGGGGCTGCCGCTTCCCGCCGGATTTCAGCTGCCGTCATTTGGTTCCTGACAAGGCCATAAACCCATGAACAGGACGTTTGAGGTTTGAAGCGATTGTGTTCAGTGCAAGGATGAAAGGCGAAGAGAATAGTGGTGCTATTTCAAGACTTTCTGACACAGCAATGGACACAATCGGTCAAATCCTAAAGGACAGCAAAATGGCTTCATCGGTGCACAAAACTGGCTTTGTCGGGGCAATCAGCCCCGCCTGCATCCAGTTTCACACCCCAATCTTGCCATTTTACTGCCTAGCACGCCCTGTTCATGGGTTTATGGCCTAGCCATTGACGCGGTGGGTTCACGACCCCATTTGGTGCACATGTTAGAAATTGGACGGACCTTTATAGGTTTGCCATGGAGTTTGAATGAGCCAAACATACCCCCTGTTGCCGCTGCGCGACATCGTTGTTTTCCCCCAGATGGTGGTGCCGCTGTTCGTTGGCCGCGATAAATCTGTCGCGGCGTTAGAGCGCGCGATGGCGGGCGACAAAAGCATATTCCTTGTGTCGCAACGCGATGCTGCCCTCGATGATCCGGGCATTGATGATATGTATCGCACCGGCGTGGTGGCAAGCGTGCTGCAATTGCTCAAACTACCCGATGGCACTGTGCGTGTTTTAGTGGAGGGCGGCGCGCGCGCGGCTCTTCTATCGCTTTCAACCGATGGCGACGTGATTCAGGCGCATGTCGAAACCCGCGACGATGTGGCGGGTGAGAGCGGTGATTTGGCGGCGCTTGTCCGTTCGACTGTCGATCAATTTGGCGAATATGCCAAACTGAACAAGCGGTTGCCGCCTGAAACCCTGACGCAAATTGAGCAAATTGAGGATGCCGGCCCCGTTGCAGACGCCATCGCCGCGAATCTCAATATCAAGGTTGCCGATAAACAGGCGTTGCTCGAAGAATATGACGTGGCAAAACGTATCGAACAATTGCTGGGCCATATGGCGGGTGAACTTGGCGCGTTGCAGGTGGACAAGCGGGTTCGCGGGCGCGTTAAACGGCAAATGGAAAAGACCCAGCGCGAATATTATCTCAACGAACAATTAAAGGCGATCAAGCGCGAGCTGGGCGGCGAAGGTTCAGACGGTGAAGCCGAAGACGAGGTTGCCGAACTGAAAGCGCGGATAGACAAGGCCAAAATGCCCAAAGATGTGCGCACGCGCGCTCTATCCGAATGGAAAAAACTGGGTGCGATGGCGCCGATGTCAGCGGAATCGACAGTCGTTCGTAATTATCTCGATGTGCTGCTTGGCGTGCCATGGGGCAAGACGTCGAAGCTAAAGCGTGACATTGCCGATGCACAGACGATCCTTGATGAGGATCATTTTGGCCTGGAAAAGGTCAAAGACAGGATCATCGAATATCTGGCTGTTCAGGCGCGCACCAACAAGTTGAAGGGGCCGATCCTGTGCCTCGTCGGCCCGCCCGGGGTGGGTAAGACGTCGCTGGGCCGTTCGATCGCGCGCGCGACAGGGCGCAAATTTGTCCGCCAGTCGCTAGGCGGCGTGCGGGACGAAGCGGAAATCCGTGGCCACCGCCGCACCTATATCGGGTCAATGCCGGGCAAAATCGTCGCCAACCTTAAACGCGCAGAGACGATGAATCCGCTGTTTTTGCTCGATGAAATCGACAAATTGGGGCAGGATTTTCGCGGTGACCCCGCCTCGGCGTTGCTTGAAGTCCTCGACCCCGAGCAGAATAACAAGTTTCAGGACCATTATCTTGAGCTGGACATGGACCTGTCGAACATCATGTTCGTCACCACCGCCAACAGCCTTAATCTGCCACAAGCCTTGCTCGACCGGATGGAGATTATCCGCCTCGAAGGTTATACTGAGGTCGAGAAGATCGAAATTGCCAAGCGCCATCTGTTGACCAAACAAATCGAGGCGCACGGGTTAAAGGACCACGAGTTTGCGGTGAGCGATGACGCGCTGCGCGACCTTATTCGCTATTATACGCGTGAAGCGGGGGTGCGCACCTTGGAGCGCGAAATCGCACGTTTGGCGCGCAAGGTGCTGCGCCGCATCCTCGAAGGAAAGGCGACGTCGATCACCGTCACGCCCGACAATCTGGGTGAGTTTGCAGGCGTGCAGAAATATCGTTTTGGCGTAGGCGAGACTGAGGATCAGGTCGGCGCGGTCACCGGACTTGCCTGGACCGAGGTGGGCGGTGAATTGCTGACCATCGAAGCGGTGACTGTGCCGGGCAAGGGGCAGGTGCGCACCACGGGCAAGCTGGGCGATGTTATGACCGAGTCAATTCAGGCGGCGATGAGCTTCGTCAAAGCGCGCGCCCCCAGTTTCGGCATCAAGCCCAGCCTGTTCCAACGCAAGGACATCCACATCCATTTGCCCGAAGGCGCGGTGCCAAAGGATGGCCCGTCGGCGGGCGTGGGCATGGTAACGGCGATGGTTTCGACGTTGACCGGCATTGCGGTTCGCCGCGATGTCGCGATGACGGGCGAGGTGACGCTGCGCGGCCGGGTGCTCCCCATCGGTGGATTAAAAGAAAAGCTGTTGGCGGCACAGCGCGGCAACATCACCACCGTCATCATCCCGCAAGAGAATGAAAAGGACCTTGCCGAAATCCCCGATGCCGTGAAAAATGCTCTGACCATTATCCCAGTTTGGCACGTCGATGAGGTGCTTCGCATTGCGTTGACGACAGCGCCAGCAGCCATTGAATGGAGCGAGGCCGACGATTTAGCCGCAATGCCACAGAATCCGCCATTAGACGGAGATGCGGCCGTTCGTCATTGAGTGGTAATTTGAGTCTGATTGCGCAATATCTGTGCGACAAATGCATCATTTGCATATCCATTGTTACAATGGCTAAGTTCTGCGCTTTTTAGCCTTTGACAAGCTGTTGCAAAACGTTCTTACTGCATTGCGGCTTACCCGTGAGTCACCAATAATATTCGAAATAAGGGGAATCCTTCAGCATGAACAAGCAGGAACTAGTTGGATCGGTTGCAGAGCATACCGGCCTTGCCAAAACCGAAGCGGCCAAGGCCGTTGACGCCGTTTTTGACGCCATCACCGGTGAATTGAAGAAGGGCGGCGATGTTCGCCTCGTCGGCTTCGGCACCTTCTCCGTCACCAAGCGCAAAGCTTCGACTGGTCGCAATCCGCGCACAGGCGAGACGATGACCATCAAGGCATCGACCCAGCCGAAGTTCAAGGCCGGTAAGGGCCTGAAGGACGCGGTTAATTGATTTAACGCAGCAGCTTTGATTGCGCTTTTTGCGTAATGTGACGCTGACTGATGTTAATGTGAGGGGCAGGCACTCTATCATGAGTGGTCTGCCCTTTGCATTTGGCTTTTTGCATATGTCGGTTTCGATGGGGTGGCGGCATTCGCACTTGCCAGCCTATCAATGACTGCTTAGGGCGCGCTTACGCCATCAACGTCTAACCTTGATGAAGCGGGCGCGTAGCTCAGTGGTAGAGCACACCCTTCACACGGGTGGGGTCGCAGGTTCAATCCCTGCCGCGCCCACCATTTTCGGGTGCATCCATCACTCCCCCGTTGGCGCTGTCCATAGATCATCATTTCCTGCCCCCGTAATGGGTTCATCGAGCAGTGGCTCGTCTGACAGTGGGTCGGCCTCGCGGATGTGGATTGATGTCCTGCCAAGGCCAAGCAATATCAGATTGCGCAATATGGCACGACCCCGCCTGCTTGATAGGGCATTGTGAATGATGTCGCGTTGGTCAAAATCAAACGACCTGTTGCAACCCGCTGCATTGGCTATGCTGCACCCGTTGATGGTTGAGCCTGAAGTAAATAACCCACCAGCGCCAGCGACCTGTCCGTTAATCATGGTCAGCGGGATCGTGTCCTTGCCCGTGGCAAAAGTGCCTGCGGCGTTGGCAATCCGGCCATTGATGACGATGCTGGTGTTGCTGCCTTCTGTGCTGATGTTGAGGCTGTTAGCGGTAAATCCGCGTCGGTTTGCGAACTGATCATTGGTCCCGCTGTTCTGGATAAAGACGCCATTTTGCACGTCCAATGTGATTGAATCAGCTACGAGCGCACCATCATCGCTGGTGATACCATCGTTCGCGCCCAGCCGTGTATTGATGCTGGCAATATCGCTGGCCGCCGATATGTCGGCTATCGCGCTCATCGTGGCGACGGCAATGTCTTCGGACACCAAGGTCAACCGCCCGCCAAGGCCGCCAGCGCCGCTGCCCGTCAGGCGGATTGATCCTAGGCCTAAAATGACCTCGATACTTTCATCGGCGCGGATGGCAAAACCATTGTCGCTGGCCATGTTCGACAGCACAGCCGCGCCAACCACGCGCACAGCTCCCGGCGTGATGATCGACAATGTGCCGTTCGCGCCTAAATTGCCCGTGCTCGCGCTGGCACCGCTAAAGGTGAAGGCACCAATGACGACATCGGGTGGGCGGGTTGAGCCGAGTGTTGCAGAGCCTTGCGTGGATACACGCGGCGCACGGATCGTAACATTGGTGCCGAACAGCCGCAACATTTCGGCGGTAGACAGGCTATAGGCATTGGCCTGATCCGCGCCGCCGATATAGGTTCGGGCGCTGCTGTCCCCATTTGTCAGATCAACCAGGCTGGTGGTGCCAGCGGTGCCGACCCGCCCGCTTGCGCCAATAACAATGTCACCAGAGGTAATGCGCACGGTGCCGCCCGTAGCAATTCCATCGACAATAGTCGCGCCCGTGCTGGTTGCTACCAGTTCGGTTGATGCAGATACGGTGCCCGCAATCCGCGCGGTTGTGTTGCTCGACATTGCAACGCGGTTGGCAGTCAGATTTTGCGCAGTCAGCGCGCCGCCTTGGCTTGTGAGGGTCGCCGTGCCCGACACAGTCCCGCTTTGCACGGTCAAATCGCCGCTGGTCGCGGTGACGCGGGCGTCGCCTGCGGTTGCGCCGAGCGCAACAAAGTTCAGGCCGCCCGAGCCGGAGATGGTCGCGGACCGTCCATTGGCGGTGACAAGGCCAGCCGATGTTAGCGCGTCGACCTGTAGTGCGCCATTGGTGGCGGTGAGGGCGGTGGTGCCGCGCGACGCAACGGTCGTAACGGCAACACCATTCGTGCCGTTCAACGCGATGCCGGCTGCACCGATCAGCGTTGTCGCTCGCGCCCCGCTAATCGCGCCACCAGCTGCCACGTCGATACCGTCATTTGCGTCGAGGGTGCCAAATTGTGCATTGCCCGTTGTGTCGATTTCGATGTCATCATTGGCGCGCAGGCTGCTGTTCGCGCCGTTCACCGTTGCGGCGATAATGTGGATGCGATCGGCGGCGATGAGTTCGCCCAGCGCCACATCGCCACCTGCGGTAATCAGAATATCTGATTGCGTGCTTGTCGCTTGCGAACCCTGAGCGCCGCCACCGAAGGCAGTATTTTGATTGAGATTCGGATCTGTTTCGGCGGAAACCAGCGTGACATTACCACCAGCGTCAATGGTGATAGTGCCTGCTGCAAACAAAGCATTGCCGTCGATATTGGTTCCAGCGACCAGCTGGATGCCATCAAAATCAGAATTGACACGATCAAAATTGATGGTGGTGCCAGCGCTCATGAATATGCCGCTCGACGCATCTATGCGTGTTCCGCTTTGCAGGTCGATAGAGGTCTGAGCATTGGTGGTTATGCTGTTCGCCGAAATTGTTTCGTCATTAACGCCAGCATTTATGTGCCGCGCGACCAGCGAATCAGCGAAAATGTCCAGCGCGCCGGATACCAATCCGCCGTCATTGTCGGCGTCGATTTGAACAATGCCGTCGGTCGTGAGTGATGTTGCGCCGCTGCGGATCGCGCCGCTTCGCGAACGTAGGTAAATGCCGCTGCCGGAGAGCGTGAAATCGCTGTTGATGAAGGAAGACCCTCGTGCTTCAGCGGTCAGCCCGCCAAAGACAAGGCCAAAATCATCTGAATTATCAATGAACTCAATCCGCCCCGCAAAATCCCCATTCGCCAACAGAAAGGTGTCGGCTAGGCTGATAGTGCCAAACTGGTCCGCGCTGTCATTGGCCTCAATCCGAATGAGCCCGGCCTGATTATAAGTTTCGCCCGTTGAGAACCCTGCCCCGCCCGATGAGCTGATGGGTAGCCCGGTTTGCGTGTCGAATATGGTGACGATATTGCCAATGCCGCCAATGGCACCCGCGCCGCCAATCCCGCCAACGTCGATGGTCAAGGCGGGCGGTGGTTGGTTGACGTTGCCTGTAGCTGTGGTGATCAGCCCGCCATTGGTGCGCAGGTTGACGGTGCCGCCGATGCCGACGCCGCCAAAGCCGGCATTGCCGCCAAATCTGGCTATATTCGCTGGGCCGGTATCATTGTCAGCACCGCGTCCGGCATTGCCGCCAAAACCATGGCTAAACAGAGCCGCTCCTTGGCCGCTGTCGTCGGCAATCGTCAAAGTGCCGTCATTGGTCTCAAGTTCGATAAGCCCGCCAGTGCCATCGCCGCCATTACCGCCGTCATGACCGTTGCTGGGTATTGTGGCGCTGTTTGGGGATACAAATCCGTTGCCGCCGCGCCCGCCATAGCCATCGGCCAAAAACGCCGAGCCAAGCAGCGTGATAGCGCCATCTAGGCCATTAACCCGCACCGATGCGACGCCGCCGCTGCCCGCACCGCCAGTGCCGCCTTTGCCATTGAGACCGTCAGTCCCGTCACCGCCATAACCCTCGCTTCGCAAGAGGATCTGCACCGCGCCCACATCGACATTGCCAATGGTAAGTCGTGACGTGCCGCCTAGACCAAGACCGCCATTGCCGCCAGTTGGCGATTCGCCGCCATCGCTGCCGCCGCCCACACCACCAAAGCCGCTCGAATCGAGCGAATAGGCACCGCCTTCGTCTTGGCGAAGAGGTGTTTCCAGAATAACATCAACCGTGCCGCCAATCGCCATGCCGCCATCGGGGTGGTCGCTGTCGGTGGGCAAGGTCGAGACATCAAAATTGAAATCACCGCCCGCGCCGCCATGTGCACGCGCAGAGAGATTGATGGCCGCTGGGCCGTCTGCGCCATCGGACAGGATATTGCCGCGATGCGTTAGAGTGACAGAGCCGCCCTCTGCGGTACCGCCGTCACCAGCAGTGAAGTAGGCCGCTGATCCAAACAAAGATGTATCGCCGCCTTCGCCGCCAAGGGCACCTGCGTCAGCGTTCAGGCTAGAGGCGATGCTAAGCAGAGCGCTGCTGTCCTTCGGGCCATCAATTAGCACCACGATCTGGCCACCAGTGCCACTGCCCCCATCGCCAGTAGGGTGAGTGACCACGAATCCGGACCCACCGCCCGAACCCCCTTCGCCTCTTGCCGTTAAATAGATATAATCAGCGTCAAAGCTCCCGCCTATGAAGTTGGTGGTTACTTGTCCGCCCTGGCCATCGCCGCCACGAATGGTGCCGTTTTCTACCCCACCACCGCCGAAACCGTCGGCTCCCAGCGTCAAAAATGTAATGTCGGTGCTGCCCGCTGACTGGCCAAACATGATGGTGCCGCCAGTGCCATTGCCGCCATTGGCACCATAGCCATTTGCCAAAATGGACAGCAATGTCCCGATAGTCCTTGGGGCGTTAAGCGCGATAGTCGCGCTGCCGCCCGCACCATGCGTAGCGGTTAGCGGGCTACCCGAGCTGAAAAGTGGTAATGCCGTGCCGCCATTTACGGCGGCATAGATTTCGCCAAATGTGAGTTGCGAGCCGGATTCATCGGTTGACTCGATGGTCAGCGCGCCGCCAGTGCCTGTTTTGGGCGGATTAGCCGCCGCCGACATGCCGGCAACCCCATTGGCATTGATGAAGTTGCGCCCGCCAAGGTTGATTGACCCCGCCTCGGCACGGATGCTGACCGCGCCGCCAGTTCCAGTGCCGCCAACCGCGCCATTACCGGCCGTGCCGTTGGCGTCGATACTGTTAGTCGCGGTGCCGTTGAAGCTGAGCAAGCCGCCGCTGAACGACGATAGCGCAATCGTTCCGCCCGTGGCATCGCCCGCCGTTCCGCTGGCGCTGGCGCTGCGCGCGCTGGTGTCGGCGCGAACGGTGTCTGCGCGGATCAGGCCAAGATCCTGAGCGCCAAAGTTGATCGTCCCGCCCGTGGCATTGCCCGACGCTGTGACCAGCGGTGAAAAGATATTCCCCGCCGCAGTGGCCGTCGCCTGCACCTCCAACTGGTTGTTAACGTTGATCTGCCCACCAAAAGCGGCAGCAATATCCACCGTGCCGCCGTTTGCTGCGGCCACGGTGCCGCCATCCTCGATGTCGATGTCGGCGTTGGCGGTGAGGATGAGGGTGCCGTCGACTAGCGGGACGGTGCCAACCTGCATCGCACCGCCCAGGCTGGCGAGCAAAATGCCGCCACCGCGCGCCGAACCGGTGGTGCCGAGCGTCCCGCCCGATGAGCCGCCGTGGCCGTTGGCGCTTAATGTCGCCAGCGGAACAGTGAGCGTTCCGCTTTGCAATGCCAGCGAGATCGTTCCGCCAAGGCCATTGCCGCCGCGCGCCGCTGGGTCATTGCTGGTTGGTTGCGATTCACCGCCAATGCCGTCGGCGTGCATCGCCAGCGCGCCGAGATTGGAAATGCCGAAGTTTATCAGCGCTGCGGTGCCACCTAACCCCGTGCCGCCGACCAGCGTGTTCGGGGTCAGCGGATTGGCGAGTTGATCGAGGATGCCGCCGCCAAATCCGCTGGCGTCGATGGTGGTCGAACCTGCGGTAAGGATAGCCACATCCGTACCAATAAGAAGCGTCGCTGTGCCGCCGAGACCCAAGCCAGATCGATTCGTTCCGATTTGGCCAACACCTAATGCTTGGAGTTTGAGCGCGTTAGTAATGTTCATCACGCCGCCGCCGACGACCTCCACCGACACCGTACCGCCTTGGCCAGAGCCGCCGATGGCAACCTGCGGCGCGCTGCTGCCATTGGCTTCGGCGGTCAAGCTGGAGGTGGTGATTGGGCCGCCTGAAGTGGAGATCATTACCGTTCCGCCAATACCGGTTGCGCCAGCTCCCGTCGCTCTCAGTCCGCCAATCCCATTGGCGCGTGCCACTATCGACCCTGCGGTTAATGACGCAAAGTCAAAGTTAACGCCGATGCCGATAGTCCCACCGTTGGCGCGGCCATTATTAACGCTGGTGACACCGGTCGCGCTCGCATCGAGCAAAAGCTGCCCGGCGACGGAAATATTGGCGCTGGCGAGGGCGCTTCCGAGAGCAGACAGCACAATCCGACCACCGATACCATCAGTAGCAGAGCGCAACGTCAGGTTGGACCGAGCGACTATGTTTTGCCCGGGGCCGATTCGAATATCAATCGCTTCGCGCGCAGAGAGTGTTGCATCCTTATCGAACAAAATCTGGTCGTTTGTAGCAAAGCCGCATGAAAACGGCGCGCACAAAATCCTATTATTTCCGCCACCTGTAATTGCGCTGGTCGCCGCACCATTGAGGATGTTCAGGAAATGCGTGTTGCCCAAATGGATGCTGGCGGTCGTGTTGCCGTTTGCCGCCGTGGATGCGGTGCCGCCCGCAACATTATAGCCAGCCGATAGGACAATGCCGCCTTCGCTAAGCGTGACAGAACCCACTGTTTCAAAGCCGAGGGTGCCCGACAGCAACATCGTCATCGCCTGATTTTTGGGGACCGCGACAAAATAGGCGCGGCTTTCATAGTCCACGCTCGTGTCAGATGGTCCGCCCGTTGTTCCCGTGTGGACAATGCCATTGCTATCGTTGCTGCCGACCAGAACATTGATGTCGAACAGGCCATTATTGATGCGGATGTCGGCCTGTTCGGCTGCCACCAGTGCCACCGATCCATCGACATTGATGGTCCCGGCCTGAACGATGCGCGGCGCGACCAACGCGATATAGCTGCTCCCCGCCACGCTATTGAGGGCAGTGATGCTGGCGCCATTGGCAATTTCAATGCGCGATGTGCCGGTCCCTGCGATGCTTGGGTCGCGGAAACGGATCTCTCCGTTCAGTCCGAACAGTCCGCCTGTCGTGTCTATGTCGCGCGAGGACAGAACGAGAGAGCCGACGTTGATAACGCCAGTGCTGCCTACTAAGATGCCGCCGGGGCTGTAAAACCACACATTGCCGCCCGGTTGCTGCCCGAAAATATCCGATGTTATGGTGCCATTGAGCGCGATTAGCCGCGCAATCGGAATGTCGTTGCCGTCAACCGGAATGATACGATTGAGCACGGTGAAATCTGCAAATCCCGTAAAGCGTGCACTGCGCCCGACGGGGAGAAAATCTATCGTCCCTGTTCCAGTTGTGTCGTTGGGTTTCCAGTTGATAACTGTTTGGGGTGTATCGACAGTGATGGTGTCAAGTGTCGCCGTTTGATTGATATTAGCGCTGCCGGAAATAACGGTCCCGGTCCCCTGAAACGCCTGCCCCGAAGTCGATTGTGCCGCAGCGGGAGTATGCACTGCCAATACCCCGAGGCATATCGCCATGGCACCGCAGCCCAGCAGTTGCTGTCGCAACTGGGCGCGCTTTTTGGCGGCATTTGAAACGGCGGGGGTCTTCGTCATCATCATTGTCCTGCAACTATGCTCGGTGCAAAAGGTTATCGGCCAAGGCCAAATTGGGTGGTGAAGGAAATCAATACCCGTGTTCCCGGCCGTACGGGGGGCAGGCCGACACGGCGAAGCGGCTGTGAAATTGTAAGGTCTATCCGGGCACGGTCGCCAAATACCGCCCGCACCCCACCGCCGACCGAGTATATCCGCAGCGGATTCAACCCAGCAAATGCTGTGTCTTTGTTCCACACCCATGCGGCGTCGAAAAAGCCGAAGGGTTGTAATTTCAAGGTTCGCCGTGTTGGCGGTATGAGGCTGCCCAAGCGGATTTCGGCTGAAACGCCGACACCGCTATCACCCGTCAAGGTGCCGGGGTCGTAGCCGCGTCCAGCCGTATAATTGCCAGCGGAAAACTCTTCGTACGACAACAATGGCACGCTGGAATATTGCGCGCGCGGCGAAACGGCCACAGTGAAGTTCGGCACGGGGCGCCATGTCATTTCACCTTCGGCGCGCAGCACAGTTGCGCTTGTATCCGCTTCGATCCGGCTAATCGGAGATGCCCCTGGGCCAAAACAGGCGGCTCCGCCCGGCCCGCATGGGCGGCTGGCATCCAATAATTGCATACCTTGACGCGCTTGCAGGTTAAGCTGCACCGACCAGCGCGGTTCGGCAGGGCTGTATCCGCCACGACCCGTAAAAGCATCTGGGTCTGCCCAATATCCGTCCATGCCCAGCCATGCCACGCGCAAATGATCGCGGCTTAACAAGGTGCCGACTGCGAACACATCCTGATCGATCCAGTCGAACCCCAGAGCCATCCAGATGCTGCGCGACTGCCGTAGTACAGCCGGCGCGCGGACCTGATTAGTCCACACCAATGTGTCCGTGCTGATGTCCAGCCCACCGGGCAATGTCGGGTGCGTCCATGCATAAGTAAAATTGGTGCCGATGGTGACGCCTTCACCACCAATGCGAAACTCGTGCCCCGCCTGCACCACTTGCTGTTCATCGACATTGGCCGTGCTGTATATCGCCAAGGTGGTTTCATCGCCTAGCCCGGTTAGGCCATTGAGCCGAACGCGCGCTATGCCACCCACTCTGCCGACCGCTTGTCCACCAAAGTTTTGGATATTGACGTCAACCAGAACAGGCGTTCGCTCAACGGATATTTCGCCGATAACGTCCCCTGGCACAGTACCGGGGCGCAACGTCAACCGCGCCGTGGTTCCCGGCAGGCTGTTGGCCAACAGTAGATAGCGTTCTGCTTCATGCACATTGAAAAGCGGCTGCCCTTCCAGCTTGGCAAGATAGCGCGCCAATTGCCGTTCGGATGCACCCGCATCGCCGCGAATCTGGATTGCCGTCAGGCGGGCTGCCAATATTTCCAGCCGGACAACGCCGTTTTGAATTGTTTGAACCGGCACGCGAACTGCCGCTAAATAGCCTTCACGCCTTAACGTCGTTGCTGCGCGGTCCCTGATGTCACAAATGGCGGCGAGTGGCACTTCGGTGCCGATGCGCTCGCGCCATGCGGTGTCGAGCAGCGCGGCATCAAAGGCGGCCGCATTGGCAAATTGGACGTCGCGCAAAACAAATCGCACATCGGCATATTCTGGGTTGGAAAGCGGGCAGGGCGACCGTTCAACGCCGTCATCTGTTTCAATCTGTAACGACTGCTGCGCGGTGTCGCCGCCCAATGGTTGCCGTAATATTTCTTCACGCGTTGGCGCATTTTGCGCAAAACATGGTGCGGTGACCCCTAAAGCCAAGGCAGATAATCCCGCCAAAGTAAGCCAGCGTGACCGGCGCACAGCAATGTTATTCCGTGGGCGTTCAGCCCCGGTTTGTATCATGATATTCGATTGCTTCATTATTGCCCAACCTGATGGTCATTGCCGCCACTATACGGTTCATTCTGTGCCGAAGTCGCGCGGGACATGCTGTGCGCACCGTCACCTATGATTGCAAAACCTGCCCAGTAATAAGGGTGCGAGGTTGCCGCTTCGGCCATTAACACGTCCTGCGCTTGGCCTAACGCTTCGGCCATGCTCACCGCTCCGCCAGCGCGGAATATTCCGCCAATTAACCGCTGTGTCGCATCAAAGTCATCGGGTGCAGGCCAGTGGCTGGCAATGATTGAGCGTCCACCTGCGCCGATGAATGCGCGCACCAACCCATCAAGCGCGCTGCCCCCGCCGGTGCTGACCCCTGCCGCCCGTGTAGCAGAAATACTCGCTTCACCGGCCGTATCGCATGCCGACAGGATAACAAGATCAGCGTCGAGCCGCAGCCCGAAAATCTCGTCAAAACTGAGCAGCCCGTCCGAATCCTCGCTATCGAACGACGTCAATAAGGCTGGCCTCGCTTGACAGCCCGCGCGCGGTGGCACGACCAGTCCATGCGTCGCAAAGTGCAATATGCGATAATCGGATAAATCGGTCCGGTTGCGCAATTGGCGGTCGGTGAAGGCCGCGCCTGTGACAACTTGCGATCCGACCGCGCCAATCAAGTCACGTGCGGTGAATAATTCTGTTGGCGCAATCGGCCTGTTCCATTCGGCAGGGGACCAGTCACATCCATCGCCGGCAACGCTGCCGCCACCTCTGACGATGGCTGCGCTAGTGGTCGCACTGACAGGTAAATTGTTGCCAAACCCCAAATAGCTGTGCGTGGCGCGCGAAGCGGGGGCGACGCGCGTGTTGCGAAACGCCAGCGGCGAGACGGCGGTGCTAACCCGTGTTGTCCGCCCTAGCCACGCCATACCCCGCATGTCGAACGGGTCGCCGCCCGGCGCATTCGTCCGTGCTTCATATGTCGCAACGCTTGCGGTATTGGTGACAAGCAAGTTTATCGGTAACCGCAGCATGGCTCCGTCTGGTTCAAAAATGAGGTGATTTGTCTGGGCAATCTGTGCGGCTACTGGGCTGAACAGGTTGGTGAATAATGTGTTCGCAGCAGCGGCATCGAACGGATATGTTGTATATTGACCGCCTTCCAACACCGAAATGGAATTGCGAATCTGGTCCACCGCTGCGTCTAGGCCTGCACGATTTACGCCCGCTTTCCATGCCTGTGCGCCTGTGCGCGTCACAAATATGGCATAGACTTCGTCGCCGATGATTGCGAGCTTGGTATAGGCTTCGTTTTCATGAAGCGAAGTTTGCAGATCTGCCAGTGAAATAGCGTCTTGCGACACAGCGCGATATTGCGGAAACTCGGCAAGGCGAGCCAATGTTACGGTTTGCTCTGCTGCCAGATTGTCGATCCGAACCTGCGTTTCGGCCAATAATGTTGCGGCCGTGGCGTCGTCGCTTTGAATGGTCAACCGACCCAGTTCGATGCGTGAACGCTCAATGTCCCGAGCTAGGTTATTCGCTTGACGGAACAATGTCGCCGCCTCGCCGCTCCCGCCCGACAATTCACGTGCTAATTGTGCCTGCGTGCTGGCAACGCCTGGGCGCACCAGCAACTGAATAGCTGCGAAAAATTCGGCGCTGGCGGTTGGATCGCTACGCTGGCGGTCAACCAGAATCTGATAGTAAGGGGCCATCTGGTTATAGATGCCCGTCAATTGACGGTGCGCTTGCGTAAGCGCTGTAATGACCTGCCGGTAATGGGTGACAGCATCGTCCGTGCGACCATGACGCGATAGGAACGCCGCCAATTTTGCGCGTGCGGCGGCCAGAGCCATGGTTTCGGGATATTCGCGTTCCAGCAGCGCCACGGCATCGCCAAAATGTGCCTCGGCAGCGGCAAGGTCATTCTCGTCTTCATCCACCAGTGCCACTTCGGCCAACATTTGCGCTTGCAGGCGCAGGATGGACGTTACCCGTCCGTTACGGACAGTCAGTGTCTGGGACAGTGCGCGGGTGAGCGACTGACGCGCGCCGACCATATTCCCAGACAGACGCAATATAGTGCCGCGCAACTGATCGGCCTGTGCGTCAATGATGATGGCCCGTTCCTGCGGGGTCAGGCGCTCGTCGCCATAAAGCTGCGTCAGCACCTGTGCGCTGGCGTCGCTGTTCATCCCTGTCGCCATCACCGGGGTGATAACAAGTGCTGCATCGTTGGATTGGCCAAGGCCCATCAAAGGCGCAAGGGGTTGATCCAACACGGCCAGAGCACCGTCATAATCGCGGCGATTGAGCATATGCATAGCGCGAAAATTGCGGCGCAGGCGCAATTGGACGCCATCGGAAGTGGGCTGGGCCGCAACTTCGTCGAACAGCCGCTCGGCCTCGCCAAAATCGCCAAGGTTTGACAGTTGTAGCGCGCGGTTGAGGCTGAACTCGCTAGGGTCAAGGCCCGATGCTGCGTCAGTCGGGCGCCGCTCCAGCGCCTCGAAATAAACCGCCGCTTCGGCATAGTCGCCGCTGTTGTTGCGGCGATACCCCTCGGCCAACGCGCGATCAGTTGGCAGATTGGCAACCTGCACCCGTGCCATGGCTTCTGGGTCGCCTGCACCCGTTGTCGCGACGTCAATTTTGCCCTCGACCACGCGCCGTTCAATCACGCTGGCCATGGCGAGGCGAACGGCATCGCGATAAACCGCCAATCCTTCGCCGATAAATAGTGTGTCGTCGCGGCGCACAACAGAGCGAATGCCTGGCAGGCCACCGATATAATTACTGCAACTTACGGGTTCGCCGCCCGCGCTGGCAGGGCATGTCGGCGCGTTAGGCCTGGATTCGACGCGTGCCAGCGCGTCCTGGCCACGCAGCGCAAAAATACGGCCGACGGGCTGCGCCGCATCGCGGCAAATAATTGCCCAGGCACGGTCGAACATCCCGGTCATTGCCGGGTCGAGCAATTCCGATTGCACACGGCATAATGCGCCGTCGCTGCTGCCGATCGGGAAACTGTCGCGCAAATTGGGGTCAAGCGCGCTTGTTTGTGCCGAAGCATGTGTCGGACAAAGTGCCAGCACGGCCCATGTGGTTGCAGTGAGTGCGAAGCGGGTGCCACCAGCGCGGAGACACGGTTTTTTAGAAACAGGGTGACGACACCCCTTGCCCACTGTCATTCTTGTGCCTCCAGCGGATAAGACGTTTTCGTCACTATCCAAAAAACATTGAGGCGGCCCGTGGCATTTTATTATTTTTTACGTTGAGCGACCCCTAGACCGTCAAAATGACGAATGAAAGTCAAAATCAACAACGCCATTGTCCCAACATAGCACCTGACGAGCTATGATGGGGGTCACATTTATTACAAAAAGCGGACAACTATGTTCATGGGCCATTAAATGGCTGATGCTATTTGTGTTTGCATGCGGTTTGGCGTTCGGCCAATGACCGTTACCGATTTGGCTGTAACAGGCCAGCACAGGATGTTGTAGTGATGGCAATTGGCATGGCTTTGTGGTTGCGAAAGGGCGCTTGTGCAATTGCAATTGCGTTGGCGGTGGTCGCTTGCCTGTTTGCCGTGAACCCCGCCTCGGCTCAATCTCGTTCAGAATCGACTCGTCCAGAATCGCCGCGTTCAGGATCGCAGCGCACGCAAATGCCGCACCCCGATAGTGATGAACGGCCCGTTCCGTCACAGACACGGCCATTGCCGGAGATTGTGGCGCGGGTGCAATCGACGCCGCCCTATAACACGATGGATTATATTGGCGTTGCGGGCTTTCAAGTGCGCCAGATGATCTATGTCCTGCGCTTCATCGACGGGCGGCAGGTTGTGGTTGTGCATGTCGATGCGCGGTCGGGACGAATTGTCAGTCGCGCACCGTAGTTTTTTCATATAAGCCGACGATGACTATGGCGCTGTCGCCGACACTTTGGAAAGAAACGATAATGCGCATCCTGATCGTAGAGGACGAACCGACCCTAGGCCGCCAGCTCAAGTCAACGCTTGAGTCTGCGGGATATGCGGTTGATTTGGCAACCGATGGTGAGGACGGCCACTATCTTGGTGCCAGCGAAAGCTATGACGCGGTGATATTGGACTTGGGCCTGCCCGAGGTTGATGGCTTGACGGTGCTGGATAGGTGGCGTCGCGAAAAACGCAATTTCCCTGTGCTGGTTTTGACAGCGCGCGACAGTTGGTCGGACAAAGTCGCGGGACTTGATGCCGGAGCAGATGATTATCTGGCCAAGCCATTCCAGACCGAAGAACTGATCGCCAGGCTTCGCGCACTCATCCGCCGGTCGAGCGGCAATGCGTCGAGCGAGCTGATTGCTGGCGATGTCCGCTTGGACACGCGTTCGGGCAAGGTGACGCTGGCCGGTGATCCTGTCAAATTAACGGCGCAGGAATATAAATTGCTGTCCTATTTGCTGCACCACAAGGGCAAGGTGGTTAGCCGGACCGAGCTGATCGAGCATATCTATGATCAGGATTTCGACCGTGATTCAAACACTATCGAGGTGTTCGTGACACGAATTCGCAAGAAATTGGGCGCTGAAGTTATTTCCACCATCCGTGGCCTTGGCTATCAATTGGACGACCCCGCTGCCTGATGCCTGACGCCGCCGACCCGCCAGCTATCGTGTCGGCATTACCGCCTCCAGCACCTGCTCTGCGCAGTTCGGGGTCATTGGGGCGCCGGATGATCGGCGTCGCGGCGGCGTGGATATTGCTGCTGTTGGTCATCGGTGGGCTGACGTTGGAACGCGTCATCGGCCAAGCCATAACCACCAATTTCGACGATAATATCGAATATCTGCTCACCGCGATGATCCGTGCGTCCGAAGTTGGCCCCGACAGCAATGTGCGATTGATTGAGCCGCTGGGCGAGCAGCGTTTTTTTGAACCCTATAGCGGCCTTTATTGGCAGATTTCCGGAACCGGCAACGAACCGGAACGGTCACGTTCCTTGTGGGATCGCACTTTGGATGTCGGCACTTCGCACAGCGACGGATATGTCCATAGACGTGACAGTGTGCAATTCACCGATGAACCGCTGCGCATTGTTGAACGCGATGTCGTGTTGCCGGGTTCGCCGATCATCTGGCGCTTTCAAGTCGCGCAATCGCGCAGTGCACTCGATACGCAGATGCGCACCGTTCGGCGGACAATTGTGCGCAGCTTTGCCATCCTTGCGCTGGGCCTCATCATCCTTGCAGCGTTACAGACCGTTTATGGGCTGTGGCCATTGCGGCGGATACGGCGTGGGATTGCTGCGCTCAAAGAGGGGGACCGTTCGCTGCTCAGCGAACCCATGCCAGTGGAAGTGTTGCCGATGGTGCAGGAACTGGATGGCCTGATTACGCATAATGAACGCCAGGCCGAAGAAGCGCGGCGGCATGCCGGCAATCTGGCGCATGCGCTCAAAACCCCGCTGACCGTCATCATGAATGCGGCGGCGGCAGATGATCCCGCTTTGGCTGATCTTGTGGAGCGGGAATCGGCGACGATGCGACGGCAGGTGGATCATCACCTTGCCCGCGCGCGTGCTGTTGGGCGGCGCGGACACACACAGTTACGCGCAGCCGTTTGGGACAGTATCGAGGGGGTCGAGCGCGCCGTTTCGCGGCTTTACCCCGACACCCGTTTTGATGCCGATGGCGTGCGCGATGTGATGGTCAAAATTGAACGTCAGGATTTGGACGAGATTCTCGGCAACCTTATGGAAAATGCGGCAAAATATGGCGGCGGCAGCGTGTTCGTGACCGTCTCACGCGAAGGTGATGCTGTCCAATTGCTGGTCGAAGATGATGGCCCCGGGATAGCAGAGGCGGACCGCAGCCGCCTGTTTGATCGCGGTGTCCGGCTAGACACCAGCAAGCCGGGAACCGGCCTTGGCCTTGCCATCGTCCGCGATGTTGCGGAGATTTATGGTGGGTCGGTTTCGCTGGGCCATAGCGATGATATGGGCGGTCTAGCGGTGGAACTGACGCTGCCGGGGGCATAAGGGGCAGGGGTGAGGCCAGCCTTTACTCGCTTATTTCCCGGCTTTCCTACAGCCATTCGGTCATGATAGATTGCGCGTGGGCTTTGGCAAAGCCCTCGGCTCTTTGAACATGTTAATCAGCGCCAACAACACCTCCCCGTGACGGGGGAATTATCACCTTGACAAAACAGGCCCATGATGTAGATTAGCTGCATTAGGAGCCGGAACAATGATTACCGACCTTTACCGCCCTGAATTTGTTGACGCTGATAAGGCGCGCGCATGGCTGGAAAACGAGCTTTGGGCCGATGGTCGCCCTTGTCCGCATTGCGGCGTTCTGGACGCCAGCACGAAGATCGGTGGCAAGACGGCTCGCGCGGGCCTGTATATGTGCAACGCTTGTCGCAAGCAGTTCACCGTGACCGTTGGCACTCTTTATGAGCGCAGCAAAATCCCTTTGAACAAGTGGTTGGCGGCAACGCACCTTATGATGGCGAGCAAGAAGGGCATCAGCGCAATCCAGATCGGGCGTATGCTTGGCATCTCCAAAAAGAGCGCATGGTTCCTTTGCCATCGCATCAGGGAAAGTCTGCGCGATAGCGCGCCCGCCCTGCTTGGCGGCGAAGGCTCTACGGTTGAGGCGGATGAAACCTACATCGGCGGCAAGGAGCGCAACAAGCATTGCTCCAAACGCAACTCAAAGCATATTGGCGGCGTCGGCAAGGAGATGGTCTTTTCGCTAGTCGAACGCGGTGGTCACGTCCGTTCGCGCCATATGGAAAACATTAGTGCTAAGAACCTGCGTCCTGTTTTGGAAGAGCAACTTGCCGACATTGGCAAGACGCGCCTTATGACCGATGGCGAAGGCCAGTATCGCTTAGTCGGGCCGATGTTCGCCAGCCATCAAGTCGTAAATCACAGCATTGGCGAATATGTGCGTGGCGATGTTCACACTAACACGATTGAAGGTTATTTTTCCATCCTGAAACGCGGGATTATCGGAACCTATCACCATGTGAGCGGCGAGCATTTGAAGCGTTATCTGGCTGAATTTGATTTCCGCTATAACAATCGCGAAGCACTTGGCGTGTCCGACCGCGAACGTATGGTGAAGTCGATTTTCGGCATTGTCGGCAAGCGACTGACCTATCGGCGGACTAATCGTGAAGGCGCTACCGTCAGATCGTAAGCTACATCACGGTCCAAAGCAGAAAAATACTACCCCTTAGATGGGCGGTGTTTTGGCCCGCTCTTGGCAGCGGCGCGCACAGCCGCTCGGAAGCGATCCTCCCCATCTTCTCGCAGTTCGATTTGACTCGACTCCTCTCCACCTTTGCGGAGAGTATGCGGCGCGTCGTTTTCTTGCTGTTGATCGGTTTTTTCCATGTCACATACTCCACCTATGCCTGATGATGCTCGCCACAGGGTTCTATATCGGTTGGTGGGGCAGCTTATCACAAACTGGGCGCATGTAGAATGGCAGTTAATGCTGCTAGCATCAGCCCTTCTGCGCACAGACATGAATCGAGGGCGCTTCATTATGGCGGCATTTACAAGCTCTCGTGCAAAACGAGAATTTATAAGCCGACTTGGCAGATCATATCTTTTGGACAACGATATGGACCGTTTTTTGGGGCTTGTGGGGAAAATCAAGCACCTCTCGGAAAAACGCAACATGCTGGCGCATTGGCGAGTATACTACCTGCGTGCCAGCACGTTCCGCCTCTTTAATGATGACGACCCAACACAGCCAAACACGTTTGGGCGATATCAAAACGTCCAAATCGCAAACATCCGGAACTGGTCAAAGGAAATCCATGACCTCCAGGAAGAAATCACTCACTTTTCGATAATCGCGATTAGGGGCGACCTTTTAGAACAGCCTCGCATAATTCCCGAACCAACTGCGTATCTTGACCCATAGGCCTGTCATCGTCGAGCCATACGCGCAAAACTTCCACACCCGCCTCAATCATCTGGGGCGTAATTTCAATCTCAACCGGCCTGTCACGCCCGGATGCACTACTGCTTGTATCATGTTTTGTCAAGGTTATAACTCCCCCGTGACGGGGAGGTTTGACTTTCTTCGCACGTCTTCGTGGCTTTGTGTGAGCTCTCTTCATTCGTCATTGCGAGCGACCGTAAGGGAGCGCGGCAATCCAGCCTGTTGCAGCGCTTCTGGATTGCTTCGTCGGGCTTTGCCCTTCTCGCAATGACAATGGTGAAAACAACAGCTGTATTAAGTTGACACCACAGCTGGGGTATGACCAAAAAACCACGCAAAAATGGGATTCGTGAATCGATTCACCCCCTGTTTCGTGTCAACCGTCCTATGCAAATAATACAGTGGCGGCCAACGCCGCGAACCCTCTTGGCGCACCCTTCACTACCTTGCACCGCCGCCCTGCGCACGCTGATGGTGGCGGATCACCTCGTCGATGATGAAGCGCAGGAATTTTTCGGTGAAATCGGGGTCGAGATCGGCGTCTGCCGCCAGCCTGCGTAGCCGTTCAACTTGCGCGGCTTCGCGCTCTGGGTCGGCGGCAGGGAGCGCCAATTCAGCCTTGAGCTCGCCAACCGCCTGCGTCACTTTGAACCGTTCGGCAAGCATGGCGACCAATGCGGCGTCGATATTGTCGATGCTTTGGCGATAGTGGCGCAATCGCTGGTCCATGCTGAAATCCTTGGGTTAGTGCATATGGCGCACGCTCAATTGCCGTCTTTGCGTGCCATGACAAGCCGAATCCATTTGCAACCACGTGTGGGCGCGGGCAGAGGGCATAGTCATGAGTGCTGAAATCCACCAATTGCGCACCGCGCACCCGCCATCGCTCGATGCCATCATGGCGCTGGTGTCGGCGGATATGAACGCGGTGAACGCTGTCATCCTCGCGCGGATGCAATCTGAAATCCCCCTCATTCCGGAGCTTGCCGGACATTTGATTGCGGGCGGCGGCAAACGTATGCGGCCCATGTTGACGCTCGCTTGCGCGCGGCTGCTCGATTATGGCGGGACGCGCCACCACTTGCTTGCGGCGACGGTAGAGTTCATCCACACTGCAACGCTGCTCCATGATGATGTCGTCGATGGGTCTGATTTGCGCCGTGGACGGCGGACGGCCAACATTATTTGGGGCAACCCCGCCAGCGTCTTGGTCGGCGATTTTCTGTTCAGCCGTTCATTCGAACTGATGGTCGAGGACGGCAGCCTCAAGGTGCTGCGCATCCTTTCCAATGCCAGTGCGGTGATCGCGGAAGGCGAGGTCAATCAATTGACTGCGCAGCGGCAAATCGCGACGAGCGAGGATAAATATCTCGATATTATTGGGGCAAAGACCGCCGCCCTTTTCGCCGCCGCTTGCCGTATTGCCGCCGTCATCGCCGAACGCGACGAAGCGGTGGAACGCGCGCTCGACGCCTATGGCCGGAACCTTGGCATCGCGTTTCAACTCGTTGATGACGCGATCGACTATATCTCGGACGCGGAAACTATGGGCAAGGGTGTCGGCGATGACTTTCGCGACGGCAAGGTGACGCTTCCGGTCATATTGGCCTATGCGCGCGGCAATGCCGAGGAACGCCTGTTTTGGGAAGCGGCAATGGTTGGCAACCGCACGAGCGACGATGATTTGTTGCACGCGACCAAATTGTTACTGGCGCATGACACCATAGCCGACACCCTCGCCCGTGCGCGCCATTATGCGCGCCGCGCCATTGATGCACTGGCAATTTTTCCGGCAGGGCAGGCGCGTAGTGCGCTAGTGGAAGCAGCCGAATTTGCAGTGGCGCGAGCCTATTGAACCTGTGGCGATGCCGCTCGTGAATTGACGCGTGGCACAATGACGCTGGACGTGCTAGATTGGCTGGCCGCCAGTTTCCCTGTTGCGAGCACCATGCCGAGTAGCGCGTAATAATAGACCGCAGCCAGCGGGTTATTGACGATGAACAGCACGATGTGCACCGCGAAAAAGAAGGCTGCGGCGAGACAAAGCGCTACAAAATATGGATTGGTATGCCGGAAAGCATATCGAAGCCCAAGTATGACTACATAAACACGTAATGCGTATGACAGGACAAAGCCAAAAATGCCTGTTTCCTGCATGATGCGCGCTGCTTCCACCTCGAAATAGTGGCCATTCAACCACCATTGGAACGGGGATCGCATGATGGTCGATGCAGCGTTGCCATTAGTGCCTAAGCCCGTTCCGAATATGGGTGACGCATCAAATGCGCCGATCGTTTCGACAATGGGTGATAACAGGCGCATGGAATTGCTGTCTGAGTTCTCCGAACGGAAAATCAGCGCGGCGATGGCGTCGCTGAAAATGAGGCTGGCCCCGAAACCGACAAAAACGGCAGCTACCACCAATCGTATGAACAGGCGTGTTGATATTAAACCACGCACAACGGCCAAGCCAAAAAGGACGGGTAGGCCAAGTCCCAGGACAAAGATTGGGGTTCTAGCGCCAGTGGTGAATGACGCACCAAGTGCCAGCATGAGCGCCAAATAGGCCCAGCGGCGGTCCATTGACGTCAAGCGGTTGGTGAACAGCATCGCACTGAGCATTGGTACCATGAGGATGACAAAGGTAATCATCCCACCAATATAGCTAAACGTGCCGGATGTGCGGATCCGGCCATAACGGAACGCACCCTCGCCTCCCGCACCAAAGTGTGAAGTGGCTCCGACCGCGACATTATCAAAACTGACGGACAGGTTGATCCATGCATCGCCCGGCTGGGTAAATTGATAGAGGCCGATCAGGCTGATGATGACGGTAGCAAAGATAAAAATCCGTATGAATTTATACATATCCTGTTCGCTGTTGATCAGCGCAGGGACAACCAGCGCCAAGGGCAAATAGGTCAGGTGGTTTTTCAACCCCACCAAAGCTAGTGCTAGCGAGGGTGATTGCGGGTTGAGCAGGAGTACGAAGAGAAACAGGGCATAGATCCCTGCCAACGCGAGCAGGGTAGTATCCATGTAGCGCGCCGGGTTGATATGCCTATATTCGGTAAAAAACCCGATATAGGACGCAATGAGCACCGCGTCTTTGATAAGGTAGATTTGCCCCTGATATTGCGGGAGTCCCCATTTTCGGGCTGCGCCTTCGACCAGAGTCCACAAAATGACACTGGGAATAGCGATGCGCCAATGGCGCATACACAATATGCCGACGACTAGCGCCACAGGAACGAGCAGGATTAAAATTGGCCACATACTGGCGAAAACCCTTGGCTTTGCGTGCATGACGTGTCAATGCCCTAGGGGCAGCATTCCGACATATGTAGTATCAACAAAATGCCGCCTCCCTTTTTAAACGTTGGTGTGTGGTGCCTTATATTGTGCCATGTGAGAGTTGCAGTTCAGTGAAAATATTACTATATTCACCGTGGTTTTGGCCGCACATTGGCGGCATAGAATCGCTCATGAGGAACTTTGCGGAAGAGTTTCATGCTGCTGGCCATGAAGTGACCATTGCGTCTTTGTGGCCAGGGCCTGCACAGTTAGATAGCGCACCTATCCCAATCGTTCGTTTACCCAATTTGTGGCAATTGTGGAAAGAGGCTCGCAAGTCAGAATTATGTCTGATGGCGGGACTTTCCCTCAAAGGGCTATTCCCACTACTATTGGCCGGGCGTCCTGTGGTCGTGACCCATCAAGGCTGGTACTACGAAAACCCCCGCCTCAGAGATAGAATTAAAGATATAGCAAGCCGCTGGACAAACAATATTTGTGCTAGCCATTCTATTGCTGATCATATCGGATGCCTTAGCACTGTTGTTGGCAATCCCTATGATTCCAATGTCTTCAAGATTGACTCTGCAGCCGAGAAAAAATGGGACATCGCCTTTGTCGGGCGCTTGGTTTCTGACAAGGGAGCTGATGTACTGCTCAATGCTCTAGAGCATATTAGGCGTGAGACGAATATGCGCCCTAAAATAGTGATTATCGGAGATGGTGTTGAACGCGATAAACTAGAGAAACAAGCTGCAGACCTAAAACTGACTGACCAAGTCGATTTTCTTGGGTATCATGTAGGTTCCGAACTCGCCAAAATGTTGAACGCCAGTACTGTGCTGGCAGTTCCCTCCCGCTGGGAAGAGCCATTTGGCATCGTAGCTCTAGAAGGAGCAGCCTGTGGGTGTGTTGTAGTAGCTACTGAGGGTGGAGGGTTGCCTGAGGCGGTTGGCCCATCAGGATATTTGGCGAATCGCAATGATGTCGAGGATTTTGCCTGCAAACTCATGATTGCCTTATCCCGCGATGGTGCTCCACCTCGCGAAGCGATTGAGGAGCATCTTGAGCGGCATAAAGCGCCATTTGTGGCTGACCAATACCTCAAAATATTTTCAGAAATTGTGCACTCAGCTTAGGGTCACTGACCCTAAGATATGTTCCGCGATTTTAGCAGCTGCGGTGGTTGATCTGTGTCTCTCATACCATTTGCAAATATTATTCTGAATATTGAGATAGCTCGCGCTATCATAAGCAAACTGTCTATCCCGCAAAGCATGGCCCAGAAAATGCTCGCTAGGCATCAAATCTGATAAATCTGATTGCATCGCTAACGATGTGCCGACGACGATCGGAACAACGCCGTGCGCTGCATATGCTGCAAAAATGGTGGATTTACACAAATATTCGAAATCATACGGGATTTGAGGGATGATTCCAAATTTACTATTCTGCATGATAGTCGACACTTCATGCGGTTCCAACATTCCCATAGCTGCTATTGGTATTCCTGCGATATCTTGCGGAACCTCAAAATTACGACGACCGATGTCAACTAGCTTTGTGCAGCCAATTTCCAATAATATTTTTTCAACGACACCATCTCGTCTGTCATAAAAAGCGGATTTATCAGCGATTGAACCAAATACTATGACAATATTGTCGCGGTTACACGGCGGTGTGACCACGGTAGGTTCGCCAACTGTAGAATAGATAGGGCAGTAGGATATTTTTCTTTTATCAACATATAGGGACATCCATTCTATTCCCCTATTGGTGTTAGAAAAAATATGATCTGATAATTTAGCTATTGATATTGTGCACCACATTTGTACTGGACGAATCCAGTAAGATATTTGCCATGGTTTTCCAGAGGCAAATAGTTCATGAACAAAACTAATCAGTTGTATATTTTGGTTGTTTTTCTTCCATGATTTGAGAGCGTCAACAAGCCATATCGGTGCCCCTCGCTTTTGGAAGCCGTAACCAGAGTAATGTAGGAGCACAGTAATTTTGCTAAACTCCTTCTGCAGATCACTTAAAATTCCAATCAGCGAGTCTGATGTTTTTGCAGAAACAATGTTCCTGAAACCATCGTCGCGTAAAATTGTCGCAAATTCCGGATTGCAGATGATGAATATTGACGAACATCCATGATGGGATTGTAATTGTTCGGCGAGTATTGTGGCAAAATCACCAATGCCGTCGGGTATTTGCCCTCGATGTGGCAGGATATGGATCAGCACCATCAATTCAAGGATTGATTCGGGCTTGTGCAGTGCCCATCAACCGAGCAATCACACCATCAAAATCCGTCTCTGCTTGCCAGTCAAGTCGCTCTTTTGCTTTTGTGGGGTCGCCATAGCTGGCCTTGAGATCGCTGGCGCGTAGCAGAGCTGGATCGCAATCCACATGATCGTGCCAATCAAGTCCGACATGGGCGAAACTGCGTTCAACAAACTCTGACAATGCGTGGCTTTTTCCGGTGGCAATTACGAAATCTTCGGCCTTTTCAATTTGCAGCATCCGCCACATCGCATCGACATATTCAGGAGCCCAGCCCCAGTCACGCACAACGTCAAGATTCCCAAGTCTCAGCCGTTCGCCATTTCCGCTGGCTATGGCAACTGCGGCACGGGCAACTTTCTGCGTTACAAACCGGGCGGGGCGCAACGGCGATTCATGGTTGAATAAAATGCCTGAACAGGCAAACAGGCCGTAGGCTTCTCGATAATTGGCGACCGACCAGAATGATGTGGCCTTGGCCAGGCCATAGGGGCTGCGCGGTTGGAAAGCGCTATTTTCGTTCGCAGGGCTGGCGGCAGTGGATTCGCCGAAACATTCGCTCGATGCAGCATTATAGATTCGCACCGGGGCACCGCGAAACCGCACGGCTTCGAGCAGGTTGAGCGTGCCGAAAGCAATGGATTCGAGCGTCTCCATAGGCATTTCAAACGACAGCCCGACCGAGCTTTGCCCCGCCAAATTATAGATTTCATCGGGCTCCACCTGCGTCAAAACTTGCAATACACTTCGGAAATCGGTGAGTTGCATCGAGTGGCATTCGACGCGATTCGCAATTCCCAGTCGGTGCAAATTGCCAAATCGCGACAATTCGGCATCGCGTGACGTGCCGACGACGCGATAACCCTTATCCAACAGCAGCTTTGCCAGATAGCTACCATCCTGTCCCGACACGCCGCAGATTAGAGCCGTTTTCACTTAAGCAATCCTATCCGTCGGCCAGCGAAAGGTTGGTAGCGAATAGCGCCATGTGCGGCGCCTGCCGAGCGAGATTCAACCCAGTCGAGGGCAAGGTATTGATTGCGTGCAGGGTTGGGAACTTGGCACGTAAAACTGGAACAGCATTTGTCACCGAATAACTGTAGAACACGCCGTCCCCTTGCGAATAATGATAGCCTTTGCCGCGTGTCGCCATCCAGTCATAGGCACCCCACAGGCCAATCGCGTTGATCGCTTGCTTGATCGCTCGTGCTACCGCCGACCCTTGACCGAAATTATTGGCATCAGACAGGAATACGCCGTGCCGTGCGACACGAACCATTTCTGCAACCGCGCGGGCATGGTCTTTGATGTGGTGCAGAACCGCATAGGCGCACACCAGATCAAAGCTGTCATCGGGGAAATCAAGCGCCAGCGCATCGCCATCGCGTAGCTCGCTTTGGCTCAATCCCTTGGCATGGCCGATGGTGCGCAGCGCAGACACCGGCTCTACGCCCGTGCAGGCTATGCCTGATCCAGCCTGCTTGAAAGCGAGCGGAATACGGCCTGTGCCCGACCCTACGTCAAGGATTGTCTTAAACCCAAACTGCTCCGCAAGGCCGCGCATCACCGCAAAGGCAAAATCATGCTCGCCGCCCTCATTGCCATGCATATCGTCATAAGCATGCGCGGTATCCGCGTAATAATCCTGCTGGGCTTTGCGAGCGTCGCTCATAATGCTTTATTGCTTTGCCAATTGACGGAAATAGTCGATCGTGCGGTCTAGGCCTTGGCTGAGCGCAACTTCTGGCTGCCAGTCGAGTAGTGCCTTTGCCTTGCTGATGTCCGGGCGGCGTTGCCGTGGGTCGTCTGCGGGCAAGGGCAATTCGATCAGCTTTGATTTCGCCCCTGTCTTGCTGATGACCAGTTCGGCCAGTTCGCGGATCGTGAACTCGACAGGGTTACCAAGGTTGATTGGTCCGGTGACTTCGGCGGGGCTGTCCATGAACCTGATAAATCCTTCAACCAGATCTTCGACATAACAAAATGACCGTGTTTGCGAACCATTGCCATAGATGGTGATGTCTTCGCCGCCTAGCGCTTGCATGATGAAATTGGAAACAACGCGACCGTCAGCAGGGTGCATACGCGGGCCATAAGTGTTGAAAATCCGCGCGACCTTTATCTCCACGCCATGTTGGCGATTATAATCAAAGAATAAAGTTTCGGCGCATCGTTTGCCCTCGTCATAGCAGGAGCGGATGCCGACAGGATTGACATTGCCCCAATAGTCTTCGGTTTGTGGG
>CXWL01011057.1_pt1 | contig 30257 bp, 23 predicted proteins | sample 590931 | NCBI WGS metagenome assembly CXWL01 (sample SAMEA3498368, study PRJEB10139) | groundwater metagenome | biome: water well; material: biofilm material | place: Germany | collected 2015-04-27 | reverse complement strand
CATCGTCGCCCAGACCTTCCCCATGATGAATGACAGCGCAGCGATCGGACCCGCCGTCACCTTCTGGATCTATGCCGCGGTCAGCCTCGCCTCCTTCTTTTTCGTCCTGGTGATGATCCCTGAAACCAAGGGCCGCACGCTGGAGGAGATCGGCCGGATGTGGCAGCCCGCCCCGGCCGCCCCCAAAGGGCGGGAGCCATGACCATCCTGGCCTGCGACCTCGGGGGCACGCGCCTGAAAATCGGCGTGGTGCGCGACGGAAAGATGCTCGCCCAGGCGGTCGAACCAGCGCACTCGCAGCTGGGCCTCGCGCCGCAACTGCCGGTGCTCAGGGCCGCCTGGCTGCGCCTGCTCGGCGGGCTGAAACTGACGCCCGCCGATTGCGCCGGTGTCACCGTGGCCTTTCCCAGCCTCGTGGACAATGCCACCGGCCGCATCCTCGCCGAATACGGCANNGCGGCAAACATGGCCAGGCCGGCGTGCTGGGCGGCCACCTGACGGTCCGCCACGGCGGGCGCCGGTGCAGTTGCGGCAATCTCGGTTGCGCGGAGGCGGAGGCCTCGACGGCCCATCTGCGGCAACTGGCGGAAACCTCGCCCGCTTGGGAACACAGTGCGCTGCGCGCCAACGCCACCCTCGACTACGCGCAGGTCTTCCAGCAAGCCGCCGCGGGCGATGCGTGCGCCGCCGCCCTGCGCGACCACAGCCTGCTGGTCTGGGGGTCGCTCGCGGTGAACCTGATCCATGCCTATGACCCCGAAGTTCTGATCCTGGGTGGTGGCATCATGGCCAGCGCCGGGGTGATTCTCCCCGCCATCACCGAGCATGTGAACCGCCATGCCCACACGCCGTGGGGGAAAGTGCGCGTGGTGCCCTCCGCCCTCGGCGATCAAGCCGCGCTCGTGGCCGGCGAGTGGCTGCTGCGCGAGCGATCCGATGCTCCTCACACCTCCTGAATACGCCTCCATTCCCCAAAATCCTGCATCCCGATGAAGATAAAAACCACCGCCCTCCTCACCGCCTTGCTGGCACTCGCTCCGGTTTGGAATTCGGCGATGGCCGCGCCCGCCGTCGCGCCCCGCCGCCCCAACATCGTATTTTTCCTAACCGACGATCACGCCTGGCAGACGATCGGCGCCTACGGCAGCACGCTCGTGCCGACGCCGAACCTCGACCGCCTCGCGCGCGAGGGCCTGCGTTTCGACCGGGCGTTCTGCACCGAATCGATCTGCGGCCCGAGCCGCGCGGCCATTCTCACGGGCAAATACGGCCACGTCACCGGGGCGATGGGCTGGCTGCCCTACGACCATAAGCACCGCAACTTCGCCGAGTATCTGCGCGCGAGCGGCTACCAGACCGCCTTCGTCGGCAAATACCACCAGGGCGATGACCCGGTCGGGTTTGACTACTATGACATCCTGCCCGGCCAGGGCGTGTATGAGAACCCGACCTTTCTCTCGGCCAAGGGCAAGCGCGTCATCCCGGGCTATGTCAGCGACGTCATCGGCGATCTCTCCCTCGCCTGGCTCGAGCAGCGCGATCCGGATCGCCCGTTCGTGATCTGCATCAACGACAAGGCGGCCCACATTCCGTGGACGCCGGCGCCGCGCCACCGCGCGATGTTTGACGGCCGGGATGTGCCTGAGCCGGCGTCGCTGGGCGAGGACCGGTCGAAGCGCGCCGAGGCTGTGAACCTAACCTGGTTGAAGGTCGACCAGTTGTCGCGCTGGCAGGCCAAGGACTGGGGCGAGGCGTCGGCGGGCCTGACGCCCGAGCAGCGTCGGAGCTGGCTCTATCAGAAAATGATGAAGGGCTATCTCGGTTGCGTGGCCGGCATCGACGACAACGTCGGACGGGTGCTCGACTGGCTGGACCGCAACCACCTCGCGGAGGACACGATCGTCATCTACGCCTCCGACCAGGGATTCATTCTGGGCGAGCACGGCTGGTTCGACAAACGCTGGATGATCGAGGAGTCGCTGCGCCTGCCGCTGCTCGTCCGCTACCCGCGCCTCATCAAGCCCGGCTCCGTGGAGCCGGCGATGGTGCTCAACACGGATTTCGCGCCCACGCTGCTTGACCTCGCCGGCGTGCCCGTGCCGGCTGACATGCAGGGGCGCAGCCTCCGTCCCGTTCTGGCCGGCCAGGTGCCCGCCGACTGGCGCCGCTCGATCTACTATCGCTATTACGCGACGGAGTTCGCCATGCCGCCGCACTACGGCGTCCGCACGGAGCGTTACAAGCTGATCCATTACCAGGGCCCGGTCATTGCCGACGACGGCTCGCCGGTGGGGGACAACAAACATATCGCGCGGCAGATCGACGAATGGGAGCTGCTCGACCTCCAGGCCGATCCGCATGAGACGACCAATTTCTACCAGGACCCGAAATACCAGGCGGTGGCGGCCGATCTGCATCGTGAGTTGAACCGGCTGAGCAGCGAACTCGGGGACACGCCGACGGCAGCGGGCCTCAACCAGCAGGGACGGCTCGGCCCAATGACCACCGGCCCCGAGACGCCGCCAACCAAGAACTGAGATTCAATCGATGAGACGCCACCGCGCGTCCCACCACGGCCGACCCTGGAAATTCCATGATAAACAACCTGCCTGCCCTTCGCTCGCTTCTTACTGGCGTCCTGACCCTGGCCGCGTCCGCCCTGCTGGGCGCGGCGGAGCCGCCGCCGGTCAAATGGCATCCCGGGCATTACATTTTCGTCAACGGCGCGCTCACGGAGGAGGTGCTGACCCTGTCGCATTTCCGCGGCGTGCAGAAAGGCTACACATGGCGGGAGTTCGAGCCGGAGGAAGGGCGCTACGATTTCTCCACGCTGCGGACCGATCTGGCGCTCGCGCGGAAGCACGGACGGCAACTGGTGGCGCAGCTCACCTACAAGTCGTTTGTCAAAGGCGAGCGCCAGGTGCCCGACTATATCAAGGGGCCGGAGTTCGGCGGCGGCGTTTATGTCACCTTCAAGGGGGGCCTTTATCCGGTCATTTGGAACCACCAGGTGGGCGAACGGTTCGAAGCCCTGATCGCGGCGCTGGGTCGTGAGTTCGACCGCGATCCCAATCTGGAGGCCGTGAACCTGCCGGAGACGGCCCCCGGCGCCTATCTCGACCGGTCGCCGCAGGCCGGCGTCGAGACCTATTCGGATGAAATCTATTTGGAAGCGCTCAAGAGGCACATGACCGCGCTGCGCCACGCGTTTCCGAACACCGTGGTCATCCAATACACCAATTACCCGCCGAAGGTGCTCGACCGGTTGACCGACTACGAGAAGGAGATCGGCGTCGGCATGGGCGGGCCGGATGTCTATCCGCGGGAGGACGTCCTCAGCGATCCGGAAAAAGGCGCTTACCGCCTCTACGCCAAGCTCGCCGGCACCGTGCCACTGGGCGCGGCGGTGCAACGCTCGAACTACGCGGTGGCTTACAAGAAGCGCGCCGCCCTGGGCCGCGGTTTCACGAAGCTGAATGGCAAACCCATCGTCATCACCCCGGAGGATGAAAAACCCATCCCCGTGCGCGAACACCTGCAGCTGGCCCGGGAGAAGCTCAAGCTCAACTACCTGTTCTGGGCCAATGTGCCCAAGGAACATTTCGAAAACGTGAAGCGGCTGCTGGCCGAACCCCATCTGGCGGGTGATCCCGCCGGCGGCCTCGAAACCACGCTCCCGCCCAAGGCGTTCCTGCGCCCGCCGGCCACCCCGTGAACCCTCCGCGACCGCTGCCAATTTTTGCTCATGAGAAAGGCCAACTACGAAAAGTTTCCCCATCTTCCCGTGCCGGGCGCCAAATCCTGCGCCACCGGCTGGGACGCCATTGCCGGCCGGTTGCGTGAAGCGGCCACCTCGTCCCCGCGCGCCCGCTGCGTGCTGGTGGTCGAGTGTTATCCGGGCGTGGACGAGGCGCAGGTGCGCGCCGAGCTGTCCGCCCGCCTCGCCCCGGCGCTGGTCCCGGACCCGCGCGAGGCCCTGCTGCCGCCCGACCGGATCGACGCGCTCGTCGCGCCCTTTCTCGGCGGCGACGATCCGGTATTCGGGTTTCTCTCCAACCTCACGCTGCCGCAGTTCTTCGACCCGGCGAAAGTGGCGCGGCTGCGCGCCCAGGTGGCCGCGCTCCCGGCGGGGCTCGTGCTGGTTGTCGGTTGCGGCGCCCGGCTCATCGCCGACGGCGACGTGTTCGTCTACGCCGACCTCGCCCGCTGGGAGGCGCAATTGCGTTTCCGCCGCAACGAGTCGGCGAATCTCGGCACGGCGAACCACACCCTCGCCACCAACCTTCAATACAAACGCGCGTTCTACGTGGACTGGCGCGTGGCCGACCGCTGGAAGCGCCCGCTCATCGCCCAGTGGGATTTCGTGCTCGATACCCACGACCCGCGGACACCGAAGCTCGCCGACGGCGAGTCCGTGCGGCGCGGCCTGCGACACGCCGTCACGCGGCCGTTCCGCGTGGTGCCCCTCTTCGACCCCGCGCCGTGGGGCGGACAATGGATGAAGGAAGCTTTCGATCTCGACCGCAGCGCCAAAAATTACGGCTGGGGTTTCGACTGCGTGCCCGAGGAGAACAGCCTGCTGCTCGACCTGGACGGCGTGCGCCTCGAACTGCCGTCGATCGACCTCGTGTTCGACCAGCCGCGCGCACTGCTCGGCGACGCGGTCCATGCGCGGTTTGGCGACGAGTTTCCGATCCGCTTCGACTTCCTCGACACGGTCGGCGGCGGCCACCTGTCCTTTCAGGTTCATCCGCTCACGGAATACATGCAGCAGCACTTCGGCATGCATTACACGCAGGACGAAAGCTACTACCTGCTCCAGGCCGAGCCGGACGCCACGGTCTACCTGGGGTTGAAGGATGGCGTGGAACCGGCGGCGATGGTTCGCGATCTGGTGGCGGCCCAGTCGGGAGGGGCGCCGTTCGACGCCGACCGCTACGCGAACCAGTGGCCGGCGAAAAAACACGACCATTTCCTCATTCCCGCGGGCACGGTGCATTGCTCCGGGGCGGGGGCCATGGTGCTGGAGATCAGCGCCACGCCCTACATCTTCACCTTCAAACTGTGGGATTGGTCGCGCCTCGGCCTCGATGGCAAGCCACGCCCCATCCACCTCGCCCACGGCGCGGCCAATATCCAGTGGGACCGCACGACCGCGTGGACGAAGAAACATCTCGTCAACGCCTTCACGCCCGTCGCCACCGGCGACGGCTGGCGCGAGGAGCGCACCGGCCTGCACGAACGCGAGTTCATCGAGACGCGCCGCCACTGGTTCACCAAGAGCGTGCCGCACGACACGCGCGGCGGCGTCAACGTGCTCAATCTGGTGCAGGGCGAGGAAGCCATTGTCGAAAGCCCGGACGGCGCGTTCGAGCCTTACCTCGTCCACTACGCCGAGACGTTCATCGTGCCCGCCGCCGTCGGCCCCTACACGATCCGGCCGCACGGCTCGTCGATCGGCGCCGAGTGCGCCACGATGAAGGCTTACGTCCGCACCTGACCATTTCCCTTTTCATGCTCACTCCGGAACAGATTCTTTCCCGTTACAATCCCGCCACCGGCGAACTCGCCGGGGCGAAACCCACCGAACGCCATCTCGCCGACCTGCGCGGCTGCTTTGCCGACCCGGCGGCCTACGAGGCCGCGCTCGCCGTCGGCAATCCGCTGCTTTACCGCGTGGCCAGCGTCGAGCCCGCCGCCGGCGAGGGCGACCTGCACTACGGCGTCGGTTGCATCATGCCCGGCAAGATCGGCGACGAGTATTTCCTGACCAAGGGCCACCTGCACGCCTGGCGGCCGGCGGCCGAATTCTATTTCGGCCTCACCGGCGAGGGCGTGATGCTGCTGGAGGACGAGGCCACCGGCGAGAGCCGGATGGTGCCGCTCCGACCGCATCACGCCGTTTACGTGCCCGGCCACACCGCCCACCGCACGATGAACACCGGCGCCGTGCCGCTCACCTACCTCGGCGTCTATCCTGCGCGCGCCGGCCATGACTATGGCGCCATCGCCCAACGCAACTTCCGCTGCGTCGTCGTCGAACGCGACGACCGGCCGACCATGATCGAACGTAGCGAACTTTCCAACCAAGGCATCGCATGAAACCCCGCTCATTCCTTCTCCTCAACCTCGCCCTGGCTGCGCTCGCCACCGCCGCCTTCGCCGCCGGTGAACCGTATCGCGATGCGCGCCTGTCCGTCGACGAGCGCGTTCGCGACGTGCTCGGCCGGATGACCCTCGAGGAGAAAATCGGCCAGCTCACCCAGAAAGGCGCCGACCAGTTCAAGATGAACGGCGAGGTGGCCGACGAGGCTTCGCTGGCGGCGCTCTTCGGCGACCGCAGCGTCGGCGTGCTGTGCGTGAAGTTTGGCGACGATCTTTTAGAGGGCGCGCACCGTCTCGCCGCCGGCCAGCGTTACCTGCGCGGGAAAACCCGCCTCGGCATCCCCGCGCTGACCGTCAACGAAGGGCTCCATGGCGTCCTGGCGAAGGGCGCGACGATCTATCCCCAGTTTCTCGCGCTCGGTTGCACCTGGAACCCCGCGCTCGCCCGGGAAATGGGCGCGCAAATCTCCGAGGAAGCCACCGCCGGCGGCATCAACCACCTGCTCACGCCCATGATCGAAGTCGTGCGCGATCCCCGCTGGGGCCGCGTCGAGGAGTGCATCGGCGAAAGCCCGTATCTCGTGTCCCGCATGACGGTCGCCTACACGCTCGGCATTCAGGGGGATCTCCGCGACGGCCGGACGCTCGCGCCCGACAAGGCCCTGGCCATGCTCAAGACCTTCGCCGGCTACAGCATGCCGGTGAACGGCATCAACCTGGCCCCGAGCGTCCTCGCCGAACGCGAGTTGCGCAGCACGTATTTCCCGCCCGTCGAGGCGAACATCCGGGAGACGGGCGTGCTCTCCGTCATGCCCTCCTACAACGAGATCGACGGCATTCCCTCCCACGCCAACCGCTGGCTGCTCGAGGACGTGCTGCGCGGCGAGATGGGCTTCACCGGCTATACGTATGCGGACTGGGGCGGCGTGATCCGGAATTTTTCCTCGCACCGTGTTGCCAAGGACGCGGCCGAGGCCGGCGCGCTCGCGCTCGCAGCCGGGGTGGACCTCGAGGCCCCGAAACCCGACGGCTTCCAGCATCTCGCCGCGCTCGTCCGGCAGGGCCGCGTCAAGGAGGCCGGGATCGACCGGGCCGCCGCGCGCGTCCTGCGCGTGAAGTTCCTCGCCGGCCTGTTCGACGGCCGGCCCGATAACGACGTGCCCCGGCTGAAGCGCGTGGCACGCTCCGCCGGACACGTCGCCCTCTCCCGGCGGATCGCCGGGGAGTCCATCGTGCTGCTGAAAAACGCCGGCAACCTTCTGCCGCTCGATCCGGCGAAGCTGCGCTCGCTCGCCGTCATCGGTCCCAACGCCGACCAGGTGCAGTTCGGCGATTATTGCTGGAGCAAGAGCAACCGCGACGGCATCACTATCCTCCGCGGCCTGCGCGAGCGGCTCGGCGGGTCGGTGAAGATCAACTACGCCAAAGGTTGCGACCTCGTCGGCCTCTCGAAAGACGGATTCGCCGCCGCTGTGGAGGCCGCCCGGGAAAGCGACGCCGCGATTGTCGTCCTCGGCGACACCAGCATGATCCTCAGCGGCGTCGGCTGGGAGGATCCGACCGTGCCGGCCTTCGGCACCGTGGGGGAAGGATTCGACGTCACCGATCCCGTGCCCCCGGGCGTTCAGCAAGATTTGGTGCGCGCGGTGCTCGCCGCCGGCAAACCCGTGATCGTCGTCTTCCTCAATGGCCGTCCCTACAGCGTGCCATGGATGCAGGAGCAGGTGCCCGTGATCGTCGAGGCTTTCTACCCCGGGGAACAGCAGGGTTACGCCGTGGCCGACGTGCTCCTCGGCCGCGTGAATCCCTCCGGCCGGCTCTCGATGACCGTGCCGCAAAGCGCCGGGCACATCCCCACCGTCCACGACTACAAGCCGAGCGGACGCGGCACCTACCACAAGCCCGGCACGCCGGAGAACCCCGGCCGCGACTATGTGTTCACTTCGCCCGCGCCGCTGTGGGCCTTCGGCTTCGGCCTCAGTTACACCACGTTTGCCTACTCCGACCTGAAGGTTGAAACCCCGGCCATCGCGCCCGACGGCCGCGCGACGCTGAGCTTCACGCTGACGAACACCGGCGCCCGCGCCGGTCAGGAAGTCGCCCAGATTTACGTGCGCGACGAGGTGTCGTCGGTCACGACCCCGGTGATGAAGCTGGCCGCGTTTGAGAAAGTCGCGCTCCAGCCCGGTGAGGCGAAACGGGTCACGCTGCACATCGACTCATCCGAACTCGCGCTCTGGAACGTCGCGATGCAGCGCGTGGTCGATCCCGGCGAGTTTGCCGTCATGGTCGGTTCCTCTGCGGAGGATATCCATTTGAAAGGTAGCTTCGAGGTCGTCGCGCACGCATCAGGCCGGAATTAGACGATCCATGCCCAACTACGTCACCAAACCCATCCCTGCGGAAAAACCGCCCGTCTCATTCGTCGAACGCCCGTGGGGCTCGTTCAAGCAATACGCCAACAACCGCGACTGCACCGTCAGCCTCATGACCGTGCGGCCCGGCCAGCGCCTCAGCCTGCAATCGCACACCGGCCGCGCCGAGCTGTGGATCGTGCTCGACGATGGCGCGCTCGTGCAGGTGGGCGACCCCGTGTGCGAATACCGGGCCGGGGACGAGGTCTGGATTCCGGCCGGCGAAAAACACCGGCTGGTCTGCAATCCCGGCTCCCGCCCCGTGCGGGTGCTGGAGGTGGCCTTCGGCAACTGGCAGCAAGCCGACATCACCCGCTACGAGGATGATTTCAAGCACGCCGCCCAGGGCGAATAAGCCGGCCCGAACCGCTTCCGTCATCATTGGTTACCCTCTCCCATTCACTCCATGCCAACCATGAGCCCATCCCTTCATCGGCGCGTCCAGCCCGCGCTCGCATTCCTCGTCGGTCTCATCGCCTGCGGCCAGGTGATTCAGGCGTCGGCCCTCAAACCGCTCGCGCCGCGCCAGTCCCTTTCGCTCGACGGCACCTGGCAGATCGAGCAGGGCGGCATGGACGCGCCCCCCGCCGACTTCACCCGCACCGTGCGCGTGCCCGGACTCGTCGACCTCGCCAAACCAGCGTTCACCGAGGTGGGCAAGGTCAGTTTCCAGCGCCAGGCCTTCTGGTATCGGCGCAGCTTCCGGGTGGATCAACCGATCCCGGCCATCGCCCTGCTCAAGCTCCACAAGGCGCGCTACGGCGCGACGGTCTGGATCAACGGAAAAGAGGTCGGCCAGCACCTGCCGTGCTTCACACCGGTCGAATTTGATGCGCGCCCCTATCTTCGTCCCGGTGAAAACGAAATCCTGATTCGCCTCGGGGCCAACCGGGAGTGGTTGCCGCCCGATCAGCCGGCCGGCTGGGATTTCGAGAAATACCTTTTCATTCCCGGCCTCTATGACTCGGTCGAACTCATTCTTTCCAGTGCCCCTTTCCTGCGCAATGTCCAGACCGTGCCTGATCCCGTGGCGAAGACGGTGCGCGTCGTCGCCGAGGTGGTGGGCGCGCAGCCGGTCGAGTTCGCCCTGCGCGCGGAAGTGGTCGCGGCGAAATCCCGCGCCGCGGCCGGCGCCGCTTCCGCCGCCGTGCGTCTCGCCGCTGGGGAAGAGAAGGTGATCGATTTTGTCATTCCGCTGGCCGAGGCCAGGCTTTGGTCGCCCGAGGATCCCTTCCTTTACGAATTGCGCCTGGCGACCGGCGGCGACGCCGCCAGCGTGCGCTTCGGTCTGCGCAGCTTTGGCTTCGATCCGGTCACCCGCCGGCCCCTCCTCAACGGGCAGCCGTATTATCTGCGCGGCAGCAACATCACCATCGATCGTTTCTACGAGGACGCCGCGCGCGGCAACCTGCCCTGGGATGCCGCCTGGGTGCGGCGGCTCCACCGGCAGATCAAGGCGATGAACTGGAACTCGCTGCGCTACTGCATCGGGTTCCCGCCGGAATTCTGGTATGACATCGCCGACGAGGAGGGCATCCTCATCCAGGACGAGTTTCCCGTCTGGGTGCTAAACGGCGGCCTGTCATGCCCGGAGAACCCGACCGCAGAAAAGCTCATCCCCGAATACACCGCCTGGATGCGCGAGCGCTGGAACCATCCCGGCGTGGTCATCTGGGACGCGCAGAACGAGAGCATCACACCCGAGACCGGCAAGGCGCGCGATGCCGTCCGCCACCTCGACCTGTCCGACCGGCCCTGGGACAACGGCTGGGCGCTGCCGGGCCGGCCCACCGACCCGCTCGAGTCGCACCCGTATCTTTTTCAACGGGTTTGGAACAACGGCCGGACCCAGCCGGGCAGGCCGTTTCTCCTGTCCGAACTCGCCACGGTTCCTTTGCGGCCGAGGTTGCGCCCTGAACAGGCTCCTCTGAACAACCCGATCATCATCAATGAATATGACTGGCTCTGGCTCGACCGCGCGGGCAACCCGACTTCCCTCACCGACCGGGTCTACTCCAGCCTGCTCGGCTCCGCTTCCACGGTGGATCAGCGCCGCCGCCTGCATGCCCGCTATGTCGCCGCGCTCACCGAGTTCTGGCGCTGCCACCGGCAGGCCGCCGGCGTCATGCACTTCTGCAGCCTGGGCTATTCGCGCGATGGCGCCAAGCCCCGCCCCGAAGGCGGCGCCACGAGTGACGATTGGATCGACCTGCAGGGCCTTCGCTACGAGCCCCACTTCGCCGAATACGTGAAGGAAGCCTTCGCTCCCGTGGGCCTTATGCTGGATTTCTGGGCCGATTCACTTGTGGCCGGCGAGCGCCGCGAAATGTCCGTCGTCGTCATCAACGATCTCCCGGAGGTCTGGTCCGGCCAGTTGCGGCTGCGCGTCCTGCGCGGCGCGGAGGTGGTGTCGGAACAAACCCAGGCCTGCTCCATCGACGGCTACGGCGACCGGAAACTCAGCTTCGCCTTCGTCGCCCCGGCCGCCGCCGGGGACTACACGCTCGAAGCCGCGCTCATCCGGCCCGATTCAACTCCGACCCGCAGCCTGCGCGATTTCAAGGTGGTCGCACCCGCGCCCTGAAGTTTCCCATTCAACCCTCCGCACTTCCACTCCCTTGCTTCCCAAGAAAAACATAATGCTCCCGCTTCTGAGTTTGTGCCTGCTCGCGACGGGTGGAAGGGCTGCGGACGCGGCCCGGCCGAACATTCTCTGGATTTCCTTCGAGGATACCAGCCGGTGGCTCGGGTTTTGCGGCGAAAAATATGCCCGCACACCCCACGTGGACGAGCTGGCCCGCCGCGGGGTGCAGTATACCAACGCCTACGCCACCGCGCCGGTCTGCTCGCCCTCGCGCTTCGCCATCATCACCGCCCGCTACGCCACCTCGTATGGCACGCAGCGGTTGCGCTCGGATTTCGGGGTGCCGGCCGACCTCCACGGATTTCCCTCCTTCCTGCGCCAGGCGGGTTATTACTGCAGCAACAACGTCAAGACGGACTACAACACCGGCGCGGCCAAGCGCTTCATCGCCGAGTCCTGGGATGAGACGAGCGTCAAGGCGCACTGGCGCAACCGCCAGCCGGGCCAGCCGTTCTTCGCGGTGTTCAACCTGGTGGAGACGCACCAAAGCAAGGCCTTCGAGGACGCGCCGCCGCCGGATCTCGAGCCGGCCGAGCGGCACGATCCGGCGCTGGCGCCCCTGCCGCCTTATTATCCGGATACACCGGCGGCGCGCCAGGCGATGGCGCGGGTGCACGATTGCATCACCGCGATGGACAAGCATGCCGGCCAGATCCTGGCTGAGTTGGAACGCGACGGCCTGATGGAGAACACCATCATTTTCTTCTGGTCCGACCACGGCCAGGCGATTCCGCGTGGCAAGCGGACGCTGTGGGACACCGGCTTGAAAGTCCCGATGATCGTTTATTTCCCCGAGAAGTATCGCCAGCTCGCGCCGGCGGTGCCGGGCAGCACGAGCGACCGGTTGGTGAGCCTGATGGATCTCGGCCCGACCGTGCTCAGCCTGCTTCAAGTTCCGATCCCGGAGCACTTGCAAGGCCGGGCCTTCCTGGGCCGCGCCGCCGCCGCGCCGCGCGAATACGTTTTTGGGGCGCGCGACCGTGTGGACGAGGCCAATGATGTTTCCCGCTCCGTGCGCGACGGTCGTTATCTCTACATCCGCAATTTCATGCCTGACCTGTCCTGGAACCAGCCGGAAGCCTATTCGGATCAGCTGGGTCTGCGCCGAGAAATCACGCGACTGGCGAAGGAGGGGAAGCTCAACGCCGACCAACTCACTTATGCCGGCCCGTCCAAGCCGGCCGAGGCGCTTTACGATACGGCCGGTGATCCCTGGCAGGTGAAGAACGTTGCCGCCGATCCCGCGTTGCGGCCGGTGCTCGAGCGGATGCGGCACGCCCTCAGCGCCTGGCAGCTCGAGAGCCGCGATCTCGGCCTGATCCATGAGGGCCAGGCGGAAAAAATGGCGGCCGACGGACGCTCGCTCTTTGAAGTGACCCGAACGGGAGCCGCCTATCCGCTGGAACGCGTGCTCGATACGGCCTGGCGGGTCGGGCAGCCGGGTGAGACGGACGAGTTTATCCGCCGTCTGAACGACCGCGATCCCACCGTGCGCTATTGGGCCATAATCGGCCTGCGGATCGCCGGTCCGGCAGCCTCCGGAGCCGCGGCGTCGCTCAAGCAGGCCCTCGCGGATGAGTCGGCGACAGTCCGGATCGAAGCCGCGGGAATCCGCGTGGTCCAAGGGGATGATCGTGAAGCGTTGCGCCTGTTGATCGAAAATCTCACCAATGACGATGGACATGTCGCTCTGCATGCGGCTCGCACGCTCCAGATGCTGGGGGAGAAGGCGCGGCCCGCCATTCCCGCTCTGCGCGAAGCGTTGCTCCGCCTCAAGGAATCGCCCGAGACCGACTATGCCCGCTGGAGCATCATCGGCACGCTGAACCGTCTCACGGGCGAGAATCAGACAATCTTATTCGAGCCGCCCAAGCCGGTGCCCACCAAGGCCACCGCGAAAGAGGCGCGGTAAGGCGCCGACTTCAATGAAAAGCTCCCCGACCCATGCGCCGGCAAGACGTCATGCGTTACCTTCCCGCTTCATGCGCGGATTCCGCGCCCGCACTGCCATTTGTCATGAACCGGGATTTTCTCTTTTCTCACTGCATGGATGGCCATGTCCGAAGTCTGAGTCGCAAAATCAGCCATGAATAATTTTTTTCAGGGGGAATTCCACGCATGGGCGCTCCTCCTCGGTGCTGCGGTCTTGGGCTGCACGGCGCAGGCGGCGCTGCCGCCCGCGCCGCCGCGCCACAGTCTCTCGCTCGACGGCACGTGGCAGATCGCCGAGGGGCGGATGGACGCGCCGCCCACCGCCTTCGGCCGCACGGTGCCGGTGCCTGGTTTAGTCACGCTGGCGACGCCGGCCTTCACGCCGGTGCCGGGCCCGAAGGTCGCCGATCGCCGGGCCGTTCCGCAGAAAGATTCGGCGCGCGACGCCTTTTGGTATCGCCGCACCTTCCGGCTCGACCAGCCGGTGCCGGCGGTGGCCCGGCTCAAGGTCGCCAAGGCCATGTTCGGCTCGCAGGTGATCCTGAACGGCCAGGTGCTCGGTGCCCACGAGGGTAGTTTCACGCCCGCTTACTACGACGCGCGCGCCGCGCTCCAGCCGGGTGAGAATGTGCTGCTGATCCGCGTCGGGGCCGACCGCGATGCGGTGACGCAGGCCGTGCCGGGCGGCTTCGACAATGAGAAGGACCGCTACATTCCCGGTATCTTTGACTCGGTCGAACTGATCCTTTCCGGCACGCCGCATATCCTCCAGTTACAAACCGTGCCCGACATCGCCGCGAAGACGGTGCGGGTGCAGGCGGTGCTGCGCAACGCCGGGCCGGCGCGAACCGCCGCCGTCGCCTTCGTCGTGCGCGAAGCAAAATCGGGCCGGATCGCCGGCCGGATCACGAGTGAACCGGTAGCGTTGGCGGCGGCGGAGGCGACGGTGGACGTGCGCATCCCGCTCACCGATTGCCGGCTCTGGTCGCCCGAGGATCCGTTCCTCTACCGGCTTGAGGCCGACAGCGGCGCGGATCGGTTCACGACCCGCTTTGGGATGCGCGAATTCAAATTCGATCCCGTCACGCGCCATGCCCTGCTCAACGGCGAGCCGTATTTCATGCGCGGGAGCAATTTCACCCTCTACCGCTTTTTCGAGGACGACGACTGCCGGCTGCTCCCTTGGACGGACAGCTGGGTTCGCCTGCTGCACCAGCGCGTGAAGGAGATGCGCTGGAACTCCCTCCGCTACTGCATCGGATTTCCTCCAGAGGCCTGGTATGACATCGCCGATGAACTCGGAATCCTGATCCAGGACGAATTTCCCCTGTGGCGCCTCTCGGACGTGAAGCGCGGGGAGTTGGAAAAAGAGTATGCCGAATGGATGCGCGAGCGATGGAATCATCCCAGCGTCGTCATCTGGGACGCGCAGAACGAAACCATCACGCCCGAGACCGGTGCCGCGCTCTCGGCCGTGCGCGGCCTCGATCTGTCCGGCCGGCCCTGGGATAATGGCTGGAGTCCGCCCCAGGCGGTCGGCGACACACTCGAACAGCACATCTATCACTTTTCACCGTGGCGTTCTTTTGATCGTTTTACGCTCTCCGATCTCGCGCGAAACGAGCGCGTGCCGCGCTCGAACGAGCACAAGTCCGATGACGGCCGCCACGCCGTCATCATCAACGAATATGCCTGGCTATGGTTGAACCGCGACGGTTCGCCCACGACGTTGACGAAGGATTTCTACGACCACGCGCTGGGCGAAAATGCCACCGTGGCGCAGCGCCGCCACCTCTACGCCACGCATTTTGCCGCCGAGACGGAATTCTGGCGCAGTTATCGGCACGTGGCCGCGTTGATGCACTTCTCCAGCCTCGGCTACTCGCGCGCCGACGGACAGACGAGCGACGACTGGGCGGATGTGACGAAGCTGATCTGGGAGCCGGAGTTCCACCGCTATGTCCGCGACGCCTTTGCCCCGGTCGGCCTGATGCTCGAGTTCTGGAGCGAACGCGTGCTGGCCGGGCAAACCGCGCGTCTGCCGGTGCGGCTGATCAATGATCTCCCGCAGCCCTGGGCGGGCGAGGTCCACCTGCGCCTGCACCGCGCCCGCGGCGACCCGGCGACCCGCGAGTTCACGCGACCCGGGCGGATGGAGCCTCGGGGCCAGGTCACGCTGGATTTCGAGATCACCTGGCCGCAGGAACCCGGCGCGTATGTGCTGGAAGCGGAGCTGCGCGACGACCGCGGGGAACCCGTGCGTAGCCGGCGCGAATTGGCCGTGGAGACCAGCGCGGAGCAGGGCCTGGCCTTCGGGCGACCAGCGACGGCCTCGACCGGGCCGACGCGGCCGGACGGTCCCGCCGATGCCACCGATGGCGACCCGGCCACCGTGTGGCAGGCCACCGGGGCGCAGCCCGCGTGGCTGGCGGTCGATCTGGGCCGCGTGCGCTCCATCAGCCGCGTGCGCATCGAGTGGGGCTTCCTCTATGCGGTGGGCTTCACCGTTCAACTTTCACACGATGGTCAGGCGTGGACCGATGTGCATGTGCAAAGAACAGGCCATGGCGGGGCGAGCGAGATCGGTTTCGCGTCCCAGACCGCGCGTTTCGTCCGCGTGCAATGCCAGCAGCGCTGCCGGACGCCCAATCAGCTTCCCAGTCTCGGTTACGCCATCCGCGAACTGCAGGTTTTCCCCTAGCCCTCCCATTCCATCCCCGGCCCGGTCATAAATGAAAGCCTCCCTTCGCCTGCCCTCATTCTCCTTCAGACTTTCCCGGCTGTCGCCAGCCAGGCTCATGTTTCTGTCCGCGTGGCTCGCGTTCGGTGAGCCGGCGGTCGCCAGTCCGGTGGCCAGTGAACCCATCCGTCCGGAGGCGGAAGTGCGGAAATCCGGCCGGCAGGCGGTCGCGCGTTACGGCGATGCGCGGCTCGCCGCACTGGGGTTCCTCGACGTGACCAAGGCGCCCTACCTCGCGGACCCGACCGGAAAAATAGGACGACACCGCGGCGACCAACAGTTCGCCCTCAAACAAACCTGAGCCGATCACCGATGAAAATCTTATGAGCAATTACATCACTAAACCCATTCCGGCGGAAAAACCGCCCGTCGCCCTCGTCGAGCGTCCGTGGGGCTCGTTCAAGCAATACGCGCACAACCGCGACTGCACGGTCAGCCTTATGACCGTGCTGCCCGGCCAGCGTCTGAGCCTGCAATCGCACACCGGCCGGGCCGAGTTGTGGATCGTGCTCGACGACGGCGCGGTCGTGCAGGTCGGCGGGACCGTGCGCGAACACTGCGCCGGCGACGAGGTCTGGATCCCCGCCAACGAAAAGCACCGGCTCGCCAGCAATGCCGGCACCCGCCCCGTGCGGGTGCTCGAGGTGGCCTTCGGCAACTGGCAGCAAGCCGACATCACCCGCTACGAGGACGATTTCAAGCGGGCCGCCCAGGGCGAATAAAGATCCCCGGGGCAGCTTTTGAGACATTTGATCAAGCCAACGCCAACTCATCGTGCCCGCGATTACTTCGTTCACTGGGAATAAACGGGACGACCACCCGCTCGCTGGCTTACCCCGACATCGTCTCCCTGTATCGCAACGGATCGCCCACGGAAGCGCTCATGGTGCATGATGATGTCACCAGCTATTGAGCGGAAATCCCGAGCACCCGTCTCCACCCTGCATTTTACCCGCTCGCGGGGGCAGGGTGAGACGAAGGAGTAAATCCTGAAAGCCCAAAACCGGGCCCGCCTGGCACGCACGCCAGGCGGGCTCTGCTTTTTCGGCAATTCGCAGGTGATACACGCGCCATGCCGCTGAAAACCGGCGGAGCGCGAATCTGCGACCCCGTCCTACAGCTCTCATAGTCCAAATGCAGGGGCGGCGCTTGACGCCGCCCGCGGGCGCCGACAAGCCGTTTCGACAGGCTCAAGGCCCAAGGCTTGTTGAGGGGCGGCGCCCCTACAGCCTAAAAATGCTACGTAACTGGTCCAACCATCCATAGGCCACCCGTGTTTGCGTGGATTGAAGCGGCCAGCCGATGTCGGTATCGTGGTTCACTGTTCACTCCGCAGCTTCCTCGGAGTCGCGCTACTCCCGCCCTGCTCCCGAAGATGCATCCCCGTCCCCTAGACCGTATGCCCCCTGCCAACTCCCCCTCCCCGCCGCGCCACGAACCGGCTGTCGCGCGCCCGCGATGGGAGTGGCTGCGTCTCCCCGATCCCGCCGCGCTCGCCGGGACCGTCGCGGATCGGGTGGTGGCGGAACTGCGCGCCAAGCCCGAGCTGTTGCTTTGTCTGGCCACGGGAGCATCCACGCTCCGGACCTACGAGTTACTGGCAGCTCGCGCCGCAAAGGATGAGACCCTTTTTGCCCGGGCCCGGTGGATCAAATTGGATGAGTGGCTGGGTTTGGCGGCGGACGACCCGGCTTCGTGTGAATTGTTCCTCCAGCGCGTCCTCCTCGGACCGCTGTCCGTCCCTCCCTCCCGCTACTGCGGCTGGGAGGGGCGGACCACCGACGCCGCGGCCGAGTGCCGGCGCATCGCCGCGTGGCTGGACCGGGAAGGCCCGGTTGACCTGCAGATTCTCGGTTTGGGCGCCAACGGGCACCTCGGATTCAACGAACCGGGCGCGGCAGCCGATTCCGGCCCGCACCTCGCACAACTCTCCGCCACCTCGCTGGCGCACGCCATGCTGGCTACGGCGCGCGATCCCGTCAGCTGCGGACTGACGCTCGGTCTGGACGACATCATGCGCTCGCGGCGGATTTTCCTGCTCGTGCCGGGCGTGCACAAGGCGGAGCAGCTGCGGCGCCTCGCCTTGGGCGGAGAGTCGCCGGATTTCCCCGCCTCGATCCTGCACCGGCATCCGGCGGTGACGGTGTTCTGCGACGCAGCCGCCGCGGCCCATCTCCCCGAAGAATTCTTCGCCAATTCCCCGGGATCCGAAAAGATCTGACGCGCCTCATGAGTTCCATGAAACATGCCCTGGGCATCGACATCGGCGGCACCAAGATCGCGCTCGGCGTCGTCGCGCACGACGGCCGCATCCTGGCGCAGAGCGTCATCCCCACGGATGCCCGCCAAGGCTTTGACTCCGCCGTGCAACGCATCAGGGACGCCGCGTGCGCGGCGCTGGGTGAATGCGACCTGAAGCCGGCAGCCCTCACTGGCATCGGGGTTGGCTGCACCGGTCCGGTGAATCCCCGCACCGGCGTGATCGACAATCCCCATACGCTGCCCGGCTGGGAGGGCCGCAATCTCATCTCCGCGCTTTCCAATGGAATGGACCTGCCCGTGTGGCTCGAAAACGACGCCGACGCGGCGGCGCTGGGCGAATACCACTACGGCGCCGGCGAGGGTGCCGACCGCATGGTCATGCTCACCTTCGGCACCGGCGTCGGCGGCGCCATCCTGCTCGGTGGCCAGATCTACCGGGGCGCCGCCGGCGAGCACCCGGAACTCGGGCACCTGCCCGTCCGGCCTGACGGCCCCGCCTGCTATTGCGGGCGCCCCGGCTGCGTCGAGTCGCTGGCCTCCGGCCCGGCGATCACCAGCGTCGGAAACTCGCTCGGCTTCCCCGACGCGGCGGGCGTGTTCGCCGCAGCCGCGGGCGATGATCGCGCCCGAGGCTTGCTGGCCGACGTTCGTCACGCGACGGACGCGTTGATCTGGGGCGTCCTGCACAGCTTCCTGCCCGCACGCATCGTGCTCGGCGGCGGCCTGGTTGAGGCCCAGCCGGAATTTTTCCTCGAAGCCGCGCGCGAAGCGGTGGACCGCGCCCGCCTGGTGGTTGCGGCAACGGTAACCGTCGCGCCCGCGCGGTGCGGCAACCTCGCCGGCGTGGTCGGCGCGGCGCGCCTTGCCATCGATGCCGCCGCGCCCCGGCCACCCCAACCCGCCTTACCCTCATGAAACCTCCCGTCCACGTCGGCCTCATCGGCTCCCAGTTCATCACCAGCATCCATGCGGAAGCGCTCAAGGCCTGCGTGCATGCCCGGCTCACCGCCGTCGCCTCGCCCACCCCGGGCAATGCCGCCGCCTTCGCGCAGCGGCACGGGATTCCCCACGCCTTCACCGACTACCGGGAGCTGCTGGCCCGCCCGGATATCCAGATGGTCGTGGTCGGCGTGCCCAACCACCTGCACTGCCAGGTCGTGCTGGACGCGGCGGCGGCGGGCAAGCACATCGTCATCGAAAAACCCCTCTGCCTCAACCTGGCCGAGGCGGACCGGATGATCGCCACCTGCCGCGAGCGCGGCGTGAAGCTCATGTATGCCGAGGAGCTGTGCTTCGCCCCGAAATACGTCCGCCTGAAGCAGCTGCTCGACTCCGGCGCGCTCGGCCGCCCCACGCTGCTCAAGCAATCGGAAAAACACGACGGACCCCACGCCGCGCATTTTTGGGACGTCACGCGCTCCGGCGGCGGCGTGGCGATGGACATGGGCTGCCACGCGATCGAGTTCTTCCGCTGGATGCTGGGCCGCCCGCCGATCAAGTCCGTCTACGCCCAGATGAACACCTCGGTGCACGGCGACAAGACCCGCGGTGACGACAACGCCATCCTGATCCTGGAGTTCGTCAACGACGTGGTCTGCATGGCGGAGGTAAGCTGGACGAAGCTCGGCGGCATGGACGACCGCGCCGAGGTTTACGGCACCGGCGGCGTCGCCTACGCGGATCTGCTGCGCGGCAACGCCATCGAGACCTACAGCCAGCAAGGCTACGAGTATGCTGTGGAAAAGGCCGGCTCCACGAAAGGCTGGAGCTTCACGATCTACGAGGAGGCCTGGAATTACGGCTTCCATGCCGAGATGGCGCATTTCGTGGACTGTGTGCAGAACGACCTTCCGCCGCTGGTGACGGGCGAAGACGCGCGCGCCGTGCTCGAGGTGCTCTTCGCCGCCTACGAGTCCGCCCGCACCGGCCGCAAGGTCGAGCTGCCCTTCGCGACCACCGCGGCCCGCCCCATCGATCTCTGGAAACCCGCACCCTGACTTCAACCCCCTGTTCCCATGCACCCGATGAATCGCCGGAGCTTTCTCGCCACCTCCGCGGCCGCGTTAACCACGGCCGCGTTCTTTCGCACTTCGCTTCACGCCGCCTCCCCCGCCCCGGCCGCAAATGGTTTTCGTATCTTCGCCCCCGATTGGACGCTGGACAAACGGTGTGATCCGGCCGCCTTTGAATCGGCCGCCCGGATCGGGCTCGACGGCGTGCAGGTCGACTTCGGCTGGCCGCAGGACGGGGGCGGGCGCCCTCCGCTCCTGGCCGAGGCCAAACAGGATGAACTTATGGCGGCGGCGGCGCATCATGGGGTGCCCATCTGTTCCCTGGCGCTGGGCGCGGTCAACCGCACGCCCTACAAAAGCTCGCCCGAGGGGGAACAGTGGGTGCTCGACAGCATCGCGGCGATGCGGCGAATGAAGATCCGGGTCGTGCTCCTGCCCTTTTTCAACAAGGGCGACCTGATCGGCGATCCGGCCGGCGTGGAGGAAGTCATCCGCCGGTTGCGGCGCCTGGCGCCGCGCGCCGCAGAGGCAGGCGTGATTTTCGGCATCGAGTCGTGGCTGAAGGTGCCCGAGCTGGAGCGGATCCTCGATGCGGTGAAATCACCCGCCATCCAGGTTTATTACGATGTCGGCAACATGCAGAAGGTCGGCGAGGACTACGCCGCCGCGATCCGCCACTTCGGCCAGGAACGCATCTGCGAGGTGCACCTGAAGGACCAGGACGATCTCTACGGCAAAGGCTCGATGAACTTTCCCGCCGTCCGCGCCGCGCTCAACGACGCCGGCTATCGGGGCTGGGTCGGCATCGAGGGCCTCAAGATGCCCTTGGGCATTGAGCCGAGCATCCGTTATGATCTCGAATATCTCCGCCCGATTTTTCCCCGCGCGATCAGTTGAGATGATCTTCCCCCGCCTGGCTCACCTTCCTCTTACCCCATGAAACGCTACTTCTTCCGCCTGCTTCCGGCGCTGGCCGCCGTCTTCCCGGCCATCGTCTTTCCCGTCTCCGCGCCCGGCGCCGAGCCTGCGCGGCGTCCCAACATCCTCTGGATCGTCGCCGAGAACATCGGTCCCGACTTCGGCTGCTACGGCTATCCCACCGTGACCACGCCGAACGTGGACCGCTTGGCCCGTGAGGGCCTGCGCTACCGCCTGGCCTTCGACACGGCCCCGGTCTGCTCCGCCAGCCGCTCCGCCATCATGACCGGCATGTATCAGACGACGATCGGCGCGCACAACCACCGCAGCCACCGCATCCCGGGCGTTGACGACAAACACCGCCTGCCGGAAGGCGTGCGCCCGCTGCCGCAACGCCTGCGTGACGCCGGCTACTTCACCGCCAACATCACCACGATGGCCGGCAAACCGGTCGGCACGGGCAAGACAGACCTGAATTTCGAGGTGGGGGGCGACGTGTTGCGCCCGGACGAGCGGCCCCCGGCCGGCGGCTGGGGGAGCAATGCGGTCATCCGGCACAACCACGAGAACTCAATCCGCCTATTCGCCGCAACGGAGTGGACGCAATTGGACAAGAACCAGCCCTTCTACGCGCAGATCAACCTGCCGACCGTCGAACTCGGCCCGGTCAACTGGACCGCCGCGCCCGACCAACCGTGGCAGGGCCAGTCCCATCCTGCCACCATCGACCCCGCCCAGGTGGTGCTCCCGCCCTATTACCCGGACGCCCCTGCCATGCGTCGGCACTGGGCCGGCTATCTCGACGCCATCAATGGACTCGACGCGCGGGTCGGCGAGATCCTCGCCCGGCTCGAAGCCGACGGGCTGGCCGACGACACGGTGGTGGTTTTTTTCGCCGACAACGGCCGGCTCGAATTCCGCGGCCTCGACTGGTGCTACGACAGCGGCGACCGGGTGCCGCTCATCGTGCGCTGGCCGAAGAATTTCCCTGCGCCGCCGCAATACCGCGCCGGCCGGACGAGCGAGCAACTCGTCAGCCTGATCGACCTCACCGCCACCACGCTCGCCCTCGCCGGTGTGCCGAAGCCGGCGGGCATGCATGGCCGGGTCTTCCTCGGGGCCGACGCCGATCACGCCCGGGATGTCGTGTTCAGCGCGCGCGACCGGACGGACGAGGCGGTGCAGCGCATCCGCGCCGTGCGCGGCCCGCGTTACCGCTACATCCGCAACTTCATCCCCGATCATCCCTACTTGGCGCCGCACCGCTACAAGGAGGCGCGCTTCCCCGCGGTGCCGCTGCTGCGTGCGTGGCAGGCCGAGGGCAGATTATCCGACGCGCAGCGCACGCTCGTCGCCGACCGGCTGCCGGACGAGGAACTCTACGACACCGAAGCCGACCCCTACGAGATCCACAACTTGGCCTCCTCCCGCGAGCCCGGTCATCAGCGGACGCTGCGGGAGATGCGCGCCACCTTGGACCAATGGATCAAGGAGACCGACGACCAAGGACGCTTCCCCGAAAAGCCTGCCGTGCTGGAGTTCTGGCGCGAGACATACCTCAAAATGTTCCCCGTCCTGTTGACCGACCCGCACCCCGCCGGCGCCAGCCGGCCCTAGCACTACAACGCTACGTGCATGATTTCCCGAACGACACACCCCGCCCTTCGGACACCCCTCTCCAAAGGGGATTTTCCACTAGCGCCGGTTTGGCTCCCCTCTAGCAAGAGGGGTGGCACGCAGCGACGGGGTGTGTTGAACGTAACCGAGTAATGCTAATCACCCATGAACCACCTCCATTCCCCGCAGCCCATCACTACTTCGTCCGGCGCCGGTCTGTCTTCCCGCCGCGAGTTCCTCCGCCGGGCCGGCGCGGCGACCGCCCTCGGCGCGGCGACCGCCCTCCTGCCGCGCTCCCTGCTCGCCGCCACGGACCCGGCACTGCCGCCCGCCCTCGTCGGTTCCAATGTGGTCGCTTGGATGCATTACGCCAAGCGGGAGAAGCGCACCCTCGACCTGGCCGAGGCCATGACGGCGCTGCGCGATTGCGGCTACGATTTCCTCGAGGGACGTATGAACGTCGAACAGCCTGAGGAGAACGCCCGTTTCGCCGACCAGATGCGCACCCATGGACTGCGACCATTCAGCATCTACACGGGCGTGACGCTCCACGAGGCCGGCCGGGCCGACCAGACGGTCGACGGGGTCCTCGCCGCCGCCCGCGTGTGCACACGCGAAGGATTCCGTGTCCTGGTCTGCAACGCGCAACCGTTGCAGCGGGAAAAGACCGACGAGGAACTCGCCACGCAGGCGGCGGCCTTCACCCGGCTCGGCACCGGCCTCAATGCCTTGGGCATGCGTCTGGCCTTGCACGACCACCTCCCGGGGCTCGTCAACGGCGCGCGCGAACTCCGCCACAACTTCCGGGAAACGGCGCCGGACACCGTTGGCTTCTGCTACGATGTCGGCTGGCTGTCGCGGGGCGGCCTGCAGCCACCGGAGGCGCTGCCCGCCTACGGCAGCCGACTGGTCACCTGGCATCTGCGGCAGATCCGGAACGGCGTCTGGTGGGAGGATCTCGACTCGGGGGACATCGATTACGGCTGGATCGCGGACTACGTGCGTCGGCACGGGTTGCCGCGGCATTTCGAGGTCGAACTCGCGATCGAACCCGGCACCGTCGTCACGCGCGGCACCGTGGAGAACCATCGCCGGAGCCGCGAGTTCGTCCGCCGCGTGTTCGGCGTTTGACGCCGCTTCCTCGTGGCGCCCGGCGCTCACTCCGCCGTATAACTCGACGACGCCCGGCCGCCCGCGCGTTGCGAACCGTGACGATCCGGTTGGACGGCCTCGCGACCGCGCCCCTCGCAATGACTGTCCAAAAGCAAACGGTCGCTGTTCGCACCCCGTGTTTGCGTGGGTTGAAGGGGCGCGCCGATGTCGATACTCTGCCCCGTTATTTTCCGGTCGTCCACCGGCCGTTGCTCCGGCCCGGTTTACCCTTTCTTTACCCCCTTATCCCGCATGAAAGCCAGTCTCCTGCTCAGTTCCATTCTGCTGGCTCCAGCCTTCTGCGCCGCCGCCCCGGCGGCGGTGAAATGGCACCCCGGCCACTATGTCTACGTCGCACATGGCGCAGTGACTCCGGAAGTGCTGTCTCTGCCCCACTTCCGCGGCGTGCAGAAAATCTATGCCTGGCGGGAGTTCGAACCGGAGAAGGGGCGCTATGATTTCTCCGAACTCAGGGCCGACCTTGCGCTGGCGAAGAAGCATGGCCGGCAACTGGTCATGCAGTTCACCCACAAATCGTTCGCCAAGGGCACGCGCAGCGTCCCCGACTACCTTACCGGACCGGAATATGGCGGCGGCGTCTATGTCACGGTGAAAGGCGCCTTCAATCCGGTTCTCTGGAACCGCAACGTCGCCGAGCGGCTGGATGCCGTGATCGAAGCGCTGGGCCGCGAATTCGACCGCGACCCGAACCTGGAAGCGGTGAACCTGCCGGAGACCGCGCCTAACGCCTACCTCGACAAGACCCCCCAGGCGGGCGTCGAGACCTACACCGAACAGGTCTATTTCGAGGCGCTCAAGCAGGCCATGACCACCTTGCGCCGGGCGTTTCCCAACACCGTCGTCATCCAATACACCAATTTTCCGCCGAAGCTGCTGGACGCGCTGACCGACTATGAGAAGGAGATCGGCGTGGGCATGGGCGGACCGGATGTCTATCCGCGCGCCGACGCGATCAACGATCCCGAGAGAGGTGTCTATCGCCTCTACCCTAAACTCGCCGGCACCGTTCCGATGGGCGCGGCCGTCCAGCAATCGAATTATGCGGTGGCTTACAAAAAGCGCAGCTCCCTGAGCCGCGGTTACAAGGAGAGCAAAGGCGAACCCATCGTGATCACACCCGAAGACGAAATCCCCATCCCGGTCCGCGAGCACCTGCAACTCGCCCAAAAGCAGCTCAAGCTCAACTACCTGTTCTGGGCCGACACCCCCAAGAAGGACTTTGAGAACGTGAAGAAACTGCTGGCCGAGCCGGATCTGGCGAACGACCCCGCCGGCGGCCTCGACGCCAAGCTTCCACCCAAGGCTTTCCTGCGCTGATCGCCCCGCGTGGCGTGGCCGGCGCGGCCACTTGCCACCGTGATTGGCCCCACCCGCCACCCCGCACCGCCAGCAACTCGGCTTCCAACTGCCGGTGGCCGCATCGGTTTCCGCGCTCTTTTATCCATCACCCATCATGAAACTCCGCCTCCTGTTCTGCTCCATCCTGCTGGTTCCTGTCTTCGCCGCCGCCGCCCCGGCGGCAGTGAAATGGCATCCCGGCCACTACGTTTTCATCGCGCACAACGCACTGACCCCGGAGGTGCTGGCGCTGCCGCATTTCCGCGGTGTGCAGAAAATCTATACCTGGAGGGAGTTTGAGCCGGAGAAGGGGCGTTATGATTTCTCCACGCTGAGAGCCGATCTCGCCCTGGCTAAGAAGCACGGCCGGCAATTGGTCGCGCAGTTTACGTTCATTGCTTTCACCAAGGACTCCCGCAGTATCCCCGACTACATCCGGGGGCCGGAGTTCGGCGGCGGCGTCTATGCCACCGTGAAAGGTGCCTTCAATCCGGTCATCTGGAACCGCCAGGTGGCCGAGCGGCTGGGCGCACTGTTGGTCGCGTTTGGTCGCGAATTCGACCGCGATCCGAATCTGGAGGCCGTGAACCTGCCGGAGACATCAACGAGCGCCTACCTCGACCGGACGCCGCAGGAGGGCGTCGAAACTTACACCGACGCGGTCTATTTCGAGGCGCTCAAACAATGCATGACCACTTTGCGCCGTGCGTTTCCGAATACCGTCGTCATCCAATACACCAATTTCCCGACAAAACTGCTGCCGCAGCTGACCGATTACGAAAAGGAGATCGGCGTCGGCATGGGTGGACCGGATGTCTATCCGCGACCAGACGCGGTCAACGATCCCGAAAAGGGGGTTTATCGCCTCTACGCCAAACTCGCCGGCACGGTGCCGATGGGCGCAGCGGTGCAACAATCGAACTATGCTGTCGCCTATAAGAAGCGCAGCGCCTTGAAGCGCGGCCAGACCATGATGAAAGGCGTGCCGATCGTGATCACGCCCGAAGATGAAGTCCCCATCCCGGTCCGTGAGCACCTGCAACTCGCCCGGGAAAAGCTCAAGCTCAACTATCTGTTCTGGGCCGACAGCCCCAAGAAGGACTTTGAGAACGTGAAAAGAATGCTGGCCGAACCGGACCTGGCCGGCGATCCGGCTGGCGGCCTCGAAACCAAGCTTCCGCCCAAGGCTTTTCTTGGCCAACCATAGCCCCTTCTCCCACCCCTGCCGAACCAAGCTCCGTAAAGACAAATCGTAAGCGCTTTCTCACCCCTCAATCATGGCTATGAAGCCATTCCTTTCTCTCCTGGCATCTGGCTGCCTGCTGACGCCGTCCTTCGCCGCGCCGCCGCCCAACATCGTCATCTTTCTCGTGGACGATATGGGCGTGATGGACACTTCGGTGCCGTTTCTGACGGATGGAGCGGGCAAACCCGTGCGGTATCCGCTCAACGACTTCTACCGCACACCCAACATGGAGCGGCTGGCGGCGCGTGGCATCCGCTTCAACAACTTCTGCGCCATGAGCGTGTGCTCACCCACGCGCGCCTCCCTCCTGACCGGTCAGAACGCTGCGCGACATCGCACCACGAACTGGATCAATCCGGACACAAACAACTCCGGCCCCCATGGCCCGCCCGAATGGAACTGGCAGGGATTGAAGAAAAGCGATGTGACTCTGCCCCGCCTCCTGCAGGCGAGCGGCTATCGCACCATCCACGTCGGCAAGGGTCATCTTGGGTCGCGCTTATCTGAAGGGGCTGAGCCACGGAATCTTGGGTTCGACGTCAATGTCGCCGGGGCGGCTCACGGCGCGCCGGGCAGCTACTACGGAAGGCATAACTTCGGCAACCCCGTGAACGGGAAAGCCGGGAGAATTCCAGGCAATGCCGTGCCGGGATTGGAGAAATATCATGGCACTGACACCTTCCTCAGCGAGGCGCTCACGCTCGAAGCCAAGGCGCGCGTCGACGAGGCGGTGAGAGGCGGCCGGCCGTTCTTCCTCCATTTCGCGCACTACGCCGTTCATCGCCCATTTAATTCCGACCCGCGCTTCGCCGCGCAATACCAAAACTCCGGCAAGCCCTCGGATGCCCAGGCGTTCGCGACGCTGGTCGAGGGCATGGACCAGTCTCTCGGCGAGCTATTGGATCATCTCGATCAGCTCGGCGTCGCTGAGAACACGCTCATCTTTTTCCTCGGGGACAACGGCTCCGACGCTCCGCTTGGGGCTCCGCACGATATCGCCAGTTCGGCCCCGTTGCGCGGAAGGAAAGGCTCGCACTATGAAGGCGGCATGCGCGTGCCGTTCATCGCCGCTTGGGCCCGGGCCAGTGCGAGCAATGACAACCAAAAGCGTCTTCCGATCTCGGCCGGTGCCATCCAAGGCCAGCTTGCTTCCATTGAGGATCTGTTCCCCTCCATCCTTGCGCTCACGGCCACCGCGGTGCCGCAGGGTCACATTGTCGACGGCGCGCGGCTCGACACATTGCTCACTGGCGAACGCGATCCCAGCCGACGGGCAACCTTTCTGATGCACTATCCGCACTCCCCGCATCGCAGCGATTATTGGACCAGTTATCGGGAAGGTGACTGGAAGGTCATCTACCACTACTTCCCATCCCAGGCTTCCGGCAATTCCCATTACCAGCTCTTCAACCTCGTCCAAGACCCGTCCGAGTCGAACAACCTCGCCGCGACCAAGCCGGCCGGACTTCGGAGCCTGATGGGAAGTCTGATCGCGGCGCTGAATGCCCAAGGTGCGCTCTATCCTGTGGCGGATGACCACGTCACGCCGGTGAAACCGCAACTGCCCTAGGGGCAATTTTTTTCATGAAAATACTGCCAGCCTTACTATCATCCGCTCTCCTGCTGCATGCTTCCGTCGCGGCAACTTCCCGGCCGAACATCCTGCTCATCGTGTCCGACGATCAGGGTTACGCCGACGTCGGGTTCCATGGCTCACCCGACATCCCGACACCGCACCTCGACCGGCTCGCCGCGGCGGGGATTCGTTTCACCAATGGTTACGTGACTCATGCCTATTGCAGTCCATCGCGGGCGGGACTGTTGACGGGTCGCTATCAGCAACGGTTCGGCCACGAACAAAATCCATTCTACGATCCCACCGACCATCGCGAGGGGCTGCCAATGACTGAGACGCTGCTTCCCGCACGACTGCAGCCGGCGGGTTACACGACAGGCTGGGTGGGCAAGTGGCACCTCGGGGCGGCGCCGGAGTTCGCACCGCAGAAGCGTGGTTTTGCGGAGACGTTTGGCTTCCTTGCGGGCGGGCACCGCTATCGCGACTGGAAAGTGGATGCGACGGTCGGAAACACCGCGCCCATCGAGCGCAACGGCGGGACCGTCGAGGAGCCGGCACACCTGACGGCGGCCTTCGGTCGTGAAGCGGCGGCGTTCGTGCGCCGGCATCGGGACGAACCGTGGTTCCTCTACCTCGCGTTCAACGCGCCCCACAATCCGATGGAGCCGACGCCCGAGCGCCTGGCGCGCTTTGCCTCGATCAAGGATCCGCTCCGGCAGAAATACGCGGCTCAAGTCAGTCTGATGGACGACGCGATTGGCGAGACCCTGGCGGCGTTGCGCGAAAGCGGACAGGAAGGACGCACGCTCGTGATTTTCTTCAGCGACAACGGCGGGCCGGCGGCGACCATCAACGGGGCGGACAACACCCCGTTGCGCGGCACCAAGGGTTCTCCCTACGAGGGGGGAATCCGCGTGCCCTTCCTGATGGCGTGGCCGGGCCGTCTCACCTCCGGCACCACCGACGACCGGCCGGTGAGCGCGATTGATGTGTTTGCGACGTCTCTGGGATTGGCCGGAGTGGCGATGCCCACGGATCGAAAATACGACAGCGTTGATCTCATGCCCTTCCTCACCGGTGATAAAACTGGCGCGCCGCACGAGCGGCTGTTCTGGCGCAACGGCGGACAGTTCGCGATCCGGGAAGGCGATTGGAAACTCGTGCGCGTGGATGGCAAACCGGATGAACTCTACGATCTCGCCCGAGACCTCGGGGAAGCAAGGAACCTTGCAAGCGCGCAACCCGAAGTCACCGCGCGGCTAGCCGCCGCACTTAAGGCTTGGAACGATGAACTCATCAATCCTGTGTTCCCCGGCGACAGCGGCCACAGGGTGAAGGCCGGGAAAGGGGGCCCGAAAAAGAATTGATGAATCACCCGCCTCTCCTCGGCTTCGTCGGACTGTTCTTTGCGACCGCCAGCTTCGCCCACGCCGGCGTCGAGACCATCCCAACCCATGGCCGCAACATTTACCGGCTGGCGGCCGTGGAACTCGATGGCCAGGCGGCCGCCAAAGAGATTGTCGGCTCGACCTACGATGGACGTGTGTGCGCGTTTGCCCGCGACGGCCGCCATCTGTGGGATGCGCCGGTCGGCGGATTCGTGTTCGACCTCGCGGCGGGAGATCTCGACGGCGACGGGCGCGACGAGATCGTGGCGGCCGGCGCGGACGGCTTGGTTTCCGTGTTCGATGCGACGGGCCGAAAACTCTGGACGGCGGACCTGGGCGCACCGGTTTACCAGGTGGCTGTGGCCCGGCTTGACGGGAAAAATCCCGTGGTGCTGGCCGGCGGCATCTCGCGTCAGGTCGTCGCCTTCGCCGCCGATGGGACCAGGCTGGCGGGCGCCGAGGTCGACGGCATGATCCGGGTGCTGCGGGCCGGCGATTTCGATGGCGACGGCGCAGACGAGGTGGCTGCCCTGGTCATCCGCGGCCAGGTGCAGGACATTCGTTTTTTCAAGGGACCGAAACTCGACCGGATGGGCGCCAACATTTCCCGCGGCACTCACGTCGGCGACCCGCTCCTGAGCCTGCGCTCGGCCAACGGCCTCGCGGGCGACCTCGACGGGGACGGTGCCGCCGAATTCATCATCACGCCCGACATCCAACGGCTCAAGGGCGGCACCTGGCGGACCACCGCTCTGCCGGGAAGATTCCCGCAGGCCAGTTACGCCTCGCGCTACGTCATGCGTTTGTTCGCCCAGGGGGACCTCACTCCTTCGCCCGGCCAAGAACTCGTTCTCATCGAGGGCCCGGAATTGCGGCTCTGTGATCGGACCGG
>CXWL01103756.1_pt1 | contig 30258 bp, 28 predicted proteins | sample 590931 | NCBI WGS metagenome assembly CXWL01 (sample SAMEA3498368, study PRJEB10139) | groundwater metagenome | biome: water well; material: biofilm material | place: Germany | collected 2015-04-27 | reverse complement strand
GTTAATCCTCGCGGATTTAGCGGCGGCAGAAAAAGTTTCTTGACATAGGAGCGTCAACGCCGTTGCAGAACGCTTCTTCTTGAACCTCAAGATGGAGCGGGTTTGGCAACGTCAATATGCGAACCATGCAGAGGCCAAAGCCGACATCACCGACTACATAGTCGGCTTCTATAACTGCAAGCGATTGAATTCAGTATTGGGCAATCTGCCGCCCGCCGCCTACGAACGGAAAATGGCAAAAAACGCCCCTATGGTTGTGTCCGAAATTACTTGACCACTGCAAAGCACCATATCGGCAAAGGGATCCGAGGCGCCGGCGTGGAGGAACCTGACATGGACGCCGCGTGCTAGTGGCTCGCGCAAAAGGCGGAGACGCCTTCCGCGTGCCGCAATTCCGCTCGTTTTACAGTCTGTTTGTCGCCGCACGTCAAGGCCTCGAGATAAGGACGATCACGCAGTTCGACCATCCGTCCGTTGATCGATACTGCACCTTCCAAATTGAAGCGCGCAATTAATCTGCTGACACTTTCGATAGTTGTTCCGAGATAGCTACAGATATCACTACGCGACGTGGCTAACCGAAAGGACTTGTCCGAATATCCGAGGCGCGCGTACCTTTCGCCGAGCTTTAACAAGAAGCTGGCAAAGCGCTCGTCCAGCGAAGTCTCCGCTAACAGGAACCCCCGGTCGAATTCGTTGTTGAGCGCCTCGCTCATGGATTGAAGAAATTGCCGTTGGATTGCCGGTTCAACACTCATCGTATTCCTTAGTGCAGCAAAAGGAATCTCGCAAACCTCGCTGTTTTCAAGGGCCACGAGCCGGAAGTTGTGCTGCCCGGTCGCAATCGCCTCCAGACCCACCAAGTCGCCGGCCATGCGGAATCCCGCCACCCGCTGATCGCTGATCCGATCACCACCTATCAGTTTGAACTGTCCGAAGCGAACAACGTACAGCATGCCCAGGCTGTCGTGCTTCCGATACAGGCTTGCGTGGCGCGCGATGCGGCGCTTGCCACTGATCAAATGTTCAAACTGTAGCGTCTCCTGCCTGTTCAAATCACGTGGAATACATAAAGGTGACGGCGAGCAAGAAGCGCAAGTGTCGGCTGCTACGCGCTTTTTGTCGGCGTCGCCCTCGGTTTCGGTTGCGAGCAATGGTTGCGAACAAAATTTCATAATTTCCCCCGTCGCAATAGGCTTATAAAAATAGCAATATTGAAGTGCTTGCATGTCGGAGCAGTTACCGCTAACGCTGGATCGAATAGGAGAACAATCTGGTAACTGGACTTATGCGGCAAGAAGTGTTGTCATTGCTGGGTAAGCAATGTCACATGCGCGCGGAGAATTCCGTGGTTTCGGGAATCTGAGGCAGGAAACTACTCGGTTGCTTGTTTGGAAATTGAGCTACCGTAAAACAAATATAACTCAATTTGTTTGCGGGCAATCCGTGTAAGAAGAAAAAATGTCGAAGTAAAACAACTAAGTGTAAATTTCTTAACGGACTTTTTTTTGCAATTTTCGACAACGCGACCAAAGCCGGCGTGGCGGCTGACCTTGCCGAACGCATGGCGCCAATCGAAAATGTCAGCGCTCATCTTGGTCCATTGGTAGCGAACTCGCTCGCGCCGCTCGATAAACAGGAGTTCGAGGATCTGGTTCGCTTCGTCAGGGTTACCCATACCAGCGAGCTATCGCGTCAGGCACGTTTTCGCAGGCCTGCTATCCACGCAATACCTGAAGCGGCTGCGACAATAATGCCGATCTGGGCAACTGCAACGGCGCGGGACTGCAACAAATTCCCCATGGTTACGACCACCAGATGTCAGGGCGGCTAGTTACTGGAAGCGCGATGCCTCAGGCCATCATGAGACGATCGATCAATGAGCAGGTTCCACCGCGTCCACGACGCGCCGCCTTTCCAGCAGGAGCTGCAGAGGACCACCATCACCATGACATCCCGGCCATTCCGGACTGTCCTGCGGCTGCCCATGCGAGGGGCCTGAATGACGGCGTGGTGTGGCCTGCGTCCAATGGCGGAGCAACCGCGTGTACGGCCTCCGTGATGCGGTCGAGGCCATCGGACGGTGGCACGCGCTTTCGGGGCGCGCCGATCGGCGCAAGTAATACACCAGGTTGAAGGGGGATCTGCCGAGGGGCCTGCGATTCGAACAGATCTTCGCCTTAAGTGCGGAAACCTGCTGGGCCGTCATTTTGGTCATGCGAAGCCGCCATGCCTTGACCTATGGGTCTCTGCGGCAGCCCCATGGTGGGATGGAAGTGCGTGAGCGTCGCCCTGATGGCCAGCACTTCGCACGCCGAATAAAAGCGAGGAAAGCCCACATCCTCGTCGCAAGAATGAAATATCCGCGAAGCCAGGTAATCTGTCCGGACCTGCAGCAGGTACGCTGGTGCGTTGACCCGTGGATTTAATCTGATGTCTGTCTGGCACTTGAAACCGAACACCGCTTCATAAAACCGACGGTGTCGCGGATTGACTTCGATGAATATGTGGGTGCACCGTTGATGATGAAACGCCAAAATAAACAGAAAATGAAACAGTGCCGCAAGCACGATCTCGGAACAGGCTCCACGCGCCAAGGCAAAACGGGTGATCTCGCATACCTTCGCGCCCTGGTCCCGGCACACATCGACGTGGTCTTTGAATATCGCGTCTGCGCCGACACCCATCGGGGAATCGACTTCCAAGGTCGCGGTGCCGACAACGGCGCACCCGGCAAGAACGGCAATCGTGATCTGGTGATGTCTGTCCGGGCCCACATTCGACACCTTATATCCGCGCCATGAGTACATGTCATGGACGAGTTGGTGGGCAGCAGCGCGGCTTTCGTCCGAATCGGCGACGTGAACGATGTAGTCGTTCTTATTGAACGAAAAAGCCCGAAGCGGACGTGCCCGAATCGTGCCGACACGATCGCCATCACGGCTGCTGGGACGCGCAACCATTGCAAAATCCGTCGCTTCATTCCCGCACAAGATGGCGTGCATGTGATTCTCCCGACATTGTCGCGCTACTCAACGGAACGGCATCTGCGAAACGCTCGGAACCGGAAGATTCCTGGACGGTCAGTTCGGAGTGCGCAGCGATGTCTTTTCCCAGCACCAGGCGAACATCGGTCGCCTGACTCATATCAGCCTGATGGAACAATCTTGGATGAGCCGACATTTTCAGGCTGAGAAGGAGCGCCGCTTCATGGAAGCCAGTGCGATACTGAATCGCACTATCACGCTGCGTGAAGGACTTCAGGTTCGTAACGCGCGGCTGTGGGGAGCCACTCTGGTGGAGAATGTTGCGCATCCTGCGCGCCAGGCCGGGCACACCATTTCCATTGGCGATTTCGAGACGGAAGTCGCGGGGACTCCCTGAAGGCTCGGCAACTGCGTCGTCCGGCGCAACGGCTGGCATTCCGATCGCCTTGGTGAACTCACCCCACCAAGGATGGACGCGCGCTTCGTCCACCAGCTTTGCCACTGCTTCGTAGATTGGATTATTCGCCAGGCTCGGCTTGGCGCATGGAGCGGGCACTGGATCGCGCGATTGGCCCCGAGCCAGCAATACCAGCCGCCTCTGAGCGACGACGCCTAGTCGCTCGCAGCTTGCCTCGAGATTGTTCGATGCCAGCGCATGGTACGGGTTGCGCGCAAGCGCGCTGCGGAACTCGCTGACCGCGCCAGCGTAGTCCTCTTTCAGGTAATAGACATAACCGAGGTTGTTATGAAATTTCGCAGTCGCGGGCGACGCGCGGACGGCCTTTACAAGCTCGATGGCCGCCTCGTCGTATCGTCCCTGTGCGGAATAAATCATTGCCAGCGCGTTGCGCGCATCGGCCATATTGGGGTCAAGTTGAATGGCCTGGCGAAATGCCGCCTCAGCCTTGTCGGGCCGATTTTGACCCGCATAATAGATGCCGAGAAGATAGCAGCCGTATGCGCTGCCATCCGAGTTCGATACCCGAAACAGGGCCTGGATCTGGGCTGGTTGTTCGGTGTGCGGTACTTGCGCGCAGCTACCCAGCAGGAGCGGCGCGCCGCATATCATGAGGCGCCAATATGAGGTCTTGTTCACGAGGTATCCTTTGTTGGTGGAATGCGGTTGGTTATTTCGTGATGCGCAAAATCGCGGAAGCCAGTTTGTCGAAACAAGGCTTCAACTCGTTTTCGTTCGCGGCGTGACAATAAGTGCCGACCGGCTGTCCGGCGCCGCTCTGGACGCAGCGCGCAGGCGCATCGGGAACATTCGCCATGCATTTGAGGATGTCCTCGCCCATTTCGCCATCGGGTCCGGCGGGGATGGTCAGCGCATTGCCGAGGCCGAGGGTAAATACGTAGATGCGCTCCACTCTTGATTTCTCGGCCATCGCTTCCAGCAAATTACGCGCGGCGCGATTGACATTGCGCCAGGCATTGTCGCGGGTGCTGGTATCGCTGGTCACGACCCGGGGACTGTTCGCGACAATCGGAAATTCACGCAGCGCCGGATTGTCGGTCGGATTGTGCACGTTGTACCAATCAGGAATCTTGGTAATATGGATCGCGGCTGCAGGATTGGCGATTGACGTATTCTGCCAACAGGGAGCGGGCGCGGTGCCGCTGATGGCATCGTGAGACCTGAGTCCGGACGGCCAATTGGAAGCAGTGCTGTCGCTCGTGGAAATCGTGCCGGCAGTGGTACAGGCGCCGCCGCCGGGATTGAATGAGAAAACAGACGAAAACGAATTCGGCGCGCCATCGGAGAGAAATACGATGGCACGGAGGCTGGAACGGCTGGCAACCTGGATGACGTTGTTGAGTTGATTGCGTGCATGCCATACGCCCTCGGAAGAATTGGTCGAGCCGGCAAAGGTGAACGCGTCGATATGGGTGTTCATGCTATTGATATCGAAGCCGCGCGCCACCGGCTGAAATGCATCCCTGACGACCGCGCCGTACGCATATTGAATCAGGGCGACGCGGTCCAGGGTCTGGTTGAACTTGGTCAGGAATAATTTGGTATTGCTCCTGACCTGGGCCGGGACGTTTCCGGTGTTCATCGAACCGGTGGTATCGATGATCACGGCCATATCGAGGTCCTTTCTGAGCGCCTGTGCATTGGCGGCGACGTTCAGCGAGTCGAAATCCAGGACACGCATGAAAGTGACGGGTACGGTCGCCGTCGCTGCCGCATCGAGAACGACCTTGCCGCCGTCGAAAATGATGTTGGGGTCGGATAGTCGTGCCGTCGAACCCATGTATCCCGCAGGATAATTTGCATCGAAAAAATCGTGGGCGGCCCGGATTGCATTGGCCCGTTGCAGGTCTTGCGTGCCTCCCTGCGATACCGTGCGTGCGGCAGCGATCACGGCCGAGTCGACCGCGGCATTCAGCTTGGCTTTGATCAGGTAGCCAATCCCGGAATCAATTGCCAGGCCGACGGTCCCGATCAACACCACAAGCGAGAAAACCACCAGCAGCACAACCTGTCCCCGTTCCCTGTCGCGGCTACCCATGCCCATCACGCACTCCCCAAAAAAACATCAGAAAATCGTCTTGGCGTACAAAATCGGCCCGATTTGCGCCATTGGCCCGTATCCCAGGTTCAAATTGCTGAAGATCATTTCGAACTGGTAGAAGGTTTCAACCGCGTAGATGACCTCGCCGTCGGCCAGCAATCCGGGCATGGTGTTGGCGGTCCCAGCGTTATCCGGATTGGCTGGAATGGCGCTGCATTGATTGCTGACCCAGGCGTTGCAGCTCCATACGGTACTGGGCGGCGCAAAGGACGAATTGCCTTCCCAGCGGTATTGCTCGAGAATGACGTTGCGGACCGCGCCGTCTTGCATGTGGCCGATGATCTTGCTGATATAAATCATCCCGCGCGTTTGCATGCTCAATGGCGGTGTGGTTGCGGCAAGCGCGTTCATCAGCGCCTGGCTGCTGGTGCTGTTCAGTTGACCGCCGCGCGATGCCACATTCGCGCCCTCCCGGCTGATATTGATTAGGACCAGGTGGGCCTGCATGGCCCGGCCAATGTCGACCAGGGCGAGCGCCAACATCAGCAGGATCGGCAAGATGACGGCGAACTCGACCGCGGCGGCGCCCTGGCATCTCGGTAGCGCGCTCTTCATGGAAAAGCCTCATTTCGCATCGTTGTGGCGACATTGAAGGTGTACTTGCCGTCCTTGAAAAACGGCGCCAGCACCGTCAGCTTGGTCCAGGTGCAATTGTTAAGTTGCAGTACGATGATGTCGCCCGGCCCGCCAAACACGGTCGGCGAGGGCGCGCCAGGGTTATAGGTCTGCGTGCTTGCATTGCTGCCGTCGTTGCCATAATTGGTCACCGTGATTTGTGGATTCAGCTGGTCGTACATGCCCATAGAACTGAGCTTGATTTTTTGGATGACGGCAACGTAGCGTTGTTGGTCTGCGACGACCGGATTCGGATCTAGGTCGTTCTGTCCCGTCACCGCATAACGGGTGCCTTCCCTGACAGCGTATTGCATCGAGAGGTTGACCCAGAACATCAGCGCGAGATCGATGATTCCAAACAGCAGCAGGAACAGCATCGGCGCGATGAGCGCAAACTCGACCGCCGCCACGCCCTTCATTCGACGGCGTTGCCTCCTAAAATGGCGAATGTGCAGCTGCATGGTTCAGTCCTCTTAGGTAGGGGCATGCTAGGGCTGGAAAGCCGGCATCAATGCGCGGTAGATTTGGATCATGGCCGGGCCGAGCAAGACCAGCAGCAGTGCGGGAAAGATGCAGAAAATCAGCGGGAACAGCAGCTTCAACGCGACTTTCGCTGCCGTCTCTTCGGCCTGCTGGCGGCGCCTGGTCCGCAGTTCCTCGGCGTGTACCCGCAGCGAGTCGGCGGCGCTGGTGCCGAAACGTTCAGCCTGGATCAGCATGGCAACCAGCGTGTCGATGCCCGCGACGCCGGTCCGTGTGGCGAGGTTGCGCAGCGCCTTTTCCCGTGAACTGCCGGCCCTGAGTTCCAGTGTCACCAACTGCAATTCGTTGCTCACTTCGGCCGCATTGACGACCAGTTCTTGCGCAACGCGCGCAATGGCCGCGTCCAGCGCCAAGCCCGCTTCGAGACACACGATCAGCAAGTCCAGCGCGTCCGGGAAATCCTCGAAGATCTTCCTCTGGTACGCCTTGACGAGCCTGGCCATGACGAGGTTGGGCAAATAGAATCCCACTGCCGCCGCGCCCAGCAAGCAAAACATCTCCGCGGTTGCGCTCCAGCCGGGCGCCGCCACCAACAGCGCTAGCCACACCGCCGACGGCGCTGCGACGGCCAACACGGTCTTGGCGCCAAAATAAATCGTCGCGGCGTGCACATTGCGCAGGCCCGCATTCAGCAAGCGTGTCGGCAACGCCGATTTCTCCCAACCCTGGCCCGGCATCGATAGGCGTACCAGCGGTCCCGACAGCTTCGCGAGCACGGCGAACCGTCCAGCGCGATGCGTGGAAGGGGCCACGCGATCGTCGGCAAACCGTCCCAACTGTCGCTTTGCAACGCCAGCCGAAAACGCGCGCAGCAATAGCATTGAACAGGCGAATATCGCGACGAAAATGATGACCAGGTAGCTCATCAGGTAAATCGTTGCCATGATTGGCTCCCAGTGGGTGATTCACACCTTGATTCGGATGATCCGGCGTATCCAGAACACACCGACCGCCATCAGCACCAACATGCCCTTGAGCACTTGCTGGCCAACAGGATCGACCCAGAGCAGCGTCATGAATCCGGGATTGACCAGGTGGAGCACCGCAGCAAGTGCAAACGGCAGCATGCCGAGAATCCAGGCGGACAGCCGCCCTTCGGCCGACAACACGTCGACTTGTCCAAACAACCTCAGTCGGTCGCGCACGATCGCCGAGATGTTGTGCAGGATCATGGTCAGGTTGCCGCCGGTTTCGCGTTGGATCAGCACCGCGACCACGAAGTAGCTGAGATCGGTACTGGGAACGCGGTAAGACAGATTTTTCAGGGCCTCGGACATCGAAATGCCGTAGCTGACTTCATCGAACAGGATGCGGAATTCGTGCGACAACGGCGGCGCCATTTCGTCAGCGACCATTTCGATTGCGGGCGGAAATGCATGGCCGGCGCGCAGCGCGCGGCAGATAAGATCGAGTGCGCCCGGCAGTTGCCGTTCAATCAGCGCGGTGCGCTTGCGTCTGCGTGCCAGCAGGCGCCACAGCGGCAGCGCTGCGCAGCTGAGCGCGCACAGGGCCGCGCCCCATGCGGGCAGCGCCAGCCACCAGGCGCATGCGCCCGCGGCCAATCCGGCGCCAAGGGACAAGGCCAAAAATTGGGCGACATTGAGGGGCGTAGCCGATTGCGCAAGCAGCCGATCGAGGCGCTCAATGTGCGGCACCCGCGACAGCAGTTGCTCCAGCCACGCGACCTTGCTAAAGCGTCGCTGTTTAAGAATTGCACGCTGATTCGACCCGGCCAGGTCCGAGATCGCCTCGATGCGCTGGCGGATAGTGGTCCGGACCGGACCACGGGCGTTACCGCCAAGCAGCCACAGCGCCCTTAACAGCAACACCACCGCGACGAAGACCGCCACGACAATCAATGCATACAAGATGTCCACGATAGCTCCTCTGTTGCGCGCCGCGTGCCGGTCATCCCGCGACGCCATGGCGTTGAAGCGGGTCGAACATATTCATTGGCAATTCAATGCCATGCACGCGAAGGCGCTCGACCAGCTGCGGCCTGACCCCGGTGGCGCAGAAATGGCCGGTGACGGCGCCGGCACTGTTGATGCCGGTCTGGCGAAAGGCGAAGATTTCCTGGCGTGCGATGACTTCGCCCTCCATCCCGGTGATTTCCTGCACGCTGACCAGTTTGCGTTGGCCGTCCGCCAGCCGCGTCACCTGGATGATCACGCTGATCGCGGCGCTGATCTGGTGGCGCGCCACGTTGGAGGTCAGGTGCATGCCGCCCAGCGCAACCATGTTTTCCAGGCGCGTGAGCGCATCATTGGGCGTGTTCGCGTGAATCGTGGCCAGCGACCCTTCGTGCCCGGTATTCATCGCCTGCAGCATGTCGATCGCTTCGACGCCGCGCACTTCGCCCAGGATGATGCGATCGGGTCGCATGCGCAGGGCGTTGCGCACCAATGCGCGTTGGGTCACTTCGCCATTCCCCTCGATGTTGGGCGGACGTGATTCGAGACGCACCACATGCGGCTGCTGCAGCTGTAACTCGGCTGCATCTTCGATCGTGACCACCCGTTCGCGCGTGCCGATGTAGCTCGAAAGCACATTGAGCAAGGTGGTCTTGCCACTGCCCGTGCCGCCCGAGATGATCATGTTTACTTTGGCGCGCACCAGCCCTTCGAGCAGTTGGGCGATGGGCGGCACCAGGCTGCGGTGCTGAATCAGGTCCTCCATCTTCAGGGGCTTGCTGGCGAAGCGCCGGATCGACATGACCGGGCCGTCGATCGCCAGCGGAGGAATGATGACGTTGACGCGCGAACCATCCGGCAAGCGCGCATCGACCATCGGGCTCGACTCGTCAATCCGGCGACCCACTTGCGACACGATCTTGTCGATGATTTTCATCAGATGGGCGTCGTCGCGAAAACACACATCGGTTGCTTCCAGCTTGCCGAAGCGCTCGACATACACTTTGCTGGCAGTGTTGACCAGGATGTCCGAAACGGTGGGATCGGCCATCAGCAGTTCGAGCGGTCCCAGTCCCCGCATTTCGTGCTCGATGTCGCGCACCAGGTTTTTGCGCTCCAGCTCGTTGATGACGACGTCTTCCTTGCCCAACAGATCGTCAATCAGGCGTTTGAGTTCCTCCCTGAACTGCGGCGCGGTCAGGCTATCCACCGCTTTCAGGTCGATACGGTCGAGCAATGCACTGTGGATACGGCCCTTCAGTTCACGGAAGGCGAGTTCCTCGACGCTTTGATCGTGCGGTGTGGGTGCACCGTAAATCCGGGGCGTACGATCGGTGCTGCGCATCTGTTCACGTAGTGACATCGCGATTCCTCCTATTCATTTCACTCATCCGCGCAATGCGGCCAGTTCGTGCCTTCATTCAGGAGGGCTTGAACAAGCGCGGAATCCAACTGGACTGAGGTTGCTGCTGCGGGCCGCCGGCGAGACGCGTCGCCCACGCCCCGATCGCTTTCGTCACCGGACTGCCAGGCGCAACCCATGCGATGGGCGTGCCATGGTTGATCGAGGAGGCAACCGCCGCTTCATGGCTGGGGATGGTGTGCAGTATCTTGGCGCCCAGCGTGGCCTCGGCCGTTTCCAGCGAGATCTCGCCGCCTTTTGTGTAGCGGTTGACGAGCAGGCCAATTTTTCTGGCCGGATAGCCGAGCGTGCGAAAGGCGCCGAGCAGGCGTTGGCCGTCGCGCAAATACGGCAGCGTCATTTGCAATACCACAAAAATGGTGTCGGCCTGGTCGAGCGCTCGAATGGTCTGGGCATCGAGATTGCTCCCCACATCCAGCAGCACGAAGTCGTATTGCTGGCGCGCCATCTTGATCAAGGCATCGATGTGCTCGAGTTTGACATCGTTGCCCTGTGCCGGATCCTCCGGTGCGGCCAGCACGCTCAAGTTGGCGTCGATCCGCACCATGCTCGAAGCGAGCAGGGCAGGGTCGAGGCGGTGGATGTTGCGCGCCACGTCGGCCAGGGTTGTCGTCGGATTATGGTTGGACAGGAACAGTAATGCATCGCCAAACTGCAAGTTCAAATCGAACAGCGCCACTTTGCTGGCGCCCTGGGCCGCGAGCGCATGCGCCAGATTGGCGGCCAGGAAGGTTGCACCGCTGCCGCCCTTGCATGAAACGACCGCGCAGACCTTGCCCTTGCGCGTAGGCGCGTAGCCCAATGTATGGCGAATCCGTTCGAGCGAGGCTTCCAGCAATGCGGGATCAACCGGCGAGCGCAACACTTCGCGCACGCCGGCGCGCATCGCGTGCAGCAGGAAATCCGGCGATTGGTGCTCGCACACGAGGATGAAGGCCATATTGGGATGCGCCTGGCCGAGCCCTTCAAGTGGCGCCAGGTCGCCCAGGCCGTCGCACGAGCAGTCGACGATCAGCACATCCGGGACGCGCTGCTCGTCGAAATCCTTGAATTGCCTGATCGAGCCGTCGATCTGTTCGACGCGCGGGCTGTTCACCATGCCTTGCAACAGGCCGAAGATTTGCCCGGAATGCGCCGGCTGCGTGGAGATGATCGTTACGCGCAGGGTATCGGCGTCAGTCTGTTCAGTGGAGTGCTTCGGGGTGATCGATAATACAGTCGGCTTTTTCATAATGTGCATTCAAACGTGAGTTGCAATAGCGCTTGCCGGTTGCGTGCTAGCCGCCGGTACCGATGCCCTTGACGGTGAACGCGCCTGGTTGCGGGCTTGGCGCCTTGTACGATTTGTAATAGCGATTGATTGCTTCGCGCGCAGTTTCGCCATCAATGGTCACCGGCGTGGATCGGCTCGATGCCGTTGGATCGATCACTTGCTGTGCCTTCAGTACATTCACGGTGCTGCCAAATTGCCGATCCAGATTCGGTGTCATCGATGTGCAGCCGGTAACCGTGGCGACGGCGATCCCGGCGCTGATGGACCATGCAAGGTAGTGGCTGGGGCGCATGTCGTTCTCCTTAATTGGTGTCAAAACCGGCAGTTGGCCGTGCTGCGGCGAGCGGTTTTGCCGGCTCCCCCGGCGCAGCAGCGCCGCCGCGCGATGCACCTTCCATTTTTCCTTGCATGAAGAATTCGCCGCGCGTCGGCTCGATGAAATTGTCAGTCGGCAGGGTGTAATTCGGCGCCAACGGTTTGACCAGCCGAGGCGTGATCACAAACACGAGTTCCGACTTGTCGGTTTGGAAGTTGCTGCTTCGGAAAAGCGCGCCCAGTACAGGGAGCTCACCGAGGATCGGAAACGCCTTGATGTTTTGGGTCACATTGTTCTTGATGAGGCCGGCGATCGCAAAGCTCTGGCCATCTGCCAGCTGGACCGTCGTGGCGACACGGCGCGTGGTCACGAAGGGGAGCACGGCATTTCCGCCCAGCCCGGTCCCCGGCGAGGTGATGCCGACGCCTTCGCGCGACAGCTCGGATACTTCCGGCGCGACCTTGAGGTTGATCCGGCCACCATCCAGCACCGTGGGCGTGAAGCGCAGGCCGATGCCAAACTCCTTTTCTTCCAGGGTGATGGAGACCACGCCGCCGCTGCCGCTTTGGGCAACAGGGATGAAAATCTTGCCGCCGGCGAGGAAGCTGCCTTCCTGGCCGCTGATGGCCATGATATTCGGCTCGGCAAGGATTTTTACGAGTGCGTCCCTGCGTTCGGCGTCGACGATGATCTGGCCGGAGCTATGTTTCGTCAGGCTGAACGTGCCGGCGCTGTTCGACAGAAAATTCGTCACCAGGCTGGCGGCCCAGTCGCCGCGGTTCAACACGCCCGAGAAGTTCACGCCTAGCTGGTCGACCAGCGTCTTTGAAATCTCCGCAACCTTGACCTCCAGCATGACCTGCTGCGGCGCGCTGACCGACAGCAGGTTGACGACGTGCTCGCCGCTGCCGCCGGCCGCCGGGCCGCCGGCCTTGCGCAGATAGGCGTTCGCAATCGAGATCGCCCGGTCGACCGCGAGCGCGTCCTTCACTGTGCCGCTCAACACGAGCGAGTCGGCAGCTGCGCCGACGTGGATATCCTTCTCGCCAGGCATGAGCTGCTCCAGCTTCGCCTGCAGCGATCCGCTATCGATCGCTACCGACACGTCGACCACGGCGCAGCGTCCTTCTTTGTTCTGAAACATCAGATTCGTGGCGCCGACTTGTTTTCCAAACAGGAAAAATGCGTGCTGCGGCGTCGCCGAGGCCATCGGGTCAACTTTCACCACGTCCGGGTCGCCGACCACGCGCAACCAGGCAGGTGCGGGTATGCGTAGTGCGTCCAGATCGATCCGAATGGACTTGCCTACCGCCAGAGCAACGCTTTGTCCGACTGCCAGTTCGCCGCTACATCCCGGCACGGCCACGTTGCGCGCCGCGGCGCCAGGTTTTGCCGGCGCGCCCGCCCGCGTGGGCGTCGGGCTGGCGATCACCGTGTTCTCTGCCGCTTGCGCACTCATCACCAGCAACAGCGTCATCGCTGCGCTTGCAAGGACGACGGTTCGGTCCAGCCCCGTCGTCGCGATGCCTTTCAGTGTTTGCTTGTTCATGGATGACTCCGTGGTTCGAGCAGTTCAGGGTTGGCCGGTTAAAGTGAGGTCAGAAGCATTGGGTAATCGTTCCGGCGCCTGTGACGACGTGCTGGCAGTTCTGGACGACCGGAGTTGCGAGCGGCGTCCTGTGCGTCATTCTGGCGCGCTGAATGACGGCTTTGGCGGGCGCGAGCGGCGTCGCGGGTAGCTGGGCGTAGAGCAGGCTTTGCTTGGTTGCACCGGCGGTCAGCGCAGGCTTCAGGTCGACCTGATTGCGCAGGACGAGCGAGAGCTGGCCAACGCTGCGGGCGAGGTCAAGCTGTTCCGCTTGCCCGGGACTGACTTCGAGCGTCACCGCGCTGACCACCTTGGGTTTGGTTTCGTTCTGACTTGCTTCTTGCGCAACAGCCAGCACCAGTATGCGTTCCAGCACGAGCTTCGAGATATTCAGGTCTTTGCCGATCGCGCCCTGTTCTTTTTCCCCTTGGGTACTCACCAGGATATCGACGAAATTCCCCGGCAGGGCAAAGCCGGCAACACCAATTACATCGTTTACCCGCACCGTCATCGCACGCTTGCCTTCGGCAACCACGGCGGAAAGGCCGCCGCTGGCGCCAGGCTGGGCCAGCTTGGATTCGACCAATGGTTCGCCGCGCTGCAGGCTGACGCGCGTCACCCGGGTATCCAGCGCTTTCGCATCGGAGAAACTACCTTTCGGCACGCTTCCCGATGGCCAATCGGCGACTCGAAGCAGCTCGGGCGTGATGCGTGTGCCCAGGTTGATCTCGACTGCTGCCACCATCACTTTGCTGGTGCTGATGCTGGCCTGCCGAGAGATCCAGCGTGACGCGAGAAGCACGGCGAGCAGTGCAAGCGTGATCGAGATGCCAATCATCAGGATTGCCTTGTTATTTTTCATAATATGCCTCTGCGATTGAATTTAAAAAATGACTCTCTAAATCACGCGATTGCAGCGCCAATCAAAAAATACCGATGCCATGCCAAAGCATTCTGTTACCCAGTATTAAATATAGAAACGTTCCGCCGGTGATTGCCAGTGCATAAGGCATATTGCCAACCGATTGTTGCGGAGGTTCCAGCTTGCCGATTTTCCGCAACGTCAAACTCAATACGAAACCAAATAGCATTTCATATACGTTCGTCAGGAACAATTGGAGCTTTTTATTCTTGATGGCAACTACAAGTGATAATGCTCCGCCGAAAATAAAAGATAGAAGAATAATGTCAAGCATGGCACTTGAGCCGACGAATGCGCCAATCATCGCGATAAGTTTCACGTCGCCCGCCCCCATCGTCCGCGTTAGATACAAGGGGAGGAGCAAGGCGAATCCAACTGCCGCACCTTGCAACGCCGGCCATAATCCCAGCGCACCCGGCGTCATGCCGAGGAATCCATCGCCTGCCGGTAATGCCATATTCAAGAACAGACCGATTCCCAGGCCTGACGCGACCAGTCGGTTCGGGATCCGAAAGGTTCTGCAGTCTATCCATGCTGCGGTAAGCAACAGAATGCAGAGGATGACCGGACCGACCGTTACTGATACAGGAAGCATCAATGAAACCATTGTTAGCACCTAGGTAAGCAAGTTAAACCGCGCTTGGCAGGGGACGTCAATCCTGCAATGCGTGCGACGCATTGACCTGCTGCGCTTGCGTGGAAAGGACCCCGCCCCATTGCATCAACCACCAGGGGCGGGAATGTATTTGCTTACGGTTTGGCCGCGACAAGTGCAGCGACAATAACGTCGAATGCAGCTTTGATGTCTTTTCCCAAACTTACTACGGCCGTGACGATCACCGCCGCAATCAGGGCCACCAGCATTCCATATTCAACCGCGGCAGCTCCTGATTCATCTTTCGCAAACCTCTTTAACCAATTCATGATAGTTTCCTTTTCTCAATTGATATTTTATTGACCCGATATTTCGTGCAGATCGATGCGGCCTGCATTTCACTGGCCTTGATTTGGGGAAATTGAACCGATGTATATGCGTCGCTTTTTCTTTCCACCGGTTATAAGATTGTCATCGGCATCTTTTTTGGCTTTGATAATGCACAAATCCGACACCAGAAAATAAAATTTGTTCTCAAGTTGAGAAAATAATTTGGTCCCATCGAAAAATCAGGTTGTGACTACCGCCGCCAACGATAAACTTACGCGTTTGTAGGGGTTTTACTCGTTCAGGTTAATTTAGTGTTTCTAATTGTTAATTCTAATTTCAGGCGGCATATAAATAGAATGATAACCATCGAGAATTCATGGATGGATCGGGGCGGCTCATTGATCAATATCGACGACGACCTTGCCCTTGGCCGCTCCAAGCGCGATGGCCCCGTGGGCGTCCGCCGCGGTAGCGAGGCTATAGGTGGACGGATCGAGCTTGACGCGGACCTTGCCGGCGTCGACCAGCCTGGTCGCTTCGCGCATGATGGCGCCATGCTGGTCGCGTCCGGTGCCGCTCAGCAGTGGGAGCAGGGTGAACACACCCGAATAGGTCGCGGCGCGGAACGACAGCGGCGCCAGCGCGTGGCTGCCCCAGCCGAGGCAGCTCATCACATGTCCGTGATAACGGCGGGCGACACGGAAGGAGGCGTCCAGCGTGGCGCCGCCGACGGTGTCGTAGATCAGGTCGAAGCCTTCGCCGCCGGTGTGCTGTGCGACGTATTCTTCCACCGGCGTATTGAGGTAGTCGATCGCGGTGGCGCCGTACGATTCAATGATCTCTTTCTGTTCGCCCGTTCCAGTGGCAAACACGCGGGCGCCGGCGCCGACCGCGATCTGGACCGCGATATGGCCGACCCCGCCGGCGCCGCCATGCACCAGCACGGTCATGCCGGCGGCGAGGCGGGCGCGGTCGACCAGGCCTTCCCAGGTGGTGATGAAGATCAGCGGCAGGGCGGCGGCTTCGCGCATCGAGATAGTCGATGGCTTGATGGCCAGCAAATCGGCATCGACCGCGCCCCTTGCACGCCGCCGCCGCCAGTCATGCCGTAGACTTCGTCTCCCACCTTGAACGCGGTCACGCCGGGGCCGACGGCGTCGACCACGCCCGCCAAGTCCACGCCGAGCACCGCTGGCAGCACGGCTCGCGCATGGGCGGCCTGGCCGGCGGCGATTTTGATGTCGAGAGGATTGACGCCGCTGGCCCGGATGCGGACCAGAACTTGACCCGGGCCGGCGACAGGGCGGGCGATGGCGACACGGGTCATCGGCTCGTGGCGTGTTGGCGATGGACCACGTGGAGTCGCTGATCGAGGCGGCCAAAGCTGGCTGCGGTATCGTTCAGCAGTTGTCGCTCTCGGTGGCAGACCCCATTCGCACTGGCGCGCTGGTGCCGATCCTGGAGCACTGGAGCGCGCCAGGTCCGGATGTTTCTGTTCTATATCACCAGCGCCATCACCGCGCCGCCAAGGTGAAGGTCTTCGTGGACTTCGGCGAAAACGTGTTTCATAACGCTAATTGGCCGTAAGTTTTTGAAGAGACTGTCCATCGTCATACGTGCTCAGGCAATCCCGTATTTCATTCCCGATCCGCCCTCGCAACAGTTCGAACACCGTCGCTTGTTCGTGAACCGGCTCGTCAAGATCGTGGTCGCTGACCTTCGGCGCGCCGCCGAGCAGCAAATCGAAGTTCGCCAGGCGTTGCTTCATGATCCGGACCAGGGCTTCGTCGCGCGTCCCCTCATAGGCCGGGTAACCATACCTGACAGGTTTTCCTACCGTCGCCGCCCAGCCGTTGATGCGCCACACGCGTCCTTCCCGCTGACGCACGCGGATCGGGCTGGGGTCGAGCTCATAGTGCACCAGGATCCTGCAGCAGCGGTGGAGGTCACGCCCCTCCGACAGCTTGTCGGTGGCGATCAGCACATCGGGACCGAACGGCGTGTTGAACAGCGCAAGGCCCGCTTCCAGATTTTCCGACTCCGAAATCAAGGTCGGATCCCATCTGTGCTTTGCGAACACTTCCGGGACTGCCATGACCACGTCCATGCCCTCCTCATGCATTTCAACCTGCGCCAATTCGAGCACCGCGCCAGCGATGGTGGGTATTCGTTTGTTGTTCGAGGGAAGTTCCCGGACCGGCGTCGTTTGCAGCGCGCGTATCAACGCTGCCGGATCGCTTTGATCGACGCGCTTGTCGAGCCAGCATCCTACCTGGGTCCGGAACCATCGCTCCGTCACGAACCCGAGGGCCGCGTCGCGCAACCCCGTTTCGTTGTTCAGGCCATTGAGGAGGTGTGTCCAGGCTTGCTTCCAAGGGGCCGCCGCGCGCCGGTCGCTTCGTGAGCCATGCTTGCGGTCGCCCAGCCCGGGTTGTGCTTTCAAGGCTTCGTGCAGTTCGCGCGCCGTCGCCAGGTGATGGCAAAAGACCACGACTTTTTCGTGCTTGCGGACTTCCCCTGCGATCGCCTTGGCGACCGCGCTGATTTTTGCGTGTTCGGCCTTGTGCAGGAACTTGACGAGCTTCCCGGCATGCAGCGGGGCCAGCGGTGCGTCAGACCCGATGCTGTCCCATAGCGCCCGGTTGCGCGATACCAGCTTGCCACTCCACTTCGGGTTCGGCGCCGGGTCGAGCAGCATCCTCAGGTATTGCCAGCCCACGTGAAAGCGTGGGTCATTGCCGCGCAACCCTTCCGCGTTGCCTGCGAGCGATAGCAGGCGGTCGGTTCGCACCAGCATTTCGATCACCTGGCGGCTGGCGGGCGGAATGTTGATTTCCCAATCCTCGCTTTCGCCGAAGCTTGCTTTTTCCAAGTGCGGCAGGTTGGCAATGGTCTCCCTCATCACCCAAGGTTTGAGCTGTTTGACGGCAGCGCGCCATACCGCTTCGGCTTCAACCACGGCAATGGGGACACCATCATTTCCGCTATTGGCTTTTCGGACGAACTTGTCGAACGCCGTGAGTGCCTCCGTGCGGCTATCATCTTCGTGCCCCGAAACGAAATCGAGCATGGAGGCGAGTTCATTGATGCGGATTGAAAATGGCGTGGCCGTGAGGAACAGGAGCCCCTGATAACGGCGCGCCTGGTCGACCATTTTCTCCTTGAACTTGCCGGTGTCATTTTTCGAACGGTGCGCTTCATCGACGACGAGAAGATTCGCCTTGATATCAGGGAAATGCTCATTGCGATAGCCGGTATGCGTGGCAATGAGAATCGCGCCATCGCGGTCGTCCTTGCCCCACCCGCTCGAAGCGCCGTGCAACTTCAGCTGAGTCCGGATGTTGACTACGCCGAATTTCGGCATGACGGCCATCACTTTGCCGATATCGATCATCCACTTCGATTGCATCCCCACGTTCGGTACCAGGATCAATACCTTGCCGCCGTTGAATGCCACGTTCAACGCGACCAGCGCGGCAGTCCATGTCTTGCCAAGGCCGGCATCGTCGGCCAGGATCTGGCCCTTCCTGCGTCGCAGGCGACTCAGGATTTCCTTCGCGCCGAACAACTGGCGTTGCAGCGCCGTGTAATTGGTCTTGTCGCCTTCCGCACCCGGTTTTGGCATGCGCAACGCACTATGGAGCAAATTGTGATCGATCATTTCGATGCCCCTCGCAGCAGTGCCGACAATTCTTCTTGCGCGATCGCGGCGCCGACGTCGGCACCGGCCTTGCGTCCCAGCGCCGCGATCAGGCGCGTCGCCTCACTGTGCGTGGCGAACTCGGACCGCGTCGATGATGTGGCGCGCCACTTGTCGACCAGGCGTCGCCAATTTCGCGACGACACCAGCCATTCCAGGCTGTAGTCGGCGTCGCTTGCGGCCGCGTTCTTCTTCTTTCCCTTTTCCTTCTCCTTCTTGTTCGGCGGGGCCGGCCGGCCGGGCTCGGTCACGGCCGGGCCTCCATAGGATTCAAGCAGCAGGTCGTCCGCCAGTTGCTGCGAGTCGACGCTGACGCACATCGGCGCCGATCCGCCGGCACGCAGATCGGCGACGGACAGCACTTGCTCGCCGTCTTCCTGGCCCGCGCAGGTCAGCCGTACCGCGCTTGGCGCGATCGCCGTGCATGGATGGACCGAACGCCAGCCTCGGCTCAGCTTTTCAATCCGTTTGAATGGCTTCCATGCAGCGCCGTCGAACCATTCGGCAAGCGCCGAACAGGACTCCTGGAGCCGGTATTCGAACACCAGTTGCTTGCCATCCCAGCCGGCATGCGCCCAGCGCAGCCAGTGTCCTTTATCGAACTCCTGCTGGCCTGCCATCTGGGCGATTTCGCCTGCGATCGGACGCATCTTCTGGCTCAGCGGCAGCACTTTTTTCTCGACAAAAACCGATAGTTCGAAATTCTTTGGCTTGCCGGTGCCGCGTTCCCCCCACGCCGCCTTCGACCAGTTGTGCGAGCCGAGCAACAGGCCGTTATTGAATTCGTAGAACTTCGCGTGGGACCAGCGGTGGTCTCCCGCCTGGCCGTCATCGAATACAGGGCCGTCGGTGGGGCAGGGCAGCCTCAGCAGTTTTACCTTGGCGCTCTTGAGCGCAGGCAGCGCGGCTGCCGGCATCTTCCATGTTCCTGGGTCGAGCGAGGTCGAAGCGCCAACCCATGCGTGATCCGCTTCCGGCCAGATCAGCTCGACCTTTTCCGCCGGAACGCCAACCGCCTTGCACCAGGCATGAAGGTGGGCTCCATTGTCGGTATCCCAGTCGCCAAGCGAAGGCGTCATGATGCGCAGCCTGGGTGGGCGCGCTGTGCGCGATGCAACGAGCGAGCGCAGCAACGGCAATGGCGATGGCTGGCCGGGTACGCTGGCGACAAAATGACTCCCGGGAATTTCGGCGCAGCGCTCGAGCAAGGCGGCGAAGCGTTTGCTTACCTCGCCGCAGTGCGTGTGCGCGGCTTGGCCAAGGCTGAGCAGGAAATCGCGCAGCGCCTGGTGCGGCGCTTTTTTCCGCGCTGTGGCGGGGGCGAGCGGGAGCGTGACGGTCCATCCCGCCTGAATCTGGCCGCGGAACGCGTCTGCGGTCAGGTTGGTCGACGAGACCGTAATCTGCAGCATTTCCCCATCCGTCGTGTCCCAATGGCATAGCCACAGTTTGGCGTGCTGGATGCAATCAGCGACCATGAACGATTGAATGTAGCTGTTCAGCCATGGAATGTTCGCGACTGGATCTTCGCCGGCGGAGGCGGACGTGATGACCGTGATCTTGCCAGGAACACTGGCCAGGGCTTTGAGCGTTTCCCCGACAAACAACGCGTCAATGCGCGGGTCCTCGGATTGCCCGCGCTCGAGTTGCAGCAGCACCGGCAGGACCTCGGCCAGCAGGAAGGCAGGTGAAACCGGTCTGTACGAGGTGAGCAATGCCCCCAGCAAGGTGGCTCCAGGCGGTGGCGCCGGGATAGGCGCCGGGGGAGGGGATTCGGCTTCCAGCCGTTTTTTATTCTTCGTTGTCATCGGGAGCGATAGTAGTGATGCGGTTGAAGCAGGGAGGTACCGAGGTGATGATGTTGCAGCCGAACGCGAGGCGGCTGAGCGCGTCCAGGCGGAACCGGTAATAGCCGCCAGGGGCCTGGTCGTTGCGTACCGCGCGATCGAGCCCTCCATCCCGGATCCGGAGCCAGACCAGGCCGCCTGCCTGCCGTTCGTGGAACCGCACCAGCTTGCGCAGTATGTGTTCGGGGGCATTCACGGCGATGATCTCCCGCGCAAACGCGTCGACCGTTGGCCACACGCGGTCCCGTTTCCACTCGGCGCATTCATCCCGCAGCCCGGTGAGCTCCGCCGCCATTGACTTCGCGACCACGCCAAGGGTTGGGCTGCCCGAGGCATGCTCGGCGACGATTTTGAAAGCGGCTTTCAGCGCGTCGACGGCCGTGTCCGCAAGCGAGGCGAATTCGCCGAATTTCTCCAGCTTCTCGCGCTCTGCGAGCGCCCAGTCCGGCTTGCGCAGCAAGTCCTTCTGCAGGTGCTTGCACAGGGTCGAGTGCTGCGCCGCGCTGGATTTCCCCACGCTCACGGCCACGTCGTGCCGTCTGCCCGACTCTTTAAAAAGCGCGGGCGCAAGTATTTTCCGCTCCGCCACCGCGAGCGCGGTCAGGTCGGTCGGCAAGAATGTGCTGACCCCGGCGCTGTCCGCAGGCAGATTCCAGCGCCTGAGCCAGTAAGGCACCCAGCCGGTGGTATCGTCGGTTGGCGCCGCATTGCGCTTGATCGAGGCCGTGCGCAATGTAATCCTTGCGCACTTGTCGGCAACTGTGGCCAGCGCCTTGCCGCTGGACGTCAGGTTCCAGCCGCCCGCTTCGAGCAGGCCGAGCGATTGCAGCAGGCCGCGGTAAGCGGCGTACGGCCCAACATAACGGTACCTGCGCCACTGGTCTTCACCCATCTCCTTGCGCAGCGATGCAAAGTCCGCCGCTTTTTTCATTTTGCGGACCTTCTCGCTGCCGGGCAATTGCCTGCCTTTTCCCTGGTCGGCGCGCTGGCATGTTTCGATGACCCATCGGAGTTCGAGGCCGCGCAGCCTGTCGTACCGTTCCTTGTCGCTGTCCAGGGCCGAAAATCCGTGCTGGACCTGCTGAATGCTCCAGCACAGGATCGACAGCCAGCGGGGATCCCTTTGCCGGTTGGTCAAGCCGGGAGCGAGCATATCGGCGTAATAGGTCGCGACCTCCGAGAACCCGAAGGGATCGCGCCTGCGCGACGGCGGGCGGGTTGGCGGCAGGGTGAGGAATACGGTAGGGGTGGTTTGCATGATTCTCGGATTCACAAGCGGTTTGGCGAACGGGGCGCGCGGACGATCATTCGCGCCCCGCGAAAAACTTCCACAGCCGCACCATGGCGAAGGTGTCGAGCGCACAGTAGTCGAGCAGCTGGCGTTCGATCTGCGCCTTCCGTGCCGGGGTCGTGCTTGCCGCGATCGCTTCCAGGAACGCATCCATGGCCATGCCGCCGTCCTGCACCCCGTCGAGCCCCTCGTAACTCAGGTCGGGGGCGATCGCCGGCAGCACTTTCTTGATGCTCCAGCTGCCTTGCTGGCTCGGATGGTAATAGCGCTGCTGCGCCACCTTGAGCAGGTCGACCACGCGCTCGTTGATGGCCAGCAGGGCGTGCCTGAGCCGGGGGAAGCGCTCGGCCAGTTCGCGGATGCGCGCGGTCTCGAACCCGGCGTTGTAGACGAACACGGGACCGCGCTCGCCGCAGGCGCCGATCAGCGCTTCGGCAAACGCCCTGGACGGGTCGCGCCCGCTCAGGTCGAGGAATGCCTGCTGCTCGAGTTTGCCGGTGCGTCCGAGCCGATGGGCGCTGAACTGGAACGGGATCTGCTGGAAGGGGCGGGTGCCGGCCCAGATCGGCACGGCGAAGCTGATGGTCTCGAAGTCGAGGAAATACGCCGGCAACTTGTGTGCGGCGAGATCGGCGGCGGCGCCGGCGGCGTCGAAGTAGGTCCGGTTCGACATCGTGTGCGCCTTGACCCGTCGCTGGATGTCGTTCAGCAGGTCGTCCGGTACATCCTTGAGTTCGGTCACGCCGCCCTCATCGATATGCGCCTTCAGCGCCTTGGCCTGCACCCGCGGCAGCCAGTCGACCGGATAGCGCGCTTGCGGCTCGGCGCTCTTGCAGTAGTCGAGGAAGCCGCACGCATACGGCGCGCCGCAGTGGCGCCCGGTTCCGGCCGAAGGTTCGGTCCGCCGCTGCGCGATCGCCTGCGCGTTCGTGATCCAGCCGGTGACGTCGGCTGCGCGCCCGAATGCTTCGGCGCTCAAGTCTTCTTCCTTGAGCAGGCCGGCATAGTTGCCGGCGCCGGGATAGGTCCAGCGACTGTCGATGTGGGCCAGTGCCACCGACGCCAGCGGCACTCCGGCGGCGCGCGCGACGAAGGCCTGGATCGCGCTGTCGTCGCGGTGGTAATCCTTCACCGTGCTGGCCGACTTCACTTCGATCATGCGCCACACCCGTTGGCCGGCCTTGCGCGCCGGCAGCAGCACGTCGGCGAAGGCGAGCGCGCCGCCGGCCGAAAATCCCGCTTCGAAAATCGGCCTGGACGATTGCAGCAGTTCGGTGGTGCGCGACAACGCTGCCGCGAAGCCTTCGGCCTTGAAATCGATCAGCGCACCCTGGCCTTTGGGGTCGTACAGGCGGCGCGCGATGTCGCCCACCTGGTTGCCGGTGGTGAAGCTGGCCTGGGTCGCGTCCGTGTCGGCGCGCAATTCGGGGCGGTGGATCTCGAGCCACAAGCGTTTCGGGCACTGGCGGAACGCCATCAGTTTGGATTTGGAAAGCGCGCGCATGATCGGCCTCTTGTCGAAGAATTAAAGTATCCCATAGGAAACTATTTAAAGAAAGCCGATTGGCGTCTTTATTTCATTTTTTATAGCGGTTTCCGCCGCCAGGGCGTCGACCATTGCCGCCACCGACCGCAGCGGCCGGAACCGGTGCTGGCGCGCCACAGCGGCAAAGTCGCCCGGCGTGAGGCGCGGCAGCCGCGCGATCCGTCTGATGTCGGCGTGCTCGGCCGCGGACAGCCCCAGGCTTGCGCAGTACCGTTGCAACAGTTCGCCCGCCTGCGCGCCGCTCAGGTAATCGAACTTCACCTTCAGGTCGAAGCGCCGCAGCGCCGCCTGGTCGAGTCCGTCCATCAGGTTGGTCGAGGCCAGGAACACGCCGGGAAACGACTCCATCTGCGTCAGCATTTCATTGACTTGGGTGACTTCCCAGCTGCGCGAGGCGCCGCGCCGGTCCTGCAGGAAACTGTCGACTTCATCGATCAGCAGGACGGCGCCATCCTGCGCGGCCTGGCGAAACGCGCGCGCGATGTTCTTCTCGTTCTCGCCGACCCATTTCGACATCAGGTCCGACGCGCGCTTGACGATCAGCGGCATGCCCAGCTGTCCGGCCAGCCAGCGCGCGTACGCAGTCTTGCCGGTCCCGGGCGGGCCATAGAGGCACAGGCGGCCCGAACGCGACTGTACGAGGCCGCCGGCCAGTTGGGCCAGGTCGGCGTCGGCCTGCGTGAAAGCCGGGTCGTACACCTCGGGCAGGCGGTCGCTGTCGCCGCTGCGGATGGTGGCATGGCCCTGCGCCTGCAGCGTATTGTCGATCAGCAGCTCGATCGCCCCGGCCGCTCCCAACTCGCCCAGTTGCTCGCGGATCGGCCGCACCACGGCGGCGGCGCGCGCCACGATGGCCGGCGCCAGCGATTCGGACTCCGCGATGCGCGCCACGCAGGCCTGGTCCAGCAGGTCGGTGCAGGCCGCTGCGATGATGCGCGCGCGCTGCGACTTGGGCGGCACCGGCAGCTCGAACACCATGTCGAAGCGCCGGATGAAGGCCGGATCCAGTCCCGAGAGCGAGTTGGCCAGCCACAGCGTCGGCACCGCGTTTTCCTCGAGCGTGCGGTTGACCCATGCCTTGCGCAGCTGCGCCGTGCTCTTGCGCCCGAACATGCTGTTGCCGTCGTTGAACACGTCTTCCACTTCGTCGAACAGGATCAGCGCGCGCCGCTGGGCGAAGAAACTTTGCGCGGCGCGGAATGCGCGCAGGCGCCGCTCGCCGTTGACCGGGTCGCCATCGGAGTCTTCGCTGGCAACTTCAAACAGTTCGCAGCCCAGTTCTTCGGCCAGCACCTTCGCCAGCTGGCTCTTGCCGGTGCCGGGTTCGCCGTGCAGGAAGATGTTCACGCCCTTGCGTCCGCTGGCGCTGCTGTGCTTGAGGAAAGGCCGCAGCACGGAAAGCGCGCGTTCGATGTGGTCGTAATCCCGGATCGTCAGCTCGGCCGGCGCCCCGACGTTGACGGTGTCGCGCAGCAGCGTGATCGGGTCGGCCTCGGCCGAGAGGATATGGTCGGCAAAGGTGTTCGACAGCAGATCCAGCTTGCCGCGCAACTGCGCCGCGCCGCTGCGGTCGACCGAGACCAGCCCGGACTTGGCCAGGATGCCATGCGCGCTGAGCGAGGCGCGGATGTCGGCCTCGGGCAAGCCCAGCAGCACCGACAGCACGTGGTACACCTTGATCGAGGTAATCTGTCCCAGCGCGTCGGCCGTATCGTCGAGCAGGCGCTCGTTCTGGATCAGCACCACGAATTCGAGGATGCGGCAGTCGGTATCCGACAGGCCGACCAGGTGCGCCAGCTGTTGCACATTGCGGGCCAGAGCGGACGGCGCCGCCGCCGCGTGCAGGGTACGTTCGGTTTCCTGGCCGATCTTCCGGATCTGCGTGCGGACCGCTTTCGGGTCGAAATCGAAGGACTCAGGGTCGATCCAGTCGCCGAGCCCGAGGGCCTCGGCCAAGGTATCGTTGTTGAAGCCGCGCGTGGTCACGAACTCGCGGTGCCCTCCGAGCTGAACCAGCAGCCGCAGCAGCCACAAGTGGACGATGGGCGTGATGTCGGTAGCGATGCCTATTGGGCGGGGTTTGCGGCGAATAATCATGGACGATCTCCTGTTGTGGAGACCATTTTCGCAGCGGGTGCGTCAAGCTGTGTCGCAAGGGGACAGTCTGTTCAATCAGTCAATGCCGACTGATCCCTCGACAGCAAATCCTCGCTGCTGCAGTGGCGGCGTATGTATCCGTGGGGATGCAGATGCGCAGGCCGCGCTGCTCGAACTGCAGCGTTTCGGCATAGCGCAGCGTGATTACGCAGGCCTCGCCGGCCGCCAGGTTTCCGAGATTCAGGCTGTAGCTGTGGTCGCGGTTCTTCTCCTGATCGCGGCATCGCCCGCCGCCATGCTGTCTTCGTAGGCTTGCGCGGCCTGGCGCTTTTCGACGACGGCGCCGGATAGTTGCCGCTCGCCCAGCCGCACATCGACGCCGAGCAGGACAGCGCCGCTCGGCAAGGGAAAGGTGTAAACGATTTCCATATTGTCCGGGGCCGGGTTGCGGAACCGCTGCTCCACCGATACCTCGAGGATCAGGCCGCTGATCGCACCATCGACCTTGACGCCTTCCAGCATGAGGTTCTCACCGGTACGCGATTGCAAACCAAGACGAGGCAGCTATGTATTACAAAATCGGATTTCCGTTTTGGAAGCTATTTGCCAGGATGGGCGCCCACCTGAAAATTCGTGTAGATGTGCGGAAAGACGAAGAAGCCAAGGTGTATGTCGCGACTAGTAGCGACCTGCGCGGGTCGGTATGCGAAGCGGCGACGATGGATGATTTGGTGGCAGAAGTGAATTCGACAATTCAGGAACTGCTGGAATTTCACATGTTAAGCTACACCAAGCCGCCAGTTACTGACTTGCGCCTCCCGGCTCCGGATCCGCGCTTCTGCGCGGCATGAATCCTTATTACCAGCAGGTTACTCAGGTTCTCAAGAATCACGGGTTCACGTTCCTTCGACAAGGCAAGGGTTCTCACGAGATTTGGAGCAAGGGTTCCCGCGCGGTTTCGGTGCCGTCAAACTGCATCCCGACACACCGCGAATGACATCTTGAAGGCTGCTGGAATCAAAGAAAATTTGATTGCTGAGGCTAATCGCAGGCCCGCCGGTCAACCCGGCGGGTTATGGCCGCTGCGGCGCTTCCCGTCCGCGCAGGACGGCGTCGCAGTTGCTGCAGCCCAGTATCGTCACCGCGCCATCGGGTGCGATGAGGCGGGCGGTACCGTCGGCGCGGACCTCCCATTGCCAGGTCCCGTCCATGCCTCGAGCCGTACCGCGCACCCAGCAGGGCAGATGGTCGAAACTGTCGTGCTCCTGCGTGGCCGTCAGCACTTTGGCGCGGCCGAAAAACCATGCAGCCTGCGCCGGAGTGAGGCTGAAATCGCGGCAAAAATCGCCACCGCTATCCTGGCCGCGCGAAATCACCCGGAAGTCGGCCAGGGCCCCTGGCCTCCAGATGTGCCCGGCGCAGCCGGTGGACAACCAACCGATCAGCACCAAAATGGACGGCAGGCAGCGATACGTCATGTTTTTTCCATGTCGGGTCTTGACGGCGCCGGTTGCGCGGAAGAGCCTGCCTTTGCCGCAATTGCGGCTTCGTCGCGGCTCTTGCAGCAAGGTAAGGTCAGCGGTGCGCCACCTCCAGCACGATCTTGCCCACATGCGAGCTGGACTCCATCAGCGCATGCGCCTGCGCCGCCTGTTCCAGAGGGAACGTCTTGTAAATTACCGGCTTGATAACCCCCGCCTCGAGCAGCGGCCATACGTGCTCGCGCAGCTTCGCCGCAATCTTCGCCTTGAACGCCAGTGGACGCGGGCGCAGGGTCGAGCCGGTCACGGTCAGCCGGCGGATCAGGATCTGTCCCAGCGGCACGGTCGCCTTGCCGCCGCCGAGCAGGGCAATGAACACCAGCCGGCCGTCATCGGCCAGGCAGCTGATTTCGCGCGGCACATAGTCGCCGCCCACCATGTCGAGGATCACGTCGACGCCCTTGCCGCCGGTCTCCGCCTTGACGACCTCGACAAAGTCCTCGGTCTTGTAGTTGATCGCGCGGTCCGCGCCCAAATCTTCGCAGGCGTGGCACTTCTCGTCCGACCCGGCGGTGGCGAACACCTTGTGCCCGAACGCCTTGGCCAGCTGGATCGCGGTTACGCCGATCCCGGACGAGCCTCCCTGGACCAGCAACGTTTCACCCTCGGCAAGTCCGGCGCGGTCGAACACATTGCTCCACACTGTAAAGAAGGTCTCCGGCAGCGACGCCGCTTCCAGTACGCTCATGCCCTTCGGCACCGGCAGGCACAGCGCCAGCGCGGCGCTGCAATACTCCGCATAGCCGCCGCCCTGCACCAGCGCGCATACCATGTCGCCCATCTTGAACTCGCCGCCCGTGAGGTCGCCGCCGACGATCTCGCCGGCCACTTCCAGCCCCGGCAGGTCGGACGCGCCCTTCGGCACCGGATAGTTGCCGGTGCGTTGCAGGACGTCGGGGCGGTTGACGCCGGCCGCGTGCACCTTGATCAGTACGTGGCCGGGCTCGAGCTCCGGCATCGGCCGTTCGCACAGCTTCAGCACATCCGGCGGTCCAGGCTGGGTAATTTCGATTGCGCGCATCGTTGGTTCTCCTTTAGTCAATTATCAAGAGCATACAATCCCTTGGGCTTACTTGCTCATTACCGCAGTCAAGTTGGCGCAAAACAGCCGCCGCGGCACGCCAAGCCCCGGCATCTGGCTAAACTTGACCGTGGTCAATGAGCAAACAGTGACCGCGTCGATATCATGAGCCTCGCATCATCGCCATCGGTATGGGAAGCGTTCATAGACCCAAAGAGCGATGGGCGAACAAGATGGTCTTTGTCGGGCATAATTAAAACAGAGTGATTCTTCGGAGAGATGTGCCATGAGCAAAGCATTAGAAGGTGTCCGTATTCTCGACTTCACGCACGTGCAGTCGGGCCCGACCTGTACCCAGCTGCTGGCGTGGTTTGGCGCGGATGTGATCAAGGTGGAACGCGCGGGCGAGGGCGATGCGACGCGCGGGCAGTTGCGCGATATTCCGGGCGTGGACAGTTTGTATTTCACCATGCTGAACCACAACAAGCGGTCGATCACGCTCGACACCAAGAAGGCGGCCGGCAAGGAAGTGCTGGAAACGCTGATCAAGGATTGCGACGTGCTGGTCGAAAACTTCGCGCCAGGCGCGCTGGACCGCATGGGCTTCAGCTGGGAACGCATCCAGGAACTGAATCCGAAGATGATCGTCGCGTCGGTCAAGGGCTTCGGCCCCGGCCCGTACGAGCATTGCAAGGTATATGAAAACGTCGCCCAGTGCGCCGGCGGTTCGGCCGCTACCACCGGCTTCGACGACGGTCCTCCGATGGTCACCGGCGCCCAGATCGGCGACAGCGGCAGCGGCCTGCACCTGGCGCTCGGCATCGTCACCGCGCTGTACCAGCGCACCCAGACCGGCCGCGGCCAGAAGGTGCTGACCTCGATGCAGGACGCCGTGCTGAACCTGTGCCGCGTCAAGCTGCGCGACCAGCAGCGCCTCGAGCGCACCGGTGTGATGGAAGAATATCCGCAGTACCCGAACGGCACTTTCGGCGACTCCGTGCCGCGCGCCGGCAACGCCTCGGGCGGCGGCCAGCCGGGCTGGATCCTCAAGTGCAAAGGCTGGGAGACCGATCCGAACGCGTACATCTACTTCGTCGCCCAGGCGCCGGCGTGGGGCGCGATCTGCAAGGTGATCGGGCGCGAGGAATGGATCTCGCATCCCGACTATTCGACGCCGCGCGCGCGCCTGCCGCGCCTGATGGAGATCTTCGCCACGGTCGAGGAGTGGACCAAGACCATGACCAAGTTCGAGGCGATGGACGCGATGAACAAATACGACATCCCGTGCGGCCCGATCCTGTCGATGAAGGAAATCGCCGAAGAGCCGTCGCTGCGCGCCAGCGGCACCATCGTCGAAGTCGACCATCCCGAGCGCGGCAAGTACCTCACGGTCGGCAATCCGATCAAGCTGTCCGACAGCCCGACCGACGTCGAACGCTCACCGCTGCTGGGCGAGCATACCGACCAGGTGCTGCGCCAGCTTGGCTACAGCGCGGAACAGATCGACCTGCTGCGCGCGGAGCATGTGATCTGATGCTGAGCAACAGGGGCGCCCGCAGAGGCGCACCCGGATTTTTAACAATGGTGGCGCCCATGAAGCGCCGCTGGTACTCAGGCCGCCCCGGCCTGCCGAGACAGGACCAAGCATGAACCAGATGATCATTCCTATTAAAGTTGAAGGCGCATCGCGCCAGCGCAAGCGCGAAGCGCCGAAGGGCCGGCGGGTCGATCCCGCCGCCCTGGCGCAGGTGCAGGCGCTGCTTGGCGAAGAGTCGCGCCAGGCCGATATGCTGATCGAGCATCTGCACAAGATCCAGGACAGCTACGGCTGCCTGTCGGCCGAACACCTCGCCGCGCTGGCCGCCGAGATGAAAATGGCCCAGACCGAAGTGTATGAAGTCGCGACCTTCTACCACCACTTCGACGTGGTCAAGGAAGGCGGCGAGGCGCCTGCAGCGCTGACCGTGCGCGTCTGCGACGGCCTGTCGTGCGAAATGGCCGGCGCCAAGGACCTGCTGGCCAAGCTGCCTGCCATCCTCGGACGCGACGTGCGCGTGGTCGCGGCGCCGTGCATCGGCCGCTGCGAGCAGGCCCCGGCTGCGGTAGTCGGGCAGAACCCGGTGCCGTTCGC
>CXWL01005010.1_pt2 | contig 30262 bp, 37 predicted proteins | sample 590931 | NCBI WGS metagenome assembly CXWL01 (sample SAMEA3498368, study PRJEB10139) | groundwater metagenome | biome: water well; material: biofilm material | place: Germany | collected 2015-04-27 | reverse complement strand
ACTTTGTTGGGGGCCTGGCTGCATCTCACGGTCAGTTTTATGGTGTGGCTGCTGATCGGGGCGTTGAGCCTGCCGATGGCGCGCGCGCTCGGGCTTACCGGGACAGATCTGTCGATGCTGGTGGCGTTGCCGTTACTCGGTGGGGCTCTGTTGCGCGTTATGGGAGGATGGAGCTGCGATTGGTTCGGGGCCAGGAAGACGGCTGTCGCGATTCTGCTGGGGGAGTTGGCGGTTCTGCTCTGGGGCTGGCTGGGGGATCCGGCGTCGATCGGGCTCTGGTGTTTGGCGTTGTCGTTGGGGTTGGGCGGAGCGAGTTTCGCTGTGGCCCTGCCGCTGGCCGGACAGGCCTATCCGCCTTCCTCCCAGGGGCTGGTGTTGGGGCTCGCGGCGTCAGGCAATATCGGTACGGTGCTGGTGTTGTTTCTCGCGCCCCGCTGGGCGGAGTCGCTTGGATGGCAGCAGGTCTTCGGGGTCATGGCCGGTATCGTCGCTGTGACCTGTGTGTTGTTCATGCTGCTTGTGCGGGAGAGCCGGCAGGGCGACCGGCACCGCCGCGATGTCGAATGGTGGCACCATGCAGTCATGCTCCTGCGTCAGCGGTCGGCGTACTGGCTGTGTTTTCTCTACGCGATTACGTTTGGGGGCTTTGTCGGGCTCTGTAGTGTGCTCCCGATGCTGTTGTATGAAACCTATGGCTTCGATGCGGTGGCCGCCGGGTCGGTGGCGGCACTCTGCGGGTTTGTGGGGAGTGTGATTCGTCCCTTCGGGGGCTATGCGGCAGACCGGCGCGGCGGCATGCGGGTGTTATATGTGGTGTTGCCACTCATTGTCGGATCGGTTGTGGCGGTGACCAGTCCCTCCCAGGCGATGGGTATTGCGATGATCGTCTTGGCGAGCGGGGCGATGGGGGTGGGCAACGGGGTGGTCTTTCAAATGGTGGCGGAAGAGTTTCCTCAACAAATCGGGATGGCCTCCGGTCTCATCGGCGCCGTCGGGAGTGTCGGCGGGTTTGCTTTTCCGGTGGTGCTCTCGGGCTTGAAAGTGGTGACCGGGAGTTACGACGCGGGGCTCTGGTTCTTTGCCGGGCTCGGGGTCTGTGCCTGGGGGATGGTGTTCCTCCGGCTACGGGGCGGTACGGTGGCGGATGGTGAGGGGGCTCCGTAAGGTTGTTTTTCCCGTTGACAGGTGGGGGCAAAACAGGGTTATCTGTGGGCCTCCTGTTGGGACGATTTTCAACCTAAAATTAATCAGTTAACTTTTCTGACCATGGCTAATCCATTCAATACGATTCAAGACGCGATCAAAGACATTCGCAAGGGCAAGTGCATCATTCTGGTCGATGACGAAGACCGTGAGAATGAAGGCGACCTGGTCATTGCGGCGGACAAAGTGACGCCGCAAGCCATCAATTTCATGGCCAAGCATGCCCGCGGGCTCATCTGCCTGGCGTTGACGCCTGAACGTTGTGAAGAATTGCAGCTTCCGCCGCAGGCCATTGAGAACACGGCGACCTTCGGCACGGCCTTTACCGTCTCCGTGGATGCGCGCAAGGGAATTACGACCGGGATCTCCGCAGCCGATCGATCAACCACAATTCAGGTGGCGCTTGATCCGAAAGCCAAGCCGGCGGATCTGGCCAGACCCGGACATATCTTCCCGCTCAAGGCGCAAAAAGGCGGCGTGCTGAAACGGGCGGGGCAGACGGAAGGCTCTGTCGATCTCGCGCGTCTCGCGGGGCTGCAGCCGGCGGGCGTCATCTGCGAAATCATGAATGAAGACGGCACCATGGCCCGCGTGCCGGAGCTGGCCAAGTTTGCCAAGCGGCACAAGCTCAAGATGGTGACGATCAAGGCGCTCATCGAATACCGNNATCGCGCTGGTGAAGGGGAAGGTCGATGGTGGGGCACCCACGTTAGTCCGCGTCCATTCCGGCTGTCTCACGGCCGATGCGCTGGGCTCACTCCGGTGCGATTGCCGGGATCAGCTGCATCGCGCGATGCAGATCATCGAGGCCGAAGGCCGTGGAGTGTTGCTCTACCTGAATCAAGAGGGCCGTGGCATCGGCCTCCTGAATAAGCTCAAGGCCTACGGATTTCAGGATGAAGGCAGCGATACGGTCGAAGCGAATTTCAGGCTGGGCTTTAAGGCCGACCTGCGGGACTACGGTGTCGGTGCGCAGATTCTCGTCAATCTCGGCCTGCATCAGATCAAGTTGATCACGAACAATCCGCGCAAGATTGTCGGGATCGAAGGCTATGGATTAAAAGTCGTGGAGCGGGTCTCGATCGAAATCGCTCCCCGCGAGGCGAATGTGCGCTACTTGCGCACGAAGAAGAATAAGATGGGGCATCTGCTCAAGAAGGTGTGAGAGGGAAGCGCGGCGGCCGGCCAGCCCTTCGTGCTCGCTGAGCGCCCACGATAAGGCTGTGGTCGCTCAATGCGCGCAATAGAAGGGTCAACCGGCCGCCGCGCGATATGGGGGGAGTGGAAGAGCAAGGCGTATGAAGCTTCGTAAGGGTTCGCACGATGCGACGGGGATGCGGTTCGGTCTGGTCGTCGCGAAGTTCAATAAATTCGTCACGAGTAAGTTGTTGTCGTCCTGTCTCGACGGGCTGACGAAGCACGGGGTGAAAGATCAGGATATCGAGGTGGCGCGGGTGCCGGGAGCGTTCGAGCTTCCACTCGTGGCGAAGACGTTGGCGAAGTCCGGGCGGTTCGATGCCGTGATCTGTCTCGGCGCCGTCATTCGGGGAGACACGCCGCACTTCGATTACATCTGCAACGAAGCCAGCCGAGGGATCGGGCAGGCGTCATTGGAGACCGGTGTGCCGATCATCTTCGGCGTGTTGACGACGGAGACGGTGGCGCAGGCGATCGAACGGGCGGATACGACGAAGTTCAACCGGGGCGGCGAAGCGGCGAAATCGGCGATTGAAATGGCGAGCGTGATCAAACAACTCAAGGCCTTGGAGCCGATGTCTACGGCCGCCGCACCCCGTCCCAAGCGGACCGTACGAAAGAAAAGCAGCTAGTTATGGGATCACGCCATGAAGCGCGCGAACGGGCACTCCAGATTTTGTTTCAGTACGACATTCACGGCAAGTCGGGTTTGTGGCTCGACGAGTTCTGGAAGCCGCTTACTGCGGATGAGGAAACGAAAGCCTTTGCCGAGCGGCTGGTGGCGGGTGTGCTGGAGAAGAAAAAAGATCTCGATGCCCTGCTGACCAAGTATGCGACGAATTGGAAAGTGAGCCGGATGCCGATCGTGGATCGGAACATTTTGCGCGCCGGGCTGTATGAGTTGATGTGGATGGACGACGTGCCGGCGAACGTGACGATGGATGAGGCGATCGAGCTGGCCAAGAGTTTCGGCGACGAGGAAGCCTCGAAGTTTGTGAACGGTGTGCTGGATAAGGTGCTGGCGACGGAGGCGCGCTTGGCCGAAAAGCGGGCGACTCCCGAGAAGCCGGTCTGGAGGAGGACAGGTTCGTGATCGAACGGTATACCAGACCCAGGATGAAAGCCATCTGGGATCTCAAACACAAGTATGAAATCTGGTTGGAAGTGGAGCTGCAGGCCTGCGCTGCGTTCGAGAAGGCCGGGCAGGCGCCGCGCGGCACCTCCGCGAAGATTCGCAAGAAAGCCAAGATCAACGTCGCCCGGATCGCCCAGATTGAGAAAGTCACCAAGCACGACATCATCGCCTTCCTCGAATCGCTGACGGACACGGTCGGACCGGAACACCGGTTTCTGCACATGGGCCTCACGTCGTCGGACATAGTCGATACGTCGCTTGCCGTGCAGATGACCGAGGCGCTCGACATTATTCTTGAGGGGCTCGACGGACTGATCGACGTTCTCAAGCGGCAGGCGTTGCGCCACAAAATGACGGTGATGGTCGGCCGTTCGCACGGCATTCACGGCGAGCCGATCTCCTTCGGATTCAAACTCGCTATCTGGTACGAGGAAATGTGCCGGCACCGGGAGCGGCTCCAGGCTGTGCGCCAGGAAATTGCCGTCGGCAAGCTGTCCGGGGCGATGGGCACCTTTGCGCATCAAGGACCGGAGGTCGAAGAGTTTGTCTGCGCCAAGATGGGCTTGCGGCCGGACCCGGTGTCGAATCAAGTTGTGCAGCGCGACCGCCATGCTTCCTACGCTACAGCGCTCGCATTGCTAGCGGCCAGCATCGAAAAGATCGCCACGGAAATTCGCCACCTCCAGCGGACGGAAGTGCTCGAAGCGGAGGAATTCTTTTCGGAAGGACAAAAGGGCTCGTCGGCGATGCCGCACAAGCGCAACCCGATTGTCTCGGAGAATCTCTGCGGGCTTGCCCGGATTGTGCGGGCGAACAGTCTGGCGGCGATGGAGAATGTGGCGCTCTGGCATGAACGGGATATCAGCCACTCATCGGTGGAACGGGTCATCATGCCCGACAGCACGATCCTCATGGATTATATGCTGGCAAAAGTCACCGATCTCATCAAGGATCTCTTGGTCTATCCCGCCAACATGCAGCGGAATCTCGATCTGACCGGCGGGTTGGTCTATTCCCAGCGGCTCTTGCTCACGCTCGTCGAAAAGGGCGCGCAGCGCAAGGAGTCCTACGAAGCGGTGCAGCGGAATGCCATGGCCTCCTGGAAGGGCGCCGGCGGACTTCAGGACTTGGTCGGCAAGGACCCCTTCATCTCGCAGCACTTGAAGAAGAGTGAGATTGCCGCCTGCTTCAATCCGAAATATTATCTGCGGCATTTGGATCAGATCTATCGCCGGGTGTTCGGTCGCAAGGCGGGATCCGCAGCAGGGAAGCGAACCGGAAGGAGACGTCGATGATGCATCGCATGTGTGGAGTTGGATTGGCCTGTGTAATGTTCCTGCTCGGTTGCGTGACCGCCGCTCCGGCGTCGGCGGCCGATCGTGAAAAGTTGCTGAGCGAACCCGGTGTCTACGGCACGTTTGCCGCATTTCGTATCGAGACCGATTGGGGCAAGCTGGATCAGGCGCTGAGGATCGCCAATCTCACCTCGTTCAGAGGAGTGGTGGAGCAGCATAGGGAGAAGCTGGCGATCGATACGTATTTGATGCGCGGCCTGTCGGATCATGCCGACTTTATGTTGCGGGTGCACGGGGCGGAATTGAAGGATACCCAGCAGTTTCTGGTGGACCTGCAGAACAGCGCCTTTGGCCGGTATCTCACCGGTGTGGTGCTGCTCAATGGCCTCACGAAGAAGCCCAACTATGTGCCGGGCTTTTCCGAACAGTTGAAGTCGGATCTCAAAGGTCCCAGTGAATCGGGGCCCTATGTCATGGTGCTTCCGATCCGCAAAGACACGGAGTGGTGGTCGCTCTCTCAAGAGAAGCGCGCCGCGATGATGCAGGAGCACACCGAAGCGGCGTTGCCCTATCAGAAGACGGTCAAGCGGAAGCTCTATCATTCGACAGGGCTGGATGATTTCGATTTCATCACCTACTTTGAGACGGCCAAGCCGGAAGAGTTTCATTCCTTGATCCTGGCCTTGAATAAGGTGAAGGAAGCCAGGCACAACCGGCGCATGGGTAATCCGACGCTGGTGGGCACGGTGCGGTCGTTGGACCAGTTGATTGAAGTGTTGGCGCAATAGCGCGTGAAGAGCGAGGGAATCTTATGACGACAGGAACGCTGCTCTACGAAGGCAAAGCCAAGAAGATTTTCACCGCCGAGCGGGCCGACGAAGTGGTGCATTACTTCAAGGATGACGCGACCGCGTTCAACGCGCAGAAGCGCGGCACGATCGTCGACAAGGGCATCATCAATAATAAGATATCGGAGCGGTTGTTCACGCTGCTGGAGGCGGAGGGCATCCGCACCCACTTCGTGAAGCGGCTCAGCGATCGGGAAATGCTCACGAAGAAGGTGACGATTGTTCCGGTGGAAGTGGTGGTGCGGAACATCATTGCCGGGAGTCTGGCTAAGCGTCTGGGGCTCAAGGAAAGGGATCCCATTCAGCCGGCCATCGTGGAGTTCTATTATAAGGACGATGCCCTCGGCGACCCGCTCGTGAACGACGATCATTTACGGCTGATGAATATCGCCACGCCCGCCTTGCTGAAGGACCTTCGGGATCTGGGCCACAAGATCAACGCCGTGTTGAAGCCGTTCTTTGCCGAACGGCAGATGCAGCTTGTGGACTTCAAGCTGGAGTTCGGCGTGTTTCACAACAAGCTGGTCCTGGCCGACGAGATTTCTCCTGACACCTGCCGCCTCTGGGATATGACGACCGGCGATTCGATGGACAAGGACCGGTTCCGGAAAGACATGGGCAAGATTGAAGAGGCGTATCAGGAAGTGCTGAAGAGGGTATGCGGGTGAGATGGGCTTGCCGCTCTTCTTGCTCGCGCCCCGCGCATCCCGGACTCAATTGTAAACGAGATTGTGGGAGATGCTCGGTGCATGCGCGCAGGGAAGCGCAGCAAGCCCATCTCACCCGCGAAGGGTAAGGGGAGAGAAAAGGGGAGAAGAGTGTGAGACGCTTCGTGATGTTTGTTCGTGATAACGGCCCCATTATTTCTTTGGGGATCGGGACGACATGCGTGGCGGCGTTCGCGTTGTTGACTGAATCGACGTTGCATAAGTTGGGATTTCTGGCGCTGGTGTTGTTGGGCCTGGGGCTGATGGCGGGGATCATTTGGGCCAGGAAGCATATAACGGAGTTGTCGAAGCCGCCGGATACAGGGGCGTAGGAGCGGAGCGGTGACGGGTGCTACCTGTGCTCGCTGCCCGCGCACCGGGAATCAATTGTAAGGGGACCAATGGAAGGTGCTCGGTCAATGCGCGCAATAGGCAGCACCCGTCACCGCTCCTTTAGGAAAGAAGAAGAGAAGAAGAGAGGGATGGTATGAAGGCTAAGATTCATGTGACGTTGAAGCAGGGGATTCTGGATCCGCAGGGGAAGGCGATTGAGCATGCGCTCGATTCGCTCGGGTTTAAGAATGCGGCGAATGTGCGGGTGGGGAAGTACATGGAAGTGGACGTGCAGGAAACGGACAAGGCCAAAGCCGACGCGCAGGTGAAGCAGATGTGTGAGAAGCTGCTGGCGAATACCATCATCGAAGAATATCGCTACGAATTGGTCTAGCCATGAATGTTGGAGTCATCGTTTTTCCAGGCAGTAATTGCGATCACGATTGCCGGCACGTGTTTCAGGATGTGCTGGGGCAATCGGTGCGGATGATCTGGCACAAGGAAACGTCGCTCACGGGGATCGATGCGGTGATTCTTCCGGGCGGGTTTTCCTATGGCGACTATCTCCGGACCGGCGCGATCGCGCGATTCTCGCCGGTGATGGGCGCCGTGAAGGCGTTTGCCAAGGACGGCGGGGCGGTCATCGGGATCTGCAACGGGTTTCAGATTCTGCTGGAGGCCGGTCTGTTGCCCGGCGCGATGCTGCGGAACAAGTCGCTCCACTTCATCTGCAAGGATGTGCATGTGAAGGTGGAGAACGCGGCCACGGCCTTTACGGAGGCCTGCGAGTCAGGCCAGGTGTTGAAGATTCCCGTTGCCCATGCGGACGGCAATTACTACACCGATCCGGTCACGCTGGCGGCGATGCAGGCGAATGCCCAGATCGTGTTGCGCTATTGCACGCCGGAGGGAAAGGTGACGCCGGAAGCGAATCCCAACGGGTCGCTGGACAATATCGCCGGAATCATCAATCCGGAAGGCAACGTGCTGGGCATGATGCCGCATCCTGAGCGTTGTGCGGAAGAGATATTGGGGAATCAGGACGGAAAGCTGATTTTCCTGTCCTTGCTGAAAGCGATGAAGGTGAAAGTCTGAGCCTGCGCCGCGAATGGCGTGCAGTAAGTCTCTGAAGATTTGATTGCCAATAGAGGAACGGGTCGATGTCGCTTGTTATTACCAAAGAACTGATCGCTCAGCATAATCTCACCGACGACGAGTTCAAAAAGATCGTCGAGATTCTTGGCCGGGAGCCGAATCTGACTGAGTTGGGCATGTTTTCCGTCATGTGGTCGGAACATTGCTCGTACAAGTCGTCCCGCGTGCATTTGAAGAAGCTGCCCACGACGGGGCCGCGCGTCATCCAGGGCCCCGGAGAAAATGCCGGCGTGGTGGATATCGGCGACGGGCTCTGCGTGGTGTTCAAGATGGAGTCGCACAACCATCCGTCGTTCATCGAGCCCTATCAGGGCGCGGCGACCGGTGTGGGCGGGATTCTGCGCGATGTATTTACGATGGGGGCGCGGCCGATTGCCTTGTTGGATTCGCTGCGGTTCGGCGGGCTGGATACGGCGAAGAACCGCCACATTGTGAAAGGTGTCGTCGCGGGCATCGCCGGTTATGGCAACTGCATGGGCGTGCCGACTGTGGGCGGCGAAGTCGTGTTCAACGATATTTATTCGCTCAATCCGCTGGTGAATGCGTTCTGTCTTGGGGTCGCGCAGAAGGACAAAATTTTCCTCGGGACCGCGGCCGGCGTCGGCAATCCGGTAATCTACTTCGGCTCGAAGACGGGGCGTGACGGGATTCACGGCGCGACGATGGCCTCCGATTCCTTCGATGACCAGTCGGAAAAGAAACGGCCGACGGTGCAGGTAGGGGATCCCTTTCAGGAAAAGCTGTTGCTGGAAGCCTGTCTCGAACTCATGGCGGGCGATCTCCTGGTCGGTATTCAGGATATGGGCGCGGCCGGCCTGACGAGTTCGTCCTGCGAAATGGCTTCGCGGGCGGGGAACGGCATCGATCTGGATTTGACTCATGTGCCGCGCCGCGAGCCGGGCATGACGCCCTATGAACTAATGCTGTCTGAGTCGCAAGAGCGCATGTTGATGGTAGCCAAGGCCGGCAAGGAAGAAGAGTGTATCCGGATTTGCAAGAAGTGGGATCTGGATGTGGCGGTAGTCGGCAAGGTGACGGGCGACGGCATCCTCCGCGTGTTCGATCAAGGCAAAGTCGTCGCGGAGATCCCGGCGAAGTCTTTGGCCGATGACGGGCCACGCTACGAGCGTCCCTATTCGCCGCCCGGCTATCAGGACATGCTGACGAATCTGAATTACGATGCGTTGCCCGATGTGAAAGATGCGAATGCGGCCTTGCTGGCGCTGTTGGAGTCGCCGACGATTGCGAGCAAGCGCTGGGTGTATGAGCAGTACGATCACATGGTGCGGACGAACACGATGGTGAGACCGGGCTCGGATGCGGCGGTCGTGCGCATCAAGGGAACGAACAAAGCCGTGGCGATGACGGTGGATTGCAACAGCCGGTATTGTCTGCTCAATCCCTATGAGGGAGCGCGGCTGGCGGTGGCGGAAGCAGCGCGGAATCTGGCCTGCTCCGGTGCGGAGCCGATCGGGCTGACGGATTGCCTGAATTTCGGGAACCCCGAACGGCCGGACATCATGTGGCAGTTTGTCATGGCGATCGAGGGAATGAAGGATGCCTGCGAGCATTTCAAGATCCCGATCGTGAGCGGCAATGTGAGCTTCTATAACGAAACCAACGGGCTCTCGATCTATCCCACGCCGATGCTGGGGATGGTGGGGCTGATCGAGTCCGCCGACAAGACCATGACGCAATGGTTCCGGGAAGATGGCGACGACATCATTCTGCTCGGCGCGACGCGTGAAGATCTGGGCGGATCGGAATATCTGAAAGTGCAGCATTCTCGCGAACAGGGCTCCCCGCCGTATCTCAATCTGGAGACGGAGCAGGCGGTGCAGCGTTGTGTGTTGCAGTTGATCCGTACCGGGCTGGTGCAATCCGCCCACGATTGTTCCGATGGAGGACTCGCTGTCGCGCTGGCTGAGTGTTGTATGTCGGGACCGGATCAGACGCGTGGCGCTGTGGTACGATTAACTCCCGGTCGTCAGAGGATCGATTCAATGTTGTTCGGTGAAAGCCAATCACGGATTGTCGTGTCGGCCAAACCGGCGCAGCGGCAGGCCATTCTGGAGCAGGCGCAGCAGAGGGGCGTTCCCGCGACAGTGGTCGGAGCCGTGGGCGGCGCATCGCTGGTCATTTATCTTGGAGACGAACGGTCGACCACGAAGACAATCGATCTCCCGGTCGCGACCATTGCCGATCGCTGGGGCCTTTCGCTGGAACGGAGATTGAGCCAGGAATAAGCTGGTTCGTACGACTATGCATAAAGAACTTCCGATCATCTCGCCGGACAAGTTTCACGACGAATGTGCCGTGTTCGGCATCTTTGGTCACGAAGAAGCCGCGAATCTGACGTATCTTGGGCTCTATGCCCTGCAACATCGCGGACAGGAAGCCTCGGGCATCGTCTCCGGCGACGGCGACCAGTTTTATATCCAGAAGGGGATGGGGCTGGTCGCGGATATCTATAATAAAACGATTCTGGAGAAGCTGCCCGGACGGATGGCCATCGGCCACAATCGGTATTCGACGGCCGGCGGAAACGATCTCAAAAACGTTCAGCCCTTCAACGTCAATTTCGCCTTCGGGAATCTGGCGCTGGCGCACAACGGCAATCTGATCAACTCCCAGGTCTTGCGCAACGAGCTCGAAGCTTACGGCGCGATCTTTCAATCCACGTCCGATACTGAAGTCATCATCCATCTGATCGCTCATTCGCGTGCCAGCACGTTTCTCGCGCGCGTGATGGATGCATTGAATCAGGTGCGGGGCGCGTTCTCGCTGGTCCTGATGACGGACAACGGTCTGATTGCGGTGCGCGATCCGCATGGCCTGCGGCCGCTCTGTCTGGGGCGTGTGCGTGGGAGCTGGGTGGTGGCGTCAGAAACCTGTGCGTTCGATCTCTTGGACGCCGAATATATTCGCGAGATCGAGCCCGGGGAGTTGGTGGTCTTGAGCGATCAGGGGATCGACAGCCACCGGCCTTTCCCCAAAGTCGATCCGGCCATGTGCGTATTCGAGTATGTCTATTTTGCCAGGCCGGACAGCCGGATCTATGGCGCGAACGCGGTCTATTCGACACGTAAGGCGTTGGGTCGTCGGTTGGCCAAGGAATCTTGGGTGGAAGCAGACATCGTGATTCCGGTGCCGGACTCCGGCGTGCCGGCGGCGCTGGGCTATAGCGAAGGTGGTGGCATCCCCTTCGAGACCGGCTTGATTCGCAATCACTATGTCGGGCGGACCTTCATCGAGCCGGAACAGTCGATTAGGCACTTCGGTGTCAAGGTGAAGTTAAATGCGGTGCCTGAGGTGTTGGCAGGAAAACGGGTGGTGGTGGTCGATGATTCGCTCGTACGCGGGACGACGAGCCGGAAGATCGTCAAGATGCTGCGGAACGCCGGCGCGAAAGAAGTGCATATGCGCATCAGTTCTCCGCCAATCGTATCGCCCTGTTTTTACGGCATCGATACGCCGACTAAGAAAGAGCTGATTGCGTCGAATCATTCGACCGAAGAAATCCGCAAATACATTACCGCCGACTCGCTGGCCTATCTAAGTCTGGACGGTATGCTGGAGTCGGCGCCCGGTGTGCCGGCCCAATATTGCAACGCCTGCTTTACCGAAAAGTATCCGATTGCCTTTACCCGCGCGGAAGAAATGCAGCTCGGGTTGTTCGAGCCATCGACCGATGTTAAGAAATTGACGTAGTCGGTCATTGTGTCACCTGTGCCTCACGGGAGGGTGTTTCAATATGCATGAACGCGGTCGGCCGAGGATCGAGGTCAATTATCCAGTCATCCTAAATGGTGAAGGAATTGATGGCACCGGAACGGTGACCAATCTCACGATTACCGGCGGCGAGATCGAGTCGGATCTGCCTGCCCCAATCGGAGCCCATTTCCGGATGCATATTCAGCTCTCCGGCGCACGGAGCCCCATCGACATCGCCATGGCAACGGTTCGCTGGCAACGGGATCATCGGTTCGGCGTTGAGTTTGTTCGGTTCGAAGGGAATGCCAAAGCCCAACTCCAGCAGATGTTAAATCAGACTGATGTAAATCCTGCTTCGTAAGGAAGTGTTTGTTCTCTCGCACCTGATCCGGTCCTTGTAACAATCAGGCCTCAACGCCCATAGATCTCCTCTATCTGAGTGACGCGACGCTTCTCTTGCGGAGCATCCCTTCTCCCAGTTCAATCTCGTAGACTCCGACTCTCCTCTTCAGGCCCATATCTGCAGTGACTTCTTGCCCCATGAGGGGCGTGCGGCTATCGCTCGCCTGATCCAATAAACCAGGAATCCCTGCTCTCGATGCGTGTCGCATGCAGCCCTGTTCCCGGCACCTACCTAGGTAGGGTACTTCCCCTGGCCTTTGGCGGTATAGGCAGAAACCCAATGCCAGGCTACCTTTCTTGAAGACGCCGACACGATGTGTTCGAGCCTGCCGGAGATCGGCGTAGAAATGCGACGCCGGTGAGCCTTCGCTAGCAGGGCAACTCGGAAATGACAGATAGGGGAGGAGAGCTCATGGCCGACTTAGCATCTACGCCGACATTGTTACGTACGACAGAGTCTTTGATCGACCGAACGCAGCTCGATGGCATCGTTTTACGGTCGAGTCCGGATGTGCAGGATACAACGATGGATGGAGAAACGGTTCTCTTGGACCTGAGCACCGGGCGCTACTACACGTTAAACCGATTGGGGAGCGTCATCTGGGAGCATTGCACCGGGCAGAGCACGATTGCAGATGTTCATGCGGCTATCTGCGACCGGTTTGATGTCGTGCCGTCACGTGCTCTCGACGATCTTGTCGATCTGGCCAATGAATTGATTCAGGAAGGGTTACTGCAACAGGAAAGGAGGTGAAGAACAGATGGAACAGAAGAAAGAGTCGTACGTTCAGCCGGTAATCGTGAAGCATGAGTTGCTGCGCGACATTACGGCGGGTCAATCTGGCTACAACTGCGAGGATAAAAAAGAGCGAAGCTGGAATACGTATTAATGTGAGGGGCTGGCCCGCTGAATGAGCGGGCCAGCCCGCTTCCCTGCTGCGAGCCGGCTAGGAGAATGAAATACATCGGTTGAATCCTGAGAGCATGGTAGAAATGGTTATGACTGAGTATTGCTATTCGCTGTACGGCACAGCGGTCAGGTATGAGACGGATGTGCCGGTTCTGGCGCAACCGGTGAACGAGTTACTGCGGCATTTTCGCCGGGATGATGCGCTCGAATTCGATACGGCTCTGGCCATTCGTTTTCATCAGGTGAAGGATCAGGCCGCGGTCCCCCTGACAATTTCTGCATCGGCCAGGAAACTGGCGTCCGGTACGGGCGAGGCCGTCGGGGATCGGCGAGCCACAGGGTTGCCTTACGACGTGATTCTGGATCAGGGGCTCCTGATCGTGGAGTTTCATGGGATCGGGGTGTTGGTGATCGACGGCGCACAGAGTCGCGCCGACGGTTATTTAATCAATCCCGATCGGTTGCCCTCCAATCTTATTGAATATCTGTTTCACCTGGCGCTGATCGAATTGCTGCGGCGGGGCGGGCTCTATACGATTCATGCGACGGCCTTGGAACACAATGGCCGAGCCATCTTGATTCCCGGCAACAGCGGCCGCGGGAAGACTACATCCTTTATCTCCTTGCTTCGGTCGGGCTATCGCTATCTGTCGGATGACCATCCGCTTCTGTATGACGCTGGTGCGCATGTCGAGGTGCTGCCGTTTCCCATCAAGATCAATGTCACGGACGCCACGGTGCAGTTTTTCCCGGAACTCAGAGCGGCTTCAGAGCAGGTGCTCCATCCGGGTGTGCCCAAACGATTTTTTCATGCCGAAGATCTCTATCCCACGGCGGTCGGGGAGCGCTGCCAGCCTGCCCTTGTCTTATTTCCCCATGTCGTGGATGCGCCGCAGAGCCACCTCGAGCTGCTTCCCAAAAGCCGCGCGTTGGAAGCGCTCTTGCCGCAAGCGCTGCTGGTGTACGATCAAGAGGTCGCCAGACGTGAATTTAAGGTGCTGGCGAAACTCGTGCAGCAGGTCGATTGTTACCGCCTGCATTTCGGCCGCGATATTCTGGACCTGCCGAAACTGATCACTCCGTTGCTGGAGAAGGGACGATGAAGGAGCCTCGACAGTTTCCGTGGTCGCTTGAATCAGAGCTGCTGGTCTGGTGCGCACGCACGCGCGTCACCGAGGACCTGCACGCGCACATCTGCGCGCGGGTCCGGGAGCCTCTGGAGTGGGGACTGATGCTGGATCTCGCCGCGTATCACGGCGTGCTTCCGTTACTCTACCGGAATTTGTCGACCATCTGTCCTTCTCTCGTGCCGGCCGATACGTTGACGAAGCTGCGTCAGAAGACGCAAGCCTGTGCCTTGCTGAATCGATCGCTCGCGCAGGAGCTTGGAAGTCTGTGTGATGCGTTTGCCGCGCGCAGCGTCCCGGTTGTGCCCATTAAAGGCGCGACCTTGGCGTTGTCCGCCTATGGCGATCTGACGCTTCGAGATTTCAGCGATCTCGATCTGCTCATTCCTGAATCGGCGATCGGGGCCGCGCAAGCGGTGTTGTTCGCCCAGGGTTATGAACGGAAAGATCCGTCGGCCGACCCTGCGGAAGCGGAGCACGACGAAGGGCCCTATCATGTGTTTATCAAGAAGCGCAGCCTGTTTCGGGTCGATCTTCAGTGGGTCATGGCGCATCAGCACTTTGCCTTTCAGCTGGATCGGCCGGAGTTCTGGGCACATCGGTCGCCTGTGATGCTGGGGAATTCGACGGTTCAAGGGTTGGCGCCGGAGGAACTCCTGATCCTTCTCTGTGTGCATGGATCGAAGCATGCCTGGGAGCAGCTCAAGTGGGTCTGCGATGTCGCCGAACTGCTCCGTTCACATCCGGACCTTGACTGGAAGCGGATCTTTTCGAACGCTTCGGCCTGGCGTTGCCAACGATTGGTGCACATTGGATTGGCGCTGGCTCATCGGGTGCTGGATGCGTCGATCCCGGAATCCGTCCGTGTCCGCTATTCGGCGGATGCCGATGTCCGGATGTTGTCCGAGCGTATGCCGGCTAGTCTTCTGGCGAGTCCCAGGAACGGAGTCAGTGAGGAGCAGGCCGTGGCATTCTACTTGACGTTGAAAGATACCTGGTGGGAACGGTGGCGATTCGGCCTGGTGCTGTGCCGGGATGGCGCTTCAATTGTAGACAATCCGCCAAGCTGGTTTTCCCGAGGGAGGAGGCTCACGCAATTGTCTTATCTCCTTCGGCCGTGCCAGCGAGCGGTGAGGAATCTGGTTCCATCTTCAATTCGAGGTGTGCTCAATCGATGGGTTGAACACGGAGGCTGATTGTTCCGTCGGGCCAATTCATTCCAAGCCATCCATTCTCCAGGCTCGACGAACTCTGGGCGCCATGCCCGGAACATCCGGTGCAACGGTGATCGTGGCTCTGACCTCTTGAACGTGTGGGTTATGGTCGAGTGAACGAGGAGGCGGTGATTGATGGAATGCGCCGGACGACTTGTTACCGTGAGCCCGCGATGAAGCGAATCGTAAGAAAGTATTGGATGCTGCTGCAGGTGGCTGTGGTGGTGTCCTGGATTCGTCTCCGGCTACGTGGTGAGAGTCTTCCGGAGGTGTTGAAGCGGCTGGATCCCGGCGCTCTCTCCGGGAAGCCTGATTCGGCGCGGTTTGAGGACCTGGTCTACTACGTGGACCGCTGGCTCCAACTCTTTCCCTACAATGCGAAGGGCAATTGCTTTCCCCGGTCGTTGGCATTGTATTGGTTCGCCAAANNTTCACTGTCACCTATTCGTTCCCTCCCGATCACCCGGGCAACCGTGAGCCGGTTCCGCCTGTGCGCCCCCGGAATGGGACGACGACGGCCATCTGACGTAGGAACATACGCAACCTATCCCATGAATAGTCTTTTGCTCCGCATACGTCCTTTCCTCCAGACGCTTCGGTATGCCCTCTCGTTTGTCTGGCAGAGCAGCCCGCGTCTTGCGGTCGGCAGTATCGTCGTACGGGTGATTCAGGGGCTGCTTCCTCTGGCCGTGCTGTATCTGACGAAACTGTTGATCGATGCGGTGACGGAGGGGCTCAAGGCCTCCTCGCAGGATGCCTCATTGACCCCGATCACAACGATTCTTGGGGGCCTGGCAGGGGCCGCAGTGATCAGCGCCATGCTCACCGTTGTGGCCTCCCTGATCTCTCGGATCCATGCCCAAGTCGTCACTGATCATATGCATGCGCTGCTGCAGGCGAAGTCCGTCGAGGTCGACCTCGAGTATTACGAAAATGCACGTTACCAAGATACGCTGCATCGGGCGCAGCAGGAAGCGCCGTATCGTCCCACCGCGATTCTCAATGCGCTCTTGCAATGTTTTCAGGATGGCATCTCGCTGTTGGCGATGGCGGGCATTCTCTGGTGGTTGCATNNTCCGTATTTCTTTGTCCGCCTCCAGCAGTCCAACCGGCTGTTTGCCTGGGAGCGCGAGCGGACGCCGCTGGAACGGAAGGCCTGGTACGTCAACATGCTGTTGACGCAGGCCACGGCAGCCAAAGAAGTTCGTCTGTTCAACCTCGGTCCTCGGCTGCGGGAATGGTTCCGCGAGGCGCGAACGGTGCTGCGCCGGGAGCGGATCGCCTTAGAGCGCCGGTGGGCGTTTGCCGGGCTGGCCGCGCAGATCGTGGGGGTGGCGGGAGTCTTCGGAGTCTACAGTTTTGTGGCGGTGCGAACGTTTCATGGGCTCCTGACGGTCGGTGACCTCGTCATGTTCTTTCAGGCTATCCAGCGAGCCTCAGGGTTTCTCGAAGGGCTGGGCTGGAGTGTGTCGAATTTGTATGAGAGCAATCTCTTTCTGACGACGCTGAATGAATTCCTGGCGATTCGCTCGAAGCTGCCCGAAGCGGTCCCGCCCCGGCCGTTTCCTTCCTCGCTCGGGCAGGGGATTACGTTCGAACAGGTATCGTTTCAATATCCCCACGAAGAACGGATAGCTGTCCGCGACTTCACCTTTACGATCAAGCCCGGCGAGCACGTGGCGTTTGTCGGAGCCAACGGCGCAGGGAAAACCACGTTGGTGAAGCTGTTGTGTCGCCTCTACGATCCCACGAGCGGTCGTATTACGATCGGCGGGACGGATCTGCGTGACTATGCTATCGCCGATGTCCGTGGCGCGGTCAGCGGGATTTTTCAGGACTTTGTGAAGTTTCAGTTTTCCGCCAAAGATAATATCTCGTTAGGGGTGAACGCATCGGAGGTCGCGCTTCCGGTGGTCGTGCAGGCTGCCAAGCAAGCCGGGGTCCATGAGGCCATCGAGCGTTTGCCGAAGGGCTATGAGTCCTTGCTGGGAAAATTATTCGACGGGGGGCATGAGCTAAGTATCGGGGAATGGCAGAAAGTGGCGCTGGCCAGGGCTATTCTCCGTAATTCCCAAGTCCTGATTCTCGACGAACCGACCAGTGCCATGGACGCCAAGGCGGAAGCGGAGCTGTTCGAACGGTTTCACGAACTCGCACAAGGACGGACGGCTATTTTAATCAGCCACCGGTTGTCCACGGTAAAAATGGCCGACCGGATTTTCGTAGTGGACCGCGGTCAGATCGTGGAACAGGGTACCCATGATGATTTGATGGGCCGCCAAGGTCTCTATGCCTCGTTATTTCTCACGCAAGCCCAGCACTACCAGTAGTCCCCGTCTCGCTGAGCGCTCCTTTTTCCTGGCCAGAATTGAACAGTCGAGCCTGTCTTGTAGCGTCTGCTGGGTGGACGGTCGGCCAGTTCTTTCCCATCCGATAAGCCTCGCATGTTGAATCCAAATGCCTGCGGTTCGCCCTCGCGGCCAAGTCTTCAGTGACACGTAGGGCTACGTACAGACTTACGTAGGGGGGCTCCCCCGCTTCTAGTGATCTAGGCAGAGCGTCCGGCCGGGGCTACTCTCCTCGAAGACATGGCGCACCTCACTGCATCCAAAGCAGCAATCCTACAATCTCAGGCGCCGGAGAGGAGTCACCCTCAGTGATTCTCATTCTTGCCGATTCGACTGATCCCTGGGCCACGCTTGTCCATCGGGAAGCCCAACGGACGGGTGGCGATGTTTTTTGGGTTGAGCCTGTGCAGCTTCTGGATAAGCTTCTGCTCCATTGGCCAGTGGTGACCGGGGAATCGATTGTTCCAGGATCTTTGGAGATCGCCGGCCAAATAGTCCCTCTCGATCACCTGACCGGAATTTTTGCCAGGCTCCCTTTCCCACTGCGTTTGGATCTTGAGGGTCTATCGGACGCAGATGCCGAATATGTGACGAAGGAGGCCACCGCTGCCTGGCTGGCCTTCCTGAATGCCATGCCCTGTGTCGTGGTCAACCGACCAGTTCCCGGCGGCAGGCCCACACTTCTTTCGGGAAGTCCGCTGCTGGCGAAACTCGCTCAGGAGCATGGATTTCTCCTTCCGGCCTCCCGCTGTACGTCAAGCCAGGCTGATGCTCTGCAGCAATTCATGACCTGGGGCGAGTCGGCCTATCTCAAGCCTCTCGGGTCGACTGAACCGGGTCGGTTCCTGCCCTCGCACGATGGGGTCGAGCAGATCCGCCGAGTCATGGAACAGCAGGCGGTGTCACTCCAAGCGGTTCCGTCGGGGCAGCAGGCGACGGTGTATGTGGCAGGCGAGCAAGTGGTCGCCACGGTGCTTCGTCCCGGTGAGGCTGTGCCGCAGCCGATGGAGGTGCTCTCGGCTCACGCCGCGCAGTGTCTTGGTCTCGTGCGCGCATTGGGGCTTACCTTCGCCGAGTGCCAGATCGTGATCACTTCCGACGGGGGAGTCTATTGCCTCGATATCAGCAGCGCGCCGAACTTCTGGCGCTGTCCGCAGAATGCTCAGCAGCAGATTGTGGAGCATCTGCTTGAACATCTTTCTGAACTGAGGAGCCTCTCGCATCATGATTCTTCTCATGGGGCCGATGGCCGATCCAGTGCTTGCGAACGTCTGCGCCCGACTCGCAGTCCGGAACGCTGACCTCATGCTCGTTCATCCGGAGTCGGATGGGCAGGATTGGGATATCTCCTGGTCGACCGACGGCGGTATGGTCGTGGGGCGCATCCGTCTCGGCCAGCGGCTCATCGATGCTGCAAGCATCGATGCCGTGTACCTCCGTGGAGTCGGCGCCCGTTCAGCCTCGACGCCTCGTGAGCGAATGGTGGCGACGACGCTATGGGAGTTCGCCGAAAGTCTTCCGGTCCTGGTCGTCAACCGGCGCAAGGCCGGGCATACGAACATGTCCAAGCCCTATCAGCAGCGGCTGATCGAGCAGTATGGTTTCCTGGTTCCGAAGACACTGGTGACGATGGTGCCGGAGGAAGCGCGCCGGTTCTATGACGACTGTCAGGGACGTGTCATCTACAAATCCATCAGCGCGGAGCGATCGATCGTGAGGCCGCTCACGCCGGCCGACTTTCCTCGCCTGGAACAGATCCGGACCTGCCCGGTGCAACTGCAAGAAATGATTCCCGGTGCGGACCTGCGTGTGCACACGGTGGGAGACCGCCTGTTTGCGACGGAGGTGCTGTCGGACGGGGCGGATTACCGGTATGCCGAGCGCGAGGACAAGCAACGCACGATGCGGGCGGTCGAATTGGAGCACAGCGTGCAGACCCGCTGTCTCAATCTCGCCAAGGGACTGGGATTGAGCCTGAGCGGGATCGATCTTCGCCGGACACCGGACGGCGCCTACTACTGTTTCGAAGTCAATACCAGCCCGGGATTTACCTTTTTCGAGAATTTTACCGGCCAGCGAATCGGCGATGCCTTGGCTGACTTGCTCTGTGCCGGACGGGCGTAACGGGTGTGGAAATGTCAGGTCACAAAGGAGGGAGCGTCATTATGGGGAGACAGCCGTTTATCACCGCCGACTTGAGGCCGGATATGACCCTGGAGTCCGATTCCCGACCGTCTTCGCCGGCGGGCCACGCGACGACCGCACAGTTGGCCGAGGCCGCTCGTGCCGTATTGTCTGAAGCAGAACAGCAGCAGATTGAACGAGGCAGACAGGATACCCGCCAGAGTCTCATGTCGGCGGTGCCGTCCCCCAATCCGGATGTCCAGGGGACGACGCTGGACGGCGAGACGGTGTTGCTCAATTTGGCGACCGGGCGCTACTACACCTTGAATCGAGTAGGGACTGCGATGTGGGAAGCCTGTACGGGAACACCGTCTCTCCAGGCCATTCACACCACCTTGTGCGAGCGGTTCGACGCTCCGCCGGAGCGGATTGCCGATGATCTGTTCGCCCTCGTGACCCATCTGAGCCACGAGGGACTCTTAACAATCGAAAGGGGGTGAACAAGCATGGAACAACAGCAGAAGGAGTCGTACGCAGAGCCCGTGTTAATCGCACATGAATTGCTGCGCGATGTTACCGGGGAGAAGTATCGGGAGAAGATTCAGGACAAGGTTGCCGACAACCCGGCGTAAGGTTGTTGGTATGAATCATGAGCTGGCCGGTTCGTGAGGACCGGTCAGCTTGTGATCATACCGAGATGAGGCAGCACCTAACCAGATGAGGAATGCAATGAATACAGCGGTCACAGCCGGCGAGTATCTCTTCAATTGTCATGGCCTCGACCTCCGGTTTCGGACGTCGGTTCCCGCATTTGTCGAGCCGGCCCTCGTATTCCTCCGTCATTTCCAGACGGACGTCGCGCAGGGAGCGCCGGTGCTGACGATCCAGTTTGACGAGGTTGCCAGTCGAGCTGAAGCGCCGGTGAAGATGCCGGTCGGCTCGAAGGTGTTGTTTTCAGGGGAGCGGCCTTCCCTGGGGGATGCGGTGCGTTCGCTGTGGCAATGCGAGATCGTCCAGGACGGAGGCCGGCTCATCGCCGACTTTCATGAACAAGGTGTGCTGGTGATCGATGGTCCCCGTAATCTGGTAGAGGGCTACTTCATTCGACCCGATGCGATGCATCCGGACGTGCGGACGAGCTTTCTCCATTTCGCGCTCGCTGAGCTGCTCAAGCGCAACGGCCTCTTTACCGTGCATGCGACGGCGCTTGAATATGCGGGACAGGGCATCCTGATTCCGGGCTACAGCGGCCAGGGAAAGACGACGTCGTTCCTGTCGCTCCTTCGTTCGGGATTCCGCTACCTGTCGGACGACTACCCCTTGCTGCGCGACCGGGGTACGCACATGGAACTGTTGGCCTTTCCCATGAAGATCGATGTGACGGACCGGACGATCGAGTTCTTTCCAGAGCTGCGTGATGCGGCCCCCGGCCTGTTGAAGCAGGGGATTCAGAAGAAATACTTTCAGTCAGAAGACCTCTATGCCGAATCCATCGGCCGCTCCTGCACACCGGCCATGATCATGTTCCCGCACGTGGTCGACATGCCGCATAGCTGTCTGGAGCCGCTGACGAAGAGTCGTGCGCTCGAGGCTCTGATGCCGCAGGGCCTCCTGGTCTATGACCAGACCGTGGCCCGTCGTGAGTTTCAGGCGTTGTCGAAGCTCGTCCGGCAGGTCGATTGCTATCGGCTCCACTTCGGCCGGGACATCCTTGATCTGCCCAAGTTGATCCGTCCGCTGCTTGACGCGCGATCCGCGGCGTAATCGGCCGGCGCGGGGGCTTGGCGGTAAGTCCGGGAATTGAGCGGAGCAAGAAAGCTGTTGATACGCTCTCGTGACGCACATGGTCATGAGGGACTTTGAAGAACGAAAGGAGGTGAAGAACCATGGAGCAACAGAAGAAGGAATCGTACGCAGAGCCCGTGTTGATCGCGCATGAATTGCTGCGCGATGTGACGGGGGTCAAGTACCGGGAGCAGTGCCAGAAGGCGGCGGATGCCGCCTGCGCCGAATAGTCTTGACCTATGACGGCATAGAGGGAAGACGCGTAGTGTGGATGGGTTGGCCGGTTGAATCAAGCCGGCCAACCCATCTCGACCGGGCGATGCGTGAAGGTGGAGCAGATGAGAGGTCGACGGAGGAGCCACGCGGATCGATTCCGCTATCCCCCCATCACAGGTGTGGGAATCGGTGTCCATCATGATTGAGACGTTCATCTGGTTTGTCGATCGGGTTGGAGAGTACCTCTTTGCGTCTTTCCTTTCCTGGTCGAGTTTTCAGGCAGCCGTCGAACAGATTCCTCGGGTCTTCATCAATTTCTCAAACGGATTGGCTTGGCCATATCTCCTTTCCAGCCTGGCTCTCGCCTGGGGGATCTATGCCTTCGCGAAGCGAGCAGGCCGCTTGGTAGACGTATCCTTTCGAGAATTTGCCTTTCCCGCTCGGCTGTATCGCCATCGGTCGACTCTGCTGGATTTCCGGTTTGCGGCAATCGACATCGTGCTGACGTTTCTTATCTATGTCCCCATCATGACAGGGATCGGGGTGCTGGGAGCAAAAGGGGTGTCGTGGGTATTGGTCGGGCATCTGGGATGGGAGCCACCCGGTTCTCTTTCTCCGACGGCCATCGTCATTGCGACCGCCGGTTTTCTCCTGCTGCACGACTTGGTCAACTATTGGGCTCATGTGTTGTTCCACAAGGTGCCGGTGCTGTGGGCGTTTCATCGGGTGCATCATTCGGTCGAGGTGTTGACCCCTGCGGCAGCGTATCGGATCCATCCCGTTGAGATCATCGGGTTCGCAATGTTGCAGGCTCCGGCAGTCGGGTTCTCCGCGGTCTTCTATGAGAACATTCTTGGCCGCGATCAGCAGATCACGATGATTTTCGGCGTGAGTATTCTTGGTTTTGTGCTCGCTCTGTTGGGGACTCATTTGCGCCATTCGCATATCTGGTTCTCCTATGGCCCGGTGTTCAATCGGCTGTTCATGAGCCCGGCCCACCATCAGATTCATCACAGTGTCGATCCGCGCCATTGGAATAAGAATTTCGGGGTCAAGCTGTCGGTCTGGGACGGTTTGTTCGGCACCCACTATCACCCCGGGCATCCCGAGGTTCTGCAGGTCGGGCTGCTCGATGCGGCGCCCGGTGAGTTTGGGACTGTCCGGAGCCTGTATGTGAGTCCATTGGCAAGATCCGTTCAAACTCTGACCCGGTTGCTTGAGAAGAGGGCCTAGCGGTGGGATTCTTGCTCCGACATACGGTCGATGGGGCGGCACCTTCTGCTGTGGCTGGTGGATGGGTGAACCCGGTGCGTTTCCGGGAGGCCCAATTCCTCATCTGGTGCGCCAGAGCGGCGGTGCCTGAGTCTCTCCGTCGCCGGATTCTTGATGCCGCGCAAGCCGGTTTGAATTGGCCGTTGCTGCTGGAGTTGGCCAAGAGCCATGGGGTCGAGTCCCTGCTCGCCCGGACGCTGACCGGGCTTTGTGCCGATCTTGTTCCTCCGGCGGATCTGGATGCGCTTTGCCGGCGGACGGCGGCGGCGGCCGCCGCGAATCGAGCCGTGGCGGGGGATCTGCTTCGACTGTCCCGAGTCTTTGATGAGGCCGGAGTTTCGGTGCTTCCTTTCAGAGGTGTCGGCTTGGCAGCCATGATCTATGGTGATCTCACGCTCTGTGCTCCCGCCGATCCGGTTGCGCTTGTGCGCCGGGACCAACTCGCGGATGCACATCAGGTATTGGTCTCACAGGGTTATTCTGTGCGAGGAGGGGCAGGTGATCGTCCTGTCGAGACCGGTGCGTGCGAGCGGCCGCTCGTCTACCTTCACGCCAATACGTCGCGTCAGATCGAGCTACTGTGGGCGGTGAGACATGCGCGTATGATCTTCCGTATTGATCGGCCGGAAGTGTGGAACTGGACCAGGCCGGTCTCGCTGGATGGCCGGAAGACCAAGGGGATGGCTCCGGAGGAAGCGTTACTTCTACTGTGCGCGTATGGAGCGCATCAGGCATGGAGGCAACTCAGCCTGGTGACGGAGGCGGCCGGACTCATCCGTGCCGGGCGGCTGAATTGGAAGCGGGTGCTCATGACCGCCCTGGAATGGAAATGCTATCGGGTTCTGCTGCTCGGCCTGGCGCTGTCTCATCGAGTCATGGAGGCGCCCATCCCTCCGCAGATCCTGAACATGATTGCGGCCGATTCCGATGTTTTAAACTTGGCCCGACGCATGCCGAAAAGCCTGCTTCTGCAGCAGCAGGAGGGGCTCGACGATCGCGACGTCGGAGCGTTGCTGTTTACTCTTCAGGATGATTGGAACGCGCGATGGCGGTACGGGATCGCGTTGTGTCGCAGTCACGATCCGATCATGCAAGCGCCGCCGGATTGGTTCCGCTGGCGTCGGTCGTTGCCTTGGCTCGCTCGCGGAGTGAGCCCTATTCATACGCTCTTACGATGGCTCTCTCCTCCGGCTTCGATCCGTCATCTGTTCCATCGGTGAATCGAGCAGCCGCATAATGCGGGAGCGTGCCGCGAGGACCTTGGACCTGTCGTCTGCCGTTGCCCCTGAAAAATTCTGCATGGTAGGATAGCTTCCATCAGTCATTCGGTTGTTCGATCGATGACGAAGGAGGCTCTCATGAAGCGATCTCTGTGGGTGCTCGGCGCGGTACTTTTTCCGGTCTTCGCGGCGCATCTGGCGCTGGCAGCCGGATTCTTCAAAGTCGGCGAGAAGGCGCCGTCGTTTACGTTGACGGCGATTACCGGCGAGACGGTGTCGTTGGATGCCTATAAGGGGAAAGTCATCGTCCTCGGGCTGTTTCATATCTGTGATCCCTGCATGATGCAGGGCTCGACGCTGCAGAAAGTGTCCGAGCTGACGAAGGGCAAAGAGGTGGCGGTGGTGGGCGTCAATTCTTCCGGCGACTCGAAGAAGAGCGTCGGTGAGTTCCTCTCCGCCTTTCCTGTGAAAGTCACCTATCCCTATCTGCTCGATCCGGGCAAGGTCACGGATAAATTATACGGCGGCGGAAAGTTCATCCCCAACGTGTATGTGATCGATCAGGCCGGGGTCATCCGGTGGCAACGGGTCGGGAATATGGATCTTGCGGCGGCAGATGTAATTACGGCAGAGGTCGAGAAGTTACTGGCGGGCGGCGCGAATAAGATGTAAGAGGCGTGTCAATCAGGGCTCCCGCTGCTTACGGAACGCGCACGGTGAGGCTGTGCTCGTTCGACGCGCGCATACTGGGATGCCCTGGCAGCCGCGCCGGATGGGTGAGGGGAGAAAAGAATGGATGAGATGGAAGCAGGGAAGCAGAAGTTTCTGGATATCATCAAGGGTGTAGATGCGGCGGTGCAGGTCGTGATTCCGGTCACTCCGTCGAACAGCATGTTTTTGATCTCCCTCACTAAAGGGCCGAACCGCAAATTTATCACGGTGTCGGAAGACGACATTCTGGATCTCCCCAATGACGCCGGCATTCTCACCAAGGTCACGAAAGTCGTAAAGGATGCCGTGGCCGCGCTGTGAGCCTCCGTGTCATGCGTGATCGGCGAGGCGTCATCGGTGTATATCTATGAAAAATATTCTCCCCGGTATCTGGCAATGGTCCTGGTTCTCTGAGGAAAAACAGATTGATTTCAATGGGCTCTTCCTGACGGTGGGCGAGCATAAGATTCTCGTGGACCCTCCGCCGATGACCGGCGAGGCGAGCGCGGTGGTGCTGCGCAACGGCCCCGTCGATTACATTATCGTGACGAATCGGGACCATGTCCGTGAAGCGAAACGCTATCAGGACGAGTTTCACTGTCAACTCCATGTCCCGGAAGTGGACGCACCCGAGATGGGGCTCACGCCGACCAAGACGTTCAAAGACGGAGAATTGCTGGTCGGGGGGATATGGGTGATCCAGCTTAAAGATCAGAAGTCTCCCGGAGAGTCCGCTCTCTTCATTCAGCAGCGGAAGGGCGTCTTGATCCTTGGCGATGCCTTGATCGGGAAGCCGGCCGGCGCGCTCTCCATGCTGCCGGCCGAAAAGTATGTCGATCGTGAGAAGGCCAAAGACGGATTGCGGCGCTTGCTGAAGTATGAATTCGATTCCGTATTAGTCGGCGATGGCGCTTCGATCATGACCGGGGCGAAGCCCATTCTGGAGCAGGCGCTGCAGTAGCGGAATCTTCCTATGCCATTACGAAACGGGCTGTCCGAAGAATTGAATCGCCAGGGGAACGAGCATTTCGCGCGCGGCCTCTATACGGAAGCCTATACCTGCTATGCCAAAGCCCTGGAATGCGACCGGATGACCGGGGATCAGCGCGCGATGGCCGCGACACTCGGGAATCTCGGAAATATCTGCGCCGTCAGCGGCCGGCGGGACTCGGCGCAGACGTACTATCAGGAAGTGTTGGAGCTGCAGAAAATTCTCGGCGACGAGAAGGGTATCGGGACGACGCTGGGCAATCTGGGCAATCTGCGAGCCGACGCCGGGGAATGGGATCGTGCCCGTGCCTACTATCTCGAATCGCTGGATCTCCTGACGAAGACACATGACGAAGCGGCTAAGGCGGTACTGCTGTCGGATCTCGGCCTGGTAGCGCGGGAGAACGGACAATTCGATCAGGCGATTCAATACTACGAACATTCGCTCGTGCTGATGCGGCGTCTGGGCAATCAAGGCGGCGTGGCCGATGCCTGGCGGATGATCGGCCGGACGTTCCTGCTTCAGAAGCGCTACGACGATGCGATCGCCTGTTGCCAGACCAGCCAGTCCATCGCCGAACGGTCGCGTGACGAACTGCGGACCGGCGGGGCGCGGTATGTGCTGGCGCAGTGTTATGAAGATCTCGGCCGGTTGCAGGAGGCGGCTGATCTTCTTGAGCTTGTCGTGCTCATGGACCGCAAATATCAGCTGCCTAAGCTGGAAGAGAATACGAATCGTCTCATACGGCTCCGCGCCAGGCTGGCGGAGACCGATCCCACTCCTCCCTATCGTGAGTCGCATGCATGAGTGATCCGACGGTTTCTGCCTGGTCGCAGCTGCGGACGGCGCTGATGCAGGCNNTCAAGCCGGAAGGAGCTGTGCTCTGCCAGTACGGGATCGCGATGGACGATGTCATGGCGTTGATGTCCGACGGAACGCCGGAAGACCTCGGGACGGACGAAGTGGCGAAGCAGGCGAAGTATTTTATTCAACCGGCGGTCGGGAAATACCGCGCACTGTTGTTGCAGTCTGGGTTTGCGGAAGAGACCGAGATGAACGAAGAGTTTGTTGCGGCGACGTTTGCGCGTCCGGTCGATGTCACCAATCCTTCTAAGGTGCAGGATCTCATGCGCTGGTGTCTGCGACAAATCGGCGGGGCCGCGTGAAGCCGCGCATCACCAGCTTTGATGAGTTTCGCGACGCGGTGTCGGCCTATCGATTGCCGCGCATTCTCCTCACGGCGCTGGAGCTGGATCTTTTTACGAAGATCGGCACGCGCCGCTGGACGATCCCTCAGTTAGCGAAGGCCGTATCCATGAGTGAGCGGGGACTCTCGATCCTTTGCCGTAATCTGGCCATGTCCGGTCTGCTCACGAAAACGGGCCCGGTCTATCGAAATAGCCGGTTGGCCGCGACGGCATTGAATGTCCGAGATGCGGCCTATCGCAAAGATTACCTCGATCTCATGACGAGCCATTGGCAGGATTGGGCACGCTTGGACGAGTCCGTACGGACAGGGCGACCGTTGGATGAGGATGAGCCGGAGGAGCCGGGATATCGGCAGCGATTCACCTGGGCCATGCACTATCGGACGTTGGAAACAGCGCCGAAGATTGCCGCACAAGTGGATTTGCGCGGGGCGACGACGTTGCTCGATCTTGGCGGCGGACCGGGCACCTACGCCATGGCGTTTCTGTCCAAGCATCCACGTTTGCGCGCGGCCGTCGGCGACCGACCGGCTGCCCTTGAGGTGGCCAGGGAAATTGCCGCGACGCATAAGGCGGGAGCCCGGCTCAGCTATGTGCCGGTCGACTTCACGAAGGAAGCGATCCCCGGCACGTACGATGTCATCTGGTACTCCAATGTGCTGCACATCTATTCACCCGTTACGAATCGCGCCGTCTTTCGGCGCGCGCTAGCAGCCTTGAATCCCGGCGGGCGTCTCCTGATTCAGGATGCGTTTCTGCATGATCGCGAAGGGCTCCATCCAGCCGAAGCGAGTCTCTTTGCCGTCTCGATGCTGCTGTTCACGGAAGAGGGCAATACCTATTCAGCGAAGGAGACGAGTGTCTGGCTGAAGGAGGCCGGATTTGCGACGACTAAGGTGTTGCGGATGAAGCCGGGAACGGAGGATTGGGAGGACGGGATCCTGGAGGCGGTGGCGCCTGGGGCAGGTCCAGGAACGCGCGCCCGCCGAACGCAATCACAAGGAAGTTCAAAATCCCGCTGAACCCGTTGGCCGTCAGCATGGCGACGGTCGGTTGGTCTTTCGTAATCAGTTGCACCATCGTCGATAAATCCAGCGCCAGTCCCACGGTTCCATAGATCACACTGGCCATCGTCGCCCATCGATACCCCAGTCGCACCGCAACCAGCAGGAACAGCGGCAGGCCAATGAGAAACCCCACGAGGAAACGACTTGGCTCTGCCTGGTCCGGCTGCCCCGTAAGAAACAGCGTTGCCATGTCGACGGCGGTCAAGCCGATCAAACTGATCATCAGTCCCCAGGGTTTCGTCATGCCGCCAATATAGCAGGCTGTTGATAAAGGCCGCCAGCGGCGTTCTCGCGACGCTCAGTGGCTCGACGTACGGCACAAAGTACGCCTCGCCTCTTCACTTGCTGCGGCCTTGCTGGACGGCCTTTCTGAACAGTCTGCACATAGCCTGTTCGGATGGCAGCGACAACGGTGCCTTGATGCGAGAAATTTCCGGGTGATAGCCTGCTCGCATCATGGGAGAGCCGCTGCCAGACAGCCCGTTAGACCCTCAGCAGCCCTGCCTGCTTATTTACGATGGAAATTGCAGGCTTTGTGTCGCAGCCAAAGAGGGACTCGACCGGGCCGGAATAGGCGAAGCAGGGGTTCGGATGATTCCCTATGAGAGTCAGGAAGCGATGACCGTGCTGGGTGAGCGATATCGGCCGGGTCCTCCATCCATGGCCTATCTCATCAGTCCGGCAGGCGGCGTGTCGCAAGGAATTGACGCGTTTCTCCCGTTGATGCACGGCCTCCCCGGTGGGAAGTTCGTCCGGTGGATGTTGCAATGGTCCATCACGCGAAGATTGGCTGAACGGGTCTATTGCTGGATTGCCCGACATCGTTATCGGCTGTTTGGCGCAGTAACTCCTCACGCTTGAGGACCCTCTGTTCTCAGCCTCACTGTCTCATCCTATCCCCCCCTCTTTCGAGGGGAATCCTCCCACAGTGGGGAATATACGCGGCGGGTTCAACGCGGGCAGAATGACCCCAACATCACGGAGGGGCCATGCCAATCATTTCTTGGATCAGCCGTCTTCTGCAGTCAGTGACCGGTGCCATGTCTCCCAAGCTTCAAGTGAAGAAGCTCCACTCGTCCCGCCGTCTGCGGCATTCCATAAAAAGTCTGGTCTGGGGTCTTGTGGGCATCATGCTCGGTCCGTCGCTGGCCTGGGCGGAGGTTGTTCCCGTCAAAGCGGGGATTGTCGCGGCCGGGTTCGGCTATCAGGTCGGGGACGTCTCGACGATCACCGTGAAGATCTATGATCCGCAGAGCGGCGAGGTGCTTTCGGACGACACCTATGAGTTGAATGTGAAAGAAGAGAGCGCGACGAAAGGATCTCAGTCGCAAGCGAGGATCTTTGCCGGCGGAGTCGGGCCGGGCGCAACAGACCTCTCCAATTTCGTGTTGCGCGTCTACGATGCGACGACCGGAAAGTTTCAATGGGAAGGGAATTTGAATCTGACGCCCCGTGATGCAGAGAGTACGGGGCAGTTGGTCTCGACCCTGGTGCCGCGGCGTGCGACGGTGAGCAGAGTTCGCGAGACGTCGGTCCTGTCTCCCCAACCGTCTTTCTTGCTCCGCGCGCTCGATCCTGAAACCGGCGGGCTGGTGTGGCAAGATGAATTTTCAACGGATGGAAACAACCGCGCCAGGATGGATCGTATCGCCGATCGACAGGTGAGCGAGGATCGTGACAACGCCGGAGTCAGCCGCTCCTTTGATTTCAGGATCCGGATGTCTGAGGACGAGGGGCGTCATATCCTTTGGGAGGATCAGTTTGCTCAGACTGAAGCCGAGGAAGTCGCTGAATCGGAAGCGGTGGAGGAGAAGGCGCTGCAGTTGCCGACCTGGTCCGGGCAAACTGGACGACAGGTCCAGGAAGAATTGATCTAAGGACTCGCGGGGGCTACCCGCGTTTTTGCAGGAACGTATCCAGCCACTGTTGGTGAAACTGATCGTAGGACAGAAAGATTTTATCCTGGAGGGCGGTTGTCACGGTGGCTTTTCCCTTAAAGGCATCCAGGAGATCGACCACGCGGCTCATCCCGAATCGTTCGATCAGGTAGTGCGTGGCGGAATTGGCTTCGAGGTAGGCC
>CXWL01122850.1_pt1 | contig 30277 bp, 26 predicted proteins | sample 590931 | NCBI WGS metagenome assembly CXWL01 (sample SAMEA3498368, study PRJEB10139) | groundwater metagenome | biome: water well; material: biofilm material | place: Germany | collected 2015-04-27 | reverse complement strand
TTCTGGTTCCGCATAGACGTGTCGATCGGCCTTGGGCTGCTCGCGCTGCTGAACGCTCGAGCCTGATCCTGGGTTCGAAGAATGAGATGGAATACGTCACCGGCTACCATCTCGGCGATTGATCAGTCTTCGGGCCACAGCAGCCTGGCCACCACATGGTCGCGAAACCACATGTGCGCGCCTAGCCGCTCGCTGCGTTCATGCCAGACCAGTTCGTATTTCACGGGCTGCAGCGGGAACGGCGTATCGCGCACCTCCAGCTTGTATTGCCGTGCTGCAGCAAGCGCCAAGCGACGCGGCAGCAGCGCCATCAGATCGCACTGGGCCAGCAGTGCAGGCACTGCGGAAAACTGGCTGACCACCAGGCCAACGCGGCGTTCGATGCCCGCATAACGCAAGGCCGAGTCGGCATAGGTGAAGGCTTCTCCGTCCGGCGATATGGCGATGTGCGCCACCGAGCAGAAGGTCTCCAGGTTCCAGGCCAGCGCCGCCACCGGGTTTGTTTTCCGGAACACACACACATGCTGGTCGGCCCACAGCTCGCGCCGCCCGAAATGCTCCGGCAGTGCATAGAACAGGCCGACGCCGAAGTCCAGTGTTCCCTGCGCGAGGCGGGACTCTGTGTCGCCCAGCGTACGCGTTACCAGACGCAGGGTGAGGCCTGGCGCCGCGGCATGCAAATCCGCATACCAGTCTGGCACCAGCAGGTTCACCAGCATGTCGTTGATGGCCAGTGAAATTCCAAAATTCGTGCTGGCAGCGTCAAAGGAATCCGGAGCGACGGCACGCCTGAGCGCCTCCAACGCACCCCTGACCTCTCGCCACAGGCCCTCGGCGCGTGGCGTGGGCCGCACCCCATCGGCGGTGCGCACGAACAAGGGGTCGCCATACACCTGCCGCAGGCGCGCGAGCGCATGGCTCACGGCCGGCTGGGTCAGCGCTAGCCGCTCGGCCGCGCGAGTGACATTGCGCTCGCGCATGACCATGTCGAAGACTTGCAGCCCGTTCAGGTCAATTCGGCGGGTGTCTGAAGGGTCCATGCGCGGCGGAAAAGTGAAAGAGGCGCCTACTCCATCACGAAGCCGGTCGCCTTTACCACTTTACGCCACTTGTCGGTGTCCTCGGCGACAAACCGGCCAAACTGCTCGGGCGTGCCGCCTGCGGCGCTGGCACCCTGCTCCAAAAGCTTTTTCTTCACTTCCGGCAATTGCATTACCTCGCGCGTGTCCGAAGCAATTTTTGCGGCGATGGCCGGCGGCAGACCGACCGGCGCCATCAGTCCAACCCAAGTGGTGGCACTGAAACCCGGCACCGTCTCGGCCAAGGTCGGCACCTCGGGCGCAGCCGGGCTGCGCTCCAGCCCCGTCACTGCCAATGCGCGCAGCTTGCCCTGCTGGACCTGCGGCCATACCGCGGGGATGTTGTCAAAGGCAACCTGCACCCGGCCCGACAGTAGCTCGCTCAATGCAGCGCCACTGCCCTTGAACGGCACATGCACCATCTCGGTTCCGGTGGCGATCTTGAACAGCTCAGCCGCCAAATGGACGGAGCCGCCGGCGCCCGTNNGCCGGCGCCCGTGCTCGCAAAGTTGTATTTCGACGGTTCGGCCTTCAGCAGTGCGACGAATTCCGCCACGTTGCGTGCCGGCACGCTCGGATGCACCACCAGCATGTTGGGGAATGTGGCTACCAGCGAAATCGTGCTGAAGTCCTTCTGGCTGTAACTGAGTTTGGGATTGACCGCTGGGGCCACCGAATGGGTGGATGCCGTGGCCAGCAGCAGGGTGTAGCCGTCTGCTTGCGCGCGCGCGACATAGGTGGATCCGATCGCGCCGGTCGCGCCGGCGCGGTTGTCAACCACCACGGGATGCCCCCAGCGCTCGCCGAGCTTTTGTCCGATCAGGCGCGCAATGGCGTCGGTCGCGCCGCCGGCCGCAAACGGCACCACTAGCGACACCGGTTTGGTGGGAAAGTGCTCTTGCGCCGAGACGCTGGTTGTCGACAGCGCAAGGATTGAAGAGAGCGCGGCCGCTGTGACTGACTTGAGAAGGAATCGTTTCGATGGCATGTTTTGTCTCCTGTTGATTCTTTAAAAATAGCCTGACGGCCCTCAGCCGAGTCCGAGATAAGCCCGCGCGTTGTCATGCAACACCTTCTGAAGCACTGCGTCGGAATAACCCTCGGAACGCCAATCGGCCAGCACCTTTTCGTAGCGAAGCACCGGAAAGTCGCAACCGAACATCACCCGATCCTGCAGCCTGCCGCTGATTTCCTTTTTGAGCGCCGGCGTGAACTGCCGCGGCCCCCAGCCGTGCAACTCGTAGGTCACGTTCGGTTTATGCAGCAGGATGGCGATCATCTCGTCCTGCCACGGGTAGGCCGGTCGCGCGGCCAGAATGCGCAGGTCGGGGTAACGCGAGGCGACGTCGTCAATGTGGCGCGGATGCCCGTCGTCCAGCTTGATGCCTGCGCCGCCCGGCAGGCCCTGCCCGATGCCCGTCAGGCCGGTGAGGATCATGACCGGCACGCCCGCATCTGCAGAACGCTGGTAGAACGGATCCCACAGCGGGTCGCTGGCCGGCACGCGCGTAACCTGGCCGTTGACACCTATGCCGGCGAATCCCGCGCCGGCTGACAGACAACGCTCGAACTCGGTAATCGCTTCTTGGCCGCGGCGCGGGTCGAACTGAAGCCAGTGCCCGGCAATCACGTCCGGGTGCTGACGCTGCTGCGCCATTGCGTAATCGTGCAATTCACGCATCTCGTCGATCGGCATGAACTTGGTGATGGACAGGTCGAGGATGGCCCGCACATTGTTGCTGCGGAAGTAGTCGGCCTGTTCCTCTTCGGTGAAATAACTCACCGGCGTTTTCCAGATTTTCTCCTGTCGCGCCAGTTCTTCGGGCGTTCGGAAGATGTAGCCGCGCTGGGTACCCCAGTGCGAATGGCAGTCGATGATGTTCAAAGTGGTCTCCGTAAGTAAGGCGATCACGCCTGAGGGCGCGCGTCGATGAGGCGCTTGATCTTGGACGCGGACGAAAGTCCGGTCAAAGGGCTGAGTTCCCCGGGCGCGGCAGCCTGCAGCACCAGTTTGACCCCCAGGGCTTCCTTGATGCGCAGCACCAGGTCCTGCTCCACCTGCGCAGCGGGATGGGCTGCGTTCTTCAGTTCGAAACGCACATGCATGTCGTCGCGGCCGCTCGCTGCATCGCGCTCCAGCACGCAGACATATTCGCCGTTGGTTTCCGGGTGTTCAGCCACCAGTGCACCCACAGCTTCAGGAAAGATGTTGGTGCCCCGCAGCTTCACCATGTTGTCGGCGCGTCCGAACAATTTTGTGAGCCGCCGGTGGTGGCTGCCGCAGGCGCACGGTGCGCCGTCCACCCAGGACGAAATGTCGTTGCTGTTGAAGCGGATCATGGGGGCCGCATGTTTGAACAGACTAGTCACGTACATCACGCCGCGCTCACCTTTGTCACGCGGCTGGCCGCTCTCGGGGTCGACAATTTCCACATGCATGGCGTCTTCGAACACATGCATGCCGGTGCGGTGGACACAATCAGACGCAATGGAGCCGAACTCGTTGGTGCCGTATGTGTCGTAGACGCCGCAACCCCATAGGTCTTCGAGCGCTTCGCGGTCTTCCATGCCCAGGTGCGCAATCAAGCCGCGCAGGCCCAGCGAGCGCGGGTCGATGCCCATGTCGTCACGCGCCACCATGCCGATGTTGCGCAGATAGGCCGAAAAGCCCACCAGAAAATTCACTTTCCACGCCTTCAGAATCTCCACCTGCCGGCGTGTCGGCGTCTGCGCGCCCGAACCCGTCATCACCGGCACCGCGCCGGTGTACTTCCAGATGCCTTCCCGTGCCAGCAAACCGCCGTTTGTTAGGCCGGTGGACAAGGCCACCTGCACCAGGTCGTAGGGACGCACGCCCTGCATGAACAGGCGCCGCCCGGTGATGATGTTCATCACTTCTCGGTCGCGTGGTGTATAGAGCATGGCGCGCGGCAGGCCCGTGGTGCCACCGCTGGTCTGCAGCACCAGCGGCATGGGCGCATCACGCATAGGATCAATGCCGAGGAAGTCGCCCCACGGCGGATTGCGCTCTATGCTCTCGCGAAGGTCGTGCACAGAAAACGGAGGGATCTCTTCCAGATCGGCCAAGCAACGCACATCACCCGGCTTAAGCCCGGCCGCGCCCCAATGGCGCTGGTAAAACGGAATCTGCCAGCCGCGCGCGACTTGCTGCAGGAGGCGTTTCTCCTGCAGGGCAGCGATATCGGCCGGCGGAAGCCGGTAAGTGGACTCGAAATAGTCAGGCGCAGTCGGAAATTCGCCCCACAGCGCGGGAAAGTCCAGCGCCTCGTAATAGCGTGGAATTGCCGTTTTGAGGAGTTGCTGCGGCGGGGTCGCTGCGGGTGAGGCGTCAGTTGTCATCGGGGCGTCTTTGATGGAAGTGGCCGCAGTCTAGGACGCCGTGCCCCGGCGTGGATGATCGATTGCTTGGAGCTATATGCCCCGGATTCATGAGTCCTGCTTGCTTACGCCGACCGAGAATCCACTCCGACAAGCAGCGCATCCTCGACATCCAGCAAGCGCTCTTGGCCGATGTCTCCCGGAGTAGAAGAACAGGTCTGAAGCTCGTTCATGATCTGCCTACTGAATATGCTTAGCGCACTCTAGTGAGGCATTCGTCTCTGATCCATCACAAATGGATGCCACCAGACACCTCCAGGCGCTGACCGTTGACCCGGCCCATGTCGGCTGAGAGCAGCGAGCGCATTACGTTGCCGATGTCGTCCGCCTCGCCCACCCGGGCCAGCGCAGTTTGCGACGCGATGAACCCGTTGACCTGAGCGTTGTCGCGCACGGTACCGCCGCCGAAGTCGGTGGCGATAGCGCCCGGGGCGATGGTGTTCACCGCGATGCGGCGCGGTCCCAGCTCCAGCGCGAGGTAACGCGTGAGCACTTCAATACCGCCTTCATGGCCGCGTAGGCCCGTCATGGTAATACCAGCAGGCCATGGGCATGCCAAGGGCCGGGATGAGGAAGCCGCGAAAACGCTTCATGCGTTCGTTGAGGAGATGAAGTGACTCAGGGCATAGTCGCGGATGCCCTCGCGCGCCACACAATCGACGGCGCGACAGTCGCACCGGCAACTTCTTTACCGGTAACGTAAAGACCTTGCCTCCGAATGACTCGAATGTCTGCTTTGGGCCCGAAGCGGACATCAATTAGAATTTCTCACATGGCTAACAGTAATCTTGGTAACTGGGTGACCTACCAAGCTGCTTGTCACTGCGGTGCTGTCCGCTTTACTGTGCTGCTAACCGATGGCTTGCGAACCGCCCGCAGATGCAACTGTTCCTATTGCCGAATGCGTGGTGCAGTGGCGGTATCAGCCAACTTGAACGACATCAAGGTGTTGGAGGGCGAAGAAGCACTGACGCTTTACCAGTTCAACACTGGCGAAGCCAAGCATTACTTCTGCTCGCTATGCGGCATCTATACCTTTCACCAACGCCGTTCTTCGCCGCACCAATACGGCGTCAATGTTGCGTGCATTGAAGGGGTGAGTCCTTTTGACTTTGAGGAAGTGCCTGTCAATGAAGGCAGAACACACCCTAAGGATCGCGCTGGAGGTGGGACTTTGGTTGCTGGCTGGCTTCGTTACGAGGCCAATCCGACGCCACATGACAACTGACTAGTGAATCAATGGATGTTAAAAACAGTCCCAGTCCCGCAGTAGACCATGACGCAATTTGGCCAGAAGCGGACGGCTATGGTGGGACGCTTCGACCAAGAGTTTCAGAACATTCTCGATTTAGCGGACAACGCCGTTACTGGCATTCAACCGGAACATGACACCTGGGTTCATTGCACGGATTTTCTGTCGCGGCTCGTCCGGATCCACTGAAGAGAACGCGAGATATCTTGGAGGAAGTGAGCGCGGGGTAAAGCGACATGCATACGGGTTTCAACGGGTTGTGGTTCAACGACCGTCATTCTGGGCAGCTACAAAAACAACGACCAATCGATTTTTACCGCACCTTTAGAAACCAGATCGACAAAATAATCGGCAGCAATATCTATATCAGAAAGTGGGAAAATCGCGATGGCACGATACTGTCCACGAACAGAGGCGGAAACAATGCAAAGCCCCTCCTTGTCATGTGCTTTTAGACAATAAAACTCTTCTGTTGGACTGTTATGCAATGCGTCAAAAAGCTCATATTCAACGTGTGTTTTAGCACGCGAAAGCGATTCGTCGATTAGCCGCTGCAATCTTTCTTTTGATGAGTCGAGCGTCTTTCTGAAAGTGAAGTCCCAGTCATATCCACTGGGTAGCGAAATTGTTCTTGTCATGGAATCTCTTTTAAGTAACCTTCCCGAATTAATCTCTGGATAGTCCAACCTGTGCTGCCTGCAGTGGTTTGATACTGAACGCCCATGCCCGCCTCTCCAAACCACGGCATCACATTACTCTGTTGTACAGGCAAAGGTTTCAGCACTTCTAGTTGCACTAAAGGTTTGGATTCGCTGCCGGGTATCAAAGCGCGCTGGCCGTAAGGAGTGCCCGCTGGCGCTAGAAAATCTGTCTTATCCCCTATTGAGCCATACCGATCAAGCTTGGTTCCTACCGGCAGTGCGGTCTGAAATTCTGTGCCCGGTACCGACCCATTTTTCCCCATGGGCCACCAGACCTTCCCTTCAGCCGTTACCCAGTTGGCGCCTTTGGCAGCGACCATCTCCTCTGCCGCAATAGTAAAGCGATCTCCATCTCGTCCGAAATTTGTTGCAATCCTAATCGCAGTCTCGTCGGCAACCACCACGCCATTTGACGAGAAGAAGCTCTTTACAGCGCTGCTGGTTACACCAATCCCACTCGCCGCGACCCCGACCACAGCCCCTATTGCTTGGCCGCCCGCCTCGAGCAGCAAGGCTTCTGCCGTACTGCGCGCTACGGCATCATGAAAAGTGCCTCTGCGAGGATCTGACGCCGGCCCAATGGTCGATGTATTGAGCGAGGTGTACAGAGGGCTATTTGCGTAGGTGACACCGGTTGGGGTTGTGTAGACCTTGTTGCCCATAGCAATGGCCTGACTTTTTTGGCTGTTACATAGTTCTGGGGTTTGACCAGAACATGCTTGCGCCAACTCCCGATCTCGTTGCTTCGACAACGCCGCCAATTCATCACGCGTTCCACAAGCTGCGGTATCTCCGGCGTCACAACCAGAGATAGCGGCCTCATACTTCTCACGCTCAGACAGCCTCAGCATGCTCGTTCGGTTGTGATTCAAATAGTTATTCGTCACTTCATTGAGTGCAGTTCCTGCCCCAGCCGCTCCACCAATTGCTCCTCCTACGGCGGTTGATGCGAGACCCGTGAGGATAGAAGCCAGCGACCCTCCAATCCCAGCGTCTGCGAGCGCTTGGGCGACCGCCGGAGCGGTCAACGTGCCCGCAGCAGCACCGGCAGCACCGCTGGCACCTCCCGTCAAGCCGCCGATGGTCGTGTGCGCCAGCAAACGCAGTGTTCCGCGATCTCCCCAGTTGTCCTCCAGCGCCTGGGCTTCAGCATTCAATTGCTCGGCACGCATGCTATTGGGCTCGTCCTGCGCTTGGGCACGCAGTGCATTAGCATCTTTCAGTTTGACTTCAGCGTAGTCTCCCACAGCCTTGGAGGCATGCTGCCCGAAGTACTGCGTGATCGCCACCTGCGCATTGATCTCTCGCTGCACCTTGTCTGCATCGAAGATACGGGCGATGCCAGTCTCAGGGTCTGTACTCCTCACGGCGGTGTTGGCCGCTATTCCGGAAATCCCGCTGCTGGTCGTGCTGCTGGCATTGCCTTCGTCCTTGCCCATACCCACGCCAGCGCCATTCAAGCTGGCATTGCCACCGCTGTAGCCGGTGCCAATGCTGATGCCAGCGGACTTGCCGCTGTAACTAGCGGTGTTCTGCAGGTCACTGGTCGTCAAACCACCGCCGGCGGTAAAAGTGTTACGCCCCTGGTTGACAGCTTTGTCAGTGGAGGCAATGACGGCACCCTTGAGGTCAGTGTTGCCGCCGACCTTGACATCGAACCCGCCGTCACCCGTCTTGATACCACTTTGCTGAGTGACGGATTGATAGTTGCTGTCAACGTTGCTCTTGGAGGCGCTGATGCTACCGCTCATGTTGCCGTAGCCAACCGAGATGCTGCCGCCGAAGCTCTGCTGCTTGCCGGTATACGTACTGCTGTCTTGCAAGCTCTCGACGTTGAGGTTGCCACCAACATCGGCTTTGACTTGGTTGGCAGCCACAACAGCGCCTTTCAGGGTGGTATCACCTCCGGAAATCAGGGTGACAGTGTTGCCGGCGTCGCTGCCGCCCTTGACCTGGGTGTTGGTGTAATTGGTGTCCGCGCCATCGGCGTTGCCCCGGCCCCGGCTACCGCTGGCATTGATCAGAAAACCGCTGGTGCCGATGCTGATACCAATACTGCCGCTGCTGCTGGTGTTGTTGCTGTTCTGGCTGGCGATGTTTTGTGCGGCTAGGAGTCCGATCTGGTTGTCCGCAAAAATGAGCGCTGACTTCCCAGCCTCGACCACGCTGCCCTGAATAGTCAGGTTGCTGTCCTGACCAGCGCCGCTAGCGATGATTGCGATGCTGCCACCGGCCATGACACTGGAACCACGGGCCGTGTCACTTTGGCTGGTGCTCGTGCTCTGGTTTTTGCTACCGCCTATGCTGATAGACAGGTCGATTCCGCCCGCTCGCTCGGCTGTGGTTGCATCGCGGCCGCTCATGTTGCCCATGGCGTCCTCGGAGATCATCTGGTTGCTCTTGCCGCCAAAGTCGGTACCTTGCCCGGCCTGGATGGCCTTGGCGGCGTTGTTGGCGGCCAGGCCAGCATTGGCCGCGGCCAGCAGTTGCATCCTGCCGTCGCTGGTGTCGCCGGCCGCCTTGCTCATCTGCTGCACGGTTTCGATGGCGCTGATGACCGGTGAGGTGATGGCCAGGGTGAGCCCGGACTGCTTGAACTTCTGCTCAGTCACGGTTTTGCTGGTTTCCCGGGCCTCGATGATGTCGACCTTCTTGGCGCTGATGCTGATGTCACCCGCCGGGGCGAGCACGTCACTGCCGACTTGTTTGTAGGCTTCACCTGCATTGATGACAACATCGCCGCCTATGCTGCCGATGGTGCTGGCGGTGGCCGTGGTCCGCGTGTTTTGCGTATCTGCACTTTGCTGCTGTTTGCCCCAGGTGACACTTAGGCCACCAGAGCCAAACAGGCCCGATCGGGTTTGCTGCTTGAGTTGGCTGTCCTGGATGGAGTTGCTGGCCGCTTCGATGGTCACGTTGTTGGTTGCGACCAACCGGGTCTTATCGTCGCTGATGACGGAGCTACCGCGCACGGTGATGTCCTTGCCTGAAACAATGCTGACTTCCTTGCCGCTCAGGGCGCTGCCCACCGCCAGATTGGAAGTACCGGTGTTGTGCTCACTCGTGCTCTTGCTGCTCAGAAAACCCTTCTTGGTGGTTTTGTTGTACAGGTCGTACTCGTGCTGCTCACGGGCCTCGACCACATTCACATTGCCGTCGGCAACCACCGCGAGGGTCCCTCCCTGGGCATTGACGCTGGAGCCCTCAATTGTGATATTGCCCTTGCCGCCACCGGGCACCGCCTGCAGCGCCGCCAGGGTGACATTGCCGCCCGCGGTCAAAGAACTGCCCACGACGCGTTCATCGACGGTGTGGTCGATGCGCACATATTTTTTGGCGCGCATGTTTTCGTCAAGCTGGGCGGTGTCCTTTGCGGCAGTAATCGTCAGGTTGCCCCCGCTGACCACGCTCAAGTCCTGCCCGGCATATACCTGAGCGGCCTTGAGCGTCGCGTCGCCGCCAGAGGCCAGACTGAGATTGCCGCTGGCTTGCAATGTGCTGCCCAGGTTACTGACGCCTTTGGTTTGGCGCACACCGCTGTTACCGCTGTCCAGGGTGCTTTGGCTGGTTTGCACCGTATCGACGACAAGATTGGCACCGGCGCTGAGGCTGGCATTGCCTTGGGCCGAGAGGAACGCACCGGCCAATTGGACATCGCGGCCGGCAGCAAGCGCCATGGTGCCCCTGGAAACGATAGCACCCTGCGGTCCCAGTTCGGTGTTGGTAGNNACAGTTGCACGGTGTTGCCACTGATCAAGCCGGATCGGTTGATGATGTCGGTGTCAGAGACGATCTTGGTGCTGCCCTGGCTCGCGTCGATCAGGCCCAGTTCATTAGTGACCTTGTGGGCGGCCAGCAGGATGCTGCTTTGCGCTTGCAGCGCTCCGTTGTTGGTGAGATCGCCTTTTGCAGCAATGTTGATGCTCTGGCCCGAAATCAGTGCGCCCGTGGGCCGGAGATCGGCGGTGTGGATCTGGCTCAGGTACACCACAGGCACCAAGGCTTGCACCTGGCTGCCATCCGCCAGCGTGACCGTCTGCTCGACCAGCCAGACGATGTCGCTTGTGAGCTGGGAGATTTGCGCAGCGCTCAGGGCAATGCCGGGACGCAGGTTCCATTGCTGCGCAATGGTGACGCCGCTGGTCATCAGCGCCTGGTACTGGGCTTCTTCGCTTTGATAGCCCTGCAAAAAGCGCCGGCCGGTAAGCTCGGCGACCTGCTCGCGGATGAGCTTTTGCTCGTAGAAGCCGTCGCCCAGCCGCTTCTGGGTCGTGGCCGGGTCCAGGTTCAGCGCGTTGAGCATGTAATCGCTCGACAGCCACTGGCGGTAGTTGGCAAAGCGCGGGTCGCTTTCGACTAGGTAGCGCTGGCCCGGATTGGTGGGCGGAGTAATGACGAGCGCACTCAGGGGTGGCAGCGTGAAGGCTGTCCCCGACGGGCCTGGCGATGCGGGGCCGCTGGTGGCCGATTGACCGGGCAGCGCGTTAGTGTTGACCACAGAGCCAGCGGAGATGGTGAATGTCCCTCCGGCGCTCATGGTGCCGCCTACCCGCCCTAACACGGTCGTACTGGACTGCGGAGCCACGCTGACAGCGGTGGCCGAACCATAGTCGCGGTTCCAGCGGAAGATCGAATACTCATGCACCACAGTGTTGCGGTTCAGTACTGCGCCGACGTTGGTCACGCTGGCGGTCTGGTAGCTGCCGAATGGATCAGTATTGCCGATCGTCACATTCTGACCAGCGGTGATGCTGCCGTACTCATTGCGCAGGTTGCCGACGTTGCGCAGGATCATGTTCCTGCCGGCCAGGAGTTTGGGCTCCGGCTGCAACGCTCCCTGCAGTTGTTCACTGGTCACTGTGGTGGTTGTGTAGCGTTCGGTCTCCACCGCATGGCCACCAATCCACATGCCGGGCTTTTCTGCATAGGGGTTGATATGAACGGCAGGGTTGTACCAGCTCAGGTCGGCATAACCGGCCGCACAAAACCCGGCAAAATTGTCGACGTAATTGCCGTACTCGCACATCCAGTAGTCGCCGCGTTTGCCCAAGGCGGTGCTGCTGCTGCTCGTGGTGCTGGTAATTTGCGGTGCGGCCCGGGTGTTGTTAAGCACCTCCGCTGCGATTTGCATGTCGCCATCGGCCTGGATCAGCGAAGTGTTGTTGTTGACCAGTGCCGTCCGGTTGAGCAAGGTACCATCGCCATCTTTGACGTTGCTGGCTGCGATGTTCAGGTCGCCCAAGCTGTAGATGGTGGCCTGGCCGGTATTGTTTATCTGGTCTCGAACATACAGGTTGGCTTCGGTGGTCGCGGCGATCAGGGCGGTCGAGCCCTGGTTGTTCAGGGCGCCGGCATTGAAAGTCACCGTATCACCCACGATGCCACCGCTGTTGTTGATGGTGTCTGCTGTTACCGTCAGCGTATCGCCTTCAAGGCGGGCAGCGCTGGTGTTGTTCAAGACAGCCGCCTGCACATTGGTCTGCTGGCCGACAATCTTCCCTTGGTTATCGAGCGTTCCTGTCGCTGCGACATCGAGCTGACCGCTGGCGATGATCTGGCCGCTGTTGGCCAGGTCTTCGCTGGCAGCCACGTACAGTGTGCTGCCTTCCAGCCGGCCGGTGCCCTGGTTGTCGATGGTCGCTGCCCGCACGTCGGTCTGCTGGCCGGTGATGGTGCCGCTGTTGGTCAGGCTTGCGGTGGCCGTGATGGCTACCTGGCCAAGCGCGCTGATCTGTCCTGTGTTGTTGAGTGACTGAGCCGTCAGGGCGGTGTTGCCGGAACTGCTGATGGCCCCAGTATTGGTCAGCAATCCATCGACGCTGACGGCCACATTGCCTGCCGTGGCCCCCAGGGTGCCGGCATTGCGCACCCCAACACCCGCCTCGGTGCCCACCAGGGTGATCTTGCCGGCATACATGCCGCCCAGTTGGGACACGTCAAGTGCAAAAGTAGGCACCGTGCCGCTTCCTGCGAGGGGCGTGGCAATGGTCTGCGCCGCATTCACCTGGTTCGCGCCTGTGGTGACCTTGAGCTCTTGGGCCCAGATACCGGCGTTGACCTCCACGGCCCGGGCAATGATGCCGGTGAAATCGGTCTGGCTGCTGTCCAGGCCCGCGCCGCTGATGCTGACCAGGCCTTTCTGCACCACATAGCCTTCGAGGTTGCCGCCGTTCATGACCGGCGTGCCCGTGGTAATGGTGGCACGGCTGGCATTGATGAAGCCGCCGCCGTTGATGTTCACCCCGGCCGGATTGGCAATAACGACTTCGGCGCGGCTGCCGGCCACCTCCACAAAACCACGCAGCTGGCTGGGGTTGCTGGAGTTGATTTCATTAAGGATGACACGCGCCGCACCACCTGCGAGCCAGGGGTTGGCTGCTACCCAGCCACCGAGCTGGGTTTGTGCATTGGTGCGGGCATTGTTCAGAATGGTGCCCTGCGCATTAACGTCGAATTGTTGATAGGTGTTGCGCGACACGCCGGCGGCGCTCGGCGTCTGGATGTTGACCAAGGGCACGCCGTTGGGAGCGGTGGTGATGGCGGGTCGCTGGTTGGCTGGTGCGCTGGGGTCCGCCACGATTTGCGCATGCGCAGTCGAAAGCAAGGACAAAGAGCCTGCCATGCAGATAAGCAACGCACCCAGCAGTAACTTCAGTCCCGGCTGTGGAACCGGCGCAGATGGTCCGACCAATCCTGTTGGATGCGTTGCGCCCTGGGCTTTGCCGCAACTGCTGGCTGCTTCCTGCACAGCCATGCGCAAGCCGCGAGCGTGGTTGAAGATCAGACGGTGCAGGTTCTTGTTCATGGCAAGGCTTAAAGGGACGGTTCGAAAATCAGAAGCTGTAATTCAGGCTGACGCCCGCGGTGGTGCTGGAGGTAACGAAGCCCTCGGGCTTCTCCAGCGGGCGGCCCACAAAGACGTCGTAGCTCATGGCGCCAAGGCTGCCGCGCAGGCCCAGCACCGCGCCGGTCAGGCGCCGGCCCGCCAGGAACTCAGCCGAGGGGCCGCTCACCTCGCCGTGGTCCAGTCCGGCGTACAGTTCCTGCCCGCTGTTGCCCAGTGCCAGCCCCAGATCGTTGCGCAGCAACCAGCCGCGTTCGGCCATCAGGCTGGACTCGCCGTCAAAACCGCGCACGGTGTAACGTNNGTGTAACGTCCGCCGACGGCAAAACGGTCTTGCGGTATCAATGGACTGCGGTTGGCTTGCACACGAACGCTGGCGTTGTACCGGAGCTTTTGGCCCGCTGCCTCAAGCGGCATGTTCAGATTCACGTCCAGCGTGAGAAGCTTGAAGCGTGACGTTCCTTCACCGAAGGCTTCCTCCGGCGCCAGCAGGGAATTAAAAGCACCGGTGCCGCGCTTGTAAGCCAGGGTGGTGTCCAGCGTGGAGGTACCGATGAACTCGCGGTGATTCACTGCCGCCTGCCAGCCTCCAACCTTGCGCTGCTGGACTTCGATCTCGGTGTCGTCGATGTAGTTGTTGGACGTGCGGCGAAAGGCGCTGAGGGAAAGTGTTGTCTTGCGCACAGCATCGCGGTACACCAGGCGCGAGAGCTTGAGTTCGGCATTGCTGCTGGTGCCGCGGTACACATAGGTCTGGTTCAGGCCGGCGACCGATTGCCGGTAGCGGCTGCTGCTGGCGGTGGCGCCGACCAGCCAGTAACCCCATGGAACCGAGTAGTGCACCGTCTGGCCCCGGGTGCCTCGCTCGCCCTGCAGTCCGCCGCCAAGGTCGCCGCTCCATGACGCATAGAAGAGGTCGTTGAGTCTCAGCGGGTTGTCTAATGACACTGTGACAGCACCTTGGTACTTGCCGGTGTTTTTGGAGCCGCTGTCGTCGGCCGAGAGCGCCAGCCGAAGCGGAAAACCTTGGCGATGGCTGATCACCAGATCGCTCTGGCCGGGCAACCCAGCCGGCTCGATCTGGATGTCGGCTTCGGCGGTTGGCACGCGTTTGAGGTTTTCCAGCGCCTGCTCGACATCGCGCAGATTCAGGACAGCGCCTGACTGCAGGGGTGCGATGTTTGCCGGCGCGGGGCCGTCGGCGCCTGCGGCGAAACGCAAGGCGCCTATGCTCCCCGGAAGAATAGTCAGCGCAAGGACACCGCTTTTGAGGTCTTGCGGTTCGGCCAGAATGCGTGAGGTAACAAAGCCGCGCGCCAGAAGCGCGTCTTGCGCGCGTTTGAGAACGAGGTTGATGCTCTGAGATCCCAGGCAACGCCCCAGAGGGGAATCATCGGCAACAGGTCCGGCCAGCGTGCTCCGCAGCCAGTCAAAGCGAAGGGTCGCCTCAGGGTCGCCGCGCAGCGTGATGGTGTGAATCTGAAAACAAGGCGTTTCGGCAGCAGGCAGGCGGGCCGTTCCAGGTTCAGGTGCGCGGGGTAGGCGTACATCGGGCGTTTTTTCGAACTGCTCGCGCAGCGCCCGCTCGCGCTCTTGCGTGCGGCGTAACTCTTGGGCGGCATCTTGGGCTGGCACCGGTTGTGCCGCGATGCTTGAAAGGAAGATGGAAACCACAACGCCAAGCTTGGCGCCTGATAACGCGAGCTGGTTTTTTGTCGTTTTTTTTGTGCGTAGGTGCAAGCTCCCCCGGGACACGTTCCCGCTTTCGTGTGGCTTGGCCAATCACGCTCTCCCCTGCTACTTTTTGGAATCCCGCCTTTGTTTCAGGCGATCACTGAATTTCTTGTAGCGGGATCGTCGCACAGGGAACTGCCCTTGGCCGTGGCGACCCCTGTCAATGTTGACAGGGGTAGGCAGTAGATATCGCGAAAACTGTGACTAAATGCCGGGGCTGATGCGGTTGGGCGATGAAATGGTCGCGCTGACTGGCGCCTCGGGTTCCGGCAAATCCACCTTGCTGCGGCACATGGCCGGGCTGATGGCGGCCATGGGGGGGCGGAGGGGCGCCATCGTAATTGAAGCGCCAGGCACAGTATCGATGGTGTGACTTGGGTCACACCAAAGTCGCGCAGCCGTTTAGGTCACAGTTCTGTCCCCCAGCTTCGTTCAGCATCTCCAGGATGTATACCTACCTGTGTCCGTACCAGTAAAGTGGCTGGGGGACGATGACCTATTAGAAACTCGCTGGCGCCGCCAAGTCGAGCTTCAGTAAGGAACGGGTGAAGGATGCGGTCAGCGCTTGACGGCGGGGTGGGTGCGCATTGAACACGTCGGGAGCCAAACCGCCATCTGGGCGAACTGAGTCCGATCACCGGCAGAACTATTCCTTGCGGCGCCGCTCTTGGCGCCAGTCCCATGGCGCAACAGGGTGGCGGTCAACCCACAACCCTTGCCCACTGGCCGCCGCCTTAATTGCTGCGTCCGCATAGACATGCCGATCGGCCTTGGGCTGCACGCGCGGATATGACTTGTAGTGCGTGAGCCCGCCCTCTCGCTTGGGACGCTTTACTTCGTTACATCGTCAATGCCTGCTTCTGGCCGAAAGCGGTCATTGGCTGGCTAACGACAATGTTCGATTATCGATAGTTAAATGATGCCATCCAAATGCGCCTTTCTCATGCGTTGCGAGGTAGCCGGCGGATTGCTTGGGTAGGAAGGTAGCCCCGATCTGGTGTCGGGCTTGCCTGGCTGTGTCAGTTGCTGGACTAGCCGGCGCAAGAAGTCCCGGCGTTGAACCAGCGCAACATGGTGCGCTGATCGCCATACCCGTCGTCCGAGAACGAGCTTCGGGAGTGGCCCTTCGTAGCAGACCAACTTACCGAGCTGCTGCGTGCGGCCACGCTTTGGCCGCGACGCATCAGGATGCTCACTCCTTGAAGACCGGGATCGTGCCGCTAGCGTTTCGTCGGTCGCCAGCGGCAAGCAGGAGCCGTCGCAAGCGCTCAATGTTGGCCTCCCCCTTAGCCAGTGAGTCTGCCGAGGTGTGGACGGAGTAGCTCCCAAGATGCAAGTCATGGGGATGTGGTGTTGCAGAACCAATCACAAAGATTGCGTCGCCAGTTGAGCTAGCTTTCAATTTGATAGGCTGAACTGTTTGCTCAAAAATAACCAATTCACCGGCATCGGCTGGAGTCTCTCCGATCAGAAGGCCGCTTGAGACCGCCATCCAGGCGAGCGGCTCTGTCGAAGGGGGCGTAAATATCCACTCGGTACCAGCGGCGAGCCCCACCAGCAGGTAAGTCACACCCTGAGGGGCGCGTGCTGGGCTGCGGACGCCTTCGTAGCTGCCGAGAATCACGTGCGCGGGCCCGGCAGTCCGGACGTGCTTGGCTTCAACGTACTGGCTGTCTACGTGCTCGTGCTCAAGGTCCGAACGCAACGCAATCCAGAGCTGAAATCCTTTTGCTCTCGGAGTCGTCCCGCCGGACAGCTCTTTGCCGTGCCACACGCCGTTGCCCGCGCGCATCCATTCGAAGCCGCCGAACCCGATGTGGCCAGTTCCGTCTGCGGGGTCATCAAATCGAAGGTCGCCGTCGGTAATGACGGTGATCGTTGCAAGTCCCGAGTGCGGATGAATGGCAAAGCCTGCTCGGGGGTCGTGCAGGTCGACGTTAAAAAGGTCGAGAAACACATAGGGCTTGAGCATATGACCAAGGTCTGATGGGCTCATCAAGCGAGTGACCGGACCGTGTGTATTGCCGCGCGTCCTGAAGGTGACGCGGCGAAAGCTTTCGTCGACAGAAATCGGCAAGTCGTTGACTGAGTTCATGGTTTCTCCTTTCAAACTGCCGCAGTCACTTGCGGCGCATGGCATGGTTCGAGAATCTCGGGGTTTTATGCGCGACGAAGACAAGGTCAGTTTGCCTACGTCTAGCAGGCGCTGGTAAATGAATGGAACTTTGCAAGCGCTGGCTTCAGCGTCGCACAAACAAGCTCGACTGGGCGGCCAAGTAGGCAGCCCCCCAAACTGTTCCAACCGTCGAGCCAGATCTGATGCGCAAGTCGCGCAGTTTGACCTCACCGAGTTTGATGGTAGCCGCCGAAGTGTTTGATTGGTGCCCAGTTGGGCAGGATCGCGGGCAATGCAGGGGAAAGCGACTGGTAGTCCTGCGCGCCGTACACCACCCGGCCATCCATGACGGTCAAGACCGAGGCAATAGATTTGATCTGGGTCTCCGCAACCTCGAAGTAATCCTTGTCTAACAGCGCGAAGTCAGCCAGCTGGCCAGGGGCGATCATGCCCATCTCGGATTCGCCATTCATGAACCACGCCGCCTTGCGGGTGAACAGTCCTAGGGCTTCGGCGCGTGACAGGCGATTGTTCTTGGCCAGGATCTCGGATCCGGAGACCGACTTCCCCGACACCATCCAGCTGATGCCGATCCACGGATTAAACGACGACGCCCTAAAAGCGTCAGTGGTCATGGCCAATGGGATGCCGCTGTCGAAGAGTTCGCGAAGGCGCGGAGTCAGCAATGCCTTGTCACGGCCGTGGGTCTTGATGAAGCCATCACCGTGCATCGCCATCTTGGCGTCCAGGGCGATTCCGCCGCCGAGCGCCTTCACCCTGGCGATGTTTGCGGGAGTGATGGTCTCTGCGTGTTCTAGGCTCCACCGCAGACCGTCGAGCGGCATCTGCTTGTTCAGCTTCTCGAGAGCATCGAGGAAGGGCGTGATGTTTTCGTTGTAGCTGATGTGCATGCGGAAAGGAATACGCCTTTGCACTAGCTTTGCAACGTCTCGCTCAACTAGTTCTCGCATCTTGGCCGGCTCGATGACGACGGCTGGGCGGTCGAAGTTCTCGTGATCGTGAACCTCCGCCGACAGCAACTCGCCGGCGCCTTGGTAGACGTGACCGTGGGCCAGGAACGGGTGCAGGTTGTGCCCCGGACTGATCGGTGCTGTCTTCGTGATCGCCGTGATCTGCGCGTCCACCATGTTCACGGAGCCATCTCCAAACTGAATGTCAACGAAGGGCATGCGGACGTTGAGGCGGTTGTCGCGGGCAAGGACGTTGACGGTGGCCTGGGCCTTGGGATACTCCCGAAATCCCGTGCCCGCGTCGATGACGGACGTGACCCCGAATCGGTTGTAGCTGTGGGTCGTCTGAACCAACGAGCTCACTTCTTCATCGAAAGAGAGTTGGGGAACCATGGTCTCGAAGACGATGAACATAAACGTGTTGCCATACACAACACCGGTGTACCTACCCTGGTCGTCCTTCTCCAGCACGGTTTCGGGCATCTTGAGAAACTTGTCGGTGCCCACCCCAAAGGCGTCCATCGCCTGCTGGTTCAAGAATGCGCGGTTATAGGCGTACTGCACTATGAGCGGGCGATTAGGAACGGCTTTACGGAGCTCGTCCATGGTGGGGAAGCGATTCTCCTCAAACTGGTAGGGAGACCAGCCGCCAATCACCTTCACCCACTGGCCTTCTGGTGTTCGTTTGGCTTGCTCACTCAGCATCGCCAAGGCCCGGCGCAGGGTTGGCACGCCGTCCCATCGCAGGGTGTAGTTATACCCGCTCTCGTTGAGCACATGGGTGTGCGCGTCGATGATGCCCGGAATGAGCCGTCGGCCGCGGGAATCGATGACCCGGGTTTTGGCATTCTTCAAACCCAAAACCTCGGCATCCGTGCCGACCGAGTAGATGCGGCCGTTTTTTACGGCCAGGGCGGACGCAGCAGGTTGCGCGGAACTGCCGGTGAAGATTTTGGCGTTGTGCACGATCAGGTCCGCGCCCGGTGCCTCTTGCTTGGCTTGTGCTTGGGCGTTGGCCAAGCCATTCACCACCATGAATCCGATCAGTAGTACCAACTTCACAGCTATTCTCCATTTGAGGGATTCGAAAGACCACCACCCTGCGCCGATCTCGATCAGAGAGCGAACTCCGCAGCGGTGCGAGTTAAATGTGCATATTGCCTACTCGGTCCGGCACAGTCACTGATCGTTCTTGCTGCCGGCAGCACGATTCGCTGATGGATTGGAGAGTTCGCTTCACATGACATCTCGTACGTCAACAAAATGTCCGGCAATGGCAGCCGCTGCTGCCATTGCCGGACTTACCAAGTGAGTACGCCCACCGGCGCCCTGGCGGCCTTCGAAATTTCGGTTACTGGTCGACGCACAACGCTCGCCCGGCTCCAGCCGGTCGGCGTTCATGGCCAGGCACATAGAGCAACCCGGCTCCCGCCATTCGAAGCCTGCCGCTTTGAAGATCTCGTGGAGCCCTTCTAACTCTGCTTGTTGCTTGACCAGTCCAGAGCCCGGAACAACCATCGCCAGCTTGAGTTTCGTTGCAACCTTTTTCCCCATCTTCTTGACCATAGAAGCCGCCTCACGAAGGTCTTCAATCCGGCTATTGGTGCACGAGCCAATGAAGACCTTGTCAACGTAGATGCCATTTAAGGCGGTGCCGGGTTCCAGTCCCATATAGTTGAGAGCCCGCTCGATCGAACTGCGCTTGTTGCGATCCTCTTCCTTGGCTGGGTCGGGCACGAACGCATCTACGCCTAAGACCATTTCTGGCGACGTTCCCCACGTCACCTGCGGAACGATTGTTGAAGCTTCGAAATCAAACACTTCATCAAATCTCGCATCCGGATCCGAATGTAGGGTCCGCCAATAGGCGACCGCGCCATCCCAGAGGGCGCCGGAAGGGGCCATCGGACGCCCTTTCACATAGTCGATCGTCTTTTGGTCTACTGCCACCAAGGCTGCGCGGGCACCCGCTTCAATCGCCATGTTGCAGACAGTCATGCGGCCCTCCATGCTCAATGCGCGAATCGCGGCACCCGCAAATTCAATGGTGCAACCATTGCCGCCACTAATACCAATGCATCCGATTATGGTGAGTACGATGTCCTTCGCCACGCAACCAGGGTGCAGGGTGCCTTCCACTCGCACAAGCATGTTCTTCGCCTTCTTGGCCAGCAGAGTCTGCGTGGCCAAGACATGCTCTACTTCGCTCGTTCCGATGCCATGAGCGAGAGCGCCAAATGCGCCATGCGTTGACGTATGTGAATCGCCGCATACGACTGTCATTCCGGGCAGAATGGCACCATTCTCAGGCCCAATAACGTGGATGATCCCCTGACGCTTAGAAAGAAACGGATAATAAGCTGCGGAACCAGATTCCCGGATGTTGGCATCCAGCGTTACTACCTGCTCACGACTGCTCGGATCAGTAATGCCGTCATAACCGCGCTCCCATCCGGTGGTGGGTGTGTTGTGATCTGCCGTGGCTACTACTGAACTAGCACGCCAGACCTTTCGCCCCGATTGTCGGAGTCCTTCATAAGCCTGAGGGCTAGAAACTTCGTGTACCAGATGCCGGTCAATATAGAGAATTGCCGTGCCGTCCTCCTCTGTATGAACGACGTGTTCATCCCAGATCTTGTCGTACAAGGTTCGGCTCATGTTTACTCCATATTTAAAAGTCATTTGGAGTTCCAGCGAACTGAAATCCGTCTTAAGAGTCCACACCAAATGAAAACATCACAACACCCAGAAAAGATTAAACAAATCCGCGAACCTCAACGGCGTATTTAACTGTCCTGAAGCGTTAGGTTTGGATCCCATCCCTTCATATCTAGCAACATCTACATGTCTTCCTATTCAAACGTTAATAGGTAATTTGTAGTCCTTGAACATCTCACGCAGTTTCGTCTTGAGTATCTTGCCGGTGGGTCCCAACGGAATCGCGTCAACAAAGATCACGTCATCAGGTATTTGCCACTTAGCAACAGTCTTATCTTTGTAGAAGCCAAGAATCTCTTCGCGCGAGACTTTGGTATCGGGATTTTTCACCACTGCGATGATCGGTCGCTCGTCCCACTTGGGGTGAAACACGCCGATGCACGCTGCCATTGCCACTGCCGGATGAGCTATGGCGATGTTCTCAATATCTATGGAACTGATCCACTCGCCGCCGGACTTGATGACGTCCTTGCTCCGGTCGGTGATCTGCATGTATCCGTCGGCGTCGATGGTTGCAACGTCGCCGGTGGCAAACCATCCGGCCCGCAAAGGGTCTCCGCCGTCGCTTTTAAAGTATTCCCGCACGATCCAAGGGCCTTTTACATAAAGGTCCCCGAAAGTTCTGCCGTCCCAAGGGAGTTCGCGCCCGTCTCCATCTGCGATCTTCATATCAACGCCGGAGATCACTCTCCCTTGCTTGAGGCGAATTTTTAGCTGCTCTTCCTCCGGCATTTCAAGATGTTTGTTCTTGAGCGTGCACACCNNGCGTGCACACCGTACCGACGGTGCTCACTTCCGTCATTCCCCATGCGTGCAGTACGTCAACTTTGTAATCGTCCTTGAAGGCAGTGATCATCGCTGGGGGGCATGCGGAGCCGCCGATGACGGTACGCTTCAATGTAGAGAAGCTGAGATTGCTCGGCTTCATGTGGCCCAGAACCATTTGCCAGACCGTTGGCACGCCAGCCGCAAAACTGACCTTCTCGTCTTCGATGAGTTCGTAGACTAGTTTGCCTTCCATGCCAGCACCCGGGAGTACCAACTTGCAGCCAACTAACGCGGCTGTATACGGGATGCCCCAAGCGTTTAAGTGGAACATTGGCGCCAACGGAAGCACAGAATCACGGGCGCTCAAGTTCAGGACGTCGGGCAACGCAGCGGCATAAGCCTGCAATGTAGTTGAACGATGGCTGTATAGGACAGCCTTTGGGTTCCCGGTAGTCCCGCTCGTGTAGCACATGCCAGAAGCTGTGTTCTCGTCGAAGACTGGCCACGAATATTCCGCCGGTTGCCGTGCGATCCAATCTTCATAACAGACGAGATTGGGGATGCCAGAGCCTTCGGGCACCTGACCCGCATCGCACATGGCCACGTAGTGCTTTACGGTCGGGCACTTGTGATGAATAGCTTGTACAAGTGGCAGGAACGTCATGTCGAAACACAGCACTTGGTCGTCGGCATGGTTGATGATCCAGCTGATCTGGTCTGGGTGCAATCGCGGGTTTAGGGTGTGAAGTACCCGCCCAGAACCACTGATGCCGAAGTACAGTTCCAAGTGACGGTACCCATTCCACGCCAGGGTGGCTACACGGTCACTGAAACCCAGTTGAAGGCTATCCAGCGCATTAGCGACCTTGCGGGAGCGTTCAGCGACTTGCTTCCAGTTCGAACGATGAATGTCGCCCTCGACCCGGCGCGATACGACCTCCGCTTTTCCATGGTGCCGTTCGGCGAAATCGATCAATGACGAGATCAACAACGGTTGGTTTTGCATCAGACCCAGCATCGATATTCCTTTAAAACTATTACCATGGCTTGCTGTTATAGGCAACATCGCTTTCTCCGCCGTACTTGCCCAGCGATCCGACAGCAAGGTACTTTGCTTCGAACCCTTTAACGTCGCCCAGCATGTACTGATCGCGTAAGCGGGCCACTATCGTTGGATCAACGGGGCATTTTTCGAAGAATTCCTGGAAAGCCCCATAGCCACGCTCTTGAACAGCGCTATACATCCACCACATGAATTGCATGTTCGCCTTCGCGCTGGTCACATAGATGATTGCGGAGACTCCCATTTGACCGGCCTCTTCATCTGTGAGGTCACGCGGTAAGTTGTACCCAGTGCACATCAAAGGACCTGGTACCGCCTCCCGCACTTTCAGCAATTCCTCAAAGGAGCGGGGGCCTTCTACATACAGGACGTCCGCACCGGCGTCCTTGTAGGCAAGCAAGCGGTCAATTGTTTCTGCGACGCCGTTGGCATTAACGGCGGTTAGCGCGTCACAGCGCGCGATGATCTGGAAGTCAGGGTCAAGAGCATCACGGACATCGGACGCCACACGGTACTTGGCGACAGCATCGCCCAAGGAAATCACCTCCTTTCCCGAGATGGCACCCATGCGCTTACCCAGGAATGGCTGATCCTCAATGTTGATGCCCGCCACACCTGCCTGGATGAACTCTCGCGTGGCGCGCTCCACTTGGAAAATTCCGCCGAAGCATGCATCGGTGTCGGTAATGACGGGAATCTTCACCGCATCAGCAAAGTATCTTGACACCTGCACTGACTCTGTAAGGGTAATAGTGCCGTTGTCGACCCTGCCTAGGATAGGCCCCAGCACCGCCGCCGCCCCGACATAGAAGGTTTCGTAACCCAGGTCTTCAAGGATGCGCGCGTGTAACGTCGTCATCGGGAACATCAATTTGAAAGCAGTGCCGTTGCGTAGGAAAAGCTTCTTGAGAATCGCTGATTTGGAAGTCATCTTTAACCTTGTGGAGCAAGCTTGAGGTCACGCACCAGGTTGCGCCACACCTCTATGTCGGAGCGATGAAATCTTGCCAAGTCCTCGGGCGTTCCTGGCACAACCTCCATCCCAACATCCGTCAACGTTTTCTTGACGTTCGGATTCCGCAGCGCCATATTCAACTCAGTATTCAGTCGACTCGCAATGGCCGGGGGCAGGTTTGCGGGCGCGTAAAGGGCGGCCCATCCTGGTATTTGAGGCATTTCGCCCAAACCGACTTCAGAGGCCGATGGCATATCGGGAAATATGAGACTGCGTTTGTGCGTCATGATCGCCAAGCCCTTAACCTGTGATTGCTTCAACCGCGGGAACGCGGCTGCACTATCCAGGAACATCAGAGGAGCCTGTCCTCCGATCAAGGCAGTCACAGCTTCTGGCGTCGATTTATAGGGTATTTTTGTAATTGATACTCCCGTTATGCGCTGATAGAGGTCGCAGTAGATTTGTCCCGTACTGCTTCCCGACGCACAGTTCGCTTTATCCGGGTTTGCTTGGAGATAGCGCAACATGTCCTGTGGCGTACTGATGTTGAGCTTCGGATCGCTCAACATCAAGATTGGAACCTGGATGGCTAGGCCGATAGGTACGAAGTCTTTGACTGGGTCATAGGTCATCTTCTGGAGAAGACCCGCCGGAGCTGCAGACATACCAGAGTTATTCCCAAACAACAACGTATAGCCGTCTGAAGAGGCCTTGGCGACTGTATCGGTCGCGATCGCCGTTAGAGCGCCGGGCTTGTTGTCTACGACTAAGGGTTGTTTCATGGAACTCCCCATCGAATCCGCGATTGTTCGAGCAACGAAATCCGTGCCTGCACCTGCGGCAACGCCAATAACGAGTCGAATCGGTTTGTCCGGGTACTGCGCTGCTGCAATGAATGGCGCAAAAAGGAGTGCCAGAACCAGGTGTCTTTTGGAGACTGCTGCTTTGTGGATTGACCAAACGTTCATCGTGTTTACCTCGGCTTTTCGGCCGTTGTCTCAGTTGCACTTGAGTGGATTGATGTAAGAGTCTTAGCGACCCCGCATGCCGCGCGGATGGCCACCCTTCATGTCGGCTGCCGGGTTATACGTAGGGAGCTCTCCCCTGCACTGAGTGCGATGCATGATGCGATCCTGAGTCTCGTCGAATGCATCGCGCTTATGCATGGTGACCCGGTTATCCCAGACAAGCAGGTCCCCCAGACTCCAGCGATGCTTGTAGTAGTACTCCATCCTTCCGGCGTGCTCCCAGAGTTCATCCAGCAACTTTTCTGACTCGGAAACGGAAAGGCCATTGATGTAGGCGTTAGGTCGGCGACCCAAGTACAGCGCGTTGTATCCGGTCTCGGGATGGGTACGAACTAGAGGATGGCTTGGACCTTTGTAGGTCAGTACATCGGTGACGGGCGCGCCGCGATAACCACCCGCGCTGTCGAGGCTTCCGTCGTTCTTCACGGTGAGGCCGCGTATACGATCACGCGTTGCGGCCGGTAACGTGGCAAGAGCTTGGTACATGTTGCACCAATAGGTATCGCCTCCCGAAGGCGGGAGAGCCATCGCCTGCAGCAATGAGGCGCTTGCAGGACGCTCGTGAAAGGAGTGATCCGAATGCCACCGCAAGTCGCCGGCGCCCAAGATTCCCCCAGGTACGTTAGCGACCACAACGACGCCATGGTGTTTACCTTTCATCTCGTCGAGGATCGCCTCCTCCGTTTCACCGAATATGTCGGTGATTTGGATCTGTTCGTCGCTGGACATGTTCTGACCAGGAATGACCAGAAGAAGGTGATCTAGGTACGCTTGCTTCACCTTTTTCCGGCCCTCAACTCCGAGGTCAGACAGCTTGCCACAGCGAACTATGGCGCCTAGGGGCGCGTTTAGGGGAGTGACTACAACATCCACGTCTAGATCGACCGGGCGAGTTTGAGCATTTATCACAGGTTTGCTCCTTCGAATTTAGGTGGGTTGATTAGAGTTGCGGCCAGTCATAAGATCAAATCGTTTTTTTTTACCGTTGCATAGGCAGTTGTTATGATTCGAATTTTCACCAAGCGAGCACTTCATGCGCCTCCCTGTTTCGCTACGTCAAATCGAGGGCTTTCTTGCCGCAAGTGAACTGCTCTCTTTCACGCGCGCTTCCGATGCCCTGCATATCACACAACCAGCGTTTTCGCAGCTTATTCAAGAACTGGAAAACGGATTAGGAGTTCGATTGTTCGACCGTAAGTCGAAGCGCATTTGCCTGACCCAGGCGGGGGAAGCTATGCACAGCAGGCTCAAGCTTGGCGTAGACATGATCAGCCAAGCTTGCGACGAGGCGCGAGCGTTTGCAAGGATAGAAATGGGGCAAATCAAGATCGGAACGCTCCCGTCCCTCGCGTTGGGCGTGGTGACACGCACGCTCGGCCATCTCCGTAAAGCGCATCCGGGAATCGTCGTTTCACTACGCGAAGAGACGAGTCAGTCGCTGGTGGAAATGGCTGCGTCGGGGGAATTCGATCTCTCTGTCTGCACGTTCAGTAAGGCGAGCGGCGGGCTGGCCTTCGAGCACCTATTCGACGATGAGCTATTGCTTGTAGTAGCACAGGATCACCCTGCCACGCGCCTAAAAATGTCTCGGTGGACTGCGCTGCAGGGGGAGACCCTAGTAGTGACGCCACATCGAACCAGCATGCGAGAACATTTGTCTGCTTCGCTGGCTGCTCACGGGGTCTCTGTTTCAGAGGAGATTGAAGTGGCGAGTACTGCGACAGCGCTTGCTACGGTTCGAGCAGGCGTCGGGGTAACTTTTATATCGCATATTGCATCGCCAGAATTGGATCTGCGAGGTCTCGTCACCAAGCGCATAAGAGATCCGGCAGTGCGACGCACGGGCATATACCGGCGCATTGATCGGACGCCATCGCCCGCGAGCGAAAAGTTCTCCGAATTGCTGCGTGTCGAAGTTCGGCAGACGTTAGCTCGTATTGGCCGCGCCTAGGAAGAATGATTGCTAAGCGACCCTCCGCTCAAGATCGACCACGGCGGTCGCAGCGGAGTCATCGAAAGATTTCGGTCGCGCTTACTCTGCTGAGATTTTTTTGGATCGGACGAGGGCACCAAGCGTCTCGTAATCCCGTCGCAACACCTTCGCTAGCTGTTCCGCGTTGCCGCCGACGGGAGGAAGTGCAAGACTTTCCAGGGTATCCCTGACGTCCTTCGATGCGGTCGCTTCGACGAACAGGTCCTGAAGTCGGGCGACTACCGGCTTCGGAGTGGCCGCCGGTGCGAAGATCCCAAACCACGTCGTCATCTCAAATCCGGGATAAAACTCTGCGACGGTAGGAATCATTGGCACGTTGCTGAGCCGCTTTGATTCGGCGACCGCCAGAATGCGGACCTTGCCGGCTTCAACATGCGGCTTGAGCGCAGCATACGTAGACACCGCCACCTGCACATGACCGCCAATCAGGTCCAATATCGCGGGCGTGACGCCCTTGTAATGCACGGGAGTCATATCAATGCCGGCGAGCTGGTTCAGCAGTTCAGCCATTAGATGCTGAGGTGTGCCGGCGCTTGGTGTTCCATAGAAAATAGAACGCGGCTTTTGCTTCGCAGCGCTGATCAGATCAGGCAATGTTTTAATGCCCGAGTCAGCATGAACTGCGAATGCGAGCGCTCCATTACACAATAGCGAGACTGGTGCGAAATCCTTGAAAGGATCAAAGCCCGGCGTCTTAAATATGTGCGGATTGACAGTGAGCAGATTGCTGGTCGCAAACAGCAGCCGATGGCCGTCGGCCGGGGATCGCGCAACGTATGCTGTACCCACATTGCCACTAGCGCCCCCACGATTGTCAACTACGACCGGCTGGCCCAGCTTCGGGGCCAATTTGTTTTGATACAAGCGCGCCGCCGTATCGACCGAGCCGCCTGGAGAAAACGGGACGACAATTTCAACCGCTTTAGTAAAGAGAGACTGTGCTGCGGCGTTTCGAAACGCCAGCATTGCGGCCGTCGCCGCGCCCGCACACAACAGATCGCGTCTATAAATCATAAAATTCTCCAGTTACTGGGACAGGTACTTTCATTTCCAGTGGGCGCTGGCCATATGCCTTGCCTTGCCTTGGAAGTTCAACTTGCTGCCGATCGAGAGTGCCAGTTATGGTCTCCAGCACTGTTTACTCTCTCAGGGTTGACACAGAGTGATTAGAGCTACGCCAGGGCACAAGATCAAATCGAATATTTCTACCGTTTCATAGGTTTTTACTTATGCGTTTCCCCTGAAACTCGGAGTGCATATGACCTACCTCCTCGCAGCCGTATCAGCGCGGCAGTAAAGTACATCAACTTGGAGAATGACGGAGCTGAGAAAGGGCAGATTCACTAGAGCGGAAATCATCGACTTGAACTAGCAGGCCGAGTCTGGATTGCTTAGCAAGGACCTTCGGCGGAAGGTAGGCTTCAGCGACGTTAGCTTCTATAAGTGATGTGCCAAGACGGCGGCATGGACGTGCCCGAGGGCAGCAAATGCGTGACTCGGAAATTCGGCGACCAGCTTCGAGATATTAGGCGACCTCAGCTGCCAACGCCCCTTGAACCAGCGCCTTAGCCTAAAAGGTCAAGCGCAGTATCGACGTACCACGGGCGCTTTCCTGTGCGCGGATGGCAGAACTGATCAGTTGTCAACATCGTTGAAAACTGACCTGCCCAGCCTCCCTAAGTGAGCCGGTCAATCCGCCATGCAGCTGGGGTAGCGCCAGTTATATTGCGGAAGGTCCGACCAAAGTGCACCGCGTCTGCAAAGCCGGTGGCGTCAGCAATATCCTCTAGACCGCCATTGGTGTCCAATAACAACTCCTTGGCTCGCTCGACACGACTATGCAACTGCCACTGATACGGGGCCAGACCAGTCGACGCCTTGAAGGCACGGCTGTAATGCGACTGCGAAAAACCAGCCAGTTTCGCAAGTGTTGCGAGGTCCACCCTCGCCGGCATCTTCGCCTCAAGATAGCTCATCGCATCCTTAAGCTGGATCGCCGAGAGCCCGCACTCGCTTCCTTTAGCCTCTTTGAGTCGTTCGAATAGCCTTGCGCCAATCGCTGCAGTGATAGAGTCACCATACAGCTGAGCGGTGGGGTCAGGATCGTTAATCGCGTCTGTAAGCAACTTGATTAACGTCCACAACCGGTCATCAGAGAAGCGGAGCCGCGGAACGTCAATCGGTCCCGGTGATTCAGAAACTCCCAGACGCTCTCGAAGCGTGTCTACGTCGAAGCTCATCCTTCCACACTTGAGATAGCGGGCATCTCCGGAATGCCCCCAGATCTTCATCTCCGCCGGTGCGAAATAGACGGGCCGAGGCTTGTGGGGGTTTGGATTGGGTGTATTGGGTGCCGACCTGGGCTCAGCGCAGCCCCTCCCGACATCCTCGAGCTGAGCGCCAATTCGAGTTAACTCTTCATTTTTATCTAGCTGAAATAAGACTCTACCCGTGCAGGTGTACTCAACCAGACTGACGTTCACGCCGTTCCAGCAACGACTGGAGAGCGTCATCATGGCCACGTTCTCAGGAAGCTCAGATGCGTTCGACATACGTATGAGACTGTTTTCGCCACGTCCCTCGAGCTGCGAGGAGGTGCGACAAACCGACGGTCTTGTCGCATGCGCGTCTCGGAATCTCCTCCTCCATCTGGATCACCCTGCTTTGGCCGGCACAGGCGTGTTGAGGAGTTGCTGCTCCCACAGGAACGCAATACCGCTGCCGCCGGCATGCTGCACGATCACTGGCGTCAGTGCGGCGGCTTGTTCGGCCCTGGCCCAGTCGCGCTGCCACTCGGCCGCCAGCGCCAGCCAGGTCATCATGTTCGCGCCGGCAGCGATCATGCGCTGAATGGCGACTTGATGGGCCTCGACAGAAACGGCGCCTGACGCATCGGTGATCACGGTCACGTCCCAGCCTTCGCCGAGGGCCTGGATGGTCGGCATCGCGACGCAAACCTCGGTCCACAGGCCAGCGATGATCAGCTGTTTACGGCCCGTTGCCTTGACCGCGTCAACCACCTTCTTGTCCTGCCAGGTGTTGATAAACGTACGATCAATCACCTCCTGGCCAGGGAATACATCGGTTATCTGGGGGAAGAGGAGTCCGCCTCTTTCGGCGATCACTGATGTCAGGATGGTCGGGACGCCGAAGGCCTTGGCGGCCTTGGCCAGACCCGCCGTGTTGTTGATTACCATCTGCGGTTCGTGGCTGTTCACGTTCGCGAGTTGGTAGGGCTGATGGTCTATCAAAACGAGGACGGAGTCTTCTGGACGAAGAAGCGAAGCGAGGCCGTTGCGAAAAGTCATTGATGCATCCTTTATTGACGATGTGGAGAGGCGGTGGTTCTGGGCGACATGCGCCAGCGGCGCTGTCCCTGTGTGGTATTTTGTTGTTCCCCCGTTCGATGCGGTAGTACCATTCCGTGGCGAGCTGTGTCGCGGAATGGGGAACGCTGATTGGACATTGAAGAACTGCAGACATTCGTAGAGGTTGCTGATGCTGGGGGAATTTCGCCTGCTGCACTCCGGCTCGGCGTCTCGAAGTCGATCGTCAGTCGTCGGCTGGTTCGGCTTGAAACGGAGCTCGGTGTTCAGCTGCTTGCGCGATCGACCCGCGGGGCTGCTCTCACAGAAGCCGGGGCCACTTTCCGGGAC
>CXWL01013430.1_pt1 | contig 30291 bp, 21 predicted proteins | sample 590931 | NCBI WGS metagenome assembly CXWL01 (sample SAMEA3498368, study PRJEB10139) | groundwater metagenome | biome: water well; material: biofilm material | place: Germany | collected 2015-04-27 | reverse complement strand
TCTTCAGAAGGTAACAGGAACAGATCGGTCAGCGGAAGCACCGCTTCGACCCTGCTCTGGTTGCCTAAAAATACTACTTTGTCGGTTAGCCCACGCTTGGTTATTTGGCGGCGGGCTAGCACGGTGTCCGGTCCCTCGCCGATCAGCACCAGTTTGGCGGGGATTTCCGCTTGGACTCGGTCGAATATATCAATCACGTCGAGGGTTCGTTTCACAGGACGAAAATTTGAGATATGACAGAGTAACATCTCGTTCTCGTTGGCAAACTCTGTTCTCCGGCATTGCTTTCCCGGCTGTGGCTTGAATCGTGCCGGATCAAAGAAGTTATAAACCACCCGAATATCTTTTTCGATTTTGAAGACATCACGGGTTTCGTCGGCGAGATACGCCGACACCGCGGTGATGCCATCGGAGGCGTTGATCGAGAATTTGGTGATATCGAAAAACGACGGGTCCGAGCCGACCAGCGTGATATCAGTGCCGTGAAGAGTCGTTATCAATTTCGGAACCGGCTCACCTGCCACTCGCAACATCTGGCGGGCCAGATAAGCGCAGGTGGCGTGCGGGACAGCATAATGCACATGCAACACTTCAAGCTTAAAGCTCCGCGTGACTTCAGCCATTTTCGCAGAAAGAGTCGATTCGTACGGCGGGAATTTGAAAAGCGGATAGGCGGTCGTTTCGACCCCGTGGTAAAACACATTGGCCTGATACTGATCGAGACGAAACGGAATTGAGTACGAAATGAAATGGACCTGATGTCCGCGTGTGGCCAATTGCTGACCCAGCTCGGTGGCGACAATTCCCGAGCCCCCGGCGACCGGATAACAGGTTATTCCTATGTTCATGCGGGCGGCATCTCCGATAGCGCAACGATCTGGTGCGCGGTTTGGTCGACATCCATTTGATTCAGCATGAATGATACCACGCCGAACCCGTATCTTGCAACAAAACAACCAATGTTTAGTGATCGTTCCTGCAAAGAGCGGTTTGGAAAAAGATTCTGCTGAACCCGGTGGATTCGTTCGGTTATCTCTTTCCCCTTTTTCTTATGTGAGGAAAAGAGCTTTCCTTCAAACCCCTTGAGCGCGAAATCGATTTTGCCAAAGGTTTGTTTGGAGAAATCTTCAATCGACGGGTCGAATTTGAGCGAGGCATCGGCAAATTGATTCCATCGTTTGGTCAAATCAGCGGTTAGGTCGGCATATCCTCTCTCCAGATCTTTCGGGAAAGTCGCCGCCATGACGCGGTTGATGGCCTGCTCAATGTCGCCTGTCAGATCATCGAAGTTCAGTTGGTATTCATCGAAGAGATGCTCAATCCGCTTCTCCAAAAGAGTGAGCGAAGGCCGCCCTCGATGCAGGGGTGTCGGCACATCTAACACATCAAAGAGGCGGTTGCACTGAGCGAGATAGGCAATTTCTGCCGGTCCGCCGATCTGGCAAAGTACCGGGAACAAGAACGACTGCATGAGCGGGCGAGTCATTACATCCGGCGAGAATTGCTCGGGGTGTGATCGGACTGCTGATTTCAGTTTCTCGGGTGTAAGACGCTCGTTACCAATTGAGAAGCTCCCTGATTCAAAGTAGATCGGGTGACGACCTTCGAGATTGCGAAACAAGAGCGCTGAGTTGTCTTTCTTTTCAACTTGAAGATGATATCCAGCGGTAACGATGGCACGGTTTGTTTCGACGAAGGTTTCTTGGATGGAAGGTTGTAATTCAATCACTTTCTCGAAGAATGGCACAGCCAGCGCTTTGGCTTTCGCATCACATGGATTAAAGAATGCCAGCCCGGTCCCAGCAGTCAGCCCAGCCAGCAATGTTCCGAAAGCCGAGACGAAAGTCTCGCCGGAGGTATATGCCCTGTCTATCAGATCGTAAAGTTGGCCGGTAAAGTCGGTTTGTCCGAGCGCCTCACGATAGAGTTGTTTAAGTCGATGTAATTCGGCGGTATCGGCCAGCGCCATCTCCCCAGCTGGAAGCTCGGTCAGCGGTCGAGTTCCATAGCGAAGTTCGATCAATTGTGATTGCCTATCGAGTAGCCAAGTACCGGCAATTTCGTCGAAATCGTGATCATCACCGGCGATCCAAAAGATCGGAATGACCCGCCGTTCGAGTTGCGCTGAATGTGATTCGGCTAATTTGACAATCGCCAGCGCCTTGACAAGTACGAGCAACGGTCCGGTGAAAAGCCCTGCCTGTTGTCCGGCAAAAACACAGAGAGTGTCCGGTTGCGCCAGAGAATTGATTGATTCGAAAGCTTTCTGGTCAACTCCAAAATTCTTATTCTGATGGTTGAGAATTTCAACCAGCTTGGGGCGATGAAATTTGGTCTGGTCAATTCGGCGGGAAACCTCTACTACATCTTGCGCGAGATAGAAGTCACGGGCAGGAGATTTTCCGGCCAAATAATCAAGGTACAGGTCAGAATATCCGAGTGCTTTGCTGGGCGCGATGGTCCGATGTGTCAATCGTGATTCCTCTTAGAGCCACTTCTTGCGCCAGAAATACAAAAGCATCGACCCCATCGTGAGAGCGATCACGCCTATCGCCATCGCGTATCCCCATGGCTTGTCGATTTCCGGCATGTAACGAAAATTCATACCCCACAGCCCAACCAGAAATGTGGGAGGGATAAAAATAGCGGTCAAAATCGTGAGGACTTTGATAATCTCACCTGTTCTGGTGGAAACCGACGAATAGTAAATTTCCAGCGATGAGGTCAAAATCTGCTGATGAGAATCGGCGATTTCGTTAATCCTGAGCAAGTGATCGTGAATATCGGAAAAATAGGGGGTCAAGGCCGGTGTGACCAAACTGTAATGCTGGCGGGATATGTGATTGACCACTTCCTTCTGCGGTCCCACCACCCGTTTGAGCGCGATAACATCCCGTCTCAACGAAAATATTGAGCGGAGTGTTTCCTCACCCGCTTTGGCCAACACATCCTGCTCGATTCGGTCGACTTCGTAATCAAAAATATCGAGCGTCGAGTTGTAGTTGTCGACCACTGTATCAACCACCGCATGGATGAGATAATCGGCGCCTCGCGAAATGAGCCGCTCGTCGCGCTCGGCACGACCATAAAGATAGTCGAACATTCGATGTTCGGTGAAACGTACGGATATTAGATAGTTCTTCCCAAGAAAGAAATTAAGCTCGCTGATTTTGAGACCGTGCTCGCGACCGATATAATCGACAACAGGAAAGACCATAAACAGGTATCCGTCATAATCATCAACCTTGGTGCGGGAATTTTCGGCGATCACGTCCTCGATGGCCAGAGGATGGAACTTGAAATCGTGTGTGAGGATGAACAGTTCCTGATCGGTGGGCTTGAGCATATCAATCCACAACACCGACCCTTCGACTGCCAGAAGGCGGTCGAAATCCTGAATATCGTCCAACACTTGGACGCCCTCAGAGGGGAGATAGTAGAACGACTTAATCATGGCTGATCTTCCTCAACAAACACGCCGTTCTCGCTTATGCGGTCAAAAATTACCTCGTCTTCATGTTGCTTTTTGAGCTCTCGCAGGGAGAGCTTCTCGACCCTAAAGAAAAACAACCCAAGGATAACCATTGGAAGCAAATCAATCAAGTGCAGAGCCATAGCACAAAGGACTGCGTCGGTCTGTCCGATTTTTAACGCTTTGAGCGAGGTTGACACGACAATCTCGAAAGTTCCGGCATTGGCCGGGGTGATCGGAATCAGTAGTACGATGGTGTTGATCATCATTACCAGCGCGGCCGAAGCCAGTGATAAGTCGAAGCCGAAAGATTTGAAGAGGAAATAAATCACTAGCAAATGAAAAACCCACTGGGCTACCGACAACCCGATCCCGCCTATGAGATGACCGCTGGATTTGAGCAATTCGATCCCTTTGGTGAACGATCGGATGAATTTCTTGATCCCGACAAACACCCCCGGCCAGCGACCGCCTATCCATCGCCGACAGACCTCCTCTATGCGGGTGCGGAAATGCAGGAGCAGGTACAGCAGAACTACACCGGTTACAGTCGCAACCGCCAGTAGAATTCCAGCCGTTTTGTAGTCGCTGGGGATAACAATTATCGCAGATCCAAAAATAATCAGCAGAATCAGCGCGACGGCGTCGAAGAGAATCTCCAGCACGACCGTCGAAAAGATGAGCGATTTGCGCAAGCCCTCTTTGCGGGCAAACAGAAACACCCTCCCCACCTGACCAGTGAGGGCTGGCATTAGGGTGTTCAGCACCTGACCGGCGGAATACAGCGTGACCGCCCGGACAGTCGGGATATGCTTTTGTTGGGACAAGAGCAATTTCCAACGAATGCCGCGAGACAGAATATACCCCGCAGAAGCCAGTAACGCGGGAATGGCATACATGAAAGAAGTTCTATGCCACAGCTCATTGAGGTCGCCGAGCCGGATATCCTTCAGACAATAGCCGAGTAGTAGCAGGGCAATGAGGATACCCCAGAATTGTTTGTTTTTAATCCATTTCGGCATGTTCTTCTCAGTCTATAGAGCCCCAAAGATAGACCAGCCATTGTCGAAGTGTCAATCTAATAGGTTGATATTGGCGGATAAAGAAGTCTAAATCACAGCCAGCTGGTCTTTGAGAATCCAGCCACTTCGTTTGTTTTCAAACAGGACATTGTAATATTCTCCGGAGGTTCCCACGATTTCCACGAGCAATCCGGGAGCGCCGTGAAGTTCGGTCTGGGCTTGCGGCGTTGGGCCGGACAGAACAGGGCAATCTTCAGCCACAACGACGGCTCTTTTGACGACGTAATCATGACGGTACTTGAAAGTTGTCGCAAAGGCGGTAACAAGCAGGAGAATTGATATGACTCCCAGCGTGATTCGCACCACTGAGCCGGTTCGTCCAAATCCGAATCGTAATGTCAGTAACAAAACAAACAGTACAAAAAAGGCGGAAGCAAGCCAGGCAATTGTATTCAAAGCGATCGGACCTACGGTGGACTCGACCAACGAATAGACGGGATTGAGCTGGACTCCTTCCATTTGTATCCGAGTAAACCCACGAGTGAAAGCAAGGTTGGCGTCGATGTCATCGTCGGATGGGTTTAGGCGCTTGGCGCGAAGAAAATAGACCACAGCCCGTCCGAGGTCGCCGGATTTGAAATAGCAGTTACCCATATTGTAATACAGCTCGGCCGATTCAAGGCCAGTTTGCTCAATCGACTGATATCCAACCAGCGCGGAATCAAAGGCCCGCTCGGCATACTGTTGATTAGCTCGATTGAAATCATCGGTGGTCGATCCAAGCGAGGTCACTGCCGAAAATCCGATGATAATTATTCCGGAGATTATAGATAACACTTTAGGCAAGTTTGACCTCTTCCATCCGGGTCATCAACCCTTCCGCTGATTTCAGGGCGGACGCCATCGTTTCAACCGAAACATTGGTCGAAGTAAAACGGGCGAAATCGCATTGCCGGAGCAGACCGACCAACTCGGCAATGAGAGTTGCATCGACCGAGTTCTGGCTTAGCAGTTCGGATATCTGATCGCTGGTCAGTCCATGCGGCGAGACATTCAGCTTATCGGCAATGTAGCTCACAATGGCGGCGTTCAGCTCAGCGTGAAATTGTTGAGCTTTATCGACGGTCGCAAGCGAGCGCGCTTTTGCCAGACGTTTACGAGCTACTCTTCCAGCAGAGCGGTGGCGTGTCAGGCCTACATTGGAAGTCATCTTCTCGCGTCGCCTGCGGACTATTATCGCTCCGGCCAGAAGCACAACTGGAATGGCATTAATGGTCACATAGAGCGGATTGGTAATCAAAAGAGCACCGGACTTCTGAAGCTTGCCGGGGTCCTGCTTGATGAAGCGAATATCCTGCGCCTGACTGCCAATGGTCACTCCTGCAGAAGGCACCGGCAAATCGGGGGATGCGGCATACCCCTCCGGCTTTGTGACAGTCAGTTTGATCGGCGCGGTGCGCACGGTCTGATAGGTACCTTTGTCAGGATCAAAATAATTGAGAGAGATCGATGGTATCTCAAGCTCGCCCGGTCGACGCGGGATGAACACTTGTTCAATAATCTTTGAGCCACTCAGATTTTCTCCAGCTTTCGCCATCTGCTCGTTGCTCGACGCTTTGTAAACGCGAAAATCCTGAAGCTCGGGAATCACTGGATCGGCGACTGATTTGACATTCCCTGAACCAGAAATCTTAATATTCACGGTAACGGGTTGACTCGCCTCAACCAATGTCTTATTGGGTGAGGCGCTGATCGAATACCGGCCAACAGTGCCGCTAAAATTCGCGGGTTTCCCCTGTTCGGGAAGTTCCCGCGCGATTACCCGTAGCGGTTCGGACCTTACCTGAATTTGTTGCCCCTGACCGAAAAAATCGCCAAACATATCAAACGGATCGCGTTGACGGGATCTCGCGGCAACGGTCGTCGTGATCGTCGCCCGCCCGATAGTCAGCGGTCCGGTTTGGCTGGGGAAAAGCGCGTATTTGCGCTCAATAACTCTATATGTCCGGTTATTAATCTTCTGAAGAGAAGGAGCCATAGTGCCGAGGACTTCAGTCCAGAATCCGGTGGTCGATGGTTCATCCAGAGAAGGACTTCCATAGAACTGCACGGCAATGAAGAACCTGAGAGTCAAGATTGTCTGTTGGCCAACATACGGATTTTTTTCATCGACAGAGGCCTCTAAATAATAGTCTTTCCCCTGACCATCGGGCGACGCGGCTCGCTGTTGTAATTGATTCTGCGCTTTGGCCCCCGAGGCCGATACGGTAAGAGTGACAGCATTCCCTGAGAACATCAAATTGTTGTACGTGAGTGATATCCCGCTGATCGGGTAGGTTCCCGGGACTTGAGGAATCAAAATATATCTATAGATGATCGAAGAACTCACCTGACCATTGACAATACTGATATTGCTGGAGCGTCCCTGTGAATAGATTTCGAACTTCTGAAGTTGCGGTAATGTAGGCGATGGGAGGTCTTGGATCGGGCCGGATATTTCAATCTGGAGAATGGCCTGTTCATCGACCGCTATCGACTCACGATCCAGCGAGACCGAAATGTCAATTTCACCCGGCGCTTGAGCCACTATTTGCGAGGACAGCCCGAATAGCACCAGAGCAAGAATGAATATGAATTGCAGTCGTCTCATTGTCTAATCGTCTACCAGTCTTTGCCGTTATATTCGCCGGTCTGCACCTGCCGCTTTAACTTTTTCTGCGTATCCTGTTCATTATCTCGAAGCGCGTTGAGAATGCGTTCGGCGTCTTCCTTGGACATTTTCTTGCTGTCCTTGGGATTGGCCTGCTGTTTCTGTTCTTTCTCATTCTCATTCTCTTTATTCTGATCAGAATCATCGGGCTTCTGCTGTTGTTCTTGGTCTTTTTGCTGTTGTTCGTCTTTTTTCTGATCTTGTTGCTTTTGGTCCTGCTGTTGCTGATCCTGCTTTTTCTGCTGTTGGTCTTTCTGGTCTTGCTTTTCGGGCTTGGAGTTTTCTTTGAGCATTTTGCGCGCTAGTTCCAAATTATATTTGGCGTCCATGTCCTTGGGGTTCATTTTGAGTGACTCCTCGAAGGACTGGATGGACTTCAGGTAGTCCTGCATCCTGAAATAGGTGTTCCCCAAATTGAAATGGGCGGCGGCGGCAAGCTGTGGATCGGTTGTATTCAGTGCGCGGGTAAATTTGTCGGTTGCTTCTTCGTATTTCCCCTGCTCAAAAAGTGTCCCGCCGATATTGTAATCAATTTCCGGCGAGGTGGGCAAGTCTGTCTCGGCCGCTCGATATTGCTCGAGAGCGGCAGTATAATCTTTTTTGACAAACGCCTTGTTCCCTTGACGGACGGCATCGACATACCCGGCGGTAGCCGAAGTTGCTCCGAGTAACACCATAAACAAAACACTAAGCGCCAGTTTATTGTCAGGCACGAGCCGGTTCTCCCCGCGTTTTTTTACGTTCTGAAAGAAAGAACTCAACAATGAGTAGCACAAGAGCTAACAGCAACGGCCATTGGAAGCGATCATCGTAACGGGTAACTAGCGTGCCCTCTTGTTCTTTTTTTTCCAGCTTTGATATTTCGTCAAAAATACGATCCAACTCCATCTCACTGGGGGTGGCATTGTAGTATTTGCCACCGGTAGCCAGCGCGACTTTCTGAAGGGTTTCTTCGTCGAGTTTCGATACGATCACATCACCGTTTTCGTCTTTTTTGTATCCAATCTTACTCCCAGTACGATCCAACATGGGGATAGGTTCCCCGGCGGGACTGCCTATTCCGACGGTATATATACGAATGCCTTCCTTGCGGGCTTCTTCTGCGGCGGCCACCGCCCCACCCTGCTGGTCCTCGCCATCGGTCAGAAGCAACAGCACCTTGTGTTCACGTTCTTTCTGATCGAAGGCCTTGGCGGCCACGCCAATAGCGGCGGATATATTTGTTCCCTGTTGTGAAACTGAAGTATTATCCACCACTCCGACGAGCATTTCGGCGGACGGATAATCAATCGTCAGGGGGCACTGCACGAAAGCGTCACCCGCGAACGGCACCAAACCAATTCTGTCACCTGATAACCTTTCGATAATTCCGCGAATTTCCTGTTTAGCCCGTTCAAGTCGACTCGGTTTGATATCCTGTGCCAGCATCGAATTGGAGACATCGAGCGCGATCACGATATCAAGTCCCTCACGTTTGACCTTTTCCAGATGCGTTCCGAACTGCAATCGCGCGATAGTCAGGCAGAGCAGTACCATTGCCAAAATAAGCAACACGGCCTTTGTTCCCTGACGGGCAAAGGATATGTAGGGGGCATTTTTCATGATGAGCGGAATATCACCAAACCGGGCCAGCAGGTGTTTTTTGCGGGCCAGAGTCCAGAACATGAACAGACCAAGCGCTAGCACTCCGAATAGAAGAATGAATTTTGAGGGGTCAGCAAATCTCATAGTGTCTACGGCAGTTTCTTAAACCAGGTGTTGGCCAACAGAACTTCAATCACGAGCAATATAAGACCGGCTATTACGAACTGCGGAAACAGTTCACGATACTGAATATGGGCGGTAGTTTTGATCTCGGTTTTTTCGAGCTTGTCTATTGAGGCGTAGATTTCCTCGAGTTCCTCCCCCGATCGAGCGCGGTAGAATTTCCCGCTGGTCTTGTCGGCTATCTCGCGAAGCACCGTTTCGTCGATACGCGAGGGCTGGTAGATGTATCGTTTGCCGAAAACAGGATCATCAACGGGGAACATCACGTTGCCGGTTTTCCCGACGCCGATAGCGTGAATCTTGATATCAAAAGCGGCGGCCACTCCGGCGGCGGTCAACGGATCGATCTCCCCCGCGTTGTTATCACCATCGGTGGCCAAAATTATTATTTTTGATTTGGCCGGTGATTCACGAAGTCGATTAACTGCGGTGGCAATCGCCATTCCTATCGCGGTGCCGTCTTCGACAGCGCCGAAATCGACCTGATCGATAAACCGAAGTAAAATTCCATAGTCGGTGGTCAGTGGGCACTGGGTATAGGAATTTCTGGCAAAGACCACCAACCCGATACGGTCATTGAGCCGTTTGGAGACGAATTTTTTGATTTCTTCTTTGGCGACATATAGCCGATTGTTCGGTTTGAAATCCTCGCCTTGCATTGATGAGGACACATCAAGACAGAGCATGATATCAATCCCCTCGGAAGTACTTTCACGTGTTTCGGTGCCAAAACGGGGGCGAGCAAACGCCACAATGAAAAGAGCGATGGCTAAGAGTCGCAGGAGCAAGAGTATCGGCCGGTAGCGCTGTCGCCAGGTGCGCCCGATTCGCGAAACTATTCGGATATCAGAATACCGCACTGTCGCGCTCTTGAGTCGTCGGCTTTTGAAATAAGATATCGCCAATCCGACGATAAGTAGAACTCCGGCGATGAATATTGCCTGCGGAGGGATGGTAAACTCAGCCAGGTCGAAAAGATTTAAGACAAATCCGGCAAAATCAAAATTACCCACGCGCGCCTCCGGCCGGCTGAAGGGGCGAAGGTGGCGTTTGGGAGGCGGCTATTTCGGCGGCTCTCTTTTTTTCGATATGAATGCGAATCTCGTCGATGAGCGCGTGAACAACTGCAAAGTCGGCCCGGCATCGATCTTCCTTCGGTGTCAGTTTTGCGAATTTTACCAAGTCGGCGTGTTTGAGCAGGGTGACGCATTTGTCAAATGCTCCCGCAGGCAGTTCGATGGCTCGAAAATGATCCAGGAATTGTTCGGTGGTCATTTCAAGAACATCGGCTGAGAACATCCGCCCCAGATACGCTCGCGCGATATCGGTCAGCTCAAAATAAAACTGCTTGAACTTTGTCTCATGTATCAGGTTTTTCTGTTCGAGTCGCGCCAAATCCTCAAAGGCAATTTCCCACGGTGTCCTGCGATCGACTGCTTCGGCCAGATTTTTTCGCTTCCGCAACCACCACCAGATACCAAAACATGCGGTAAGCAAAAGTAAAACGATGCCGCCCCATATGACATACTTCATATATGTTTGTTTGAACTCATACTGGGCTTTGAGCGGCTTGATATCGGCGCTGTCATCGGTGTTCTGCAACAGCGACTGCACGGTAATCGGCACCGCCTCGGCCAGAAGTACTTTGTGCGATCGGTCTTTCAGTATAAACATGATCGGCACGGGCGGAATGACATACTCTCCGGTAGTGAACGTCGAGAGTTTGAAAATCGTCTCGCTTTTGATTCGCCCATCATCGAGTTTGGTTTCGATGTCGGGCTGGTAATCTTTGACATCGAACGCGCCAAGATTAGCGCCGAGTGGCGGTGGTACCAGATCATAACTGGTGTCTCGCGTGATACTGATGGAGTAGGTAATCAAATCGCCGATATAGACAGTCGCATTGTCAACCGAAGTGGTAATTTCGATACCCGGCAGAGTTTTGACTGTGTCGTTCTGCCCCGCCGCTTGTCCGGAACAAATTGCAAGTAGGCAGAAGGCAAGCAAACTCGATGTCAGTCGAAAAGAAGTCATTCTCAGATTGATTCCCTACTTTACGTTTTGCTCCAGAAATTCGACCTTCGATGAAGCCGCCAGTTGTGACAGGTACTGACCATAGGCCGATTCGGTCTTTTGGTTTTCATAGTCCATAAAGGCCTGCGCTCGGGCCGAATCGAAAGGCATGCCTTTGTAACGTGTGTCCTTATTGGCCAGATAGAAATTGCGGACATCGGCCGTATCAATCGACACTTGCGGCATAACTCGCTCTTCGACATATCTCTGCACCAACAGCTTCTTAAACAAGGCGTCGCGCTGACGCTGAATCACCGGATCGGTATCCATCTTCTCCCGTTTGGCGGCCTCAAAGATTAGTTCGACACCCACATAATTACGCAGATATCCCAGCCGTGCCTCGCGAGAGAGAAGTTGTTTTTGAATTGTCGGCGGCAGTAGTTGAATCTGCTCTTCTACCTCGGAACGCCAAATCGGGCGACCGTCAATTTTGGCCAACGGAATGTCGCCCTCGACTCGCGGCCCAGAATCAATCGCGGTTGCCGAGCCGAGTTCGCGACGGGCATCAAGCAAACGCCCGCTTTTTTCCAGACAGGCAATCAGATTCTTGGAGGCCTCGTCTACAAAACTGCCTTCAGGATCGAGTGTTTTGGCTCGCACGAAATACCCTGCCGCCTGCTCATAGTCTTTGATGTTTTCAAAGAATACTCGGCCAATAAGAAAATTGAGATTGGCACGGCGATTAGTCTCAAGCCCCGACAGATCGAGAACTTGCTGGTATTCCTGAACAGCGGCGTAGTATAGATGATTATTCTGAAGTTCTGCCGCGAGTTTAGTGTGCATTTCAGCAAGACCGGCTTGGTCCTGCTGTCCACAGCCGATGACTGTCACTATAACAGCGATGCTCACTACCGGAAGAAATAGTAAATGTATCTTCATCCTCTCCCTCATTAGTGCCGTCTCTCGCGCATTTTGAAAAAAGTAATAAGCGGCACGACATACGATTGGTCGGTTCGAATATTAATAAAATCGAGATTTATCCGTTGAAAACTTTTTTTAAGCACCGCACAGTCCTGTTCCGCTTTCGCGGCGAATCTCCGGCGAAAGTCAGATGACGAGGTGTCCACCAAAATCACTTCGCCGGTCTCCGAGTCCTCGAGTTCAATCAGGCCGACATCGTCGAATTCAGTTTCGCGCGGGTCGGTAATCTTGATGGCGACGATATCGTGCTTATTGTTTGCGATTTGCAATGGCCGGTGAAATCCTCCCGACATGAAATCCGAGAGCAAGAACACGACCGACTTGCGCCTGATCACATGATTGAGATATTCAAGCGCCCCACCGATATCGGTCGCCACACCTTTCGGCTCAAAAAAAAGAACTTCGCGAATCAGGCGAAGCACATGGCCACGACCTTTTTTAGGCGGTATATACTTTTCAATCTGATCGGTGAAAATGATCAACCCAACTTTATCGCTGTTTTTGATCGCCGAAAATGCCAGCACCGCGCACAACTCGGCGGCGGTGTCGCTCTTGAACCGACCGCGCGTACCAAACCGGCCTGACGATGAGGCGTCGACCATCAAGACAACTGACAGCTCACGCTCTTCGCGGAATTTCTTGACATGCGGAAAGCCGGTGCGGGCGGTGACATTCCAGTCGATAAGACGGATATCATCGCCGGGGATGTACTGGCGCACTTCCTCGAACTCCATCCCCTGCCCCTTGAAGGTGGAATGGTATTCGCCGGAAAAGAGATCGTTGACCAATCGCTTGGTCGTGATCTCGATGCGTCGGACTTTTTTGAGTATCTCGCGGGGAATCATCGGCTCAAGGTACTTCGATCGTGTCGAACACTTTTTTGATGATATCCTCGGCGGTGACCTCTTCGGCCTCGGCTTCATACGTCAGCATGACCCGATGGCGAAGGACGTCGGCGCCGATGGCCTTAATATCTTCGGGCGTAATATACCCGCGACCTTTGAGAAAGGCATGGGCTTTGGCGGCCAGGTTGAGATAGATTGTCGCACGTGGCGAGGCCCCGAACGAGATCATGTCCTTGATACTAGCCAATCCGTATTTCTGCGGCTCGCGCGTGGCGAACACGATATTGATGATGTACTCTTTTACTTTTTCGTCGATGTAAATTGAGCGCACAACATCGCGGGCTTTGACGATATCCTCGGGTGAAATCACTTTTTCAACTTTAATCACGGTAGTGGCCGTGTTCCGATCCATGATAATCCGCTCTTCGGCCGGAGTAGGATAGCCAATCTTGAGCATCAGCATAAACCGATCGACCTGCGCCTCTGGAAGCGGGTAGGTTCCCTCCTGCTCAATCGGATTCTGAGTCGCCAATACGAGAAACGGATCGTCGAGCTTGAAAGTCGTTTCGCCGATCGTTACCTGCCGTTCCTGCATGGCTTCGAGCAGTGCGGACTGCACTTTGGCAGGGGCGCGGTTTATTTCGTCGGCCAGAATGATGTTGGCAAAGATCGGCCCTTTCCGCACCGAAAATTCCGCCTTTTGCGGATTGTAAATCTGGGTTCCGATCAAATCGGCGGGGAGCAAATCGGGGGTGAATTGCAAACGCTGGAATTTGAGTTGAACTGCATCGGCCAATGTCTTAACTGAAAGTGTTTTGGCCAGTCCGGGGACACCTTCGATTAGAATATGTCCGTTGGCCAGCACCCCGATCAGTAATCGATCTATCAGGTATTTCTGCCCGACAATCACGCTGGCCATCTGGTTGGTAAGTTTCTGGATAAAGACCGACTCGCGGTCGACTGTTGCCTGAATCTGTTGAATATCTACGTTCATCGCGCCTCCGTTAGCGTGGTAATATCAAATCACTTTGAAAAAACTCCCGAATTTCGGCTTCGAGTCGGATAGTTTCGCCCGGGGCGTGCGCCAGCGGACTGAACTTTTCACGTTCTGCCCGCCACAACCATCCGGCGATTTTCTCCTTTTGTAACTCTGTCATCGATGTATGGTCGAACAGGTCGAGCATCTCCTTTGTTGAAAGACCAGCCGGGTTGATCTGGTATTGGTTCGTCAGAAAAGCCACCAACAGCTTGTACAATCCGGTCTGAAATCGTTTCAAATCTCCTCCCGCTGTCTGCCTGAGCGCTCCGAGTTCCTCAATAAACAGCTCTACCGGGGCTTTTACTACAAGACGGGGCTTGCGGTTCCGAAATCGTATAAATAGATAAAGTCCCGTAATGAGCGCCAAAACAATGACGGCCACGATTGTCAATCTGGTCCGTGAGGTTACGACGGCGACCTTTCGCTTTGCTACCCTTAATGGTTCGGCAACTGATATGGTCAGCGCCTGCGTGGAAACCGTCTCTGCCACACTATCGGCGAGGTTAAGAAATCCAAACGTCGCAGGGTCGATTTTGCCAAGACCGGCAGAGGTCGGCTTGAGCGTGAAAGTTACCATCTTGGTGGTAACTTCTCCCCCTGTCACGACATTTGTGGAAACAGTTGAAGAGATCTTCGCCACCTTGAGACGCTCTAAAACAAGCTGTGGCGGACGGTCGAAAAGGTATTTGTCGGCCGAGCCCGGCCAACTGAGTGAAACCTCAAGCACGGCAGTTGATTCAAACGGCATTTCGGTTCGGTCAAGCGTCTGACTTACCGAGATACCGGACGTTGACTGTTGTTCCGCTTGTAACACAAGAGGTGTTGATAAAGCAATAACGACAAAAATAAGGCGAACAAATTTCATATATGGATCATATCTCCGCAGAATCGAACCGACAAACTACCGACCGCTAACTGTTTGTCAAGTCTAAAGTTACCACCTCATTGAGGACTTGAACTGTTATACGAACAGGCCGACGTAAAGTTCTTCAGGCGACAATCAAGGCGAGTAATCCAAAGCCCATTGCGACTTTGAGCACGATTGAAAAAACGCGCGCGACTTTCAATGTAGGCGATGCCATTGCGATTACTGACATACTAAGTGTTGGTGCTACAACTCCCACAGCCGCCAGCCAAAGATACCGATACCCGAACCACTCGTTCGCATAGGGCCAATAAGACACGACAGCCAGCGACAACGCGAGCACAAAGACCAGCGCAAAGGTAATCCGCTCTCCGACGATCATGGGAAACGTGTGGATACCGACTGATTTATCCCCCCCAATATCCTGAACGTCCTTTACCAATTCGCGCATGAAATGCAGAATGACCGCAAAAATAGCCGGAATCAACGGGCCGGGCAGTGTGAGTGCCGATTGTGTCGAAATGGCAAAACCTCCGACAATAAAAGTCGCTCCGGCACACACCGCCACAATCAAATTGCCCAATAATGGCAACCGTTTCAGCCGATAGTTGTAGACAGCCAACATTATAATCGTCGCCGCGACTACCACCGCAACCTGAGTATTGACAAGAAGTGATAAAATGATTGCGACCAGATTGACTAATAACCCGCAACGAAAAGCGTAAAAGTTAGTCAGTTCACCAGATGCGAGGGGGCGCTTTGGGTGGGCGATTCGGTCGAGTTCGATATCCTTGAAATCATTGAATACATTCCCGCCAGCGCAGACGAGAAACGCCGAAACGGCCGCCAGCGATACTGGAATCCAATGGATCGGTTCGAGTGTTAGATAGGCACCGACAATTACTCCACATGCCGCTAAAATGCAGTTGAACGGCCTAAAAAGGCGTAGAGTCGAAAAAACTTTTAGCATGCAACATAATAGAGGCAGAACAAGATTGGGGTCAATCTTAAAGACCGGTCGCTACCCGCAGAATCAGACGGGGACTTGAGAGCCGAATCTCCGGATTCCATGCAAATGCCAGCATGACCGATCTGTCGCGGTCGATCAGATTCACCCCTAGACCATACCCGATCTTGGTCCGCTCATAGGTAATAGCGCTGGAAGTCTGCGCGAGAGGTTGAAAGATATAGGCCGCATCGCAAAAAGCGAAGAGATACCCGACGGCTCCCCGCCAACGCAATTCTGCTCCACCAAAGACAGATCGCATTGCTGAAAACTGATCGGTTCTATACCCGCGAATCGTTCCCGACCCGCCAACGTAGTACAGTTCCGATACCGGCGGAAACTCTTCCGGAGTGGTCAGCATTTTCAGATTGAGTGTCATCAGACCGACAACATTTGGACCAATTGGCTGATATCTCCCCACTGTGAACTGCGATCTGGTCTCATTGAGCGATGACTGAATCGATGCGGACGAGTCATTTCTGCTTCGATACTGACGATGAGCATACCCTACTGACCAGTGCAGAAAATTCCCGGAACGGGAGTTCACCGTGTCGATAACAGTCGAATGGCCAAAATCAACCCGAGATAAATATCGAGAATATCCGATCAACCCCGCGACCGGATCAACCCGAGTCCATTCGAATGTCGCGCCAAGAGTTGAGCGATCACCAAGCCGCGCCGACAAACCGGCCGAGGCGGCAAATTCGGTGAATTGACTTCGATAATCGCGCGTCCTGAGATCGGCGGCCAGTTCGCTGACACCGAACCAAAACACCGGCTGACGATACTCAATCGCTAAACTATTTTGGTTTTTGTCCCGTCGCTCGGATTTTAGGCGAACCCGGCGGCCGTCACCGACAAAGTCCCGCACTATTCCCTCAAATGACCAAACCAATCCGTTACGGTCATCAGCCCGATATCCGGCATTCCCTTGCAGTGAGACCGCCGATGGTTCCCGAAATCGGAGATGCAAATCGGCTTGATTGTATCCTGGCCGTGCTGTTACGGCCACTGGCGGCTCGAACGATAGATAAGGAATTTGCCGCGCCCGTGTTTCAACAAGCGAGATTGTTCCTGAAGTAAGCGGAGCATTTTGCTGAAGCGCAATAAATCTACTAGTTGTGCGATTTGAATTTCTTACCAATCCCTCGCAGATCAACTCACCAATTGTCACCAAAGGCCCGCGTTTCAGACTGACAGTAATATCGACAGTGTCACCGTGTGATGACATATTAACCACGTTGCCCTGACAATAATAGTACCCTTGACTCTGACATATCGAAATCAATCTCTCGACTGAGTTGCTTATCGCCGGTGAAGTAAGCGGTTGATTGGCTGTAATCGCCAATGAGGTGTCGCCTGTTACGAATATCCGACCGAGCGTCATCCGGTCGCTCCATTGTGCAGATGATTCATTACCAATCGAATCGGCGTAGATTTTTCCACCGGCCAAAGCTATGAGTAGGCAGAGCGAGAGCGTCAATCGTACCATCGCCTAAAACTCCGCCGTCATCTCGGATCGCGCGAATAATCGTCCGGGGCGATAATCGGAATAGCGTCCGTTGATTGTCATGTTAAGGCGCAGGGTACGAGACAGACCATAATTTACTGCAATAGTCCAAACGACTCCCCGATTCCCTTCGTGGTTATCGGTCAGCACCGATGACGTGTACCCCTGAACTCCCGATAGAGTTTGGGTGTATGTTTCGGTGTCCAGACGGAACTCACCGCGATGTATTACCGCCGCTCGAAACCCTGATTTGAATATGATGAGCGTGGATTTTTCATCTGCGATTGGGCTTCCAGAATTTCCGACAGCGCGACGGTACCCCAGCTCGCCTGAGATTTCGCCACGGTCAATCGCTTTTTTCACGCCGAGGAACCCCCGCCATCCTTCGGATCGTCCAGCATCGCCATAGAATAGATCGCGGTCGGACGTGAATCGTTCGACGCCCTGTTCCAGCGACCAACGATTCAGCGGCTCGCGCAAAGCAATGCGAAGACGGAAATCGTGTCGCACACGGCTTTGATCTACGATAAAACGACTTTCTCTGGTGTCGGCCGAGGAGAGAGTCAACAGATGCACACCCTGCCATGAAAAAGCTCGTGATTCAATTTCGTACCGTCGCTCGTAAAACAGATAGGGAGCCGATTCACTTGAAGCAAAAGGAATCACCCACCACCAGCGACGTTGCCCTCCGGACATCAACTCTTCATTGATAAATGAACTGCCGCGAATAAGAAAATCTTTCGACTCCTTCGAGAATCGGAAAGTCCGCTCTCCACGCCTAACCCTCTGAATATCGGACAACAGTTCTTCTATTCGCAAATAATCCCCGAACGGATCGGCAATATACCGGCCATTATCGAGTCGATAATTCCCGCGACCGGGATCAACCTGCAGATAGGTATAGCCACGGGCGTTGCGCTGTTCCTCGGAAATCGTGTATCCGACATTCATAGCAAGACGGCGGCGGAAATCGTCGAGCCCTACATTTATCCGGCCGAGCAGACTGTGCTCGTTTCGGTCTGGAAAATTGAGCCACTGGCGCGTGAGCAGGCCATCGGTGCGCCATAGTCCAAATGATTGTTCAATTGTTGCATTCAGGCGGTGGCGAGCCAGGTTGCGCCGCCACAATGACACAACTGAGTCCTCGCGGTAACGCTCGTAGGCGATCGAATTGCGGTCGCGACGTAGCCCCACCGACTCGCGCCGGTAGCGGACGCCTTTCACCGAATCGCTGTATTCGTTGCGCCTGCGGTCATATTCGACTTCGGATGTCAACGAATACAGGCCTATAGTGTATGCTCCGCGACCAAAGATAGTCCTCCCCGTTCCCTCACCGCTTTTTGGTGACAAACGATAATGAGCAGATACTTCGCGCCAACCGGCTTCAACTTTCAGTCGAGGGCGCAACTGCCAATCCATCGTTGTTCTGAAAACATCGGATGAAAATCTATGAGCATGATCCAGGCGTGATACTTGTGGGTGAATAACCAATCCGCTGAAAGGTGACAAGTCGAGGGTCGCGTCGTGGCGGGTTCTGTGGCCAGAGAATCTCATCGTATCGGGGACAAGATATGTCCGCGACAAATCGGGCTCGTCCAATCGGGCCGAAATGGCATACGCGGCATCGACATATTGTCGGAATATCTTAATGCCATTTTCTATCCCGTGCCAATTCCAACTCTGCCGAGCTGAGAAGGAGTGATACGAACCGTTAACGGCTGAAACATCCGGATTCCATAGATTGTAGCGCTTCCCTGATACGCGGACATCGGCATCAATCCGGCCGCCAGCGATAGGCCGAATCATCCCGACTGCTTGTAGGGTCTCGGTTTTGCGGGCTGGAGTCAGCAAAATAATCGGCTCATAGTCGCCCCGAGCGGAGCCGGCGAAAACATACTTGTCATTCCCAAGATACCGATACCGTCCCTTGTTGGCACCAACAAATGAGAATCGCACCGTGTGGTCGCCGTTGCCTATCCCCACATACTGCCAGATAGTGTCGGGAAGTGAATCAGAAATCATCCTAAACGCGCCAAGTGAGTCAGCAGTTACCCCTGACCGCGCGATCAGCGTATCGTTTGAATTTGCCAGAGCATTTTTGTCATCCGGATTGAGAGTCGTGAGCGAGCGTTCGCGGTCATCGCCTTCACGGGTCAAAGTAACAGCAAGTGTGCGCGAAGAATCGCGCGAGGCAATTCCTCCGCCGGCCACGAGAAGCTCCTGCCGATACTGAGTTGTCACCGGTTCGTAGTCGATTTCTATACGGCTACGCGTGTCGACCGGATGTGCCGCGCCGATGGTAATCCTCCCTGTCGGATAGTCCACGGTGTAATCCTTGTTTGCGCCCCGCTCCAAGAGGCGGCCGTCGAGCCAAACCTGCTCAGAACCGGGCACGATCGCTCGCACCGCTCCGGTCGGCTGATACGGCCCCTGATATCCGTCACGTCCATTCAATCGTATCGACTGGAACCGGCCGCGTGGCCGCGCGGCAATCGCAAAAAGTGTATAGGTTGGAAATCTCAGGTGAACCGATCCGCCGGAGACATCGCGCCACCGTACCGATGGCGCCATATCTTTTGTCGAAATGTCCCCCGCCTGTGCAACCAGACGTGGTGAAGTCAGTCGGAGGTAGAGCCGATCATACTCATCCAGCCGACTGTTGGCGAAACCGTTGACCGGATCATACCCTCGGTCGGAGATGGCTCCACTTAATTGAACTCCGGGCGCGAGTTCCCCAGATATTCCCAGATCAAGCGATTGACCGAAGGCCGAACCGACCCCCGGGCCGCTGGTAACACGGAAACTCTTAGCCCCGGAGATGCGGATAGCGCCGCCCTGTGCTGGTTGAACAGCAGTCTCGGCTTGGTGAGTAGTGGGAATCTTTGAGGATTGAGCTATCGGATCGACCAGTGGCCTACCCCATATTTGCAATAATTGAACTGGCCACTTGGTATAGGTAAGTATAAGGGTATCGTGTTCACCCTGCTGATAGCTGAATAGTGTCAGGATCGGCGGGATGCTGTCAATCGAATAGTCAACGCCGCGCACTAACAATCGATTGTTCAGGGAGATCGTTTCAGTGCCGAGTACGATGCGAAAAGAATCTACCGAAATTCGATTTTCGGGTTCTACGATCAGGGCCGATTCGCCGGCCACACATTCAACAGTCCCTACGATAAAACAGAAACAACCGAGTGCGAAGCGATTGCATCGCATCACGGCTACTCCTGTATCGTCAGCGGACGACAGACCAGTACGCGATCGTTGCCGCTATCGCTGATGAAAACACGGTCGCCTGAAACCGCGATATCTGAAGGCGAGGTAATAGGTATTCGCAAACCTGGAAGGGTAGGTTCAACCACAAGCAAACGATCGCCGGTTGGACCAAAAACAAATATCCGAGCGCTGATCCGGTCAATTACCCAAACCCGATCAGTATCATCAATAGCCACTCCGGCCGGTTCGCGAAATTCCTGGTCTTCTAGGGCCCGCTTGTAATTCCCGTATTCATCGTAAACCGCGATGCGTCGATTGCCGACATCGCACACCAGATGGTTTCCCTGGCGGTCGATCACAATTTTTGACGGAGACGACAAGCCACCACCGGCATAACCAAACTCCCCGACAAACCGATCGAACTGCTGAACCAGTGTGAAGACCGCAATGCGGTTGTTGTCTCGATCGCTAATCCATATATTTCCGGAACGATCAACTGCCGCGCCACCCGGTGAGCCGAATTTGAGAGGGTCATCAGGGTCGGAGAAATGAAGTTCGTCGGTGTATTGAAGGCGTGAATCCAGACGGCATATCCTCCGGTTCCCTTCGTCGACTACACGAATACTCAGGGGGCCATCGCCGGCGATAAAAGTCGGACGATAGAAAAGTCCCGCCGCCGATCCTCGCCCGCCATATTCGCACTCAGGGATTAAGTCGCTCGTAAACCGAATGAATCGATTATTCCCCTGATCGCAGACAATCAATCCCCCCTGAGCGTCGATCATCAGCCCGGCTGGTTGCCTGAAATACTGGCCAAAAATGCGCCCCTCAATAATCGTATCGACAACAAGCGCCACCGGGACGGGGCGATCCTGAATGGGAAGATGAGACTTGGGTAGACAACCGCAAGCCAATAATAGCAGTGGCAAAAGTACAGAGAGAAAAGTAGCGCGGGACATATTACCAGTTTGTCATGATTGTCAATTGCATCTGTCGGCGCTCGGACATCGGATCAAAGGTGAGCTTGACTCGCGATTTGTCGATGGTCGAGAAAACATCGTCGATTGTCCGTTCCTGTCGGCGGGCATCGCGGACAACGTCGATGACTGAAACAATCCGATTTACCACAGCCAGCCCTATCATAAACTGCGAGCGGCGTTTTGCCTCGCGACTGCGATTTTTCAAATTGCGATAGACTGCCCGGTCTGCCTCGGACTGCCACTCCCAATAATTTGCAGAAGTTTCATCCAGATACGGACGCTCCGGATCATATATCCGACCCAGCGTATTGTATTCACGAATATTCGTGTAGAATCCGACCAGATCGAGTCGTTCGTCATCGCGACCTTCGAGATTAGCGCCCGCATGTGAATGGGCGTAATGAATTAGATCGTCCTTCTTCCAATGACTATAAATTGAAAACGCCGCAAACCCGGTCCAAGCAGTGACCTCGGCGATAAAAAAGGCCTTCGCCTTGTTCTTTCGACCGAGGTAATACTCCCCCGCTCCCGGAATCGCCAGCGAGAGTGCCGCGGCTTTCCACATTGATTTCTTTCCGGCTACAGTCGGCTTTTGTTGCGGTTTTTTTTCAGTCGGCTTGTTCACAGCTGAAAAGTCGTCCTTGTTGGTAAAGACGACCGAACGGCGCCCCGAATCAACCGGTATCAGTGGTTGTTGCGCGGAGTTGCCGTACACCGAGAGCGCACAGAACGAAAGAAGTATGCCGACTGCTATTTTCATATCGCTATTCTATCAGAATGAAATGGCACAATGAAGATATGGCGTGTCGTCGACAGTAGTGTATGACCGAAGGTCAGCCCGAACTGTGATTCGGCCAAATTCTCCGCCGCTTGCTCGTCCCTTGTTCTTGTTTCGGGCGGAGATCATCGCCTCGAAGGCGCTGATCACATGGTTGGCCAGCGAGACAATTACCCACTTGTCGGCGGCGTCAAACTTGAGATTAGCGTTATGGCGCATGGTTTCATATTCAAAGCGGCGTGGCGATTTCGGTATGTCGGGGCCGATGGCCGGGCGCACAGAGTCCCCGAAAACGAGGAGCGAACTGTCGTTTACCGTGGCATCGTCCCAGCCCCACGCAAACTGATCATATTTCCCTGTCATTTCATAGTATTGCTGTGTCGCGGTTTTGGGCAGATGGTGCGAAACCTCAGTGGCGGTGATGGAATCGTCATCTCCTATGCCATTGTATGCCCCACGAAGATAAAGCTTATATCGGTCGCGCGACCAATGTGTCTGTTGAAACAATTCGAATTTGTCAGTGAGATTGTTTCCGTCGGAGCGGTACTTGAAATGAAGCACCCACGAGGTCACGTCCAGCGCAAAAAACCCGGCCGCCTTTATCTTATTGCCGTTGTAGTATTGTCCAAGCCCCGGCACCAAGAGCGACATCGCGAATGCCTTCCCCGGCGAAAGACGTTTGGGCATCTTAACGCTACTTGGCGCAATTGAAATATCTGTCGAGGGCTGTGGTTGTTCGGCGAAAATCGAATAATCGGAACGCATCCGAACCAATTCCTGATCCAACACAGTTGTCGGTAAGGTCGTTTCAGCGTTACAGAAAATAGCGCCGGCAACCACAATTCCCACACTGGCAATTAACATATTCATTGATCGCATAGTTTCACCTGATGATTGCTATATCTGTGAAGGCGGTTTTGGTGTCGCCGCCGAAATCGGCCGTTATCACGCACCTGTAAACTCCCGGCGTAACACTACCGCACGACCAGACGATTTCGTTATCACTGCCGCCGGTAGTGCCGCCATCTAACGTAACAACCCTATTGCCGGAAAAATCATATATGTCAAAAGTTACTTTGTTCGCCGCTGTTCCGAGAAAATATCGGATGGTGGTTTGACCGGTGGTCACCGGATTGGGATAATTGTAAAACTTCTCTTTGGGGAGATTGTCTGTATACGCCGTGATCGGTCCCAAACTCGCCTGATTGAACGCAAAGCTGGCCGAGGGATCATGCCCACCCATTGGCCAATAGACCGTATTCGATACATAGGCAGTGCGCCAAAGATAGAACCAGCCGTCGCCGCCAAGATACCCCAGCCGCCCTTCTCCCTCATCTTCGAACAAGACCGCCGGAGAGCCGCTTACACCTGCGCTTTGTTCACCACTGCTAAGCGGATACCCCCAGGCCTTATTGCGATAGAAAGAGTAGAAATTCCCAACCTCGGTCGGGAAAATGATATTCGGTTTTGGTCCGGTTTCTACACCGGCGCCCTCGACATTGCCGCAAATCGGCGACGCGATAACATCGTACTGCGGAAATCTCGGATCAACTATAATAGGGAAATCGTTCTTGAGAAGGAATTGATTGTTAAAGGCGTAGATCGCGTTCTGACCGCCAATAATGATATCCGGATAGCCATCCTGATCAATATCTCCCGCGATGGGGTTGACGGTCATGTGATGTCCGGTCTCTGCCGCCAGCTTGACTGAAAAAGTAGCACTCGATCCGACGGTATCGGCGGTGATATAGATTGCGTCACCGTTAGCTGAGAAACCTACGATTTCCGGTTTGCCGTCGCGATCAAGATCGACCGCAATCGGGCCATAATTGTAACGACCCGGAACGCGAAGTGAGTCTACAGATGGAGGAAGGTTTGGATGTATATGATACCACGTAGTATGACTGGAATCACCCGCCACAAGAATGAGTCTGTCACCAATTCGGCAGATTCCGTGATACTCAGGATTCTGCAGTGTCCGGGTTCCGACGACTCCTGCGGCACCAATAGTATCTTGAACATAAATGAGCCCAGTGGTTGTTAAGATGTACAGCACACGACCGAAACTCAGCGCTATAGGATATCCCAAAGTTGTAACCGCCACACCAGCCGAATCAGCCCGCCCGTCGTTGTTAATGTCGGTCGCTTTCAGCAAAATCACCTGCCCTTGGCTCGTATCCAAGGGATATCCAACCGCAACTACTTGTGTGGTGTCCTTGGCAAATCTCCCCACCACCGGCCCAGCAGAGATAAAATTAGGACGAATGGAATAAATCGGTAATGGCTTAGGCACCCCCGTGTTATTCTCCGACCACCCGAACACGTTGGACACTACCGTATCATACACAAGCGGACACCCGCAATTGTCAATGGTGCGAAGAAAGTCGCGGCCATCCGGCTCAAATGCGAGGAGTTTTCCTCCAGAGGCGGCGATAATTTCGGTAATCCCATCGCCGTTCAAATCGGCGGCGATCGGCGAAAGGCCAAGCGTCGGCTTGCCGCACCGAACCGGAAAACTGTCAGCCATCCACTCGGTGGCAACCGTGAATCTTGCGGCGGTATCGATTCGAGTCGGTTGAGCGGCGCCGGGAAACGTAAAAGTGTCGCGACCTATACCAGTCATGAAAATATGCGTGATATTACCTGAATTGTCGGTCGTGCGCGGATTGCTGTTGGGCGTGAAAGAATGATTGCGGTCATCGCGAAACATGTCATCAGCCGAGCCAAATCCGGCGCGATAATATCCGCCAAAATCCACTAGCCCGTCGGCCTCGACCAGCGTAAGAAATTTCCGCTCCAAAGTTGTATCCCAGATTTGAATCTGGTTATCCTGAAAATTGTCCCGGCCTTCGCCGCTGTAATCGAGAGCCGCGACTGCCTCGTCGACATGATAGATCAATATGCCGGAACCGGGCATGAGATAATCGTATTCTCCGGTTTGTTGGCGTAGTTTATTCGAAGGGTAGAGCAGAACATTCGTGGCGGAATCGGCTCGAATCGCCGTGTCTTTCCTATCGGTTTGATCCACCCGGTTTTCTATGAGATAATATTCAGTCTCGGAGATCGGAACACGAGCGATCTTAGGACTGCTTGAAACTACTTCCGCCGCGACAATACGCAAATCGGTTCCCTGTCGGTAATCCACGACGGGAGTAAACCCCAAATATGCCCGACACCAAGCATCTGGGTAGACCGGAATCGTGCCAAACACTTTGCCCGCCGGAAATCCAAAATCTATTCCAGTTCCAAATCCGTTGTTGTCCATGAGCGAAAAATCGCCCAACTGCGATAGGAAATTGTTAGTGCTATACATATCAGGCAGGCCAAGCTGGTGCCCAAACTCGTGCGCCATCACGGCGTTCAGCGCGACCACCCGATTGTCCTGCGACACCGCTTCGGGCATCATCAATCCTTCTTTAACATAATGCGCTCCGCCGTTTACAGCCACCGAGTCGGTGATAAAACGTAGGAATCCGGTGAAGAGATCGGAACAAGTTGTGGGAAAGCCGATATCGTTCTGACGGTCGACCCCGGCGTGAAAAAGAAAGATAGAACTGTACTGAGAAAAATCGATCACGGGATGAAGCGGATCAATAATGCGCGCGCTGTCGGCTCGGTGAATACAGTCAACAAAATAGCGCTCTAATCCGAGGACAATGGCATCACGGTCTGACGAGCAGGCGCCGTAATACGACATCGGATGTGGAAGTTGATACACCGAATCGCGACCGGGCGGATAGACGTCCCACACAAGGGTAACCTTCCCTTCCGATACCCAGTTCCAATAGTAATTTAGTGCCCGCATATGGGCGTTAAAATAGTTTGAATCATGAGGCGGCGGATCAATCAGATGACCGATCGAATCCAGATACCTTTGGAGTGGAACCGAATCAGTTAGGTTAGGACGTGACAAATCCATAGTCCCGCGGCCGGTGGAGTTGGGATCGTCGGTTGATTCAAATTGAAAATTATAGCGAAGCACCAGACACCGGATGGTGTCGCCGGCGGCGCTCAGGGCTGAATTCGGCAGTGACCAGGGATGTTTTCGGGTGAGTTGTGGCAGAGCGCGTCCGCTTTCACCGAGCGGGGAGCCAAGACACGGATGCACCACATGCCCCTCGCCGACAACCGAGGTCCTGATTCTCGTGCCGGTGAGCAGTTTGTCTTCGGTCCGGCCAATTGTAATCAACGTGATTGCGCTGATTACAATTGCCGCGATGTACGTTCCCGTTTTCCCTCGAATCACTCCTCTTCCTCTCGGCCCACTATAATCCTATGGCCATTGAGACACGCAAGGTGTTCGCCAAAGAGAGTCCGGTACTATTGCTCGGAATGTATGCGAAGTCAAACTTAAATCTCTTCAGAAGCGACAATCCGGCGCCGACCGTCATCGCTTGTATCTGTCCCTGTTTGTCGTAGATGTAGCCAAGACGACCGGCAATGATATTCGCGTAGACGATTTCCGTCCCCTGATTCCAGACTATTTCTCCCTCCGATATACTATAGTTACCCTCAGCGGTAATTAACCACTTGAGGTAATCAGTCTGCTTCAGCTTATACGCAAAGCCGAAAGCTGCGTTCGTCGGAAGGGGGTCGGACTGCGCGGCATCAATGTAAGCCATCGTCGGGCCGATATTGGTAATCGCCAATCCAAGGTTCAGGCGAGGCGAATGCTGATACAACAGTCCGCAATCAATTGCGAAGCCGGTAGAAGTCCCGCTACCTTGTTCAACGCCCGCTCCCTGATCGGAAAGACGAGAATAAATGACTTTGGTGGAAATACCACCTTTGAGCTTGTTACTAAGTGAAGTTCCGTAGGAAAGCGATGCCGCCAAGTCAAACGACTCAAAAGTACCAAGCGGGGTTCCCATTTCTCCCGTTCTCAAAAACTGACCGTATGAGATAAACGTGATATTCCCGCCGACAGTGCCAATGCCATCAATATGAGTAACCAGCGAAGCGAAATCGTAATACAGATCCGGCGCCAATTCCGGCAACCATTTCGCGTGCATTAAAGAGACCTCGGACTGACTTCGGGATTGGGTAACCAAACTGTTGTCGGTTGCTAACCAAAGTTCTTCGTCTGAAGTGAACACCGCCTGAGTCGCCACTGCACCGAGTCCGCGCATATCGGCGCGCGCCCATTTGCTGTCTTTGTATTCCAACAGGCCGTCATCGGTGGCAACAAGCACAACACCAGATGAAGTTCCGATACTGTTCACTTTGGCGGAGGCGGGGTTGGACCGCACCTTGATCTTCTGGCCGACAGCCAGAGAATCACCGGACAGATCGTTTACCGCCACCAGAGTTGCGGCATAGACCTCGGCATTGCCTCCCGACTGCTTTGGATCTTGCGAGTAGGTTAACAAAGTTTGACTGTCAGTAACTGCGACATCGCGATAACCGGGCGTGTGCCAGCGATTTTTATCGAAGTACAACACACCGTACTCCGTCCCGATCCAAACGACGTCGGATATCACGCGCAAATCAGTCACCCGACCTTTGAATTCCGCCAGATATGGGACAACAATCTGATTACCGGGAGTGAATGGCGAGACAGTCCCGGTGGAATCGCTGACCGCGGCGCTGTCACTCTTAACCGGCTCCGCCTGAGGAATTGCTAAGAGCTTGTCGAGATATTTCTGTTGCTCGACTGAAGAACCATAGATTGCGAATTTGGAGGCAATCGCCTGAGGCGAGTCATCAACTGCGACCGTGTACATGAGTGTATTCGTCCAACGAAGACCATCAAAATGATACAAATCGTTATGGACGACCGCGTAATAATCCCCCGCCTTTTGCCCCGCCAATGCAACCACTGTGTCGGCTGGCAAGCCAACGGTATCCTTGAATTTCGAGATTCCAATGCCGTCATAAAGCACAGCGCCGGCGGCAGTACCGATCAGAGCCGTGTTTGCAAGCGAAGCAAGCGAAGTAATATGATTAGAAGGCAACCCTTCGACCTCTGTAAACGACCGCCAGGTTCGACCGTTGTAGAATACCAATCCGCTGGTAGTTCCTACATACAAAACGTTCCCGTTGGAAGACAACACGGTCGGTTGACCGGGGATTATTGCCGAATACGGTACTTTCAGTTCCTCTGGCACAAATCTATTGCGCGCGCTTTCCAGTCGGGTAAAAATACGGTCCATGTCGCGAGAAGAAAGAACTTCGTCTTTGCCTTTAGATAACCAAATCTGCTGAACTTCTTTGATCAGCTCCCATTTAATGCGACACTCTGAATATAAGGCAATTAATGAGTCAGTCGCCAAACGAAGAGCGGCGGTGTCTGGAAACGAGGCCGGAACTCCGCTCATAATTTCATTCAGAAGTGCCGCCAGAGTGTCCTGTGACATCGGGCTGTTAACCTCAGCCACGCGGTTGATGATTTCGGCCAAGCGGGCAGAGTCCGACACGTTCAAGTATTTAGTAACGATTCCCTTGACCGTCTGATCGGTACGAGTTCTGAAAATCTCGGCGGTGTTCCATTCCTTATTGTCGAACCGCATAACTCCCTGAGCGCCGATCGCCCAGATATCGAACGCCAAATGACGATCGCCGCTACCACTGCCTCTCAGCGCCGCCATGTCGGTCAGAGGGCGAAATGCCTGCGGCACCGTGGCATTATCCCAGGTACCTGCCATCGGATAGGCGCCAAGTCCTGCCGGGTTCCAGTGCGTGGCGGTGGCGTCGTCGGCAATGGCAACAAACGCTTCGCCCATTCCAGCGGCGCGCGCTCCAGGCGCTATTCGCAAGAATAGCACAGCATTCTTGGAAACGGCATAGATTGGTGTTGCGGCGGAAAGCACACCAAGAACGGCGATGGCCAAAATCAGTGCTTTGCGTGAATTCATGGACAGGTCTCCTTATTCTATCAGTTAACTAAAACAACTTTACCAAATGATTCCACCGGCTTGCCGCTCAATTGCGGTACAGCCGTGGCTTTATAGATATAGACTCCGGTGGCGACCCGGTCGCCCACCATATCCCGACCGTCCCAACCAATCGAGACGACATCATTAGGATAATTATCGGCTGAAAGATGCAATCGCTCCATCGACTGAATCTTGCGCCCTGACAGCGTAAATATTTCGAGCGTAAAGCGGTCGGCTGGATTACTCAGCTCAAAATAGAACGTGGTCGAGCCAGACATAGGATTTGGATAATTCAAGAGATTATGGATCGCCAGCGCGTCCGATCCTGACACTGTGACCGACAAGGAACTGGCGGCATAATTGTTCGCGTTGTCCCAGGCCTTGATTTTCAGCGTATGTTCCCCCGGTTCAAGACTGCCAAACGAAAAGGCGGTCGAACCACCGGTGTAACTATTCTGCTCAAACGAAAAAGTCGATGACAGATTTCGCATCTGATCGGGCTGATTGTCAATTTCGATGGTAATCCCGTGCCCGAGGCCGGAAGTCAGGTTGATCCCCGAAGGGTCAGAAATCCGTATCTCCAGCTGTTCACCCCGGGTAACATGATCGCCGCTGAGAAAATTCGAGCGTCCCGGAATCCGATAAGTGATAACGGGGCCGCTCGAGTCGGCCGTCGGCGCCGCCGCATTTCGGACAGCCAGTGAATCCACCAGCCCGAGGGCGTCGATTGAAGAGTCGAGCACCGCATATATTTCTATTCGCGCGCCGGTCCCGCCAAAATTTACGTCAAGAGGTGTTACAAATTGAAACGAGAACCGCCCGCCTGTTACTGTCGCCGAACCGTGATAGATACTCGGCCCACCTAAAACGTAGTCAATCGCGACATCAGAATTTGAAACCAGGCGATGAGTCTTGGGCCGGTCGCTGTCATAGACGTCGACATAAATCAAACCGTTCTTGGGTACCAAAACATTTGATTCATCGACCACCTGCCCTGTTATGGTTTGTATACCAAGCGGCGTCAGACTATCCGGTTTTTGGTCAAACACCATGTTCATTTGCGGCATTCCCAGACGAAGAAACGGGTCGCCAAAATACACATAGGCCCGATCGTTGGCGCTTTGGAACGGCGAGGCGTATTGACGGAGCACTTTAGCCGCGAAGAGTGACTCATTGATGGTCAACCCTTCCCCGTACAACATCCGATGAAAC
>CXWL01018350.1_pt1 | contig 30298 bp, 24 predicted proteins | sample 590931 | NCBI WGS metagenome assembly CXWL01 (sample SAMEA3498368, study PRJEB10139) | groundwater metagenome | biome: water well; material: biofilm material | place: Germany | collected 2015-04-27 | reverse complement strand
CGAGACATGCGGCTTCCACCGGTGCGCCCACGTCGAAGTCGGTGCGGCCCAGCAAGGACGACGCTGCGGCGGGGGTGCCGACGGCGACGATCGCGGCACGCGCCACCAGTGGTGCCCGTTCGGAGCACTCCACCACCACTGCTCCGCCGTCGCAGGACACCGATGTGGCGGTCCCCTGCTGCACGTCGAGCCCCGCCACGAGCGCCGACACGAGAGACTGCCAACCGCCATCGAGGTAGCGAACTCCGCGGCCCAACGCCATCTGCATCTGGCCCACCACCAGATCGGCGCTGACGATCTCCGGTGCATTCGTGTAGCTGGCGACGCGGGCCAACATCTCGACCAGCAGTTCTCCGTCGCGCGGCAGGTCCGCGTAGGAGAGCCAGTCGCGGAAGCTGACCTCGGCCAGCGTCTCGGCTCGGACCTTCGGTAGACGGGCGAGCAGCCGGCCAATGCCCACCTTCGCCTTCCAGCCCAGCAGCGAGCTGCGTAGCAACGTGCCGGCACCGGTTGGGAGCGCTGCGACGCGCTCTCCGAGAAGACCGAAGGCGGACGACCCTGGTGCGCCGCCGGTGGTGCGCACGCCCAACGTGGCGAGCACCGCCTCGGCATGGCCGCCGCGGTACAGCGCATGTGGGCCGCGGTTGAACAAGAAGCCTCGCCGCTCGTCGGTGCGGCCACGACCGCCGGCGGGTTGACCGTCGAGCACCACCACGGAGCAGCCGGCGCGACGCACGAATTGGGCGGTGGCCAGTCCGGCCAGGCCGGCACCGATCACGACGACGTCGGGCCGTGCGGTGGGGAGGGTCTCGTTCATGCCTGTGTGACGAGGCAGCCCCACCGAACGTGACAGCTCGCGCAGGTGTTCAACGAGCGAGCGTCATGGCGGGCACGCCGCCCACCAGCGTGGCCGCGATCAGCGGAACGCCCGGGCGATAGACGAGGTGCGTGTACGACGGGGCATCGAGCATCACCATGTCGGCGCGGCACCCCGGGGACAGACGACCGACGTCGGTGCGCCGCAGTGCGCCTGCTCCCCCGCTGGTTGCCGCGGCTATCGCCTCGTCGATGGTCATGTGCATCTCGCGCACCGCGAGCGCGATGCAGAACGACATCGACGTGGTGTAGCTCGTGCCCGGGTTGCAGTTGGTGGCCAGTGCCACCGACGCTCCGGCATCGATGACGCGACGCGCGTCTGGATATGGCTGGCGGGTGCAGAAGTCGGCTGCCGGAAGGAAGGTGGCCACCGTGTCGCTGCCGGCGAGGGCGTCGATGTCGGCGCCGGTGAGGTGGGTGCAGTGGTCGGCCGATGCGCAGCCGAGCTCGACGGCGAGCTGCACCCCGGGCCCGGGACCGAGTTGATTGGCGTGCAGGCGTGCCCCGAGCCCGGCTGCCTTGCCGGCGGTGAGCACGGCGCGGCACTGGTCGGCATCGAAGGCCCCCGTCTCGCAGAACGCGTCGATCCAGCGGGCATGTGGCCGCGCCGCGGCGAGCATGTCGGTGCACACGAGGTGGACGTAGTCGTCGGCCCGCCCTTCGAAGCCGGGTGGCACGAGATGAGCACCGAGGAACGTGGTGTCGGTCGTGAACGAGGAAGCGATCTCGAGGCAGCGCTCCTCGTGGTAGGTGTCAAGCCCGTAGCCGGACTTGATCTCGACGGTGGTGACGCCGGCACGGAGTGCTTCTTCGCGGCGGCCGGCGGTGAGTGCCGTGAGCTGGTCGTCGGTGGCGGCGCGGGTGGCGTCGACGGTAGTGCGAATCCCCCCTGCCGCATACGCCGCGCCGGCCATCCTGGCGGCGAACTCGTCGCCCCTGTCGCCGGCGAACACGAGATGGGTGTGGCTGTCGACGAACCCGGGGATCACGCACCGACCGCCGGCGTCGATGCGCTGGTCGGCCGCGGCGCCGGCGCGCTCGAGCGAGACCACGATGCCGTCGTCGATCACGATCGCCGCGTTGCGGAGCAGGCCGAGCGGGCCCTCGCCGAGAGAAGCATCGCCGGTGACGAGCAAGCCGATGTGGTCGACGACCGTTGTCATCATCCGTCCATCCCCGCGTGGACCAGCCCAGTGATCGCCGCGTCCAGCTCGGCGGCGACGTCGATGGTGCGATGCCGGGCGTCGGCCACGACGACACGTCCAGCGACCACGACGTGGGTGACATCGCCGGCCGAACCGGCGAACACGACCGATTCGAGGGCGTGGTCGCGCATGGTACCGGCCAGGCGCGGCGTGTCGAGGCGGACGGTGACGAAGTCGGCCAGGGCACCAACGGCGATCGTTCCCGTATCGCCCCATCCGAGGCTCGAATGGCCGTGCACCGTTGCGGCGCGGAGCAACGACGGCGCGTCGTGGCTGCCGCGCACGAGCGACGCCAACCTCTCGTTCAGCTCGACGGCACGCGCCTCCTCGAACAAGTCGATCACCGCGTGCGAGTCGCTACCGAGCGACAAGTGTGCCCCGGCATCGCGCAGTGCCAGTGCGGGGCCGATGCCGTCGGCGAGGTCGCGCTCGGTCGTCGGGCAGAAGCACGCGGTGCAGCGCGACCTGCCGAGCAGATCGATGTCGCCATCGGTGAGGTGGGTGGCGTGCACGGCCGTGAACCTCTCCCCCAGCGCGCCCCGCTCGGCGAGGAGCTGCACCGGCGTGAGGCCGAGCACGTCGAGGCATCGCTCGTTCTCGGCGGGCTGCTCGGAAACGTGGGCATGCAACGGAGCCTGGCGTGAGGCAGCCCACGCGGCGACCACTTCGATGTCGGCCGGCGCGACGGCGCGCACCGAGTGTGCCGCCGCGCCGATGCGACTGGTTGCCGACACAGTGGCGTCGAGCGCGCTCGCCCGCGTGGCCCAGCTCAGCGCGTCGCCATCGGTGAATCGCTGCTGCACCGCGTTCAGTTCGACGGCGCCCCCACCAGCCCCCCCGGTGTCGAACCCTCCGCGCAGGTAGCAGGTGTCGAGCAACGTGATCCGCAGGCCCGCGTCGGCGGCGGCGGCGATGAGGGCAACGCCCATCGCGTTGGCGTCGGTGTACGGCTTGCCGCCGGGCGCATGGTGCAGGTAGTGGAACTCGCCGACGCAGGTGACGCCCGCCAGGACCATCTCGCCGTACACAGCGCGAGCGAGTTGGAAGTACGAGTCGGGATCGAGGCCGGCGGCCGCTGCATACATCTGTTGGCGCCACGTCCAGAACGAGCCGGTGCCGACCTGGGTGCGGCCGCGCAGTGCCCGGTGGAAGGCATGGCTGTGGGAGTTGGCCAGGCCGGGTAGCGTCACGCCGGCGAGTCGCTGCGACCCCGGAGGAGCGCCTACACCGGCGACGACCGAGGTGATCCGGTCGCCGGTGACATCGATCGCCACGTCGGCCTCGGCAACATCGCCGCCGAGCCAGGCCAGCTCGCAGTGGTACACCGCATCCGGCCGCGTGTCCGGCCGCGTGTACGGTCGGAGGGGATCAGCCATCACGATCCGACGCGCTGCACGAACGCGGTGATGCGCTCGACGAACTCGACCCTGTGGAAGCGCTCGAACTGCTCCCACGTGGTGAACGTGGTCGGATCGGTGACGCGGTCGAGGAACAGCACGCCGTCGAGGTGATCGCACTCGTGTTGGAACGTGCCCGCGGTCAGGCCACGCTTCACTTCGTCGTGCGCGCCGCCGTGCCGGTCGAGCCAACGGACGCGGATGTTGACGTGCCGGTGGACGGCGCCGCGCAGGTTGGGCACCGACAGGCAGCCCTCGTTGATCTCGACCATCTCGACCATCTCGCCCGCGCCCACGACTCCTACTCCCGGTCCGCCGGTGAGCACCTCGATCACCGGGTTCACGATCACCGTCAACGGGATGCGCGGCTTGTACGGATAGCGCGGGTTGTCGTTCACCTCGATCGTCGCGATCCGCATCGCGACGCCGATCTGGTTGGCGGCGATGCCGGCCCCGTTGGCGTGGTGCATCGTGTCGATCAGGTCGTCGATGAGTTGCTGCACCTCCTTCGACTGCAACTCGTCGGTGGTGACCTCGCGGGCACGCTCGCGCAGCACCGGATGCCCGACGGTGATGATCTCGCGTACGGTCATGCGGCCCGGCTCCACAGCACCGGGAACAGCGGATGGTCGAGCGGTGCCCCATCGGCGAGCTCGTCGGCGAGCCCGGGGAACGGCGGCGAGGTGTGCCACGGGCGCGGTGCGTGCACCATGTCGTCGCCGAGGAACCGCACCGACAGCACCCGCCTGCGCCGGGTTCCGTCGACCCCGGCTGCGGCGTGCAAGGTGAGCATGTGGAAGAACACCGCATCGCCCGGTTCCAGCTGCCAGCCGATCAATCGGAACTGCTCATGGCCGCCGTCGATGTCGGGGAGCTCGGCCAACGATCCGGCCGGGAACCACTTCGCCTGCCCGTCGAGGAAGGTGCGCGGCATGTACCACGGCCCCTGCCCGTCGCCGTCACGGTGCGAGCCGGCGACGAACTCGAGCGTCGACGGGCGCGGCACCGGATCGACGGGGAACCACATGCTGATGTTCTGTCGCCCGTCGACGTTGTAGTACGGCAGGTCCTGGTGCCAGGGCGTGCGTTGGCGGGTGCCGGGCTCCTTCACCAAGACGTGGTCGTGGTAGAGCCGCACCGACTCGCAGCCGAGCAGTTCACCGGCGATCGCCGCCGCTGCGGAGGTGCGGATGAACGCCTCCAGCTCGTTGATCCGCCGCCAGTTGCAGAAGTCCTCGACGAAGGCGCCGTCGTCGTCGCTGCTCGCCCTCTTGGCCAGTGGTGAGAGCGAAGCGAGGTTGGCCTCGATGGCTCGTTCGGCGAGGGCGATCTCGTCGCTCGAGAAGGCACCGCGCACGCACACCGCTCCATCTCGCCAGAAGTCGCCTTCGACGATCACGCCGGCTCGGTCATCGGGATGCGGACGCCCCGTTCGGCTGCCACCTCAGTGGCGCGGTCGTAGCCGGCGTCGGCGTGGCGGATCACACCCATGCCCGGATCGGTGGTGAGCACACGTGCCAGCTTCTCATCCGCGAGCGCCGTGCCATCGGCGAGGCACACCATGCCGGCGTGGATCGAGCGGCCGATGCCCACCCCGCCGCCATGGTGGATGCTCACCCACGTGGCGCCGCTGGATGTGTTGACCAGCGCGTTGAGCAACGGCCAGTCGGCGATCGCGTCGGAACCGTCGGCCATCGACTCGGTCTCGCGGTACGGCGATGCCACCGACCCCGAGTCGAGGTGGTCGCGTCCGATGACGATCGGCGCCTTCAGCTCGCCGCGGCGGACCATCTCGTTGAAGCGCAGTCCCAGGCGGTGGCGCTCGCCGTAGCCGAGCCAGCAGATGCGCGCCGGCAGGCCCTGGAACGCCACCCGCTCCCCCGCGAGCGCGATCCAGCGATGGAGGCCTTCGTCGTCGGGGAACTCCTCGAGCACGGCCCGGTCGGTGGCCGCGATGTCGGCGGGATCGCCGCTGAGCGCCACCCACCGGAACGGCCCCTTGCCCTCGCAGAACAGCGGCCGGATGTACGCGGGCAGGAAGCCGGGGTAGTCGAAGGCCCGCTCGAACCCACCGAGCTGGGCCTCGGTGCGCAGGCTGTTTCCGTAGTCGAACACCTCGCTGCCGCGGTCGAGGAACCCCACCATCGCCCGGCAGTGCTCGGCCATGCTCGCCCGCGAACGGCGGATCAGTTCTTGTGGATCGTTGCGCGCCATCTCTGCGGTGGCCTCGGTGGTGAGATCGACGGGCACGTAGCTGAGCGGATCGTGGGCGCTGGTCTGATCGGTGACGATGTCGGCGGCGAAGCCCATCTCGAGCAGCTTGGGCAGCACTTCGGCTGCGTTGCCGACCAAGCCGACCGACAGCGCTCGCCGCTCGTCGCGAGCTTGCTCGCAGCGGGCAACCGCATCGTCGAGCGAGTCGGCGATCTCGTCGAGGTACCGAGTCTCGATGCGGCGCTGCACGCGCCACGGGTCGACGTCGATGCACAGCGCCACGCCGCCGTTCATGGTGACGGCGAGCGGCTGCGCGCCTCCCATCCCACCGAGGCCGGCGGTGAGCGTGATCGTGCCGGCAAGTGAACCGTGGAAGCGCTTGCGGCCAATCTCGGCGAAGCACTCGTAGGTGCCCTGCAGGATCCCCTGAGTACCGATGTAGATCCACGAGCCGGCGGTCATCTGGCCGTACATCGTGAGCCCCATCGCCTCGAGCCGGCGGAACTCGTCCCATGTGCCCCATTGCGGCACGAGGTTGGAGTTGGCGATCAACACCCGCGGCGCCCACTCGTGAGTGCGGAACACACCCACCGGCTTGCCCGATTGCACGAGCATCGTCTCGTCGGCCGCGAGTGTGGTGAGCGTGCGCGCCATCGCGTCGAACGCGTCCCACGATCGTGCCGCCCGGCCCGTTCCGCCGTACACCACGAGGTCGTCGGGGCGTTCAGCCACCTCCGGGTCGAGGTTGTTGTGCATCATCCGGTACACGGCCTCCTGCGGCCAGCCCAGGCAGTTGAGATCGGTGCCACGTGGGGCCCGGACGGGGCGGGGACCGCTCATGAGTCGAAGTTCCTTTCGGGCGGGGTGACGTGCAGCGGGCCGATGGATGCCTCGACTGCGGCGACGAACGATCCACCGGCGAGCAGTGCCTCGGCGGCGCGGAGGTCGGGCGACAACCATCGGTCGGGGCCGGGCCCGGCTACCGCGGTGCGCAGCGCGCCGAGCGCCGCTGCGGTTCCGGGACCAGGTACGAGCGGCGCGCGCAGGTCGATCGCCGCGCCGGCGCAGACGAGCTCGACGGCGACGATGCGCCGCAGGTTGTCGATGGCGCGGCGCAGCTTGCGGGCCGCGGCCCAACCGTTCGACACGTGGTCTTCTTGCATCGCGCTCGTCGGCAGGGAATCGACCGACGCAGGAACTGCGAGTCGCTTGTTCTCCATCGCCATCGCGGCCTGCGTGTAGTGACCGATCATGTACCCGGAGTTAACGCCGGCGTCGGCGGTGAGGAACGGCGGCAGGCCGTGAGAGCGAGCGACGTCGAGCATCCTGTCGGTGCGACGCTCGGCGATCGCCGACAGTTCGCTGACCGCGATGGCCAGGAAGTCGCAGACGAACCCGAGCGGCGCGCCGTGGAAGTTGCCGCACGACTCCACCCGTCCGTCGGGCAGGATCATCGGGTTGTCGATGGCTGCGTCGAGCTCGCGCTCGGCGATGGTGCGGGCATGGGCGATGGTGTCGAGCGCGGCACCGTGCACCTGAGGAGTGCAGCGCAGCGAATAGGCATCCTGAACGCGCGAGTCGTCGGTGCGGTGGCTGGCGACGATCGGCGAGTCGGCCAGCAGCCGGCGCAGGCGGGCCGCGCTGATGGCCTGACCCACCTGCGGACGGAGCGCCTGGAGGTCGGCGGCGAAGGCGCGATCGGTGCCCAGCAGGCCTTCCACGGTCATCGCCGCGGCGATGTCGGCCGCGACCGCCAGGACATCGAGGTCGTGGATGGCCAGCACGAGCATGCCGAGGATGCCGTCGGTTCCGTTGATCAGGGCCAGGCCCTCCTTGGCGCGCAACGTGACCGGGCGCAGGCCGGCGGCCGCGAGCGCCGCGGCGGTGGACTGCAGCGTGCCGTCTGTGGCGCGCACCTCGCCCTCGCCGAGGAGCGCCAGTGCGCAGTGGCTGAGCGGTGCGAGGTCGCCGCTCGCGCCGAGCGAGCCGTGCTCGCGGACCACCGGCGTGATGCCGGCGTTGAGCATCGCCAGTTGCAGATCGACCAGCTCGGGGCGGGCGCCGGAGCGAGCCATCGCCAGGCTGCGGGCGCGTAGCAGCAGCATCGCCCGAACCACTTCGCGTTCCACTTCGTCGCCCATGCCGGCGGCGTGCGAGCGCACCAGCGCGACCTGCAGCTCGGCGGTGCGCTCGGGTTCGATCACCTTGTTGGCGAGTGCCCCGAACCCGGTGGTGACTCCGTACACCGGCCGGTCGGCCGCGACGAAACCGTCGATCAGCGCGGCCGAGACCAACATCGCCTGGCGAGCGTCGTCGTCGAGGGCGACCGGCGAATCGTGGCGGGCGACGGCGACCACCTCGGCGGAGGTGAGGCCGAGGCCGGCTAGGACGGTGGGCGCTGCTGTCATGTGGCCTCGGGCGAGATCGGCGGGATTGGCGAGATGCGTGAGGTGGTGTCGATCGCTCGACGGAACTCTTCTGGAAGCGGCGACGACGATCGATCGAGCTGCTCGACCACCTTCTGGCCGAGGCCGTTCTGGTTGGTCATGGCCCGAGCGACTGTCGCGCCGACGCGCCCGCCGACGGGGATCTGGCCTGCCGCGACAGCGGCGATCAGCGCCCGTGACACTTGCGCGGCCACCGGTTGCACCTTGCCCCAGTCGACCTGTTCGGCCATCGCCCGCATCGCCTTCGTGGCGTCGTTGGTGCGTCCCGAGGTTGCGTGTCGGACCCCTGCCCAATCGACGCCGCGCAGGGCGGCGGCGATCTCGTCGGCCTCGCCCGCCGCCGCGACCGGCGCCTCGGGCGGCGCTGCGTCGGCGCCACTTGGCGACGAGCGCAGCAGTGCGAGCAGGCCGTCGAGCTGCTCCTTCGGCGTCGACCAGATCGGCTCGGCCACCGTGTCGTCGCCGCGCTTGCCTGCCTCGTACTCGGCCTTCAGGGTTGCCGCGGCCCGTTTGGCCTTCGCCGTGAAACCCTTCGCGAGACGTGCGGCCGCGGCGCCAGGTTCGGAAGCAGCCATCGGTCGCACACTACCCGCGGTCGCCCACACCGGCCCGGGCCCAGGGTCCACGGTGCAGGGCCCTGGGTCGGCGTGAGCCGTCACCGGAACGTGGCGGTCGAGCTCGCGGTGCGAGCCAGCAGGGCCTCGTCGAGCACGATGCCGAGGCCCGGTGCGTCGCCGAGTTCGATCCAACCACCGGCCGCGCCCAGATGTGTCGCCAAGGGGTAGTCGCGGCGCTCGATGGTCCACTCCGGCGGGTCGTAGGGCCACTCCACCCACAGCGAGCCCTCGTGGCCCACGGTTCCGGCGGTGAGGTGCAGGTTGGCGAGCACGCCGATGCCGTTGCCCCAAGTGTGCGGCGTGAACACCTTGCCGCGGGTCACCACCTCTCTCGCCAGCGACGCGAGCCCGCTGATGCCCTGCGAGCACACGCAGTCGGGTTGGAACACGTCGAGGCAGTCTCGCTCGAGCAGCTCACGGAACTCATACGGCTCGCGGGTCATCTCACCGCCGGCCACGAGCATCGTGCCCGTCTCGGCCAAATGGCCACGCAGCGCGGCGAGGCCCGCGTAGTCGCCGCGGTGCAGCGGCTCCTCCATCCAGAACACCTGCTCGGCCTGCAGCCGCGCCGCGATCGTTGTGGCCGTCTCGAGAGACCAGGGCTGGCTTGTGTCCCATGGCATCCGCCAACCCTGGTTGCAGTCGACCATCAGCGTGAGGCGGTCGCCCACGGCGTCGCGCACCGCGCTGATCACCGCGAGGTCGTCGTCGATCGAGGGTCTTCCGAAGCGGATCTTCATCGCCTCGAAGCCGGCGTCGAGCATGCGGTGGGCGGTGGCCACCATGTCGGGCACGGCACGGTGCACAGCGCTGGATGCGTAGAGGCGCAACCGTGACGAGGTGCCACCGAGCATCTGCCACACGGGCCTGCCCTCGATCCTTCCGGCGAGGTCCCACAGCGCGACGTCGAGCGGCCACGGGCGGCCGGCGTGGAACTCGACGTTGGCTAGGCGCGCCGCGTGCTGGGCGATGTCGAGCGGGTCCTCCCCGATGAAGTACCTCGCGTAGTCGGCGAAGCCGTACATCACGTCGCCCGACCCGATGCCCTCGCGGCCGTCGGAGTCGCGCACACGCACGATCGTCGCCGGGAACTTGGTGCGCGGCTGCGGATCCCACGATGCCGGAAACGGTGGATCGAGCGGCAGCTGATGGTGAGTGATGTCGATGGCGACGATCGTGCTCATCGGCTCGCCAGTTCGTTCCACAGTCCAACCGTGCGTGCTGCGAGGAGATGGCGGGCGTCGTCATCGACGACGCGGGCGTTGTTGCCCAGCATCGGCTGGTTCTCGATCGCGTTCATCGAATCGGCGATGGCCGTGGCGTCGAACGGCGATTCCTCGGGGGTGCCCGCCGCGACCGCGTTCGCTGCGATCGCCTTCACGACGCCGGCCATGCCCGTACGCTCGAACAGCCGCTGCAGCGTCTCGGGAACCGCGTCGACGCCACAGCCGAGCGCGTCTGCGGCATCGGCGAACGCATCTGGTGCACCGTCGACGTTCCAGTTCAACGCGGCGTGGAGACCGATCGCGACGGACACGCCGTGGGGAACGTGATGGAGGGTTCCGAGTGCGTGACCGATCGAATGGGCAACGCCGGTGCCGCAGTTGTCGATCGCGACGCCGGCGAGGAACGCTGCCTCTTGCATCGCCTGGCGGGCCCGCAGATCGCTGCCGTCGGACGCGGCCAGCGGGAGGTGTTGTACCACCAGCCGCAACGCGCGCTGCGCGGCGGCCGCCGGCACCGAGCTGCGGCGTTGCCCGGTGCATGCCTCGAGGGCGTGCACGTAGGCGTCGAGACCAGTGCCCACGGTGACACCGTGGGGCATCGTGGCCGCCGCCGTCGGGTCGAGAACCACCAGGTCGGGCAACATCTCGTCGCCCCAGGTCCACGACTTTCGACCGCCGTGGTCGGCCACGATGCAGGTGCGGGTGACCTCGGCCCCAGTTCCCGATGTGGTGGGGATCGCCACGATCGGCCGCCGCCCCGGCAGCGGTGTGGCGCACAGCAGGTACGGCTCGACGCCGGTCTCTCCCACGCCGACCACTGCGGCTTGCTTTGCCGTGTCGAGGGCGGAGCCGCCACCGATGCCGATCACCACACAGTCACCGGCGCGGCGCACGACATCGGCGGCGGCGTCGACCGACCCGATGCAGGGCTCGCCCGGTGGAGCGACGTGCACGACCACCGCGGCCCCGCGCAACGCATCGATCACGCGTCGGACGTACCCGGTGGTCATCACCGCACCGTCGACGACGAGTACGACCGGGCGCGGTCCAGCCGCCGGCGCAGTGAGGCCGCCGATCGCCGCGGCCAACGAATCCAACGAATCCACACCGACGAGCGTTCGCGGAACCCGGCCGATCTCGTAGTTGTTCGATTGCACGCTGTCCCCCGTTCGTCGCAGGACCGGTCGGCTGAATTCGTAGCACAACCGTACAAGTAATCCCATCACCCGTGTAGTGTCACGACCCGTGACCGACCCCGCCGCCCCACGTCGACGGGGTCGTGAACGAGCCGGATCCACCGGCCGTTCGAAGCTTCCGGAGCAGCCGCCATGGAAGCAACCGCGAATGCGTCTCAACCACACCGAGGTCGTGTCCGCCGACGAGATCGAGGCCATCCACGAGGCGTCGTTGACGATCCTCGAGCGCATCGGCATGGAGTTCTTGTGCCCCGAGGCGCGCAGCATCATGAACGAGGTCGGCGCCGACATCGACGAGGCCTGCGGCCGTGTGCGCTTCCCTCGCGAGCTCGTCATCTCCAGCGTTGCCAAGGCGCCGTCGGAGTTCACGCTGCACAGCTGGAACCCCGACCACGATCTCCAGATCGGCGGGCGGTGGCTCGCCTACGGCACCGTCGGCAGCGCGCCGCACTACATCGACCGCGACGGAGTGCGCCGCACCGGCGACCGCAACGCGTTCCGTGACCTGCTGAAGCTGGCCCAATCGCTCAACACCGTGCACTTCATCGGCGGGTACCCGGTGGAGCCGGTCGACATCCATCACTCGGTGCGCCACCTCCACGCAGCTCACGACGTGCTCACCCTCACCGACAAGTCGCTCCACTGCTACAGCCTCGGTCGGCAGCGCAACCGCGACGTTTTGGAGATGGCTCGCATCGCCCGTGGCATCGACGAGCACACGCTGCTGCACGAGCCGTCGGTGTTCTCGGTGGTCAACTCGAACTCGCCACTTCGTCTCGACACGCCGATGTCGCAGGGCATGATCGAGTTCGCCCGCCACAACCAGCCGATCGTGATGACCCCGTTCACCCTCGCCGGAGCGATGGCGCCGATCACTCTGGCCGGCGCGCTCGCCCAGCAGAACGCCGAGGCGCTCGCCGGCATCACGTTCCTGCAATGCGTCAACGCCGGCACGCCAGTCGTGTACGGCGGGTTCACATCCAACGTCGACATGCAGTCAGGCGCACCGGCGTTCGGCACGCCCGAGTACGTGCGCACGGCGATGATCGGCGGGCAGCTCNNCCCGCCACTACGCGCTCCCCTACCGCAGCTCCAACGTCTGCGCGGCCAACGCGCTCGACGCGCAGGCCGCCTACGAGAGCGTGTTCTCGCTGTGGGGATGCGTGATGGGTGGCGTCAACTTCATGATGCACGGAGCCGGCTGGATGGAGGGCGGGCTGCACGCCAGCCTGGAGAAGATGGTCCTCGATGCCGACCTCTTGCAGATGGTGACCCAGATCATGGAACCGGTGGTGGTCGACGCCGACACGTTGGCGATCGACACGATCGAAAGCGTCGGGCCGGGAGGTCACTTCTTCGGCACCCAGCACACCCAGGACCGTTTCCGGAATGCGTTCTACAAGCCGCTCATCTCCGACTGGCGCAACTACGAGACCTGGCAGGAGGCCGGTAGCCCGCAGGCGCCCGACAGGGCCAAGCTGCTCGCGGCCCGCTTCCTCGACGCCTACGAGCCGCCACCGATGGACCCGGCGATCCGGGCCGAGCTCGATGCCTTCGTCGCCCGCAGGGTGGCCGAGGGCGGCGTGCCGACCGACTACTGACGACCGTATCGAAGACCCCAGCCAGGAGCAGCCATGAAGTCATCAGCACAGGTCGTCGTGATCGGTGGCGGCGTGGTCGGGGCGAGCGTGCTCTACCACCTCACCAAGGCCGGATGGACCGACGTGGTGCTGCTCGAGCGCAAGCAGCTGACGGCAGGATCCACTTGGCACGCCGCCGGTGGGATGCACACCCTGAACGGCGATCCGAACGTGGCGCGCCTGCAGCAGTACACGGTGAACCTGTACAGGGAGATCGAAGCCGAGTCGGGCCAGCACTGCAGCATCCACCTGCCCGGCGGGCTGCAGTTGGCCGACACGCCGGAACGCCTCGACTGGCTGCGCATGGCCCAGGCCCGCGGCCGCTACCTCGGCATGAACATGGAGATCATCTCCATGAAGCAAGCCAAGGAGCTGAACCCGCTGTTGGAGGAGAAGTACTTCGTCGGGGCGCTGTACGACGAGGACGAGGGAAGTGTCGATCCCTACGGTGTCACCCACGCGTACGCGATCTGTGCTCGCAACCGCGGCGCCGAGGTGTACACCGACACCTGGGCGCAGGGTCTTCACCAGCGCCCGGACGGCACGTGGAACGTCGTCACCGACCGCGACCACACGATCCATGCCGAGCACGTGGTGAACGCCGGCGGGCTGTGGGCGCGTGAGGTCGGCCGGATGGCCGGGCTCGAGCTGCCGGTGCTGGCGATGGAGCACCACTACCTGATGACCGAGCCGATGGAGGAAGTGATCTCCTACAACCGCGACACCGGTCGCGAGCTGCCGCACATGATCGACTTCGGCGGCGAGATCTACGCCCGCCAGGAGGGCGAGAGCATCCTGCTCGGCACCTACGAACAGGCCGGTGTTCCGTGGGCGCCGAAGCAGACGCCATGGGACTTCGTGTTCCAGCTGCTCCCCAACGATCTCGATCGCATCGCCCCCGAGCTCGAACGCGGCTTCGCCCACTTCCCCGCCGTCGGCAGGGCCGGTATCAAGAAGATCGTCAACGGCCCGTTCACGTTCAGCCCCGACGGCAATCCGCTGGTCGGCCCGATCAAGGGGCGGCGCGGCTACTGGAGCGCGTGCGCAGTGATGGCGGGTCTGTCGCAAGGTGGCGGCGTCGGGCTGTCGTTGGCCAACTGGATGGTGCACGGCGACCCCGGGGCCGACATCTGGGGCATGGACGTGGCCCGCTTCGGCGACTACGCGACCCTCGCGTACACCAATGCGAAGGTGCGCGAGAACTACTCGCGGCGCTTTCGCATCACGTTTCCCAACGAGGAGCTGCCGGCGGCGCGTCCGCTGCACACCACACCCATCTACGACAGGCTCAGCGAGCACAACGCGGTGTGGGGCGCCGGCTTCGGGCTCGAGCATCCGCTGTGGTTCCAAGAGCCCGGCAAGGAACCGGTGGAGGAGGTCACGTTCCACCGATCGAACGCCTTTGCAATGGTGGCCGAGGAGAGCCGCGCCGTGCGTGAGCGCGTCGGCCTGAGCGAGGCGTCGAACTTCGCCAAGTACAAGGTCAGTGGCCACGGTTCGGCCGACTGGTTGCAGGGGTTGTTCACCAATGCGCTCCCCAGGGTCGGGCGCACGAACCTGACGGCGATGCTCAACCCGCAGGGTCGCATCGTCGGCGAGTTCTCGGTCTCGCGGACCCTCGACGACGAGTTCTTCCTGTTCGGCTCGCAGGCCGCCGAGGTGCACCATCCCAGGTGGTTCCTCGATCACCTGCCGGCACACTCCGCGGACACCAGCCCGATCCGGTTCGAGGTGCTGGCACTGTCGATGGTGGGCCTGACGGTGGCAGGCCCGCTGTCGCGCGAGGTGCTGCAGAAGCTCACCGACACGTCGTTGGCAACTGCCGATTTCCCCTTCATGGCATTCCGCCGGGTCGACATCGGCATGGCCCCGGTGTGGTTGTCGCGGATGACCTACTCGGGCGATCTCGGCTACGAGATCTGGATGCAGCCTGAGCATCAGCGCTACCTGTTCGATCTGCTGTGGGAGACGGGCCGCGAGTTCGACATGCGCCTGTTCGGGTTCCGCGCCCTCATCACGATGCGGCTCGAGAAGAGCTTCGGCACGTGGTTCCGCGAGTACCGGCCGATCTACACGCCGCTCGAGGCAGGCATGGACCGGGTGCTCAAGTTCGACCACGCGTTCATCGGCCGTGAAGCGGTCGAGGCCGAGATCGCCGGCGGCGGTCCGCAACGCAAGCTGGTGACGTTCACCGTCGACGTCGACCCGGATGCCCCCGCGGACGTCATCGGCGACGAGCCCGTGTGGCACGTCGGCCCGGAGGGCGAGCGGGTGGTCGGTTGGATCACGTCCGGTGGGTACGCCCACTACTCGGCCGTCTCGTTGGCGATGGGCTACATCCCCACCGAACTGGCCGTGCCAACGGATGAGGCCGGTGGCCGATTCGAGATCGAGATCATCGGTCGTCGTCGCCCGGCCAAGTTGCAGCACGACCCGGTGCTCGACCCGCAGGGGCTGCGCATGCGCGCCTGAACAGAGAGGGGCCAGGCCTTTCATCACCACCTGTCAGATCAAACTCGGGTCAGGGAACGAGTCGCATCGCAGCATCGTTCTGCCGGATGACCTCTCGAACTAGCTAGCTAGCTAGAGGCGAGGCGCACAGCAATAGCTCGCAGCTCGTTGAAGTCATCCCCACGAGCTTCGACAAGCGCGGCTTCCTCTCGATACTGTGCATCGAATCTCGAACGTATCCAGTCCACCTGCAGTTTGCATTCGCGATCTTGGGCAGCAACCTCGCGCTCGTCAAGGTTCAACGGGTTCGAGCTCCAGTCATACTCGAACCCGTCCATCGGACCTGAAAACATGAAGCCTTGAGCCTCCATGCAGCCTTTCCATCGGTTGTCTGCGGCGACCACATCCGATGCCGATTCGACTCTGGCCTGCAAGTCCAGAACGGCGACCTGAAGGTCCAGGTACAGCGAAGTGGCTGCTACGAACTCCTCAGAACCGCCGAACACTCGCGATTGCGCCTCCGAAACGCACCCGTCGCTGACAATCACCGTGCCAATCACAGAACCCACTTCTGAGGTCACCTCGTTCAGTCGTGCGTCTGCTCCGTGAAGCGCGAGGTCATATGCAGTCTGGGCGGCGTCACTCGCGTCCGGGCCGGCGTCGATCACGATGCCAGCCAGATCGGCCGGCTCAGAGGCTGGCCCGAACGCGCCTCCGTATGTCCAATCCTCGTCGGGAAGCAGCCCGAAGGACCGGATCGGTATAGTCGCCGCTCCCAGAGTTGGACCACGGTAGGTAAACCCTTCATTCAGCATGCATTCTGAGATCGCTGCGGCGGTCGCATTCTGTGAGTACCTGGCGAAGTCGAAGTTGACCTGATTGAACCACCCGAGCGGAAGGTGGCCCGCGAGCCACGCCGCGGTGACCTGTGCAGGTACCTCTGGGGGTGACGCTGTTGCCGGTCCCTTGGATTGCTCATCGGTGCAAGCACAACAGATAATCGCCGCACCTGTCAGCAACCATCCGTGCAGGCTACGTCGCGGTCGAACCATACCTAGCCATTGCACCCGTTGGTCACGGTTCGGAAGCTACTCCCATTCGAAGTAGCGTCTGTCAGCTTAATCCCTGAGTAGGCGGGAAGGTTGATATTCACCCCTCCAAGATAGTTCGTTGAGTTGCAGATCTCCAGGGCGAATGACCAACCATTCGTGTTGTCATTGTTGTTGTTGTTCACCGTGGCTCCGCCTTGCGCGAAGTTGTTTCCGTTGAAGTTGGCATCGCCAGCGTAGTAGTAACCTTGAATGTTGCTCGAGGAAGTCCTCGACTTGTACACGCAATACGCATTTGGTACCGTTCCCACCGCGACCGGACACGTGTTCGGCCCAGACACCCAGTATTCCACGGCACTTGCCTGACTGGTGAGACCGCCGACAGCCAAGGATGTCACCCCGAAGACTATGGCAACTCCCCTGTGAAGCCTCCTCATGGCGTCCTGCCCTCGCGTCGCACGTGGCCCAAATCGAGTTCGTTCATTGTTCATGGGGATTCTCCTTCTGCAGCCGACTAGACGGCGGCATTCTGTTCGCCCACGTGTTTGAAGCGTGGCACATAGTCCAGGTTTCGTCAAGTCAAGAAAGTGAGAGGTCATGTACGCAGTGTGGTGGCTGGTGGGGTTTGGGCGGCTTTGAGGGCTGGGGGGAGGCCGGCGATGGCACCGGTGACCAGCCCGATCAGTGGTGCGGCGAGTAAGACTGCGGGGGTGATTGTGGGCGTCCAGTGTTTGGTTTGGCTGATGATCACCACCGCCAACGTGGCTAACGCGGCGCCGGTGACCGCCGCGATCACACCGGTTATCGCGGCTTCCAACGTGATTTGTCGGGCAATGTGGCTGCGTTTGGCCCCGAGGGCGCGGCGTAGACCGATCTCCGGGCGGCGTTCGATGGTATTCAATAGCGTCGCGTTGGTGATCGCGATCGTGCCGATGAACAGCGCCAACGCGGCGAGGGCGTAGAACAGGCTGGTGACGTCGCCTTGCACCTGATTACGTAACGTCTTCGGGTCGGGTGGCACCAACGCCTGCAACCGTTCGGGTTGTTGCGGACGTAACGCGGTGGGGGCTTGGCGGCCGGCCAGGTTGGCGGCACCAGGCTGGGTGTCGATGATCACCTCGTAGGTGGCACCCTGGGGATGCAGTTGTTGTTCGATGGTGCTGGTCGGGATGACGATCGACAACAACAGGTCGGGGTTGCGCTTGACGTCGTCGATGATCGCGATCACCGTGTACGCGGTATCGCCGACGAACACCGCCGGCTGGTTATCGATACGGGTCAACCCCAACTGGGCAGCAGCGACCCGACCGACGACGGCGACCTGCTCGGCACGCGATTGGTGGAACCCGTCATACACCCGGCCGGTCGACAGCACCGGTATCGCCGCCTGGATCGCACCGGGTGTGGCGGCGATCACCGGGATCGGTTGGCTCTGTGCCCCACTCGGCCGGCTGGCGGTCGCTCGTGGTTGCAGCGTGCCGTTGTCGGGAACCGTGTAGTAGAGCCCGGCGTGGTTGATGCCGTTCAACGCTTCGAGCCGTAGATCGACATCGTCGGGAAACGGGTTTGAACCATCAGGTTGGGCATCCTGGATGCGGACCTCGGTCGCTTTCAAGGCATCGAACCGTGATGACACCTGCGCACGCGCCGTGTCGGCCAACCCGGTCGTCGTCACGAACGCGCCGACACCGAGGATCGTGCCCAACGCGGTCAACGCCGTGCGCGCCGGGCGCTGGGTGATCGCCGCCAACGACTCGCTGATCGTGTCGCGCCACCGCAACGTCGACTTCTCACCACCCACACCAGTCGCCATCATCGGGTGACCGCCACCGGTTCGGTGACCTGACCGTCGCGGATCGTCAGATTCCGCGACGCCCGCCCGGCGATGGCGTGATCGTGGGTGATGATCACCACCGTGAGACCATCGTGATGCAACTGCTCGATCAACTCCAGCACCTGATCGCTGGTCGCCGTATCGAGATTGCCGGTCGGCTCGTCACACAACACCAGCGACGGCTCACGAATCAACGTGCGAGCAATCGCCACTCGCTGCTTCTCGCCACCCGACAACTGCGAACACAACCCGTCGCGACGACTGCCGAGACCGACATGATCGATGACCTCCAGCGCCCTGCACCGGCGCTGCTTGCGGGTCAAGCCGTGATACAACAAGCCGAGCTCGACGTTGTCGATCACACTGCGATAGCCGACCAGATGGAACGCCTGGAACACGAACCCGATCCGGTAAGCCCGCACCCCGACACGCTGCGTGTCCGACAGCCCGGCCACGTCCACGCCATCGAGCTCGTACACCCCCGCCGACGGCGAGTCGAGCAGACCGAGCAACGACAACAACGTCGTCTTGCCCGACCCCGACGGCCCGGTGATCGCCACATAGTCGCCACGATCGATCGTGAACGTGCAGGCCTGCAACGCCGTCACCTCCGGCGGCCCTGGAAAGGTGCGAGCCAGCCCGACGACGCGCACCACCGGCACCACCGGCGCGTCGACGGCGCTCACGTGCCGACGACCACCAGGTCGCCCTCACCCAAGGCACCGGCAACCTCGGGTTCGATGGCAACGAAACCGTCGGCGCTCAACCCTGCGTTCACCGGCACATCGGTGGGCACACCATTCGGATTCTCGACCGTCGACACTCGAGTCTTGCCATCGGCCGACGACGACACTGCCGCCAACGGCACCACCAACGTCGCCGCGTCGGTCGACGCCGCCGTGATCGTTACCCGCAGGTTCGCACCAGCGAGCGTGTCGGGCAACACCGCATCAGGAGTGATCGTCGCCGCGAACCCCAACTGACCATCGGCCCCGGTGGCCGCTTGTTCGGCAATCGCCGAGATCGTCGCCGCATACGTGGTGTTCGAGTTCTCGTCCAACAACTCCACCGGCATCGGCACCCGCACCAACCCGGCCTCGCTACTACGGATCGATGTCGTCACCACCAACTTGCCGCCGGCGATCGACACCAACGCATCGCCACCGACATTCCCGCTCGGATCAGCCCCACCGGACGCAGCGATCGGGCCGAGCGCGCTGACCGCGTTCTGCACACGCGCCGGCATCGACGGCATGAACACGATCTCGCCCTGCGCCACCGTCGGCCCGTTCACCGCCACCAACGTGTTCACCGCGGCCGCCGCCGCGTCGCGCCCCGCTGTCGCGGTCTCGACCGCGATCTTGGCCTGCGCCTTGTCACCCGCCTTCTGCGCCTCGCTCAACGCCAACGCCGCAACCTGCAACGCCTCGTTGGCCACAGCAACATTGTCGGCCGACGACCGCACCACCGTCGACAGATTCGACTCGGCCTGCGTGACCGCCAACTTCGCAGCATCAACATCACCCGCCACCGACGAAGGATCAGCAACCAAACGGGCGTACTCGGCCTTGGCCGTATCCAACTGGGCCTGCGCATCGATCGTGTCAGTCGACTGCTTGGCGGTCGCCTCATCAACACCGCGTTGCGCACTGTTGAACGTTGACTGCGCCTGGGCGATCACCGAACCAGGCTGCCCCTCACCCGCCTCGCGCAAGTCGGCCTCAGCGGTCTTCAACCCCGCCTCGGCCTGCACCAACGCCTGCTGCGCCGACGCCAGATCAGTATCGAACGACGTCGACGACGGGACCGGCAAATACCCCGCCGCCGTGTAAAACGCAGTCACCGCCACCTTGGTCGCCTCGCCGTAACGACCATCGACATCCGGTGCAAAACCCAGCCGAGTCAACGCCGCCTGCAACTCGCTCACATCAGCCCCGGTCATCCCCGGCCGCAACGCCCGATACACCGGCACCGCCCCCTGCAACACAAACACCGGCCGCCCTGACACCTCGATCACCTTCGCACCCTCAGCCACCTCGGCACCCTGCGCAACAGCGATGCCAGTCACCACCGGATCACCCTCCACCGACGACGGCGCATTGATCTGCAACGACACCTCCGGGCGAACATCACCACGCTGAATCACCGTCTTCGACAACACCCGCCGCTCAACCATCGCCGTCACGAACGACGCCCGCGGCTCGGTGGCCCTGGCCGCCGCCTGATCCGGCGACTGCACCCGCGACCCGACCACCCACGCCACAACCGCCAACACCACAAGCCCGCCAAGCCCAACCACCCACCACCGCGTCGACCCCCGAGAACCAATCACACCACCACGCTACGCCGTACCACAATTGTGCCAAGGTCACCTCGACTGAAGCGAGGCCCCCTCTCTGTCAGCTCAGCGCTGGTAGGCGGACGCTTGCAGGCGGAACAGTTGGGCGTACTGGCCGTCGAGGGCGAGGAGATCTGCGTGGCTGCCCACCTCCACCACGCGGGAGCCGTCCATCACCACGATCAGGTCGGCCATGCGCACGGTCGAGAAGCGGTGCGAGACCAGTACGGTCACGCGACCCGCCGCCGATTCCGAACGAGCAGCCGCGGCGAACCGCTCGAACAGCGCATGCTCGGTCTCGGCGTCGAGCGCGGCCGTCGGCTCGTCGAGGATCAGCAGCAACGGTTCCTCGCGCATGAACCCGCGGGCGAGCGCCAGCTTCTGCCACTGGCCGAAGCTCACCTCGACACCGTCATCCCACGTCGGCCCGAGCTGGGTGTCGAGCCCGTGCGCCAGTTGCTCGACCACGTCGTTCGCGCCGGCTCGATCGACGGCGCACCCGGCCGAATCGCGGTCATCGAGCTTGTGCAGATCGCCGAGCCCGATGGTGTGCTGGGCGCGGAGCTCGAACCGGTGGAAGTCCTGGAACGCGCCGGCAAGATGATCTCGCCACTCGTCGACGGCGATCTCGGCCAAGTCGGTCCCGTCGACGGTGATCCGACCAGAAGTGGGCAAGTACAAGCGCGCCAACAGCTTCACCATCGTCGATTTGCCGGCCCCGTTCTCGCCCACGATCGCCACGACGGCGCCCGCCGGCAGCAGCAGGTCGACGTCGTCGAGCACCAGGCGATCGCCGCCCGGGTACCGGAACGACACCTTTTCGAACCGAATGCCATCGTGCAGGCTCGCCGGGGCCGAGGCAGAGGATCGGCAGTCGACCCCCGCCGCGTAGTCCTCGAGCCAAGTCAACCGTCGCGACGAGTCGAGCCAGAAGCCGCGTAGGAACCCGAGCTCGCCGGCGGTCGCGCCGATGTATCCCGCCAGCCGGGTGCCGGCCGCCACCACCAGCACCACCTCGCCGACCGACGCGTCGATCACCGTCGACACGAAGACCACGGCGAGCACGTAACCCGCACCGAACACTGCCCATGCCAGCGAGTGCCAGAGCGCGGTGATGGCCCGTGCCTTCGAGACTGGCGTGTACCACCGCTGCCAAGCGGCCCGCCGTTCCTGCGCGAGCCACTCCCCCGTCCCGGTGACTCGCACCTCTTTGCCCGGTGGCGCCGTGGTGCCGAGCACGAACAGGTGGCGGGCGAGCCGCGTGTTCGAGATGACCGATTCCTCCACCCGACGTTCAACCGTCGGGCGCCAGGTGGAGGTGAAGAAGGCCGGAACCGAGAACGCGAGCAGCAGCACCAGCACCGGATGCACCGAGCCGAGCAGCACCGCAGTGATGGCCAGGCGGAACATCCAGCCGAGCGTGGAGAACAGCGACATGAACATGTGGTCGAGCATGAACACCTGATCGCGCAACATGGCCAGTCGATCGAGGTAGTCGGGGCGTTCGTGGTGCTCGATAGTGGGCACCGAAGCCTGGAGGCGGGCGACGTGGCTCTCGAGCGCGATGGCCACTCGATCACGGAAGCGCCGCTGCACTCGCTGCGACAGCACCCCGAGGTACCACGTGGCGCAGACCGAGATCGCCAGCCCGATCGCGGCCGTGCGCATCGACGATCGATCGCCATCGACGACACCGTCGATCAAGAGCTTCAGCCACAGCGCGAGGAGCGCATCGGGAAGCATCATCAGCAGCGCCAGACCGAGCGAAGTGGCCAACAACCGCGGTTCGGCCCGGTAGCCGAGTCGGAAGGTGCGCAACAGCGAGGGGATCGCCCTGGGCAGGTCGCTGTCGATCTTGCCGGTATCGCCGTCAGAGTGCTTCATGGAGCACCTCCTCGCCGGCGTCGTCGTACTCGGTGAACCGCGCTGCCTGGAGCTGGAACATCGTGTGGTAGCGACCACCGACGGCCATCAGTTCGTCGTGCGAGCCCAACTCGATCACCTTGCCGTGCTCCATCACGCAGATCCGGTCGGCGAGGCGGACGGTCGAGAACCGGTGCGAGATGAGGATCGTGGTGCAGTGCCGCGTCGCCGCGAGGACCCGTTCGAAGATCTCCGCCTCGCCACGCACGTCGAGCTGCGCCGTCGGCTCGTCGAGCAGCACCACGCCCGCACCTTGGCGTACGGCACACAGCGCCCGGGCGAGGGCGATGCGCTGCCACTGACCGCCCGAGAGGTCGGTGCCGCCGGGATAGCCCTTCGACAGGATGCAGTCGAGATCGCCGTTGGCGAGCTGATCGGCGCCGGCGTCGGCGAGCGCGGCGCGAATGTCGTCGTCGGGCGCGCCCTGGGGTGCGACGTTGGTTCGCAGCGACAGCTCGAACCTGATGAAGTCTTGGAACACGGCGGTCACATGGCCACGCCACGCCGACGGGTCGAGCTGGTCGAGGGCCGTGCCGTCGATCTCGATCGAGCCGCTGTCGGGGTCGTACAGGCGGCACAGCAGCTTGGCGAGGGTGGTCTTGCCGGCGCCGTTGCGGCCGACGATCGCCAGCGAAGTGCCGGCCGGCACGTGCACACCGAAGCCGTCGAGAACCGGGCTGCCGTTGGCCTCGTAGGAGAAGCGGACGTCGCGGAACACGATGTCCTTCGGTCCGCGGGGCAACGTGCCGTCGCCGGTTCGAACTTCGGCCTGGGCGGCGACCGCCGCTTCGAGCCGACGCAGTGCAGCTACGGGGGCACTCGCCCCGTCGAGGGCCCAGTTCAAGCCGCCGAACGCAATCGCCGACACGCCGATCGCGGCCTGCACGAACACGACAACCCGGCCGGTGGTGAGGGCGCCGTCGGCGGCCGCGTTGGCGATCGTCCAGAACACGACCAGGTTGGCAGCCAACACGATGCCGACGCACAGCGCTACCGACTTCTCGCGCAGCCGGGTGGCGTCGTACTGCAGGTCGTACAGCCGGCGGCGGGTTGCGATGAAGCGCTCGGTCACCCAGCCGGCGAGCCCGAACAAGCGCAGCTCCTTCGCCGGTGACGCATCCACGGCCAGCCGGTACGAGTACTCGGCATGTCGCTGGGCTGTCCTGACCTCGGCGGTTTCGCGATCGCGCCAGACCCCGCTCTCGCGCAGCAACCAGTGGGTGCACCCCCACGCCAGCAGCAGAACCGGCGGCGCCCACCAGTTGAACCCGAACAGCAGCACCGAGGCTGCGAGGCCGACCACGAGCTCGACGAGCCCGCCGGCAACGAAGTCCATCGAGATGTCGAGGGGCGGACCCATCATGCCGAGATCGAAGTCGCGGGCCATCGTGAGGTCGTTGGTGAGCTCGGGCCGCTCGAGGTGGGCGATGCCGTCGGGGGTGACGCACACGTCCATCAGCCGGTCGTAGAGGTGGGCGGCGAGGCTGCTCCCGGCGTTCGAGCTCACCATCTGGTGCAGCGGGTGCACGACCAGCGACGCGGTGAACGCGGCGCCCACGACGACGAGCGGCGCCGTGAGCGAGGCGCGACCTTCGATCGAGCCGACCAGCCATCCGAAGCCCACCGAGGTGATCGCCGGCAGCGCACCGCGGAGCAGCACCAGGCTCCACCACGCCGCGGCTTGCGCCGGCGCAGCGCTCCACAGGGCCGCGAAGAAGCGCACTTCCGGTCGGCTTCGCAGGCGGGCGATCATCGTCGGCAACCTAGCAACCACTCGTACGAGACCGACCCCGATCGGTTCGGTCCGCAACGATTCGCAGCACGATCGTGCCGTGAATGCGCGGCGTGTGCGATATGGTCCCGGCCCATGCGGTTCGCGCTCGACGACCAACCGATCGAATACGTCGAGGGCGACTCGGTGGCGGTGGCCTTGCTGCGATCGGGTGGCCACCCGCAGCACGGTGGCACCCTGTGCCTCGCCGGCGACTGCGGCAACTGCTCGGCCGACGTCGACGGGGTGCCGTACACCCGCACCTGTCTCACCGCGGCCACGCCCGGGCTGCGCGTGCGCAGGCACCCGGCCGTCGGAGGGCCGCCGCTGCAGCTCGAGGGCCCGCCCAACCCGGTGCAATCGCCCGGCCACAGCGCTGTTCCCGTGCGCCGCGAGCACGTCGACCTGGTGGTGATCGGAGCAGGCGCCTCGGGTCTGGCCGTCGCCGGGGCCGAGCGCCTCAGAGGACGCGAGGTCGTGGTGCTCGACTCGCACACCGGGCACGACGTGGTCGGCGTGTATCCGGGACCGCAGGTGATCGTGCGCGTGAGCGGCCCGACGCCGTCGATGCTGCACCTTCACGCCCACGAGGTGGTCATCGCCACAGGCGCCGCCGAGCTGCACCCGGTCTGCGCCGGCAACATGCTCGCCGGCATCGTCACCGCCGACGCCGCGGCGCTGCTGCGCAGGAGCGGCGTAGACCTGGGGACCGCCGTTGCCGTCGACCTCAACGAGCTCGCCGCGTTCGAGGGAGCCGATGGACGGGTGCAGGCGGTGCGGTTCACCGACGGTCGGGTCGAATCGTGCGACACGGCGGTGGTCGCCAGCGCCCGACGCGCGCCGCGCGACCTGCTGGCGCGCATGGTCAGCGATCCTGCTGTCCGCGTCGTCGGCGCCGCGGCGGCCGCCTTCGAGCTGCCCGCGTGCCCGAGCAGCGGCACCGTGTGCCCGTGCTCGAAGGTCACCGTCGCCGACCTGCAAACCGTGTGGGACAAGGGTTTCACCCACCTCGAATTGGTGAAGCGGGCCGCGCTGTGCGGCACCGGCACCTGCCAGGGTGGCGTCTGCCTTCCCCACCTCCGTGCCTTCGTTGCCGACCGTTCGGGTGCACCGGCCGAGCCGTTCACCGGCCGGCCCACATCGCGTCAGCTCACCATCGCCGAGGCCGCCGCTGACGTTCACCTCGATGCGTTCCGGCGCACAGCGCTGCACGAGGTGCACGTCTCCCTCGGCGCGCAGATGGACCGATTCGGCGGGTGGTGGCGTCCGTGGAACTACGGCGATCACCTGCGCGAGTACTGGGCGGTTCGCGAGGCAGTCTCGCTCGGAGACGTGTCGACGCTGGGCAAGATGATCGTCAGCGGTCCCGATGTCGTCGAGGCACTCGAGCGTCTCTACCCCACCACCATCGCCGACATCAGGCCCGGGCGCAGCCGATACGTGCTGCTGCTGAACGAACGCGGTCATGTCATCGACGACGGCATGGTGTGCCGCGAGATCACCGACGACGGAAGCGACCGGTTCGTGCTCACGTTCACCTCGGGCGGCGCGTCGTTCGCCGAGGCATGGGTGCGTGACTGGGTGGAGACGTGGGACCTCGACGTGCGGATCATGGACCGCACCATCTCGCGCGGGGCGATCAACGTCACCGGTCCTCTCGCCGGCGCGCTGCTGCAGCGCGCCGGCTTGGCCGAAGCTCCCCGGTTCCTGCAGCACCTCCACGCCGATGTGGCCGGCGTGCCGTGTCACGTGATGCGCCTGTCGTTCACCGGCGAGGCCAGCTTCGAGCTGCACCACCCTGTTCACCACTCGGTCGAGCTGTGGCACGCGTTGATGGATGCCGGACGCGATCTCGGCATCAGACCCCACGGTCTCCAGGCGTTGTTCGGCCTGCGGCTGGAGAAGGGCCACGTGCTCGTCGGCATGGACACCGAGCTCGACTCCACCCCGCGGCGCCTCGGCATGGATTGGGCGGTGAAGATGGACAAGGCCGCCTTCGTCGGCCGCACGTCGCTCGGTCGTACCGCAGCCCTTCCCGACCACCGTCGGTTGTTCGGCCTCACCATGGATGGTCCTGCACCGGTGGAGGGTGCCCCGATCTGGCTAGGCGACGCGGTGGTCGGCCACGTGGCCTCGAGCTTCGCGTCGCCGGTGCTCGGCGTGGCGGTGTTGCTCGGCTGGCAGAAGCGCTCGCCATGGGCCGACGAGGTCACCATCGAAGGTCGCGTCGCCCGGGTCGCAAGGGTCCCCTTCTACGATCCGCAAGGCATTCGTGCACGCGCCTGATGTCGTCGCCCGACGGCTGCACGGACTGCGCGTGGTGGCCACCCCGACGGCACTCGACCACGCCACGTGGCGACCGGCCGGCATCGTCATGCGCATCGCCGCCGACGAGGTCTTCGCCATCGGGAGCACCGAAGTCGAGATCGCCGACAAGCACGCCATCATCGAACCGGAGTCCGCCTTCGTCGGGTGGTGGCTCACCAACGAGCAGTTCGCGTCGGTGGTGCAACCCAGGCTCGAGTGGGTGCTGCCCCGCGCCCGCCCGGCTCTTGCCCAGGGGCTCGTCGCCGCGGTTCCGCTGAAGCTGTGGCTCGAGGCCGACCGGGTGCTTGTGGTCACCTCCAGCGGCCTCGCCCACGAGGCCGGGGCGCGCCTGTTCGGGGCGGGCAGCGGGGCGGTGCGCGGGTGAACGAGTTCGTCGAGACGCTGCTCGAGCTCACCTGGCACGAGCCGAAGTCGAGCTACGACGTCGTGATCGTCGGCGGCGGCGGGCACGGCCTGGCCACCGCGTACTACCTCGCCACCCGCCACGGCATCACCGACGTCGCCGTGATCGAGGCCGACTACATCGGCTCGGGCAACTCGGGCCGCAACACCACCATCATCCGCGCCAACTACGGCATCCCCGAGTCGATCCGCTTCTATCAGCACAGCCAGGCCTTGTACGGCCGACTGGAAGAGGAGACCGGGTGCTGGATCATGCATGCCACCAAGGGCCTCATCTGGTTGGCGCACACCGAGTCGGCCATGCGCGCCGAGCGCGCCAGGGTGCTGCTCAACACGGCATGCGGCGCCGAGACCGTGCTCGTCACCCCTGGCGAGATCAAGCAGCTGTGCCCGCAGATCGACCTAGCCGGCGGTGGCCGATACCCGGTGGTCGGCGCCTCCTACCACCTGCCGGCATCCACTGCCCGCCACGACCGAGTCGTGTGGGCCTACGCGCAGGGCGCGATGCAGCGCGGCGTGCACGTCATCCAGGGCACCCCTGTCACCGGACTCCTGCACCACGGTGAGAAGGTGGTCGGCGTTCGCACCGCCCGTGGCGACATCGGCGCAGGCGTGGTGATGAGCGCTGTCGGTGGCGACGTGTCGACCTTCGCCGGGCACGCCGGGCTTCGCCTGCCGATCCGGACGCACCCGCTGCAGGCCTTCGTCACCAACGGTTACGCGCCGGGGTTCGGGCCGATCGTGAGCGACACCGAACTGCTCTGCTACATCTCCCAGACCGGTCGCGGGCAGATGCTGATCGGCCACGAGTACGAGCGTGAGACCAGCTACTCCCGGCAATCCTCGTTCCAGTTCCTGCAGGCCAACGCGGCCAAGATGAGCTACTTGCTGCCGTTCGTCCGCGACCTCAAGATCTTGCGCCAGTGGACGGGCCGCTGCGACGTGTCTGCCGACTTCTCCCCGATCATGGGGTTCACCGGCGTCGACGGGTTCGTGATCAGCACCGGCTGGGGCACCTGGGGGTTCAAGGCGATACCAGCCGGGGGCGAGCAGATGGCCGAGCTGATCGCCACCGGCACCACGCCCGAGCTGATCGAGCCGTTCTCGCTGACGCGATTCGCACTCGACCATCCGCTGGCCGACCAGGGTTCGACGGGAACGCGCTGATGCTCGTCGTCGCCTGCCCCCACTGCGGCCCGCGGCCCGTCGAGGAGTTCCGTTACGGCGGCGAACTGCCACAACCGCCGGCTCACATCGGCGGCGCAGCCGAACGCGACTTCGATCAGGCCTGGATGTTCACCAATGCCGAGGGCGTGCAGGCCGAACGCTGGTTCCACGACGGCGGCTGCCACCGTTGGCACACCGCGTTCCGCGACACCGCGATCGACCGGTTCGTCATACCTGGGCGGATCCGCTAGCTTTCTTCATGAGCCCATGAAAACAATCGATGTGAAACAGGGAGTCTCCGACCGATGGCTGCGTGCCTTCGAGGCGGCCGCGCAGCTCGGCAGCTTCACCGCGGCAGCCGAGCTCCTGCAGATCGGTCAGCCCGCGGTGAGCCACGCCGTGGCCCGGCTCGAGCGTTCGCTCGGCACTTCGCTGTTCGACCGCGGCGCCACCGGGATCAGCCTCACGCCGCAAGGCCGGGCCCTGCACGAACGGATCACGCGTGCCTTCGACGAGATCGACCGAGCCGTCGCCGCGACCCGTTCTTCGACCACCGGCGCGGCCGTCACGTTGTCGGTGGCGACATCGCTGGCCACCTACTGGCTGATGCCTCGGCTCCCCGAGTTCAAACGCCGGCATCCCGGAATCGAGTTGCGGATCATCACCACCGACAGCGACCGGTCGGTCGGCAGGGACGACGCCGACCTCTGGATCCCGCTCGGCGCCGTGCACCGCGACGACCTTCAGGCAACCCCGTTCTGCATCGAGGAGGTCCTTCCCGTTGCTGCGCCTGAGTTGGCGGCGAACATCGAACCCGACAACCCCGAGGCACTGCTGCGTGCACCACTGCTGCACCTGGAAGAGCGCTTCGACCCCCGCTACGACTGGCCGCGGTGGTTCGCCGACCACGGCGTCGACAGGTCCGAGCCGCTCACCGGCTACCGAACCAACGACTACTCGTTGATCTTGCAGGCGGCCCTCGACGGGCAAGGCGTGGCGCTCGGTTGGCATCACCTGGTAGCCGGGTTGATGGACGAGGGGCGACTCGTCGCACTCGCCCCCTCGGTTCGAACCGAGCAGCCGTTCCCGATCCTGCAGCACCGCAACCGAACCCTCAGCAAAGATGCCACGGCACTTCGCGACTGGCTCACGAGCATCGGTTACCGGCCCGGCTGACGAGGGCCGAGGCTTGCCGAACGGGGGCCCGGTGAATGAATGGGTTGACGGCTGGGTGTGACGAAAGTATCTTCGTGACGGCGGCCACGTCGACCGCGAATATTTTCATAGGGGGGAGCTTCCATGCCCGACATGGACCAAGAGGTCAGTGGTGACCTCATCACTGAGCCGGTGAGTGAGCCGATGAGTGGTCAACTGACACGGCGAGATTTCACCCGTCGCGCCGTTGCAGTGGGGATCGCGGTGCCGGCGTTCGGAGCGATCGTCGCGGCATGCGGCGACGACGAGCCGGCAGGCACGGCCACGGGCGATACCGACGCACCTTCGGAAACCGTCGCACCAGGCACCACGGCCGCGCCTTCTGGGGCCACGGGTGGCACCATCCGCGTGGCCGCCGGCAAGCCGGCCGGGCCGCTCGACCCGGTGGCGATGGCCGACCTCGGCGCCTACGGCGTGGTGGCCCAGTGCTTCGAGTACCTCGCCGCATACGGCGAGACCGACATCGCCCCTGGCCTTGCCACCGAGTGGACCGCCAACGCCGATTCCACCGAGTGGACCTTCAAGCTTCGTGAGGGCGTGAAGTGGCAGAACGGCAGCGACTTCACCGCCGACGACGTGGTTGCCACGATGGAGCGCATCGCCACCGGTGGCGATGGCCTCGGCGGCTCGATCGTTTCCGGCGACGTCACCGCCGCCGACCCGCTGACGGTCGTGTTCAAGCTGGCCTCACCGAACGCCAGCCTTCCCTACCTGGTGTCGATCTACAACCCGCAGTCGGTCATCACGCCGGCCGACTACGAGCTCGGCACCACCCTCGACGCCCGCCCCGACGGCACCGGCGCGTGGAAGCTGTCGAGCTACGACCCCACCACCGGCGCCACGTACGTGCGCAACGAAGCATGGTGGGGCGGCACCACGCCGCTCGACGGCGCCGACTGGCAGTTCTTCGCCGACGCCAGCTCGATGGTCACGGCCATGCAGGGCGGTTCGGTCGACGCGATCGTGCAGTTCTCGGTGGTCGGCGGCGACGCGCTGTTCAAC
>CXWL01104594.1_pt1 | contig 30300 bp, 29 predicted proteins | sample 590931 | NCBI WGS metagenome assembly CXWL01 (sample SAMEA3498368, study PRJEB10139) | groundwater metagenome | biome: water well; material: biofilm material | place: Germany | collected 2015-04-27 | reverse complement strand
CCGAGTAGGCCACCGCCTGGCTGAGGCGGTCCTGCAGCAGGCTGCGGTTCGGCAGGCCGGTCAGCACGTCGTGCTGGGCGACGTGGGTGATGCGCTGCTCGGCCAGCTTGCGCGCGGTGATGTCGGTGCCGGTGCCGCGGTAGCCGCGGAACGCGCCGTGCTCGTCGAACACCGGCTCGCCGTTGATGCAGAACCAGCGGGCGCCGCCGTCGTCGTCGCGCGCGGCATATTCGAGGTCGGAAAAACTCTGGTGGGCGAGCGTGGTGGCGATGTGCGCCTGGCCCCAGTCGGTCTGTTCCATGCCGGGCACGGTTTCCCAGCGCGTCTTGCCGATCAGGCGCGAAGACGCCAGCCCGGCCTTGGCGCCGAAGCCNNCCGGTGACGGCGGTGAAGCGCAGGTGCTCGTCCTGCTCCCAGTACCAGTCGGACGACATCGACACCAGCTGGCGGAAGCGCTGTTCGCTTTCCTGCAGCGCCTTTTCGGTGCGCTTGCGGTAGACGACGTCGTCGATCAGGCGCTGGTTCGACAGCTCGAGGTCAGCCGTGCGTTCGTGCACCAGCCGCTGCACGCGGCGCGAACGGCGCACGCTGGCCTGTACCAGCACGCTCATCAGAATGGTCAGCAGCACGCCGCCGACCAGCACCAGCAGCGAGCCGAGATGGTCGACCAGGAAGGGGCGCGGCGCCGCCGCCAGCTCGATGCGCCAGCCCTGGCCGGCGACGTCGAGTTCGCGCACCAGGGCGGGCCGCTGGTCGAGCGCGAGCCACTGGCCGACCCGCTCGGCCAGCGAGCGCGCGGCGACGCGGCTCGCCGCCACCGGCGCCGCGCCCTCGCTCTGGAACACGGGCACCGGCTTGCCGTCGGCGCCGCTGGCGTAGACCGCCATGCGGATGCCGGTGTCGGCCAGCAGATCGTTGCCGGTGAGGATTTTCTGGACGAGGTCGCCGGCGCGGATCGCCGCCGCCGTGTCGCCCACCAGCGCCGCGCGCCGCGCCGCCGGGCTGTCGAGCGGGGCGCCGTGGCGGTACACCGGCATGATGACGAGAAAGCCGGGCTGCGGGCGCGGCGCCTGCGCCAGGGTGAGCAGGCCGGTGGCGCGTGGCTGGCCGCTGTCGACCGCGCGCGCCAGCGTCGCCATCACCTGCGCGCTGATGGCGGTGTCGATGCCGAAGCCGACTTCATTGCCGGTCAGCGGTTCGACGAACTCGACCGGGTTGTAGTACGCGCGCCGCCCCGCCGGTTGCGGCGTGCCGTCGATCAGCTCGGTGATCGCGCTGCCCGGCCGCGCCCGCTGCAGCGTCGCTTCGAAGGCGGGCCGCTCGGCGTCGCTGACCTGGCGGTGGAAGGTGAAGGCCTTGATGAACGGGGAACGTTGCAGCAGCGGCCCGGTGAAGTCATGGAACTGGCGCCGCGTGACCGGATCGACGGTGGCGAACAGCTGGTTCGTCACCGTCACCACTTCGACCGCCTCGTCGAGGCCCTGGCGGATGGCGGCGATGCGGATGCCGGCGCGCTGCCCGAAGCCGAGCGTGATCTTGTCGTACTCGAGCTGGCTGACCGCGACGAACAGCATGGCGGTGGCCGCCAGCCCGCCGCCCAAGGTGAGGGCGGTGGCGACAGCAAGCGAAAACGGCAGGCGACGACGCGGCATGTCCCGGGATTTCCCTGTAGGTTGCAAGCGAGCCGGCGTGGCCCGTTTATTGATGGCGTAGTGTGTCACAACATTGTTGGTTTCCGCAAACTAATTGTAGAGCAGCAACAAAGACGGGGGAAAACGTTGTCAATACGGTTCTTGCCGGCGCCGCGCGAGGTAGCCTACCAGCGCGCGCACCAGCAACCGATTCAGCACGCCGAGGCCGAGGCCGCGGCGGCGCGCCAGCAGGCGCCGCACGGCGACGGCGCGGCCGGGCGGGGTCGCCGGAGCGGCGCCGAGCGGCGCCTTCACCGCAAACAGGATGCGGTTGTTGCCGGCCACCTGGTCGAGCCAGCACACCTGGCCGCCGAACATCAGCTGCAGTCGCCCCAGCATGGCCGGGTAGCGCGGATCGTAGCTGAAGATGTTCGCCGCCAGCACGCCGCCGTGGCGCAGCGCACGCCGGCAATCGGCATAGAATTTCGAGCTGCCCAGCGCCGGCGGCAGGCCGGCGTGGTCGAAGCCGTCGACCACCAGCACGTCGACGCTGTCGGGCGCGCCGGCCAGGTAGGCGGCGGCATCGGCGTGCACCACCGTGAAGCGCGCGTCGTCGGGCGGCACGCAGAACTGCTCGCGCAGGGCGATCACGTCGGCGCGCAGTTCGACCACGGTGATGCGCGCATGCGGGAAGTGGCGGTGGCAGAACTTCGCCAGCGAGCCGCCGCCCAGCCCGACCATCAGGATGTGGCGCGGGCGCGGCACGAACAGCGCGAAGCACATCATCGCGCGCGAATACGCCAGCATCAGTTCGGCCGGGCGCGACAGGCGCATCTCGCTTTGCACTTCGCCCGGCAGGAAGGCGAGCGTGCGCACGCCGCCGCTGGTCGATACCAGCGGCGGCGGATCGGCCAGGTCGGAAGAGGGCGCCATCGCCGAAGTATACGCGAAGGTCAAGCTGCCAACACTCCTTGTTGTAAAGCATGGGTTTCTGCTAAGCTGACCCATCGCCACGGAGAATCCATGTTCCTAGACCATCCCACCATTACCGCGACCAACAGCGTGACCGAACCGGACCGCCTCGAGCGGCTCAGCCGGGTGTATGGTTACGTGGTGGCGCTGGCCGACCGCAACGCCAGCGAGCGCTTCATCGAAAAGGTCACCCAGATCCATGACCACAAGGGCACCCTGATCGTATTCTGGAGCGACGCGCCGAGCGACGCCGAAAAGCAGTATTTCGCCAATGCCTGGGCCAGCAAGATCGGCGACGGCAGCAACAACGTCGAACACGAAGTCTGAGGCGCCTCCCGGATGGATATCACCACCATGCTGCTGGCGCTTGCGCTGGGCAACCTGTCGCTGTGCGCGGCGCTGTTCTTCTTCGAGCACGGCCGCAAGAAGTCGCTCGCGCTGTCGACCTGGTCGACCGCCAAGCAGTGCCAGGCGGCGGCCTGGCTGCTGCTGTATTTTCGCGGCAGCGGCGTGGTGCCCGACGCGATCTCGATCCCGCTCGGCTACGCGGTGCTGTTCGCCGGCGTCGCGCTCGAAGCGGGCGCCATGTGGGAAGCGGCCGAGCGGCCGCGCTGGCGCCGCCCGACCCTGTGGCTGCTGATCCTCGCGATCGGCCTGTTCGTCGTCAGCTACGCGATCGACCCGGTTGGCCTGCGCACGGTGGCCGGCTCGCTGATCCTCGGCGCCTTCTACCTGTCCGGCGCGGCGGCGCTCTCGCTCGGCTGGCGCGGCGCCTCGATGCTGCGCCGCTTCCTCGCCATCGCCACCGCCGCGCTGGCGCTGCTGGTGGCCGCGCGCGGCGTGATGGTGCTGGCGATGCCCGGCGGCTGGGGCTGGGTCAGCAACAGCGTGCTGCAGTTGTGGTCCTCCGGCGCGTTCTACCTGCTCATGCTGCTGAACGGTTTCGGCTACCTGCTGCTCGCGCGCGAGCAGGTGCAGCAGGAGCTCGAGCGGCTGGCGGTGGTCGATGCGCTGACCGACGTGCCGAACCGGCGCGGCTTCTTCATCGCGCTGGCGCCGTGGCTGTCGCTGGCGCGCCGGCCCGGCCTGCCGACCGCGCTGGTGCTGTTCGACCTCGACCAGTTCAAGCGCGTCAACGACAGCTACGGCCACCCGGCCGGCGACACCGTGCTGCGCGCGGTGGTCGAAGTGTGCAAGAGCCAGTTGCGCGACAGCGACCAGCTGGGCCGCATGGTCGGCGTCGAATTCGCCGTCCTGCTGCCGCGCACCGGCCTGCCCGAGGCGATGATCGTGGCCGAACGGATGCGCGCCGCCCTCGAGGCCACTCCGGTCAAGAGCGAGCGCGCGATGATCGGCATGACCGCCAGCTTCGGCGTCACCACCATCCGCGCCGACGACAGCAGCGTCAGCCTGTTCAAGCGCGCCGACGCGGCGCTGCAGGCGGCCAAGTCGCTCGGGCGCAACCGGGTGGCCGAAGCGCCGCCGCCAAACCCGGAACCGTAGCGCCGCGCGTCATCGGCGTGTCATGCAGCAGCGCTATTGTGGTACGATTTTCAGCGCTGGAGCCGTCATGATTACGTTCGAGAAAGAAGCTGGTATGTATGCTGCGGTAGATTTGGGTTCCAACAGCTTTCGCCTCCACATCGGCAAGCACGACGGCGAGGAAATCCGCGTCGTCAAGAGCATGCGCGAGCCGATCCGGCTCGGCGCCGGCATCGACGCCAGCGGCAACCTGACCCAGGCGGCGATGCAGTCGGCGCTGGCCTGCCTGCAGTCGTTTCGCGCCGTGCTGGCCGGTTACCGCCTCGATGCGGTGCGCGTGGTCGGCACCGCCGCGCTGCGCTTCGCCCACAACGCCGACACTTTCCTGCCCGCCGCCGAACAGGCGATCGGCTACCCGATCGAGATCATCTCGGGCGAGGAGGAAGGGCGCCTGATCTACATGGGCGTGGCGAACGCGCTTGCCACGCCGGGCGAACGGCGCCTGGTGCTCGACATCGGCGGCGGCTCGACCGAACTGATACTCGGGCGCGGCCTCGATATCGAGCGGGTCGAGTCGTTCAGCGTCGGCACCGTCAAGCAAAGCCTGTCGTTTTTTGTCGGCGGGCGCATCGACGCGGCCTCGTTCGAGGCGGCCATCCTGTCGGCGCGCAGCCATTTCGAGGACGGCGCGCCGCCCTACCATCCGCAGTACTGGCGCACCGCCTACGGTTCGTCCGGCACCATCCGCGCGCTGGCCGAAATCGTCTCGCGCAACAAGCTCGGCGACGGCGTGCTGTCGCCCGCCGCGCTCCAGGCCCTCAAGCGCCGCTTCATCGAATTCGGCCAGGTCGCGCTGATCGACATGCCGGGCTTGCGGCCGGACCGCGCCAGCACCATCATCGGCGGCCTGGCGATCCTGATCGCGCTGGTGCACGAGCTGGGCATCGAGGTGCTGGTGCCGGTCGAGGCGGGCCTGCGCATGGGCGTCATGTGGGACCTGTACGCGCGCTCGATGCAGCGCGACCGGCGCGAGGAATCGGTGCGCGTGCTGTCGCAGAAATTCCACGTCGAGCCGGCCCGCGCCAGCCGCGTCGCGCAGGAGTCGGCGGCGCTGTACGCGCAGCTAAAACCGGCCGGCGACACCTACATCAAGCTGTTGTACTGGAGCGCGCAGCTGCACGAAATGGGGATGGTGGTGTCGCAGACCGGCTACCACAAGCACGCCGCCTACATGATCGAAAACGCCGACCTGCCGGGCTTCACCGCGCGCGAGCAGAAGGCGATGGCCAAGCTGCTGGTGGCGCAGAAGGGCAACCTGCGCAAGATCGGCGACGCGCTGGCCGAACCCGATTTCGCCAAGGCGGTGCTGGCGCTGCGGCTGGCGATCCTGCTGATGCACGCGCGCATCGAGGCCGATTTCAGCGAGCTCAAACTGCGCATGAAGAACAAGATCGAGCTCGATATCAAGCGCGGCTGGGTGGCGCACCATCCGACCGTGTCGTACTGGATCGAAAAGGAGCAGGAGTGGTGGGACGAGGTCGGCGTCGATTTCACCGTGAAGACGAGCGCCTGATCCGCGCGCGGCGGCGCGCGAAAATTATCATAATGGTATATATTGTTTAACCTGTTAACCGTAGGAGTGAACAATGCGCAAACCCGCAGCCGCAAAAACAACAAGCGCCGCACCGGCGAAACGGGCCGCCCCAGCGGCTGCAAAACCCGCAGTGAAACCCGCCGCCAAGGCCGCCGCGAAGCCGCCGGCGAAACCCGCCGCCCGGCCGGCACTGAAGACAGCTGCGGTCAAGCCGCCGGCAAAAGTGGCGAAGAAAACCGCACCGCCGCCACCGAAAGCGGCGCGCAAAGGCCCGGCGAAACCGGCGGCGCCGGTCGAGGCGGTGCGCGAGAAAGCGAAGAAGGCGAGGCTGGTACGCGACAGCTTCACCATGCCGGAGCACGAATACGAAGTGATCGGCCAGGTGAAAAAGTCGTGCCTGAAGGCGGGATTCGAAATCAAGAAAAGCGAATTGCTGCGGATCGGCGTTGCGCTGATCAGCCAGCTCGACCTGGCGACCCTGCAGAACGTGCTGGCCAGCTTGCCGCAACTGAAAACCGGCCGTCCGAAGAAAGCCTGAGGGCGCGCACGATGGGATCAGTCGTTCTTTTGGCCTGATCCCGCCGTCCTAGTGCATCGAAGCGTTCGCCAGTTCCTTGAGGTCGCGGATGCTCATGTCCGATTTCTCGTGCATGCGCAGCAGGATCGTTGCGCCCACCGCCAGCTTGCGGTGGCGGATCTTGCTGACGATCGGCGGCTGCACCTCCAGCACGCGGCATAACTCCGCGTCATTCTTCAGGTTGAGCTTCTCGATCAGGGTGTCCAACAGCTTGTTCGGCACGAAGCTCGAGGGCTCGAGCGCCCGGGCGCGATTCATCGCCTCGATCATTTCAAGTTTCTTTTGCCGTACGTTCATCTCGTCCTCCACGGGGTTGAGGGCTGATCGATTGTGTCACTTCTCCGGCCCGGCTGTTACATTTGGAGAGTATCTATGCATATCGGGTTGGTTGCGATAATACTACGAGCATACTGTTTTGGCAGTATTTCTCGTAAATATACGCGCAAATTTGTTGCTTAGAGGCCTTTTGGCGACAGATTCAAACCAGAGCGTGACAATACGAGGATTTTGTCCGCTTTGGCGGCGGCGGCGTGGGAATGGGTGACCATGATCGCGCTGGCGCCGTTGGCCTTGATTTCGGCGCGCAGCAATTCGAGCACGCTGTCGGCGGTTTCCGGGTCGAGGTTGCCGGTCGGCTCGTCGGCAAGCACCAGTGCCGGCCGATGAACCAGCGCGCGGGCGATCGCCACGCGCTGCATTTCGCCACCCGACAGCTGGCGCGGGAAGTCCTTGCCGCGCCCGGCCAGGCCGACTGCCGCCAGCATCTCGCCGGCGCGCGCCAGGCTGGCGTGATTGAGCAGCAGCGGCAGCGCGACGTTCTGCTGCAACGTCAGGTGCGGCAGCACGTGGAAGGCCTGGAAGATGAAACCCATGCGGCTGCGCCGCAGCCGGGTGGCGGCGTCGTCGTCGAGCGCCGACATCGGCTGGCCGTCGACCAGCACCGCGCCGCTGTCGGGCGTATCGAGTCCGGCGATCAGGTTCAACAGGGTCGACTTGCCGACCCCGGATTCGCCCATGATGGCGACGAATTCGCCCGCCCTGAAGTGGTGCGACAGGTCGTGCAGCACGCTGCGCCCGCCGTAGGATTTATTCAGGGTGCGCAGTTCGAGCATGGCGGCCTAGCGGGTGAGGGCGCGGCGCAGCGCGAAACTGGCCGCGTCGACCATCGCCACCAGCAGCAGCATGCAGATCACCACGGTGGCGGCATTTTGCATCTGGAACAGCGACAGGTGGTACTTGAGCATCTGGCCAAGGCCGCCGGCACCGACCACGCCCAGCACCGCCGCCGCGCGGATGTTGTTCTCCCAGCGGTACAGCGTGTACGACAGCATCTGCGGCAGCGTTTGCGGCAGCGTCGCGTAGAAGAACGCCGCCATCGGCTTCGCGCCGTTGGTGAGCAGTGTCTGTTGCGGCAGCGGTTCGGCGTTTTCCAGCGCGTCGGCGAACAGGCGCCCGAGCACACCGCTGGTGTGCGCCGCCAGTGCCAGCGTGCCGGCGAACGGCCCGAGGCCGGCGGCCACCAGCAGCAGCGAGGCCCACACCAATTCCGGGATCGAACGCAACACGTTGAGCACGGCGCGCGTCGCCGCGCGCGGCAGGCGGCCGAAGCGGCCAGCCGCCGGCAGCGCCAGGGCCAGCCCGCCGAACACCGCCAGCAGGGTGCCGAGCGCCGACATCGACAGCGTCTCGGCGGTCGCGTTCAGGCACTTGAGCAGGAATGGCGTCGACAGTTCGGGCGGCGCGAAGCCGCGCAGGAATTCGGAAGTGGTGGCCAGCGCTTCGGCGCTGAAAAACGCCGACAGTTGCAGCGGCAGCGACGCGAAGCTGGCAACCACCAGCGCGATCAGCGCCAGCACCAGCAGCCAGGTCGATGCCGGGCGGGGCGGGGCGGCGGGCATCATCCGAGCCTCCTGCGCAGCAGTTTCGACACCAGGTCGGCCAGCGCCACCAGCAGCACGAACACGATCAGCATGGTCGACACTTCGCCGCCGGCCATCATCTTGGTCGACTCGTCCATGCGCTGGCCAAGGCCGCCGGCGCCGACGAAGCCCATCACCGCCGAGCCGCGGATCGCGCATTCCCAGCGGTACACGGTGTACGACACCAGTTCCGACGCCGATTCGGGCAGCGCGCCGTACAGCAGCGCCGGCAGGCGCCCGCTGCCATTGGCCAGCAGGATGTCGGTTGCATGGGCGTCGGACGATTCGAGGATCTCGGCGTACACCTTGCCGAGCATGCCGCAGTAGGTAAGGGCGATCGCCAGCACGCCGGCGGTGGGGCCGAGGCCGACCACGCGCACGAACAGCAGCGCCCACACCAGTTCGGGCACGCTTCGCAGCAGCACCAGGATCCAGCGCACGCATTGGCGCACCAGCTTCGAGGCGAAGCGCATGCGGCCGGTGCCGAGGCGCGAAATCGACAGCCGCTCGGTCACGATCAGGGTAGCCGGAATGGCGCCGAGCAGCGCGAGCGTCAGGCCGGCGGTGGCGATCGCCACGGTCTGCCAGGTTTCACGCAGCACCAGCTGCAGGAACTCGAGCGAATGCGCCGGCCGCAAGAAGCCGGCCAGGTATGCGCCGGCCGCATTCAGGCTCTGCATGTCGAACAGGATCCACGGCTTGAATTCGCTATACACCAGCGCCGGCCACAGAATGGCCAGGCCGATGATGGTGGCGGTGACGCGCGTGCGCCAGGCCGGGTCGGCCGGAAGGTTGGAGGTGCGGGCCATGCGCTTAGAAACAGGCGCCGACGGCCAGCCGTTCGGGCGTTTCGTGCCGCGCCGGCGTGGCGAAGGTCATCGCTTCGTTCTGGTACAGCGCATCGATCATCGCGTCGGTGACCTGCTCGCGGGGCAGGTCGAACACGATGCGGCCTTCGCGCAGGCCGACGATGCGGGCGAAATTGGCGCGCGCGATATCGACCTGGTGCAGGCTGCAGATCAGGGTGGCGTTGCGCGCGCCGGCTTCCTGCTGCAAGGTAGTGAGGGTCATCTGCGACAGCGCCGGATCGAGCGCCGACAGCGGCTCGTCGACCAGGAAGACCTGGGCCGACGACAGCAGCAATCGCGCCAGGCCGCAGCGCTGGCGTTCGCCGCCGGACAGGCGGTCGACCCGCGCGTACAGCTTGTCGCCGAGGCCGAAACGCAGCAGCGCACCGTAGGCGGCTTCGGGATCAGACGGCTTCACCAGCGACACCAGCGACTGCCACAAGGTCCATTGCGGCAGGCGCGCCGCCAGCACCGCGGTCACCACGCGCTGGCGCGGCGGCAGCGGCGGCGTCTGCGGCGCCAGGCAAAGCCGCGCGCGCAGCTTGTGGCGCTGGTCTTCGGCCAGCGCCCACGGATCTTGGCCGAACGCCCTGAAACTGCCGCCCGACGGCCGCTGCGCGCATGCCAGCGTCGCCAGCAGCGTGGTCTTGCCGGCGCCGGACGGGCCGATGATGGCAAGCTGCTCTCCCTGTTCGACCACCAGGTCGATGTCGTGCAGGGCGGGCGCGCCGCCGCCTGAAGAAGCCAGGTGGCGCACCGTCAGTTTGTCGAGCCGGTAAGTCATGTTCGCCTTGCGATTACTTCAGCAGGCCCGCATTGTGGGCAGCCTTCTCGATGTCGCCGTAGTTCTCGGCACGGGTCGGAATGAACTTGGTGGCGCGCTGCAGGTCGAGGATTTCCTTGCCTTCAGGCGTCGACTTGTCGAGCGCGAGGAAAGCGTCGGTGATTTTCTTCTTCAGCGCCGGGTTCATGTCCGAACGCACGCTCCAGTTGTAATCGAAGTAGCCTGGCGTCGTGTAGAACACGCGCACGGCCGACGGATCGACCTTTTTCTCGGCGACCAGCTTTTCCCACACCGAGATGTTCAGCGCGCCGGCATCGACCTTGCCGCCCGCCACCGAAGCGACGGTCGCGTCGTGTGCGCCCGAGAAGGCGATGCGTTTCAGGTCGGTATCCGGGTTGATCTTCGCGGCCAGCAGGTACGAACGCGGCATCAGGTGGCCCGAGGTCGACGACTCGGAACCGAACGACAGCGTCTTGCCCTTCAGGTCTTCCAGCTTGGTGATGTCTTTATGGGTGGTGATGAACACCGAGCGGAATTTCTCGTCTTCGGCGCGCTGCACCAGCGGCGTGACCATGCCCTTGCTGCGCACGTTGGCCTGGACGAAGGTGAAGCCGCCGAACCAGACCATGTCGATCTTCTTGTTAACCAGGCCTTCGACCGACGCCGCGTAATCGGTGACCGGGGTAAATTCCACCTTCAGGCCAGTGGCTTTGGCGAGGTAGTCGCCGAGCGGCTTGAACTTGCGCTGCAGTTCGGTCGGTGCTTCATCCGGGATTGCCGAGACGCGCAGCACGCCAGGCGTATTCTGCGCCGCGACGTGGGCGGACGCGAACATCAGCCCGGCGGCGGCGGTTGCGCCGAGGATTGATTTCAGGGTACGCAAGGCGGAGAAGTGGCTCATAAGCCCTTTCGGTCGGGAAGTTTATGGAAATCAGCGCGGTACGGTTCAATGCTGCAAGCGCTGAAAAATAGGATATTCAGCTATCATAACAAAAACACAGTCATCCTTTTCAGCCAGCTCGATTACTGCGCCGTCGTGGTGCGAATGATAAACCTATGTCGACGTCAAGCCTGACCGAATCGAATCGCCCCCATGCCAGCGCCGCCGTAGTGGCCGAACTGGACGCGGGCCTGCGCGCCGCCCGGCCGAGCATTTCACCCAAGTTCCTGTATGACGCGCTCGGCTCGCGCCTGTTCGAGGCGATCTGCGAGCTGCCCGAGTACTATCCGACCCGCACCGAAGCGTCGATCTTCGCACGCCACGGCCACGAGATGGCGCGCGCCATCGGTCCCGGCTGCACCCTGATCGACCTCGGCGCCGGCAACTGCGCCAAGGCCGCCAGGCTGTTCCCTTTGCTGCACCCGCACCAGTACGTGGCGATCGACATCTCAGCCGATTTCCTGCGCGAGTCGATCGAGCGCTTGCAGCAGCGTTTCTCGCACATCGAGATGACCGGGTTGGGGCTCGACTTTTCGACCTCGCTCGAGCTGCCCGGCGTGGTGCGCCCTGAAAAGCGACTGTTCTTCTACCCGGGTTCGTCGATCGGCAACTTCGCGCCGGACGACGCGCGCGCCTTCCTGCAGCGCGCCCGCGCCCAATGCGACAACGACGGCGGCCTGCTGATCGGCATCGACCTGGTCAAGGACGCCGCCACGCTCGACGCCGCGTACGACGACGCGCTCGGCGTCACCGCCGCCTTCAACCTCAACATGCTGCGCCACGTGAACCACCTGGCCGGCGCCGACTTCGATGTGCGCCAGTGGCGCCACCGCGGCCATTACAACGAGGCCGAGAGCCGGATCGAGATGCACCTCGAAGCGCGCGTGCCGCTGACCGTCAGCTGGCACGGCGGCTCGCGCGCCTTCGCCGCCGGCGAGCGGATCCACACCGAGAACAGCTACAAATACCGCCAGAGCGCGGCGGTCGGGCTGCTCGAACAATCGGGCTTCCATGCCGCCCACGTCTGGACCGACCCGGCCGGCTGGTTTGCAGTCATCCATGCGCGTGCGATTTTTGCCTGACCTCCGCCTGACATGAAACCGACCAACGAGTTCACCTGGCGCCGCCATTATGAAAGCGTGCGCAAGCGCTCGCTGATGCTGGCCGAGCCGCTGTCGGATGAAGACTGCGGCGCCCAGTCGATGGCCGACGCCAGCCCGGTCAAGTGGCACCTGGCGCACACCACCTGGTTCTTCGAGACCTTCATCCTCGAACGGCTGGAGCCGAAGTTCCAGCCTTTCCATCCGGCGTTCCGGGTGCTGTTCAACTCCTACTACAACGGCATCGGCGACCGTCATCCGCGCGCCAAGCGCGGGTTGCTGACGCGTCCATCGATGGCCGAAGTGCGCGCCTACCGCGCCAACGTCGACGGCCGCGTCGCGCGCCTGCTCGCCGATCATGCCGACAACGAGGAACTCGCTGCGTTGCTCGCACTCGGCCTGCAGCACGAGCAGCAGCACCAGGAACTGATCCTCACCGACGTCAAGCACCTGCTGGCGCAAAGCGCGCTGTACCCGCCGTACGCGCCGTGGTCGGCGCAGCCGAAGCAGCATGCAGCGCCGCTGGCGTGGGTCGATTTCGCCGGCGGTCTGGCCGAGATCGGCCATGACGGCGACGGCTTCTGCTTCGACAACGAGCTGCCGCGCCACCGCGCATACCTGCAGCCGTTCGCCTTGGCCGACCGGCTGGTCACCAACGGCGAGTACCTGCAATTCATCGAAGCGGGCGGCTATCGCGACCCGGCACTGTGGCTGTCCGAAGGCTGGGACCAGGTCTGCGCCCTGTCGCTCACGCAGCCAATGTACTGGCAGCAGGACGAAGCGGGGCAGTGGCACGAATTCACGCTGCATGGCCTGCGGCCGCTCGACCTGGCGCGTCCCGCCACCAACCTCTCGCTGTACGAAGCCGACGCCTTCGCCCACTGGAGCGGCGCGCGGCTGCCGACCGAAGCCGAGTGGGAAGTGGCGGCGGCGAGCGGCGATGGCCGGCTGCACCAGCTGTTCGGCGAATGCTGGCAGTGGACCAGCAGCAGCTACTCGCCGTATCCCGGCTATGCCACGGCGCCCGGCGCGCTGGGCGAATACAACGGCAAGTTCATGCTCAACCAATACGTGCTGCGCGGCTCGTCGATCGCCACGCCGGCGGGACACTCGCGCGCCAGCTATCGCAACTTCTTCCCCGCCGGCGCACGCTGGCAGTTCACCGGCATCAGGCTCGCAAAATAACAATGACAGTCCACCTGCCCCATATCGACATCCACATCCTCAATCGCCGCGCCAACGCCTACATCCTCGCCCATCCGCTTGCCTTCGCGTGGCAGGTGCTGAAAGGCTTCCGCGCCAACCAGGGTTTGCTGCTGGCCGGCGCGGTCGCGTACTACGCCTTGCTGTCGATCGTGCCGTTCCTGATGCTGGTGGTGGTGGTGCTGTCGCACTTCATCGACCAGGCCGAATTGCTCGTCACGCTGCGGCGCTACCTCGAATACCTGGTGCCCGGGCAGTCGAAATCGATCACCGCCGAAGTGGCGCACTTCCTCGATCACCGCGACCTGATCACCTGGGTGCTGGGCGGGACCATGCTGTTTTTCAGTTCGCTCGCATTCACGGTGCTGGAGAACGCGATGAGCGTGATCTTCATCCACCGCGTCGCGATCCGCCGGCGCCACTTCCTGGTCTCGGCGATCCTGCCTTACTGCTACATCCTGGCGCTCGGCGCCGGCGTGCTGCTGGTTACGCTGGTGGCCGGCTCGCTGCAGGTGATGGGGCAGGAGAGCGTGTACCTGTTCGGCGCCAACTGGTCGCTCGGCGGCGTCTCCGGCGTGCTGCTGTACCTGCTCGGGCTGGGCGGCGAGATCCTCGTGCTGACCTCGATCTACCTGGTGATGCCGGTCGGCCGCCTGTCGCTGTCGCACGCGCTGATCGGCGGCATCACCGCGGCGCTGCTGTGGGAAATCGCGCGCCGGGTGCTGGTCTGGTATTTCACCACGCTGTCGCAAGTAAACGTGGTGTACGGCTCGATGACGACGGCGATCGTCGTCATGTTCAGCCTGGAGATCGGCGCCACCTTGCTGCTGATGGGCGCCCAGGTAATTTCCGAATACGAGCGGGTCGGCGCCGACAAGCAGGGCGAGGAACCGAAGCCGATGGTGACGCGTTCAAATTAAATTTGCTGCGGCGCACAAAACCGTGCTACACTTCGTTTTGTGCTGCAGTCCGCTTGCGAACCGCACCACACCCCAGGCTCCGCGCCTCGAGGTCGGCATGTGTAATGCCGACAATCGTAGATAGTCGCGACAGGATGGGTTTGTAATTCCGGATACGTTGGTCGATTTACACATCGGCGCACCACGCAGATAGCATGGGCGCTCGAGACTTGATTAAAGCATTGGTAATACATTGGACAGAGCTCGCTTCGGCGAGCTTTTTTTCATTGTGCGGACGGTTTGTGCGCGGGCTTCGCGCGCATGATGTTAAAGTCGCCACAGTTCACATTTTGGCGCATCCATGAAACCATTCCGCGGCATCGTATTCGACCTGTATGGCACCCTGTACGACGTCCACTCCGTGGCCGGCATCTGCGACCAGGCCTTTCCCGGCAAGGGCGCGGCGATCTCGCAGCTGTGGCGCCAGAAGCAGCTCGAGTACACCTGGCTGCGCAGCCTGATGGAACGCTACGTCAACTTCGAGGCGCTGACCGAGGACGCGCTGCGCTTTACCTGCGCCGCGCTCGGGCTGGAGCTGGAAGAAGACATGGCGCGCGTGTTGTCCGATTTGTACCTGCGGCTGCAGCCGCACGAGGAAGTGCCGGAAGCGCTGCACCGGCTGAAGGATGCCGGCATTCCGCTGGCGATCATCTCGAACGGCTCGCACAAGTCGATCGCGCAGGTGGTCAGCAATTCGACGATGGGTTGGGCGTTCGATGAACTGATCAGCGCCGAGGACGTGCAGGTGTTCAAGCCGCATCCAAAGGTCTATGAACTGTGCGAGCGGCGCATGGGACACTCGCGCGAACACCTGCTGTTCGTCTCGGCCAACGGCTGGGACGCCAGCGGCGCCAGCCTGTTCGGCTTCCCCGTGTGCTGGGTCAACCGCAATCTCGGCCCGTTCGACGTGCTCGGCGCATCGCCGACCGTGGCGACCGAAGACTTGACCGCGATGGCCGACTGGGTGCTCGAGTAATCAGCAATCTCCGAGCCACGCTAAGGCACGGCGCGAAATGGATTCTTGATGGTCATCACTTTTTCGATGACTTGGCCGTGCTGCATGTCCTCTGAATAGAACGTCGAACATCGGACTGAAAGTCAAGTGCAGTTCACGATCAGGCAGCCGAAGCCACCGAGCTGTTGGCTCGCCGCGATCCAATGGCGCGCGTAGAGCATGCGGCCTGGCTCCAACGCCATAGTAACGGCGTTGGGCGACATATTGGCCAGCACGGTGATCGTCTCGCCGCGCAGAATTCGTCGGAATCCGATCACGGCGTCGGGCAGCGTGTCGATAATCCCGGTGGCGCCGCGGCGCAAGGCGGCGTGCTCGCGACGCAGGGCGATCAGGGCGCGGAAGTGCTGAAAGGTCTCGGCATCGAACGACAACCAGTCGAGCCGGTAGTGCTCGAACAACACGGTCCAGTCGCGCCAGGTCGGCTCGCCGAACTCCTGGCCCATCAGTAGATGCGGCACCCCGTCCATGGCAAGCAGCACGCTGGCGGCGGCCAGATGCGCTTCGCGGCCGAGGAAGACGTTGGCGCGCGGCTGTTCCTTTTCTTCCAGCCAGCGCAGGCGCAGCGCTCCGCGCGGAAAGCTGTAGGTGGATTGTTCCCAGTAGCGGGCGAACGCGCGCGCGCCAGCCTCACCGTGGGCGACGCGGCGTAGCATCTCGCGCGTGCCGCCTTCATAGGTCAGGTCGCAGGCGGCCAGATGATGGAACTCGTCATAGGCCTGCGAGATCACGGCGATGTCAGGATTGACTTCGGCCAGAGCCACGCGGATCTCGTCCAGAAAATCGGTGGGGGTGATGTCGGAATCGTCGAATCGGATGCCGTCCAGGCCGAAATTCCGGACCCAGCGGAGCATCACACCGATCAGATAGCGCCGCAGGTCACGATTTTCGAAATTGAAACCGGCGAAATCCTCGCGGTTGGGCACCGCGTAGTAGACGGCGCCGTTGCGGTCGCGCGTGTACCAATGCGGGTGCGACACGGTCAGCGGGTGGTCGGCGCTGCTGCGGTTGAGCGTGAAGTCGAACAAAATCCGCATGTCGCGGGCGTGGATGGCCTCGATCAGCACGCGCAGCGAGAGTTCGTCGCCAAGGGCCGGGTCGATCGCCTCGAAATCGCTTACCGCATACGGGTCGCCAAGGGCGCCGCGCCGGCCTTGCACGCCGATCGAATGGATTGGCATCATCCAGATCGTGTTCACGCCCAGTTCCGCCAGATGGCCGAGCCGCTCGCGTACGCCGTCGAAGGTGCCGCCAAAAGCGGCCACCGATAGCTGGTAGACCACGGCATCGTGCAGCCAGTCCGGGCTGGAGAGGGCCCGATGGCGTTCGTACAGCACGCCGGGCGACTCCGGGCCGATGCTCGCGTCGCGAATGAACACCTCGCCGGTTTCGGTGATGGTCAGGCACGAGTTGTTCTGGCCATCTTCCGAGATCCACGGATTGGCAGGGTCGGGAATCCATTGCTGTCCATCGACAACGAACTTGTACAGATGGCGGCCGGGCGCCAGCGGCAGGGCGCAGCTCCAGCGTGTAGGGGACTCGCGCCGCAGCATGCAGGCGTCGCCCACCCAGCAGTTGAAGGTGCCGGCCAGGGCGACGCTGTTCACGTGCGCGGCGCCGTCGTACATGAAACGGATGGCGTCGGCAGTGCGCTGCGGCAGCAGTTCTGGCTGGGCCTCAAGAGCGATGAGCATGTCTAGAATAGTCCGATCGAACTGAAAGTCGAAGCAGGTCAGGCGCGCAGGCGGTAGCCGGTCTTGAAGATCCACCAGATGGCGCCCATGCAGATCGCCAGCAGCGCCAGCGCCATGCCGGCGCTGAGCGCGACGCTGACGTCGGACACGCCGAAGAAGCTCCAGCGGAAGCCGCTGATCAGGTACACCACCGGATTGAAAAGCGCCACCTTCTGCCATACCGGCGGCAGCATGCCGAGCGAGTAGAAGCTGCCGCCCAAAAATGACAGCGGCGTGATGATCAGCATCGGCACGATCTGTACCTTTTCGAAGCCGTCGGCCCAGATGCCGATGATGAAGCCGAGCAGGCTGAAGGCGATCGCTGTCATCACCATGAACACCATCATCCAGACCGGGTGGGCGATCTCGAAGTCGACGAACAGGCGCGCGGTGGCCAGGATCAGCAGGCCGAGGATCACCGACTTGCTGGCGGCGGCGCCGACGTAGCCGAGCACGATCTCGACGGCCGATATCGGCGCCGACAAGATCTCGTAAATGGTGCCGGAAAACTTCGGCATGTAGATGCCGAACGAGGCATTGGCCACGCTCTGCGTCATCAACGACATCATGATCAGGCCGGGCACGATAAAGGCGCCGTAGCGCACGCCGTCGACCTGCACCATGCGCGAGCCGATGGCGGCGCCAAACACGACGAAATACAGCGAGGTCGAAATGACCGGCGAGGCGATGCTTTGCATGAGCGTGCGCCAGGTGCGCGCCATTTCGAATTTGTACAGCGCGCGGATCGCATAGAAGTTCATCGCTGTGCCTCCATCAGGTTGACGAAAATGTCCTCGAGCGAGCTTTGGCTCGACTGCAGGTCCTTGAAGTCGATGCCATGCTCGCCGAGCCGGCGGAACAGGTCGGCGATGCCGGTCTGCCTCGCCTGCGCGTCGAAGGTGTAGACCAGTTCCGTGCCGTCGCTCGATAACGCCAGTGCCTCGCCGGCCAGCGCCGCCGGGATCTGCGCGAGCGGGCGTTGCAGGTGCAAGGTCAGCTGCTTCTTGCCGAGCTTTTCCATCAGCACCGCCTTGTCCTCGACCAGGATGATCTCGCCGTTGCGGATCACGCCGATGCGGTCGGCCATCTCCTCGGCCTCCTCAATGTAGTGGGTGGTCAGGATGATCGTGACGCCCTGGTCGCGCAAGCCGCGCACCATGTCCCACATGTCGCGCCGCAGCACCACGTCGACGCCGGCGGTCGGTTCGTCGAGGAACAGGATCTGCGGCTCGTGCGACAGCGCCTTGGCGATCATCACGCGCCGCTTCATGCCGCCCGACAGGGCCATGATGCGCGTGTCCTTCTTGTCCCACAGCGACAGCTGGCGCAGCAGCTTTTCGATGTGGGCCGGATTCGGCGCCTTGCCGAAGATGCCGCGGCTCAGGGTGACCGTGGCCCACACGCTTTCGAATGCATCGGTGGCCAGCTCCTGCGGCACCAGGCCGATCTTGGCGCGCGCGGCGCGGTAGTCGGTGACGACGTTGTGGCCGTCGGCGAGGATGATGCCGGAGCTCGGGTTGACGATGCCGCAGATGGTGTTGATCAGGGTCGTCTTGCCGGCGCCGTTCGGGCCGAGCAGGGCGAAGATCTCGCCGCGGCGGATCTCCAGGTCGACCCCTTTGAGGGCGCGAAAGCCGCCCGCATATTCTTTCGTGACCTGCTGGACTGAGATGACCGCTTGCATGTGCTTCCTTGCCGATTTATCGATGAGCTCGATTGTAGTGCGAATCGCAATTGCGGGGATTTTCTTCTCTCCGCGACTCACCGAAATTGGGTCCCCGCGTGCGCNNCCAGGAAATCGACGAACGCGCGCACCTTCGCCGGCAGGTTGCGCCGGCTCAGGTAGTAGACGTACAGGTCGGCCGGCGGCAGCGAATAGGCCGGCATGACTTCGCGCAGGCGGCCGCTGGCGAGGTATTTGGCCGCGTCCCATTCGGAGCGCTGGACGATGCCGTGGCCCTCCAGCGCCCAGTTCAGCACGACGTCGCCGTCGTTGCTGGAGACGGCGCCGCGCACCTTCACCAGTTCGACCTTGCGGCCCTTTTCGAGCCGCCAGGTGCCGTAGACGTCGTCGTTCTGCCGGTGCAGGATGCAGCGGTGGCGGTGCAGTTCGGCCGGCGTCTGCGGTTCGCCGGCCTTCTTCAGGTAAGCGGGCGAGGCGCACAGGAAGCGCCGGTTGGCCATCAGCTTGCGCGCGCTGAGGCGGCTGTCGGGCAGTTCGCCGAAGCGGATCGCAAGGTCGTAGGCTTCCTCGACCAGGCCGATGGGACGGTCGGTCAGCTGCAGCTCGACTTCCACGTCGGGGTGGTCGTGCGCGAAGCGCGACACCAGCGGCGCGATGCGCATGCGGCCGAAGCCCGGCGTCGCGTTCACCCGCAACAAGCCCTTCGGCTCGGCGCGGCTGCTGGAGACGGATTCCTCCATGTCGCGGATGCTGCCGAGGATCTGCGCCGCTTGCGCCAGGTAGGTCTCGCCTTCGCTGGTGAGGCTGATGCGGCGCGTGGTGCGGTTGACGAGGCGCACGCCGAGGCGCTGCTCCATCAGCATGAGGCGCTTGGTGACGGCGGGCGGCGTCAACCCGAGTTCGCGCGCGGTGGCCGACATGCTGCCCAGCTTGGCCAGCAGGACGAAGAACGATAGCTCGGGGGCAGTTTCTATTTTCACTTGAAGTTAATAATGGTTTCAATTGAGGTTAATTATATCAATGGGTTTGAATAGTATGCTGGCCCACTGCACGAACAGCCACTACCCCCACTGGAGACACTCATGAGAATCGTTGAAATCCGCGAAAAGACCGTCCCGATCAGTTCGCCCATCCGCAATGCCTATATCGACTTCAGCAAGATGACGCTGAGCCTGGTCGCAGTCGTGACCGACGTCATCCGCGACGGCAAGCCGGTAATCGGCTACGGCTTCAATTCGAACGGCCGTTACGGCCAGGGCAAGCTGATGCGCGAGCGCTTCATCCCGCGCGTGCTGGAAGCCGATCCCGCCAGCCTGGTCGACGACGCCGGCACCAACCTCGACCCGCACAAAATCTGGACCTGCATGTTCACCAACGAGAAGCCGGGCGGCCACGGCGAGCGTTCGGTGGCGATCGGCACCATCGACATGGCGATCTGGGACGCCGTGGCCAAGATCGAAGGCAAGCCGCTGTTCCAGCTGCTGGCCGACCGTTACGGCAACGGCGCGCCGGACCGCAGCATCTTCGTGTACGCCGCCGGCGGCTACTATTATCCGGGCCAGAGCCACGACAAGCTGAAGGACGAAATGCGCAGCTACATCGACCGCGGCTACACGGTGGTCAAGAAGAAGATCGGCGGCGCCTCGCTCGACGAAGACCTGCGCCGCATCGACTCGGTCTTGAGCGTGCTGCAGGACGGCCAGAAACTGGCGGTTGACGCGAATGGCCGCTTCGACCTCGATACCGCCATCGCCTACGCCAAGGCGCTGTCGCAATACGACCTGTTCTGGTACGAGGAGCCGGGTGATCCGCTCGACTTCGAACTGCAGGCGACGCTGCGCAACTACTACAAGAACCCGATGGCCACCGGCGAGGATCTGTTCTCGATGCAGGATGCGCGCAACCTGATCCGCTACGGCGGCATGCGCGCCGACCGCGACTGGCTGCAGTTCGACTGCGCCCTCAGCTACGGCCTGGTCGAATACCTGCGCACGCTGGACATGCTGCGCGAGCATGGCTGGTCGCCGAAACGCTGCATCCCGCACGGCGGCCACCAGATGTCGCTCAACATTGCCGCCGGCCTTGGCCTCGGCGGCAACGAGTCCTATCCGGACCTGTTCCAGCCGTACGGCGGCTTCCCGGATGGCGTCAAGGTCGACCACGGCCATATCCTGTTGCCGGAATTGCCGGGCATCGGCTTCGAGGGCAAGGCAGATCTGTATCGCGAGATGGTCAAGCTGGCGGAGTGACGGCTGCATGCGTCCGGCTTGACTTTTCCCGGGCGGGATTCCAGAATCTGCCCGGCAATTGTGTCAGCGCTGCAGCCGGATCCCGTCTGGCCAGATTCGAACAAGGAACTTCATGACCATCGTCGGGCCAGCCCTGAAAACCGTATCGCTGATGTGCTGCATGGTGGCGCCGGCTGCCTTTGCCGCGAACATTCTCTTCGTCGGCAACAGCTTCACCTTCGCCGCCGGCACGCCGATCATGAATTACAGGGCGAACACCGTCACCGACCTGAATCAGAACGGCACGGGCGGAGTGCCGGCGCTGTTCAAATCGTTTACCGTCCAGGCGGGCCTCGATTATGAGGTCTACCTCGAGACGAATCCTGGCGTCGGCATCGACTGGCACCTCGGTCACGCGATGGACAAGATCGGCGAGCGCAAGTGGGATACGGTGGTGCTGCAAAGTTACAGCACGCTCGATGCCAAGCTGCCGGGCGATCCTGGGCTGCTGATCCCCGCGGTCAAGCGCATGGCGCAGTTCCTGAAGAAGAAAAATCCCGCCGTCGATGTGCGACTGATGGCGACCTGGTCGCGCGCGGACCAGACCTACGAGCCAACGGGGCATTGGTATGGCAAGCCGATCGACGCCATGATGACTGACGTGCGGGCAGGCTACGACAAGGCCGCCGCCGCCACGCCGATCGTCAAGGGCGTGATCCCGGTCGGCGAAGCCTGGGCGCGGGCGATGCGCAACGGGGTCGCCGACAGCAATCCGTACGATGGCATCGACGCCGGCAAGGTCAACCTCTGGAATCGCGACAACTATCACGCCAGTGTTTATGGCTACTACCTCGAAGCGCTGACGATCTTCGGCAGCGTGACGGGGCGCGACCCGCGGTCGCTGGGGCCGAACGAATGTGCTGCCGCCGATCTCGGCATCTCGCCGGCGCATGCGGGCGCGTTGGAGAAGATCGCGTTCGATCAACTCACCGCCGCCGGTACCGTCATGGCGCCCCTGACAGCGTCGAAACCGCGAGCGTGCGCGTCCCTCTAACTCAGCATAGTTCCCGCCTGCGCGGGAACGACAGTCTTGGGGATGTTGGCCTTAACGCCGTCGTTCCCGCGCAGGCGGGAACCTATGCTGAGCGTACTAGACCACCGCTGCTTCCTTCTCCGTTAATGCGAGCTGGCGGTTGACGGCGCTCAGCACCGCTTTGAACGACGCGGTGACGATGTTGCTGTCGATGCCGGCGCCGAACAAGGTCGGCCCGTTCGCCAGCCGCAGTTCGACGTAGCACGCCGCGCGCGCATTGGCGCCCGAGCCGATCGAATGCTCGTGGTAATCCATCAGCTTGATATCGAGGCCGAGCGCATTGACGAATGCGTCGATCGGCCCGTTGCCGCCGCCTTGCAGCGCCATCGCCGCGTGCCGGTGCGTCAGCGCGATATCGATCTGTACCGGCTCGTCGCTGCTGGTGTCTTCGACCATCTTGTGCGAGCCGTAGGCGTACGGCGTCGCCTGGTCGAAGTACTCGCGGCAGAAGATATCGTGAATGTCGCTGGCGGCGATCTCGCGGCCGCTGGCGTCGGCCACCGCCTGCACCGCGCGCGAAAATTCGATCTGCAAGCGGCGCGGCAGCTGCAAGCCGAACTCCTGTTCGAGCAGGTAGGCCATGCCGCCCTTGCCGGACTGGCTGTTCACGCGGATCACGGCGTCGTAGCTGCGGCCAAGGTCGGCCGGGTCGATCGGCAAATACGGCACTTCCCAGATCGCGTCCGGCTTCTGCTGCGCGAAGCCCTTCTTGATGGCGTCCTGGTGCGAACCGGAGAACGCCGTGAACACCAGGTCGCCCGCATACGGATGGCGCGGATGCACCGGCAGCTGGTTGCATTCCTCGACCACCTGGCGCACGGCGTCGATGTCGGAGAAGTCGAGGCCCGGGTGCACGCCCTGGGTGTAGAGGTTCATCGCCAGGGTCACCAGGTCGACGTTGCCGGTGCGCTCGCCATTGCCGAACAGGCAGCCTTCGACGCGGTCGGCGCCGGCCATCACCGCCAGTTCGGCCGAGGCGATGGCGGTGCCGCGGTCGTTGTGCGGATGGACGCTGATGATCACCGATTCGCGCCGCGCCAGGTTGCGCGACATCCATTCGATCTGGTCGGCATACACGTTCGGCGTGCTGCATTCGACCGTCGACGGCAGGTTGAAGATCATCTTGTTCTGCGGCGTCGGCTGCCACACGGCGCTGACGGCGTCGCAGATGTCGCGCGAAAAATCGAGCTCGGTGGTCGAGAACGACTCCGGTGAATATTCGAAGCCCCATTCGGTCTGCGGATGCGCCTTCACCAGTTCCTTGACGAGGGCGGTGCCGGTCACGGCGATCTGGGTGATCTCTTCGCGCGTCATGTTGAATACCACGCGGCGGAACACCGGCGCCACCGAGTTGTAGAGGTGGACGATGGCGCGCTTGGCGCCCACCGCCGATTCGACCGTGCGGCGGATCAGCTCATCGCGCGACTGGGTCAGCACGATGATGGTGACGTCGTCGGGGATGCGGTGCTCGTCGATCAGCTTGCGGACGAAATCGAAGTCGGTCTGCGAGGCGGACGGAAAGCCGACTTCGATTTCCTTGAGGCCGATCTTGACCAGCATCTCGAAGAAGCGCAGTTTTTTCTCTGGGCTCATCGGCTCGATCAGCGCCTGGTTGCCGTCGCGCAGGTCGGTGCTCATCCAGATCGGCGGGCGCGTGATGGCCTTGTCGGGCCAGGTGCGGTCGGTCAATTTTACGGGTGGGAAGGCGCGGTATTTGGCTGCCGGGTTCTGCATCATCATGGTGTACTCCTGGAATCGAAAGGGAAGGGCGCTGTGGCGGAAAGGCTGCCGGGCGGCCACGTTTCGCTAGGCCAGGCAACCGATCGGTAGCAGTAGCAGCAGTAGGGCGAACGCGCGCGCGCCGCCGGCCACGACTGGCTGGGTGCGGACTGCGGACGTTGCGGATGGGGCGGTAGAAAACATCTGTTCCAAACTTTCCTGGGGTTTTACAACTTCGCCTGGCGGGGAGCCGGGCGGCGACACTGCGAAATTACGCGCGTGCGGCTAGTAGCGACAGGGTCGCCAGGGGTAGGGAAGTTAGCAGATGCAATGTGGAAGACATGGGCTTACTGTACGGGACGGCGCGCCGCCTTGTCAAGCGGCGTGTTGCGCCGCTTTGCACGCGCACGCTAAATCGCCTGTAAAATCAATTACTTGACTCATCAACAATCTCTTGCTGGAGGAAATGTCCGCCGATGCACCACAACGTCAGCCTGATTACCACCATCGCCGCCGCGCTTGGCTTCGGCCTGCTGTTCGGCATGCTCGCGCTGCGCCTGCGCCTTCCCGCGCTGGTCGGCTACCTCGCCGCCGGCGTGCTGATCGGCCCGGCCACGCCCGGCTTCGTCGCCGACGTCGCGCTGTCGGCCCAACTGGCCGAGATCGGCGTGATGCTGCTGATGTTCGGCGTCGGCCTGCACTTCTCGATCAAGGACCTGATGGACGTGCGCAAGATCGCGCTGCCTGGCGCCATCCTGCAGATCGGCGTGGCCACCGCGATGGGCCTCGGCCTGGCGCACTGGTGGGGCTGGAGCCTCGGCGGCGGGCTGGTGTTCGGCATCGCGCTGTCGGTTGCCAGCACCGTGGTGCTGCTGCGCGCGCTGGAAGACCGCGGCATCCTCGACTCGCTCAACGGCCGCATCGCGGTCGGCTGGCTGGTGGTCGAGGACCTCGTCACGGTGCTGGTACTGGTGCTGCTGCCGGCGATCGCCGGCCCGCTCGGCGGCGTCGGCGCCGACAGCACGCGCCCGCTGTGGCAGACGCTGGCCATCACCTTCGGCCAGGTCGCCGCCTTCATCGCCTTCATGCTGATCGTCGGCCGCAAGCTGTTCCCGTGGCTGCTGTGGCGCGTCGCGAAGACCGGCTCGCGCGAGATGTTCACGCTGTGCGTGATCGCCGCCGCGGTCGGCATCGCCTACGCCTCGTCCGCCATCTTCGGCGTCTCGTTCGCGCTCGGCGCTTTCTTCGCCGGGATGGTGCTGCGCGAGTCGGAGCTGAGCCACCGCGCCGCCGAGGAATCGCTGCCGCTGCGCGACGCGTTTTCGGTGCTGTTTTTCGTCTCGGTCGGCATGCTGTTCGACCCGATGGTGCTGGTTCACAGCCCGCTGCAGGTGCTGGCGGTGGTGGCCATCATCATCTTCGGCAAGTCGATTGCCGCGTTCCTGCTGGTGCTGCTGCTGCGCTACCCGCTCAACACGGCGCTGACGGTGTCGGCCAGCCTGGCGCAGATCGGCGAATTCTCGTTCATCCTCGCCGGCATGGGCATGCAGTTGAAGCTGATGCCGGCCGAAGGCCAGAGCCTGATCCTGGCCGGCGCCATCATCTCGATTGCCGTCAATCCGCTGCTGTTCAAGGCCGTCGAGCCGTTGCAGCAGTGGATCCGCTCGAAGTCGGACCTGGCGCGGCGGATGGAGCGGCCGGAGGATCCGCTGGCCGAGCTGCCGATGAATACCGACCATGCGAAGCTCAGCGGGCAAGTGGTGCTGGTGGGGTATGGCCGCGTGGGCCGGCTGATCGCGCGGGAACTGGCCGGCCGCGGCGTGCACTTCGTGGTGGCGGAGCAGAACCGCGAGCGGGTCGAGGAGTTGCGCAAGCAGGGCGTGGCGGCGGTCGCGGGCGACGCCGGCGAACCGGCGGTGCTGATCCAGGCGCACATCGCGCGCGCCGCGATGCTGGTGGTGGCGACGCCCGACACGGCCCGCGTGCGCGCCATGATCGAGACCGCGCGCGCGCTCAACCCCGACATTCAGATCGTGCTGCGTAGTCACAGCGAGAGCGAGGCCGAACTGCTGCGCCGCGAGCGCGCCGCCAAGGTGTTCCTCGGCGAGCACGAACTGGCGGCCAGCATGTCGGCCTACGTGTTGAATAATTTACGCGAGACGACCGAAGCGTCGCCGCATTAGGTGTCGGGTGTGATATTCGGACATTTGGATTTTCAAATGTTCGAATGTCCCCCCAAGGGGAGGGACTGACACCAGCTTTTGCCTTGACCCCGGTGTGCTGCCGCTAACGCAACCGGGGTCAGACCCCCTAAAAGAAACACCGGGGTCTGACCCCTGGCCGCTCAGCCGAAGTAGTTCAGGCCCAGCGCGCCTTTGACTTCCGACAGCGTCTGGGCTGCCGCTTCGCGGGCCTTCTCGGTGCCGCGTTTGAGCACGTTGAGCATCTCGCCGCGGTCCTTCGCCAGCCGCTCGCGCTCGGCGCGGATCGGCGCGATCACTTCCTGCAGCCGCTCATTGAGCATGCGCTTCAAGACGCTGTCGCCAAGGCCGCCACGGCGATAGTGCGCCTTCAGCTCGTCGAGCTTGGCGGTGTCGGTCTCGAACACGTCGAGGAACGCGAACACGACGTTGCCCTCGACCTGGCCCGGATCGTCCACGCGCAGGTGGTTCGGGTCGGTGTACATCATCTTGATCGCCTTGTTGATCTCGTCGGGCGTGGCGCCCAGCGCGATCGAATTGCCGAGCGACTTGCTCATCTTCGCCTTGCCGTCGATGCCGGGCAGGCGCGTCACCTTCGATAGGACCGCCTTGCACTCGACCAGCACCTGCTGGTCGACGGTGGCGTTGAACTTGCGCACCAGCTCATTGGTCTGCTCGATCATCGGCAGCTGGTCGTCGCCGACCGGCACCAGGGTCGCCTTGAAGGCGGTGATGTCGGCCGCCTGGCTGACCGGATAGACCAGGAAGCCGGCCGGGATGTCGCGCTCGAAGCCGCGGTGGATGATTTCCTGCTTGATGGTCGGGTTGCGCTCGAGGCGCGCCACGGTGACGAGATTCATCAGGTACTGGGTCAGCTCGGCCAGCTCGATCACCTGCGACTGGATGAAGATGGTCGACTTCTCGGGATCGATGCCGGCGGCCAGGTAGTCGAGCGCGACCTCGATCACGTTGTCGGTGACCTTCTGGTGCTTGCCGACGTTGTCGGTCATGGCCTGGGCGTCGGCCAGCAGCAGGAACTGCTTCGCTTCATGCTGGAGTTCGACCCGCGCGCGCAGCGAGCCGAGGTAGTGGCCGAGGTGCAGCGGGCCGGTGGTGCGGTCGCCGGTGAGGATGATCGGTTGCTGGGACATCGTGACTCCGTGTGGGTGCCTGGATGTCGCCGGTCCTGCGTGCATGCCGTAGAAACAACAATGCCGCCTGGACCGGCGGCATCACGTTAAAAATCGTGTGTATGAAAACGGGCCGCCAAGGTCAGGCGCGCCACCAATGACGAGAAATTGTGCGTGGGATTTTCATTGCGGCGAGTATATCACGCCATCCCGGATTCATTGTCGAGGCGCTCGACGTCGCCGCCCTCGTAGTCCGCTTCGGTCGAACGGCGCGGCGCCGGCGGCGCGTCCGATTCGATGCTCTCGTTCGCCGGCGCGGCCGGCGTGGCCTCGCCTTCCTCGCGAGACGGCGGCGCTGGCGGCGTCACTTTCCTGGCTGTTTTGGGCGGCTTTTTCTTCGACATGGCTGGCTCCTCGTGCGATGCTACATGATAAGCCTGTCCTCAAATTTTCCGCACGAGATTGGAGATCGCCTTCTGCTGGCGCTCGTTGCGTTCGCTGTAGCGGTCGGTCAGGTAGGCGGTGCGGCCGCGCATCAACAGGGTGAACTTGAACAGCTCCTCCATGACGTCGACCACGCGATCGTAGTACGGGGACGGCTTCATGCGGCCGGCGTCGTCGAATTCCTTGTAGGCCATCGGCACCGACGACTGGTTCGGGATGGTGAACATGCGCATCCAGCGCCCCAGCAGGCGCAAGGTGTTGACGACGTTGAACGACTGCGAACCGCCGCACACCTGCATGACGGCGAGGGTGCGGCCCTGGCTCGGCCGCAGTGCTCCCTGTTCGAGCGGGATCCAGTCGATCTGGTTTTTCATGACGGCGGTGATGGCGCCGTGGCGTTCCGGGCTGCACCAGACCTGGCCTTCGGACCACAGCGACAGCGCGCGCAGCTCCACCACCTTCGGATGGGTCTCGGGAACGCTGCCCGCCATCGGCAGTTCGGTCGGATCGAAGATCCTCACCTCGGCGCCGAACTGCTCGAGGATGCGCGCCGCTTCCTCGATCAGGAAACGGCTGAACGAGCGCTCGCGCAGCGAGCCATACAGCATCAGGATGCGGGGCGGATGCGACAGGTCTTCAGTCGGCGCGAGTTTTTCCAGCGTCGGAATATCGAACTGCTCGGGCTTGATGTTGGGAAGCGTTTTCGACAATTCAGTCATGTGCCTGCTCCGATGTGGTGAATTGGCTCGGCGCGACGGTGCCGGCAACTGTCGCGCCGGGCGGCGCCGCCGGGTACAGCCAGCAGAAAATCAAGGTCGCCGCCACTGCGCCGAGCACCTGCGCGACGATGAAGGCGGGCGCATCGACTGGCCGGATCCCCGCGAACGTGTTGCTTGCACTGCGCGCCAGCGTCACGGCAGGATTGGCGAACGACGTCGAGGACGTGAACCAGTACGCTGCAGTGATATACGCCGCCACGGCGAACGGCGTGATGCTGGGGCGGCTGCGCGAACAGCCGATGATGACGGCGATCAGGCCGAAGGTGGCGACGAACTCGCTCCACCATTGCGCCGCGCCGGTGCGCGCGTGCTCGGACGCGAAGAAAACCGGCTCGCCGAACATCAGGTGCGCAGCAGCGACGCCGGCGAATGCACCGGCCACCTGAACAGCGATATACGGCAGCACTTCCGACGCGGGCATGTTCTGCTGCCACGCCTCCGACAGCGTCACGACGGGATTGAAATGGGCCCCCGAGATGGTGCCGAACATCAAAATCAGCGCGACCAGGCCGGCGCCGGTGGCGATCGCATTGGCCAGCAGGGCCAGCGCGACGTTACCGCCCGCCAGGCGCTCGGCCATGATGCCGGAACCGACCACGATGGCCAGCAGGAAGCCGGTGCCCAGGCCTTCCGCGACAATGCGGCGGGCCAGCGTCATGGCTGCAACGCGCCGAGACGGTCGAGTTCAGACTTGAGCTGCGTGCGGTCGTTCTTCAATTCGTCCAGCGGCAGCGCGAGGAACGCTTCGATGCGCGCGCGCAGGATGCGGTAGGCCTGCATGAACGCGGCGTCGATTTCCTCGTCGGTACCGGTGGCGTGGGCCGGATCCTCGACGCCCCAGTGCGTGCGCAGAACCGGGCCGAGGTAGGCCGGGCATGTCTCGCCGGCGGCGCTGGCGCACACGGTGATCACGATGTCGGGCGTGGCGGGCAGGTTGTCCCACGATTTGCTGAAGTAGCCGTCGGTCGCGATGCCTTCGCGCGCCAGCAGCGCCAGCGAACGCGGATGGACGTAGCCGGCCGGCTGGCTGCCGGCGCTCATGGCCTTCCATCCAGCTGGCGCGAGGTGATTGAAGGTGGCCTCGCCGAGGATCGAGCGGCACGAGTTGCCGGTGCAAAGGAAAAGAACGTTCATGGGGCGGTTGTCGTCGTTGGTTGGATGGAGATGGGCGTGCACGGATTGCCGCCGCAGCAGCTCTCGGTGAGGAAGCCGATCAGGGCGTTCATGGTGGTGAAATTGGCGGAGTAAATGACGAAGCGGCCGTCCGGGCGCGGCACGATCAGGCCGGCGTGGGTCAGTTCCTTGAGGTGGAACGACAGCGACGAGGAGGGCAGGCCGAGCTGGTCGGCGATCTTGCTGGCGGCGATGCCTTCCGGGCCCGCTTGCACCAGAAGCCGAAATACGGCCAGCCGTGATTCTTGCGCCAGTGCCGCGAGGGCACCGATCGCTGCTTGGGTTTGCATATCAACTCCAAAATTTCATCTGTTCGACAATTCTACAGCATTGGAACTGTGGAAATGAAAATCAGAGCGCCAAATACGAAACCGTCGTTTCCGCCTGCGCGGGAACGACGGCTCGGAGGATAAGGAACGGTCAGGCGTTGACGGTGACTTTGGCGGCGCCGGCCTGCATGCGGCCGATCACGGCGGCGTGCGCGAAGCCGCCCTGCGCGAACAGCGCCAGCACGTCGTCGACGCTGGCCGGATCGCACGCCACCAGCAAGCCGCCCGATGTCTGCGGATCGGTCAGCAATGCCTGCTGCGCCGGGCTGATGCCGGCCGCCAGTTCGCAATCCTTGCCGTACGCGTCCCAGTTGCGCCCCGACGCGCCGGTGAAGAAGCCATCGTGCGCCAGTTGCTCGACACCCGGCAGCAGCGGAATCGCGGACATGTCCAGTTGCGCCGCCAGCTTGGCGCCGCGCGCCAGTTCGAGCAGGTGGCCGAGCAGGCCGAAGCCGGTGACGTCGGTCAGCGCGTGCACGCCGTCCATCTTCGCCAGCGCCATGCCCGGCTTGTTCAGCTTGGTGGTGTTCTCGATCATCGCCGCGTAGCCGTCGGCGCCGAGCACGTCTTTCTTCAGCGCCGCCGACAGCACGCCCACGCCCAGCGGCTTGCCCAGGATCAGGACATCGCCGGCCTTCGAATCGGCATTGCGCTTGACCTTCGACGGGTGCACCAGGCCGAGCACGACCAGGCCGTAGATCGGCTCGACCGAGTCGATCGTGTGGCCGCCGGCGATCGGGATGCCCGCTTCCGAACAGATCGATTC
>CXWL01011326.1_pt1 | contig 30320 bp, 32 predicted proteins | sample 590931 | NCBI WGS metagenome assembly CXWL01 (sample SAMEA3498368, study PRJEB10139) | groundwater metagenome | biome: water well; material: biofilm material | place: Germany | collected 2015-04-27 | reverse complement strand
ATTCAGTTTGAATGCTTACCCCAATTCCTTCTTTAACAACGCCAAGGTGTTGTCTTCATGCATCACTACTGGATCGTAAACAGGCGGCTTTTCTATCGAAGTCGATAACTGACCATGGTTACAGTGCATAACCCAACGACGTTGCAAGACATTTCTGCAATAGTCATAGCTGCACGCACTGGGTGTTCCCATCACAGCCATGCTTAATATCTGGCAGCTACAGCGATTGCCGTGCGAGTTTCCCATAGCGTTCCTTATTAAGAATGCCCCGTTTAAAAGTACTTCCTAACTATCGTTTTGAGTGCCGTTTGCAAATAGGTTTTATTAGTTAACCCAATCTCGCCATATAGTGTGGGAGCAATTGTTTCAAAGGCATTGACGACATCATTATCGAAATACTTACCTGCGCCATCCCGTAATATGTTTAACGCTTCTTCGAGCAACAAGGGTTCCTTGTATGGTCGTTTTGACATCAATGCGTCAAACACATCTACTACCGCAAACAACCTTGCATTAAGAGGAATATCCATGCCATGAATGCCGTGCGGGTAGCCGCTGCCATCAAATCTTTCATGGTGAAAAAGCACCACATCTCGGGCACGCTTCAGCCAGTTGGAATTCCCAATAATCTCGCCGCCAAGTACAACATGGCGTTTCATGATCTCAAACTCTTCCGTAGTCAGCTGTGCAGACTTGAGCAGTATCTGATCCGGAATACCGATTTTTCCGACATCGTGCAGAAAGGCTCCAATAATCAGCGATTCAATGCTGTCTCGATTCAGCTTCATTGCCTCGGCAAGCCTGACTGCATAAAGCGTCACCCGATAATTATGCGTGTCGGTATCGGCATCCCGTTTGGCGATAGCACTGCCCAATGATTGTAGTAATTCAATGTTCGAATCCAAAAGCAGTTGGGATAAAGACAGAGAGCGTCGTATCAATCCAAGCAAAATCGGGTAGAGCAAAAGTAGGGCTGAAATTAGCGCCGCGAAAGATGTCAGGACAGCACTGCGCGGCTGATATTTTCTTGCATATTGCGTTCCGGCATCCAGACGATAGATGCCTTCAAAATACGCCTCCGCTATACCCCCGGAGTCCAGCAGCGGTATGACTACTTGCACGAGGTCTTCGCCCTCGTTAATGACCCAATTGCTGTGGTGCTTGCCCGGCTTGGGGAAATCATGCTTATGCACTTGTACAAAAGATCGAAGGTTTGTTGTCTCACTCCCCCATGCCTCCATCAACACCTTTCCGGAGATGTCGAAAATACGAATGCCAACAAAACTGGATTTATCCAATAAGCTGACCAGTTCGGGGTGATTCGCTTGGCGATCTGCTGCGAGCAGTTTGCGCATCGCAGGGGAATCAAAATGATTTGCACTGACTACCGCCCGTTCAAAAGCCATCTTTTCGACCCGCCAGCTTTCCCAGTAATAAACAAATGCACCAACCAGCACACTGATCGCCATTCCTGAAATGAGAAATTTTGTAAAAAGGTAGCGATGTAGCTCGCGAGGATTATTGGGGATGACGGTGAACATAATTTAAGCAATGTAATAAGTGTCAGAATAAAATAAGTAGGGTTGGGAAGTTTTTTTGCTTACCTGAAAAACTGATACTCAAATCAACCAAACACTCTGTGCACGGCAAGTAAAGTCGCCTCTATTGCCGTGCACTGAGATGAAATTTCAGTGTTTATATTGCGTATGATCGTGTCGATTTTTAGGTAACACTTTGCCTTCTGCTGGTGTCGGCTCAGGCATCGGCATCCCCGTTTTTTCTTCCATGTGGTTGTGCTTCTTTACTTTCTTTTTTGCTGGTTTTTTTGCCTCGCCGGTTTCAGTTTTGGCGACTTCAGTTTTTTCTGCTTTGGTCTCGGCATGATGCTCCTCGACCGCAAATGCGGATAAGGTGGTTGCAGAAAATGCCAACAAGATGGCAGCAAGCAATGTAGATTTCGGTTTCATTTTATTCTCCCAAAAAGCTTGATTAACTAAATGTGCTGCAAAAGATTTGGCGCGCCATCTCAGCCAGCGGCAGGTCGTTTCAAAAACCAGATCTGATACAGCGAAATCAGAATCTGCATTGCCATTGATAAGCCCAGCACAGCACCCGCAATCACCACCGTGTAGGCATACACCGGATCCCACTTGGTAAGGAACCACGACAACACATCCACGAACACCGCGAGCATAGGCGAGACAACCAGAAAACGCTTGAACCAGACGTTCACTTCGGACTGAATGAAGATGTAGCCGAGCATGAACAGCATCAGGCTGATGCCGAACAGGTGGATGTGCGACAGTTTCAAGAGGCTGGCTATCGACATGCCGGTATCCACTTCGGAAAATTTGTGCAATCCCTCATATGTGGAAAAATCCGGCAAGTTCAAACCTGAAGCCTTGCTGTGACAGGCCAGGCAGGAGTTTTCCAGAATCGGCTTAATCTGCTTGTCGTAATCCGCTTCTGGCGCGCCGCTCTTCAGCCACTTCACCATGATGTTGCGATCCTGCTCCTGTAGGTAGCCGGACATCGGGCCGCGTATGGCAGCTTCCAGCCGTGTGCCGCTGCGGTTGCCGTAGTAACTGTCCGCCACGTCCTCGATAGATAATCCGGGCTTGCCGTCGTGCATTTCATGGGCTACGTAAAGATAGGCGGTGGCCATCAAATAACCCAAGCCAACCAGCAGCAGGAAAGAAGCGTAAAGTAATTTTTCACTGACAGTGCAATCGTAAAAACGCCGTGTAGCCATGTTATTTCCTCCCGTTAAATTTCAATGTGTGCCCTCTAAAACTCCAGCGTAATTGCTTTAAGCTACAATCAACTGCAATCACTTTACGCATCCGCCAAGTGTTGTTCAAATAAACAAATCATTCAACTTTCTAAATTAGCTGGCTTGAAATCGTAAGGATAGCCTTCTAACAACGCTTTCATTTTCATATCATCTTCACCGATATGATCGATCGCCCAAGTGCATAAAAATTGGAAGTAGTGTTCTGCGATACTTTCAGACCATCTGCCTGACTTGGAAGATAGTTCCTCCTCGATAAACTGCATCTCTTTCAAAATGTATTCGTGTTCAAGATTGTGATCGTCGAAGTGGTAATTGATAATCTGTGCAATCTTGGTTTCGCTTAAAAAATGCTGGCGTGTGGCGATATTGAGTTGCTTTAAGGCAGCAGAAAAAAGCTGGATGCTTTTTGCCTTGATTGCACAATCAATCCCATCCACCAGCAAAAATATTTGCTGGTGCTCGGCATCAAGAGTTGCATTGCCGACACTGAGTTGTTTAGACCAATGTATTTCCATTTGATCCTCCTGCAATACTTATGCGCACTTAAAAACTAAAAAACAGCGGCAAGTACGATTCATATTAAAACTCTGTAAATCGCGCCGCCAAGATTATTATTTCAGTGTCTGTCTAACGTATGATCGTGCCGGTTTTTTGGTAATGCTTTGCCATCTGCGGGTGTCGGCTCAGGCATCGGCATGCCCATTTTCTCTTCCATATGGCTATGCTTCTTCACCTTCTTCTTTGCCGGCTTTTTTGCTTCGACAGTTTCTATCTTGGCTGCTTCAGTTTTTTCTGCCTTGGCAGCGGAAGGGTCGCTGTGCGGCGGCGGGGTATCCACCGACGTACCCCTTGCGGGTGCATCGGCATGGTGCTCTTCGGCAGCCAATGCAGTCATGGTAGATGCAGCAAACACCGCCAAGGTGGCGGCAAGCAATGTGGATTTCAGTTTCATTTTATTCTCCTAAAATTAATGTTAACTAAGCGTGCTTCAAACAGCATTATTGTTGAATATGGTGGAGTTTTCTTATCCTGAGACTACTTACTCTCAGTCAGCAACTGGTTAATTTCAGCTTCAGCAGCCAGCCAATTTTCTAAATCACAACTACAGTCGAATCCACCGCCCTCAGCGATGTAATAAGCAGCAACCTCAATATATTGCCGCCGTTGATCTTCGGACAGATTGGTTTCGATTTCAGCTTTGCTGCTCTTGATATTGGCACTCATGGTTTGTCTCCTTCGAATAAAAAATAACGGTCGGTTGATTCCAACTCCTTTGTGCTATTGCACAGCGCATACGATAAAAGCTGTGTGCAGCACACAGGTCAATCTTCCATTGCTATCGCTTCGATAAGTTGGCACACGGCGTGCCCATCCGCCATGCCATCTGGCATGTTCGCCCATAGTGCGGCCGCATGTTCCATGCGCATCTGCAATTTCTCCAAATCCTGCAACCTGCGGCGGTTTCCTTGGAGGTGCTGCTCTATGATTTTCCGCACCAGCGGACAAGGGGAGTGACCATGGCTGCTTTCTTTCAAAATGTTGCGGACATCTCCCACGCTGAACCCCAGAAAACGCGCCTTGCGGATAAACAGTAAGCGTGCAAGATCATCGCTGCTATAGCGGTTATAGCCGTTGTTTTCATCGCGTATCGGGACAAGCAAACCACTGCGGGTGTAGTGACGCACGGTGTCCGCAGTTACCCCTGCACGTCTGGCGAGTTCTGAAACGGTCATATCTTCTCCTAATTTCTGGTTTGCGACACTAGCCATGAGGCAACAATTGATGCGGGTTACTTGTCAAAGTTTCTGCATAAGGCTGTAATTGTGCTAACGCCTGTGACATGGCGGCAGCCTGTATGCGCTGACCGCCGATATGTAACGGCCATGTTGATTCCGGCAGAACAGGTTCCAGCACGACAATCAGTGCGCCGCAGCCGCAACGACAGGAATGGAAAGCCAAGGGTTGATCGGATAAATACCAGGGGCGCTGGTGGTAAATCGATAATTGCAGGATTTTTACCAACGACCACGGTTGGTTCATCGCGCTTGCCACACCTTCTCTGTTCTCGCAACGCAAGGAGGTATGATGAACAATGAGCGCGTCCAGGTGGTGTTTGCAACAGATTGCATCCGTAGGCGCCAGATCAATTACGGCACCATCGGCATACCATTTTCCCTCTATATTTACCGGTCGATACAGCAGCGGCATGGCGGCGCTTGCCATCATGCGCGGAGCCAGTTCGCCTTCCGAAAACAGCACCTTGGCTCCACGATCCAAGTCCAGAGCCAGACTGTAGAACGGTATCCGACACTCTGCAAAAGTTTGCACTGCCAAGTTGCGGCGGCATAAAGCAACCGCAGCCGCAGTGTCTGACAACCCGGAGTAGCCACGCCCTTTTTTGATCATCACCTGCCAAATAAGCTGCGACCACGAATCCGGAGACCAGTATTCCCGCTCCTGAACATGGGCAATCGTAGCTGACCATTGACGTAAATCTGCGCCACTCGCTGCTATGCCCCCGACTATTGCACCAGCACTGCACCCGGCAATGGCGCTGATTTCAACGCCCAGGCTTTGCAAGGCCAGCAAGAATCCGGTATGCGCGCAAATGCCGCGACCACCGCCGGAACTGAGTACAACACCAATGCGCGCTTGTGAAACGCCCGCCGGTTTAATGTTGATGTCCTGAGCCATCGCGCTAATCTTTATGCGGCTGCGTTCCAGGCGCATGGGTGTGCCCGGATCTCCTGGATGCCGTGCTTGCATTGCCCGTAGCAGGAGTTGTTCGATCTGGCTCTGCATCATGAGGATGTTCGCCGTTCGCAGCGGCATCGTGGCTATGGGCATGGGCATCCTGCGGCGCGTCTGCCCCTTGCGCGGGCATGTCGCCATGATCTTCGCTGTGCTCATGGGCTTGACCCGACCCCTCCGGTTTGGGGATAGACATCACGCCCAGACCATATCGATAAACCAGTTCGCTGCCATGCCATGCGGTGGACAGCAACAAGCCCGCCATGATGACCAGCAGTCCGGTGAACGGCCAGCCCTTACCTCTACCATGCCGCGACAGGTAATACTCCCAGCCCGCGATACCAAGTAGCAGCACGAACGTGGCCATCGCCCAATTGCGGTGTTCGATCATGGCGAGGTGCGAGGGCGTGTCATGGGCGACGGTGTTATAGGCATACCAGCCCGCCGCAACGGTGAGCAGCGTGAACCCCACGCCGAACCACAAATTCCAGCGTGCGACTATCGCCAATTGGTTGGCCAGTTCGCCCTTGGGCAAGAAGTGGGACAACAGGTAAATTGCCGCAGCGAGGATTAACAACGCCACCGTGAAGTGGACAAATACCGGATGCCAGTTTGGAGTGATTTCAATCATATTTACCTCTTTGTTTGGTGTCAGCGCGGAGGGCAGTTTCCCATCGCGCCGACGGCTGCTTATACGACAATAAATTGTCCCATCATCCCGCCATCCTCATGCTCCAAAATGTGGCAGTGGAACATATAAGGTGCGCTCGCACCCGTTGTGTAATCCGTCATCTGGATAATGATTCGGACGGTGTCAAAAGGATTGATGAGCACCACATCTTTGTGACCTTTCTCGTATGCCGCCACATTGGCGGCACTGCCGTTGCGGTCAAGTATTTCAAAGTGCGTACCGTGAACATGGAAGTTGTGAACCACATTCATTGTGTTGATGATTTCCCATATTTCGATGTCATTCAACGGCACGGTCTGATCAATACGCGTGCTGTCCATTGCCAGCCCATTGATCAGGAATTGCCCCATGCCGCCACCCATCCCGCCCATACCCATAGACAGACTGAAAGTGCGTGTTCTGACCGCCAGTGCGGGATTTAATGTTGGCAGGGTAGTCAGCACCGCAGGCAAGGTGGTGACACTTGCCGGAGCTGTGTTGACATTGGCGGTAACGATGGCCACTCCGCTGAGCGTGTCGATGAGGGACAACGACTTGCCCATGTCAAGGGTGCAATCCACCACGATTTCGGCGCGTTCGCCAGGGCTTAATTTCAAGGCAAGCAAATTGGTTGGGTTTGCCTGTAGGGCAGTGTCGGTGGCGATTTGTCTGAAGCTACGACCATCACTGAAAGTCAGGTTATAGACTCGCGCATTGGAGCCGTTCAGCAGACGGAAGCGCACTTCTTTTGCGGGCAAGTCAACTACGGCATTCACCGTGCCATTGCACAACAAGGTGTTGCCCATCATGCCATTCATCTGGTCTTGCATCGTCGGCAAATAATCAAAGCTGCCATCCGCCTTGAATAATCTGTCCTGAACAATCAGCGGGATGTCATCCACGCCCCACGTTTTGGGCAGATCCAACACATCCGTGTCCGTATCTTCGACAATCAACAAGCCTGCCAGCCCCATGTAAACCTGCCGTCCGGTTTGCCCTTCGGTATGAGGATGAAACCAGTTAGTGCCGGCCTTTTGCTTGACCGTAAACGAGGCCGTCCAGATTGCACCGGGCTGAATAGTCTGATGCGGCCCGCCGTCCATGTTGGCGGGGAGGTGCATCCCATGCCAATGCAGAGTGGCAACTTCGGCAAGGTTGTTGGTAACGTTGAGCGTAATTGGATCGCCATTTCTGACCTTGAGCGCGGGTCCTAAAAAGTTGCCGTTGATGCCATAAGTCGGCGTGGTTTTGCCTGCCAGAAAAGTCATGCTTCCGCTTTGCAGCGCGAGATTGAATGACGTACCCGCTAATAACGTGGGTATAGGCAAAGTACCGCTCGCCTGTGGAGGATTAACAATGGGGACTGTGCCGCCATTGGTGTTTCCGCCTGACCCGCCGCCGCACCCAGGCAATTGGGTGAGTGCAGTTGCAGCCGCCAGTTGTAAAAATGTTCTACGTTCCATGAAATGCTCCTAATAAAAAAATAGGTTACGCGCCAAGTAGGCTGAGTATCCGCCTTGTTAATGCGCCAGCATCCACGCTACGATGGTTTTGATTTCTTCATCAGTCACGGTAGCGGGTGTGCGCGGCATGGGCATATTCCCCCACACGCCGACACCACCGATACGTACTTTTTTTTCTAGCATGGCGGGGGCTTCTTTATTCCCGGCATATTTCGCGGCGATCCCTTTCAAGGTTGGACCGACCTTCTTATCGTCCAGCTTGTGACACGCACTACATTTTCCTTTGATGAATAGAGCCTCACCATCATCTGCGGCATACGCAGTAGATGAAGCTGCAAGTGTTGCAGTCAATAAAATGTATAGGGATTTCATGTTGTTTCTCCTTGTGAATAAATTAGTCGCTATTCAGTGTTGATGTTCAGCAGACTCTTGGGCCGCAGATGATTGGGATGATTCAGCTTTGTTCTGTTGCGTTGCTTCTGCCAGTTTTTCGGCATGACCACTGCCATGACCCATCATGCCCATTTGACCTTTCGACAGCCACATCACGATCACAATGACGACCATTACGGCAATCATTGCTTCACCTTTTTGATGCTGTTTCATTTTCATTTGTGCTGCTCCTTCTTTGTGAAGTGCATGAAAGAGTCATGCGCTCTTGGTCCGACTTACTCGACTGAAAACACATATGGTTCCTTGCCCTCTTTTGGAACAGCGTAGATGGTCAGTGTTCCCTTTTTCATTTCTCCCATACCCGGTGAATTCATCTGCATGCCGGGTACGCTGATGCCGTTGATGGCAGGCTTTTCCTTGAGCAATTTGCGAATGGCGTTGACTGGCACATGCCCTTCGACGACATAACCGTTCACCAGTGCCGTGTGGCAACTGGCGAGATGAGATATGCCATAACGCTTCTTGATGGCATCCATGTCGGACTTGTTTACGGCTTTCACTTCAAAGCCGTTCTCACGCAAATAGTCCCCATATTTCTCACAGCAGCCGCAAGTGGGACTCTTGTACATTGTGATCGTCGTGGCGGCATAGGTTATGTTCGCGCTTGCCAGCACGGTCGTGATGGCAAGGATCAGGGGTAAAACGAGTTTGAGGTTTTTCATTTTTCTTCCTTTCTGCTGAAAAAGCTTATGTCGACTTGATTTTTGTAGATGGAATCTCCCGCCCTTTCGCCAGCGCGTAGAGCACCGGGATCACGATTAACGAAAGGAATGTGACTGAGATCATGCCGCCCACCATCGGCGCGGCGATGCGACGCATCACTTCCGAGCCGGTGCCGCTGCCCCACATGATGGGCAACAGGCCGGCAGTGATGGCGAATACGGTCATCATGATTGGGCGCACGCGCAGCAAAGCTCCTTGTGTCACCGCCTCGTGCAGATCGGCCACCGAAAATGGCTCGCCGCAGGCTTCGCGCTTTTCCTTGAGTGCCTGATAAGCATGGTCTATGTAGATCAGCATGATCACGCCTATCTCTGCCGCCACGCCCGACAGTGCGATGAAACCGACGGTCGCCGCGACCGACAGGTTGTAGCCCAGCGACCATAATAGCCACACTCCGCCTACTGTGGCGAACGGCACGGACAGCATCACGATCAGCGTTTCGGTGACGCGCATAAAGTTGAGATACAGCAATAGGAAGATGATCAGCAAAGTGATCGGCACCACGATCTTCATCTTGGCTTGCGCTCGTTCCATGTATTCAAACTGCCCGCTCCAAGTCGCGTAGTAGCCAGGCGGGAATTTCACTTTCTCTGATACCGCACGGCGGGCATCGTCCACATACGAACCGATGTCGCGGCCGCGAATGTCCACAAAAATGTAGGCGGAGAGCAGCGCGTTCTCGGTGCGGATGGCAGGCGCACCCTTGTTGATTTCCACCCGTGCCAGTTGGCCGAGCGGAATCATCGCCCCATTCATGCTCGGCACCAGCACTTCCCGTGCGATTTGCTGCGGGTCGGAGCGCAACTCGCGCGGATAGCGCACGATCACGCCGAAGCGTTCGCGCCCCTCCACCGTGGTGGTCGCCATTTCCCCGCCGAGGGCGGTAGCAATGACATCCTGCAAGTCGCCTATGGCCATTCCGTAACGCGCCAACGCTTCCCGATCCGGCACGATGTCGAGGTAATACCCGCCGGTGATGCGTTCGGCAAAGGCACTGGTGGTGCCCGGAACATTTCTGACCACCGCTTCGATGTCCTTGGCGACACGCTCTATCCCGACCAAGTCCTTGCCGAATACCTTGATACCGATCGGCGTGCGGATACCGGTGGCGAGCATATCGAGGCGTGCCTTGATCGGCATCGTCCACGAGTTCGCCACACCGGGAAATTGCAACGCTTTGTCCATCTCGGCGATCAGCTTGTCAGTGTTCATACCGGCGCGCCATTCTTCTTGCGGCTTAAGATTGATCACCGTCTCGAACATTTCCGGCGGGGCGGGATCGAGCGCGGTTTGTGCGCGTCCCGCTTTGCCATACACGGATTCGACCTCGGGGAAGCTTTTGATAATTTTGTTTTGCGTCTGCAACAGTTCCGCCGCCTTGGTGATCGACATGGCGGGCAGCGAAGCGGGCATATAGAGCAGCGTGCCCTCGTTCAGCGTCGGCATGAATTCGCTGCCCAATCGTGTCGCCGGATAGATGGAAACACCCAGCACCACCAGCGCGGCAACGACAGTTGCTTTCTTCCAGCGCATTACCCCAGCGATGATTGGCCGATAAGCCCAGATCAAAAAGCGGTTCAGCGGATTTTTGTGTTCCGGCATCAGCTTGCCGCGTATGAACAGCATCATCAACACCGGCACCAGCGTGATGGACAGCAACGCCGCACCGGCCATGGAGAATGTCTTGGTAAAGGCGAGCGGAGAGAATAGCCGCCCTTCCTGCGCCTCCAGCGTGAACACCGGCAGGAACGACACCGTGATGATCAGCAGCGAGAAAAATAATGCGGGGCCGACTTCTTTACAGGCTGCCAGCATCGCTTCAAAGCGCGATTCGCCCTCCTTGAGCCGCTCCAGATGCTTGTGTGCATTTTCGATCATCACAATGGCCGCATCCACCATCGCGCCAATCGCAATCGCAATTCCGCCCAGGCTCATGATGTTGGAATTCATACCCAGCGCGCGCATCGCGATGAAGGCGATCAGCACACCGATGGGCAGCATCACGATGGCGACCAGCGCACTGCGCACATGCATCAGAAATACGATGCATACCAGCGCGACAATCAGGCTTTCCTCGAACAGTGTGCCTTTCAGATTTTTGATGGCACTGTGGATCAAATCGGAACGGTCATACACCGATTGTATGGTCACACCTTCCGGCAAGCCAGACGCAATTTCGTTGATCTTGGTCTTGACGTTATGAATCACTTCCAAGGCGTTTGCGCCGTAGCGCGCCTCGACGATACCGGACACGACTTCTCCTTCACCGTTCAACTCGGTGAGGCCTCGCCGTTCGTCCGGGCCGAGTTCGACATGCGCGATGTCGCGTATCAGTACCGGTGTGCCCATCTCCGATTTCACCACCAGATTTTCGATGTCGCCGACACCGCGCAGATAGCCACGTCCGCGCACCATGTACTCGGTCTCGGCCATTTCCACTACACGCCCGCCGACATCACGATTGGACTCGCGGATAACCTGCATGACCTTCATTAGCGGGATGTTGTAGGCGCGCAGCTTCACCGGATCGACAATCACCTGATACTGCTGCACGAAGCCGCCGACCGAAGCCACTTCCGATACCCCTTGCGCCTTGGTGAGCTGGTAGCGCAAAAACCAATCTTGAATGGTGCGCAGTTCGGCCAGCGACTTGTTCACGCCGATCACTGCGTACTGGTACACCCAACCTACACCGGTCGCATCCGGGCCGATCTGCGGTGTTACGCCCCTGGGCAATTTTCCGGCAGCAAAGTTGAGGTACTCCAGCACCCGTGAACGTGCCCAGTAAAGATCGGTGCCATCCTCAAAAATCACATATACGAAGGACGCGCCGAACACCGAGAAACCGCGCACCACTTTGGATTTCGGCACCGAAATCATCGAGGTAGTCAGCGGGTAAGTAACCTGGTCTTCCACCACTTGCGGTGCCTGACCGGGATACTCGGTAAAGACGATTACCTGTACGTCCGACAAGTCTGGCAGCGCATCCAGCGGAGTTTTGACCACTGAATAAATACCTGCCAGCGTGATGAACAGCGTAGCAAGAATCACCATAAAGCGATTGCGAGCCGACCAATCTATGATTGCATTCAGCATGTCAGTGTCCCTCGTGAGCTGCGGACGGCTTCGCTTGCAGCTTGGTGATTACATATTCGCCAGGCTTGCGCTCTACCAGTTCAAAGCTAATCGCCGTACCTGGCTTGAAGCCTTGCACCAGTGAGGAATTGGCGAGTGCGAAATCCATGGCCATCCCCGGCCAGCCCAGTGTCTTGATCGCTTCATGCGTGATTGTGACGGTGCCATCTGCATTGATGGCATCCAGCTTGCCTAGCCCCTGATGTCCCACAGCGGCCGGCTTGGCTTGTTCTGCCGAGCCCTGTGTACCATGCCCAGCATGTTCTACTGCTGGCGGATTCTTATCTTTCTCACCTGCTTGCGGTGTACTACCGCCGTGGGCATGTCCCAGCCCACCGAGCGCTGCCTTGAGGTTGCTTTCTGCATCAATTAGGAAATTGGCCGCCACCACCACCTGTTCTCCTTTGGCAACCCCATTAAATACTTCAACATAATTGTCGCTGCGGCTACCCAACTTGACTTCACGCGGCTCGAAGCGGCCTTCCGCGAGTTGCACCAGCACGATCGATCGCGTGCCGCTGTCAATCACCGCAGAAGTCGGCACGGCCAGCACTTTGCCTTTACCTGCAACCTGCATTTCTACCTGAGCAAACATGGCGGGCTTGAGCAATCCTTGCGGATTGGCCATTTCCAGACGTACCGGAACGGTACGGGTAGCCGGATTCAAGGTCGGGTAAACGTAAGTGATGATCGCGTCGAACTGTTTGTCCGGATAGGCATTGATCTTCACTTTGGCCTTGGCACCTGTTTTTACAAGCGCAATATCCTGTTCAAACACATCAGCCACCACCCATACCGAGGACAAGTCGGCAATCTGATACAGCATTTCACCCGGCATGAAACGCATCCCCTGCAAGGCTTTCTTCTCCAGCACTATACCGTTCACCGGGGAGTGGAAGGTCAAGCTACGCTTGGTCGTCCCGGATTTTGCCAAGTCTTGCAACTGCTGCGCGGAAATATCCCAGTTCTTGAGGCGCAGCAGGCTGGACTCGGCGAGCTGTTGCATACTCCGCTTGGTATCGCTGTCCGCATCTTTTAACGACTCGACTCCCTGTGCCACAATCGCGTATTCACGCTGCGCGGAAACCAGTTCCGGGCTATACACATCGAATAACGTCTGCCCTTTTTTTACCGGCTCTCCGGTAGTGTTTACATATAATTTATCTATCCAGCCCTCGAATTTGGGCGAGATGTTGTAAATGTGCCGCTCATTGGCTTCCACTCTGCCCACGGCGCGCACGGTTTTATCAAGCGTCCGCAGGGTTGCGGTCTCGGTTTTCACCCCCAGCTTTTGCACCTTTTCGACGCTGATTTTTATTTGTTCTGAGCCCGTCGAAGCGACGCTGCCAGGATCATCCCCACCTTCGTACACCGGAACGTAGTCCATTCCCATCGCGTCCTTCTTGGGTGCAGTCGAGGTGTCCGGCAGACCCATCGGGTTGCGGTAGTACAAAATTTTGCGGGCGGTTTCTTGCTTGAGCGCAGCTTCTGTTCCATGTCCTATGTTGCTTGTCTTCTGACCACCCAACCAATAGCCGCCTGTTGCGGCAACGGCTGCCACGACCAACACTCCGGTCACCATCACGTTTATTTGCTTCATAGTTCTTCTCCCAACAGTTGTTCGATTTCGGCCAGACGCATTTGTGCTTCCGTCTGGGCTTTTAGCACTTCTAGTCTGGCGTTCAGGACTTGCCTTGCCGCATCCAGCAGCGTCGCAAAATCCACCTTGCCGGTCTGATAGCCAATCAACGCGGATTCAAAGGTGACATTCGCCTGTGGCAGCAGGCCGCCGGAGCTCAGCAGCTCGGTACGCTGTGCCGCTTCGATTCCTGACAGGCTCTCGGTTAACGCAGACAAGACGCGGTTGGCGGTCGCTTCCTTGCGCGCTCTGGCTGCCGCCAGCATGGCCTCGGATTCACGCTCCTGTGAACGGCGAGATGCTTGCTGCAACGGGATATTGAGTTCGACCATCAGTTCCCACTCGCGTACCGCCGTGCCAAACTGAACCGGAGAAATACCCAGCGAAAAATCCGGATAACGATTTTTGTAAACAAGATCACGATTTTTTTCGCTGGCACGGATACCAGCCTCGTCCATAAACAAATCAGGGTTGTGTTCACGGATGCGTTGTTCCAGCACTGCATAGTTTTCCAAACTGGCCGTTGCGGGGATGCTGCGCAAGCCTTGAGGGGTGGCAAGCGGCTCGGTCATAGGGCGTGACAACAGGGCATTCAAACGCGCTTCAATTTGTCTTTTGGTGTTGTCCAGCATGACAAGCTCGGTTTTCATGGTCGTTTGTTCGACCTGTGCCCGTATCGCATCCTGCTGTGCGGCAAGCCCGTTGGCATAACGCACCTGCGCAATTTTCTCCATTTGCACCATCAGATCGAGCAAGTCGCGGGTAATTTTTCGGTTGCCCGCAATATAGTAATACTGCGCATAAGCCGATTTGATTTGCATCGCCAATTCCGCCCAGGTTGCAGCGGTTTTCCCCTGTGCCTGCTCTGCACCTGCCTCGGCTGTTCCCCGCCTCAAGTCACGCTTGCCAAACCACGGCAGGCTCTGCATCAGCGTGTAGCGCGTACTGCCAACCTGCGATGGTAGCAGGCGCGGCCTAGTCGAGCCCATATTGGTGATGTCCATCAACTCGGTGCGCAACACCGGATCGGGTAAGGCGGTGGCGGGTTGCACGCGTTGCATCGCAGCATCGGCCTCGTAACGCATCGCCGCGAACTCGGGATTGTGCTCGTGTGCATAGTTCAGCAATCCGTTGAGGTTGCTGCCCAAAGGTTCATCAGCGGCATTGGCCGTGGCGAGCCACAACACGCATAGCATGGATAAAATTGATAAAAGTGGTTTCATGTTCCGCATCCTGTTGCAATTGCAATACAAGCGAACAGCCGCTAGCGACCGCCGCATGGAACGGGACGAGAATCAGACTATGGAGTTACAGACGGACTCGTCCCGCGTTAAACGCGAACGAGCGGTGGCGGCAGTAGCGGGGCGAAAGTGGTAGAGCGGAATGAAACTAGATAAGGGATAGTTTCAGATGTAGATATCTGCACAGCAGCCAACGCTATGCTTGGTGCTACCAAATAACCTGCACAAAACAAATGGCAAACACCGCATGAACTGCACGATGAATTTTGCTCGTCCGCCGTGACAGATGCTTCTTCGTGATGGTGGTGATGTCGTGCCATATCACCATTTGACATCTTCTTTGGCGCAGCGTTTTCGTTACATGAACCTTTCGACATCGGCATGGATACCATTGCTGCTAAGGTGTTTCCGCTGAAGAGCGGCAACCACAGCAACATCAGGATAGCGACTAATCTTCTGAACGAGGTATACATGTGACGCAGTGTGGGCAAATACATCCTAAATGTCAATTTTTGCGAATTCAAGCAATTTCCCCTGTCCACCTGAATCCTTTTATTGAATGGTCCATCGCCACCACCCCCAAGAAGAGCGTCGCATTATTGAATTTAGCAAAAAGCGACAACGGTTATTACAAATTACTTGCCGCTTCCCATTCGGCAATCCCGTCGCGCAAGTGAATGGCGGTAAAGCCCTCCTGCTTGAGCAACGCAACTGCATCGGCCGCCATCAAACAGTAAGGACCTCGGCAGTAGGCAACAATCGAACGATCCTTGGGTAACTCGCCCAAGCGTTGGCGCAGCTCTTCGATTGGGATTGATCTGGCAAAGGGTAGATGCGCACTCAGGTATTCATCCGTCGGCCTCACATCAAGCACCACCACTTCGCCCTTGCGTGCAGCCTTTATCAGACTTTCTCTGTCTCTGGGCACAAGATCATCGGGCTGCGTGGCGATCTTCTGCAACGCCAGTTGCAACTCGATCAGGCGTTCCTCGGCCAGTGTGTGGATTTGCACCCACAGGTCGGCCACCGATTTGTCGACAAGGCGGTAGCTGATGTTCTTTCCCTGCCGTTCGGTCTCGACCAGTTGTGCCATGCGCAACTCGCGCAAATGGGCACTGGTCAGTTTCACGCTGATGGAAGCCTCGCGCGCCAAAGTCTCCACCGTTTTTTCACCCTGACAAAGCAACTCAATCAACTCCAGCCGCTTGGGGCTGGAAAACACCTTGCCGATCCGTGCCACCTGTTCGTAGAGCAGGTTTTTAATCTTGCGGGCATTTTTCATCACATCAATCCGATTATCTTTAGAATCTGTATGTGCAACTCTAAACCAGATTGACATAAACATGCAATCGGAGTTTAATCATTCTAATAATTGATAGATTGTTAAGTAAACCAAGGAGGCCACCATGAAAACATTATTCATTCTCAACGATGCACCCTACGGCAGCGAGCGCACTTATAACAGCTTGCGCTTGGCAGGGGCACTTTCCAAGCAGGAAGGTCATTCGGTACGGATATTTCTGATCGGCGATGGTGCCTCATCAGCACACCGCAATCAGAAAGTGCCGCCGGGTTTTTACAACACAGAAACAATGCTCGGCAACGTGGTTCGGCATGGCGGTGAAGTCGGCATCTGCGGTACCTGCATGGAAGCGCGTGGCATGGCTGACGGTGATATAGCCGATGGGACGCACCGTAGCACACTGGCTGAATTAGCCGAGTGGACTGGGTGGGCGGACCAGGTTCTGGTGTTTTAATTTCAGGGAGACCGCGATGTTTTTCAAACAACTTGCAACGAAAGAATCATCACTGTCCTATTTTTTTGGCTGTGGCACCAAGGGAAAATCCATGGCAGTGGACGTGGTCGCGGGCGATGAGGCTTGGTACATCGAGGAAGCGAAAAAGGCCAACGTCACCATCAATTACGTCATTGATACCCACGTTCATGCCGATCACTATTCCGGTGGTAGAAAGCTCGCACAGATGGTTGGCGCACCATATTGTCTGCACGAATCTGATACCGGCTTGGTGAAATTCGAATTTGAACCTTTGAGCGATAGTCAATCGCTTAACCTTGGTAACGTCGAGGTTGAGGTGTTGCACACCCCTGGTCATACGCCCGACAGTATTTGCTTGCTGGTAACGGACATGCGTCGCGGAGAATTGCCTTGGTTCGTGATTACGGGTGACACGCTGTTTGTGGGCTCCACTGGGCGACCTGATTTACTGGGACGTGAGCGGGAGATGGCGGCACAGCTTTACGACAGTATCCACGCCAAGTTGCTGCATCTGTCCAACGAAGTCGAAATCTTCCCCGGCCATCAGGCTGGCAGTGTCTGCGGAGCTGGGCTGTCCGGGAAACCCAGTTCGACCATCGGTTTTGAGAAACGCTGGAATCCGGGATTGTCGATGGGCAAGGAAGCTTTCATCGAGCATCTGCTTAAGGAAATTCCGCCGCGTCCTGCCGAGATGGACAAGATGGTCGCCGCGAACATCGCAGGCTGACGATGACGCACCCCAATCTAACTCACGGTATTCGCGCCAACCTCGACCAGTTCCTGCACCAGTTGCTGCAAGTCCTGCTGGTGGGCTTCACCATCGGTATGATGCGCACCGTTGTGCCAGCACTGTCAGAGTTAGAATTTGGCGTACCAAAAAATTCCTATATGTTGCTGACAACTTTTGTGGTGGCATTCGGTTTTGTCAAAGGATTGCTCAATTTCGTCGCCGGACGATTGTCGGAACGCATCGGTCGCAAGAAAGTGCTGCTGCTGGGCTGGACTGCCGCACTGCCCATTCCATTGCTGGTTTATTTCGCACCATCGTGGAGCTGGATTGTCGCGGCCACCGTGCTGCTCGGCATCAATCAGGGGCTGACCTGGTCGATGACGCAGACTTCAAAACTGGACATCACCCGCGCCGACCAGCGCGGACTCACCATCGGCCTCAACGAATTCTCTGGCTATGTAGGATTGGCGCTGGCAGGCATCATCACAGCGTATCTGGCGACCATGCTCGGTGCACGCACCGGGTTACTGGTGTTTGGACTTACAACTGTGCTGCTCGCCATCCTGCTCACGCTACTGTGGGTCAAGGACACGCTGCCTTGGGCGAAAAGTGAGGCGGCAAAACATAAGGCTGGCATTAGCACTGAGCCGCTGCCGCGCTATCCAACCAACATCGGTACACACCCGACAACGTGGGAAGTATTTACCCTGATGTCGTGGCGCGATAAACGCCTTGCGGCAATCTGTCAGGCGGGGCTGGTGGAAAAATTCGTCGATGCGCTGGTCTGGGTGTTTTATCCGGTGTTCCTTTACCAGCGCGGCGTGAGCCTGCCCGACATCGGCTGGATCGTCGGCATCTATGGTTTCGTGTGGGGTGGCTCGCAATTCTTCACCGGCAAGTTGTCTGATCATATCGGTCGTTACATTCCAAATGTTATTGGCATGTGGATATGCGGTACTGGTGTGGCGATGATGCTGTTGCAGGAAGGTATAGCGTGGTGGTCGCTCTCGGCGGCTATCTCCGGTTTCGGCATGGCGTTGCTATACCCAAATTTATCAGCAGCAGTAGCGGATATTTCGCACCCCAACTGGCGCGGCTCTGCCATCGGCATCTACCGTTTCTGGCGTGACCTAGGCTATGGTATCGGTGCGTTGGGATTGGGTATTACCGCGCATTTCAGCGGCTCAGTTGATGCGGCATTCTGGTTCGTGGCAGTATCGATGTTTATATCTGGCACTATACTTTGGATGTTTGGCGCGGAGACGCACCCACGCATTAATCCGCAATCATCAGGAGATAACACATGAAGAAAATTTCCATCATCGGTGCCGGTTTTGCCGCGCTGTCGGCGTCGCGTAAATTACGCGCGCTTGATGCGAATGCCGAGATCACCCTCATCGCGCCCAAGGCGGAGCTGATATTCCTGCCGAGTTTGATCTGGATACCCTCCGGCAAACGTAAAGCGGAGGATGTGCGCATTCCGCTCGAGCGTTTCCTGCGCGACAACCGCATACGCTTCTTCGCGGGCGAAGCGACTGGCTTGGAGAACAGCGGACGTACCGTGTTGACCAACAACGGCAAGGTGGAGAACGATGGCCTGATCATCGCCAGCGGCGGACGCTTCATCAAGAAACTGCCCGGCATCGAACATGCCATCCTGCCGTGCGAAGGTATCGCGGCAGCAGAAAAGATTCGCGACCGTGTGGCCGCTCTTGAACGTGGACACATCGCGCTCGGATTCGCGGGTAACCCGAACGAGCCGACCGCCATGCGGGGCGGCCCCATCTTCGAATTTCTGTTCGGGCTGGATACCCAGTTACGCCGCGAAGGACGACGGGAAAAGATCGGCCTCACCTTCTTCAATCCCATGTCTAATCCCGGCAACCGCCTCGGTGAGCGTGCTGTAGAACGCCTGATGGCGGAGATGGATAAACGCGACATCAACAAACAACTCGGTCACAAACTGGCCGGCTTCGAGGCGGATAAAGTGAAGACCGAAGGCGGCGAGTTCGCCGCCGACCTCATCATCTTCATGCCCGGTTTGACCGGCAACGCCTGGTTCGACCAGACCAGCCTGCCGCGCTCGCCGGGCGGACTCGTCAAGGCCGATGCACAGTGCCGTGTCGAAGGCTTTCCTGCGGTCTATGTCGTCGGCGATTCCGGCAGCTTTCCGGGACCGGACTGGATGCCAAAACAGGCGCATATGGCCGATCTGCAGGGCGAAACGGCAGCCGTGAATTTATTGATGGAACTGGATGGAAAAATTCCCGATAAAACATTCAAGGTGGAATTGCTCTGCATCGTCGACAGCCTCGATGCCGGTATGTTGGTGCGACGCACGCCGGACAGTGAGATGTCCTTGCCGCCGCTCGGCCTGATGCATAACGCCAAGTCATTTTTCGAGTCCTGGTATTTGCGCAAATACCGATAAAAAAACTGCCGTGGTAAGGTAAAAACTACTGATGGAGTACATGACCGCAATGAATATGCCCATCTACCTCGATTACAATGCGACCACGCCGGTGGTGCTGGAGGTGGCCGATGCGATCCAGCCGTTTTTGGACATACACTTCGGCAATCCTTCATCGTCACATGTATATGGCTTGTCTGCCCGACAAGCTGTTGCAGAAGCGCGGGCATCGGTGGCTGCTCTCATCCATGCACAGGTCGATGAAATCATTTTTACCGGTAGCGCAACTGAGGGCAACAATCTTGCTCTGCTTGGCGTTGCGAGCGCACTCGATCACACGAAGCACCACCTTGTAATCAGCGCAATCGAACATCCGGCAGTCATGCAACCGGCACAGCATCTACGCGAAATGGGCTGGGATGTGACCGTGGTGCCGGTGGATAGTTATGGTCGCGTCGATCCCCACGCGGTTGCCGCAGCCTTGCGCCCCGATACTGGTCTTGTGTCGATCATGCACGCGAACAACGAGGTCGGAACGATCCAGCCGATTGCCGAAATCGCCCGTCTCATCAAACCTGCAGGTGTATTGCTGCACACTGATGCCGCGCAGTCGGCTGGCAAGGTTGAAATCGATGTCGATGCACTGGGTGTCGATCTGCTGACCTTGGCGGGGCACAAGTTCTACGCCACGAAAGGCGTAGGTGCGCTGTATGTCAGATCAGGAACGCCAATCAAGCCAATTATGTTTGGTGCCGACCAAGAGCACAGCCTGCGTCCGGGCACAGAAAATGTGCCGCTGATCGTCGGTTTAGGTGCGGCGGCAAAGCTCGCGAGGGAACATCTGCCTGATGCGACAGTAAAACTGAGTGCGCTTCGGAATAAGCTGCACGCACGGCTTGCGGCGACTGTTCCCGGCCTTGTGCTCAACGGGCACCCGACCGAGCATCTGCCCAACACTTTACACATCTCTTTTCCGGGTATCTCCGGGCGCGAATTGTTGTCTCGCGTTGCTGATCGTGTTTCCGCTTCGGTCGGCTCGGCGTGTCATTCCGAGGCGGATGCGGTGAGTGGCGTACTTGCGGCGATGGGGTGCGATGCGGAGCGTGCACGAGGCGCAGTCAGACTCTCGGTGGGATGGATGACAACGTCAGAAGAAATTGAAACCGCTGCGATGGTATTATCTGAAGGTGTGGCCGACTTACTTGTCCGACGGGGTTAGCTCGGATACTGCGGAATAGGTCATCACTAATTTGTCATCACTAATTTTGTCTTGCCATCCTTTTTCGCTTATACTCCGCCGATATGCGCACTATCCTCTCTCTTTGCCTTGTCATCATGTTCTCGCTGAACACCGCCTATGCGGCATCGGTGGGTGTTTGTGATGCCTTGGAACACGCGCCTAACCATGCCGCACATCTTGGGCATCACAATCATGAACACAGTGACGACCCTATACACGATGACACGCAAGCGAGTGGCGATGAGGCGGGTAAGTTGACTGCGGTGAACGGTCATCACCATGACCACGTGCATCCCAGTTTCTCGGTCATCTTGCCGTGCATAATTGGCATGATGCCGTTGATAGAACCCGATTCCCTGGTTGTCATTCCGACCAGAAATTTTGTTTCAGCCCCGCAAACTTCCATCGAATACCCGCCCAAGGCAACGCTCGCCTAATCTGGCGGAATACTTCCCCGTAACTCAAGTAACTGGCCCTGCAAAGGGTTGGTTGGCATGTCCCGTCAAAATTCAGTTTTTGTTTTGACTCGCGTGTTTTTGTAGCTCATTCAACATTTCTATTGGAGTTAATCAATGAATAATTTTTTCCGTATTCTCGGACTGATTGCCCTGTCTATCACTCAACTCGGATGGGCAGGTGAAGACATCGCAATGAGCGCCAAGCAAGCTCAGGCACTCAGCATTACAACGGCTGCTTTGCCCAATAAACAATCCGGCGAAGTCTCCGGCTTACCCGCTCAAGTAGTGATTCCACCCAATCAAATGTTCGTCATTAGCACTCCGCTTCCTGCGATGGTCGAACAGACATTGGTGGGCGTGGGTGATAGCGTCAAAAAAGGGCAGCCGATTGCTCGTTTGCAAAGTCCCGCGTTCGTTGAAGCGCAGCGTGGCTTATCGCAGGCCAGTGTGCAAAACCAACTGGCCAAAGAAAATCTTGCCCGTGATGAATCGTTATGGAAAGACGGCATCATCGCCGAAAGCCGTTACCGCATCAGTAAAGGAACGGCGATTGAATCACAAGCAGCCTTAGCGGAGCGAAAACAAATGTTGCATCTTGCGGGGATGTCAGAAGCCGCGATTGTGCAGCTGCAATCAGGTAACAACTTGAGCAGCTTGTTGACCATTACCGCACCGATTGATGGGGTGGTGTTGGAAAAATCAGTCAGCGCAGGGCAGCGTTTAGATGCCGCCGTGCCGATGTTTACCATCGCCAAACTGAATCCGCTCGGCTTGGAAATACAAGCTCCGCTAGCCGTTACGAGCAGGCTCAAGATAGGTGCGACGATCAACATTCCATCTTTTCACGCCAGTGGCAGATTGACCGCGATTGGGCACAGCCTGACAGGTGCGAATCAAACCATTTTGTTGCGCGGAACGATCACTAAAGGTACAGAAAGTTTGCGCCCGAACCAAACGGTAGAAGTCAGCATAGCAACGGCTGCTGGAGGACGGGCGCAATGGGAAGTGCCCAATAGTGCCATTGCACGCATTGCCGAAAAAACCGTGCTATTCGTCGTAACCGCTACAGGATTTCGTGTACAGCCTGTTGAGGTATTAAGTGAAGGCGCGCAGAGCAGCGTCATCAGCGGCACACTCAAAGGCGATGAAAAAATCGCGGTGGGCGGCATCTCTACTCTTAAAGCCAGCAGTATGGGAATGGGAGGGGGCGAATAATGTTTACCAAGCTGCTTGAATTTGCGTTGACACAACGCCTGTTAGTGGTGGCACTCACGCTACTGCTGATCGGTGCGGGTGTTTCCGCTTACCGTGATTTGCCGATTGATGCGTTTCCCGATGTGTCGCCGACGCAGGTCAAAATTATTATGAAAGCCCCCGGCATGACACCGGAGGAAGTTGAGACGCGCATTGTTGCGCCCATCGAACTGGAGATGCTGGGTATCCCTAAGCAAGATGTTTTGCGCTCCACTTCAAAGTATGCCATTGCCGATATTACGATCAATTTTAATGAAGGAACGGACATCTACTGGGCGCGCCAACAAGTTGCTGAGCGGCTGGGTAATGCACAACGTGATTTGCCTGCGGGAGTGAGTGGCGGGCTTGCGCCGATTACCACCCCGTTGGGCGAAATGTTTATGTTTACCGTGGAAGGTGAAGGCTATTCGCTGGAGCAACGCCGCACCATTCTCGATTGGACGATACGCCCCGCACTGCGCACTTTGCCCGGCGTAGCAGATGTCAATTTGCTGGGCGGCTTGGTACGCAGTTTTGAAGTTGTGCCAAATCACCATGCCCTTGCTGCACGCGGCATTTCCACTGCCATGCTGGAACAAGCTATCCAGACGAACAACCGCAACGATGGTGCGGGACGCATTAACGATGGCGATGAAGCACTGTTAGTGCGCACTGAAGGCAATATAAAAAATATGGATGATGTGCGCAACATCGTGATTGCCAGTCCCAACGGTAATCCGATTCGTATCAGTGATGTGGCGGAAGTACGCATCGGTAGCCTGACCCGCCTGGGTGTTGTCACCAAGGATGGGCAAGGTGAAGCCGTGGAAGGCGTGGTGGTCGGTTTGCGCGGTGCAAATGCGCAGAAAGTGGTTTCGACAGTAAAAGCGAAATTGGCCGAACTTGCTCCCACGCTGCCGCAAGGCGTTACCCTTCAAGTTTTGTATGATCGTGGCAGCTTGGTGGAACGCGCCGTTGGTACAGTATCCAGCGCGATCACCGAGGCCATCGTGCTGGTTGTTATTCTGCTGGTACTATTCCTTGGCAATCTACGCGGGGCGATTGTGGTTGCCGTCACGTTACCACTCGCCATGTTGCTTACTTTCATTCTCATGCAGCAGTTTGGCTTGTCCGCTAATTTGATGAGCTTGGGTGGATTAGCCATTGCGATTGGCATGTTGGTCGATGCGGCGGTGGTCGTGGTGGAGAACATTGAATCGCATCTTGCACATGATAAAAATACCGGGAAGTTGCCGCATCTGCACATCATGTTCCGTGCGGTGAAAGAAGTGATTACCCCCGTTGCGGCAGGTGTCGCCATTATCATCATTGTGTTTTTGCCGTTGCTGAGTTTGCAAGGATTGGAAGGGAAATTATTCACTCCCGTGGCGTTGACTATAGTGTTCGCGCTGGCGGCATCGCTGCTGTTGTCGCTCACCGTCGTGCCGATGCTCGCTTCTTTTTTGCTCAAACAGGCTAATCACCAAGAGCCGTGGTTGGTGCGCAAGGCGATGGGGATTTACGCACCGTTGTTGCAACGCGTCTTAAGCAAGGAGCGCGTGGTCATCGTTAGCGCATTGGTAATGCTGGTGTTGACGGGCGTGGTCTATACCCAAATCGGCAAGACTTTTATGCCGGAAATGGATGAAGGCGACATCATCGTCGGTATTGAAAAGCTACCTTCCGTTAGCTTGGAACAAACGGCGGCAATTGATTTGAAAATTCATCAAGCGATTATGAGCCAAGTGCCAGAAGTGAAGAGCATCGTGGCGCGTGCGGGTTCAGACGAGCTGGGTCTTGATCCAATGGGGCTGAATCAAACCGATACTTTTTTGGTACTCAAGCCGATGAAAGAATGGCGTGAGCCGAGCAAGGAATGGCTGATAGGTGAGTTGCGCAAGGTGCTGGATCAGCTACCTGGTATTTCTTACAGTTTTACCCAGCCGATTGCGATGCGTGTTTCGGAAATGCTGACGGGTGCACGAGGCGATGTGGCGATCAAGATTTTCGGCACGGACTTGAACAAGCTTAACGAAACCGCCGAACAAATGGTCAAGGTGCTGAAAGGTATCAAGGGCAGCCAAGATGTCTATACCACGGAGAATACGGGTGTGCAGTATTACCGCGTGGCGATAGACCGACTTGCCGCAGGGCGTTTGGGCTTCAGCGTGGACGACATCAGCAACATTTTGCGCAGCCAAATCGAAGGACAACAACTCGGCATCGTGATTGAAGACGGACGACGCACACCGCTTATTCTGCGTGGTGAAACTCGCATTCAACAATCGCCCGCGTTGTTTGCCGCACTTACGCTGCCTTTGCCTAACGGACAAAGCGTACCGCTGTCGGTAGTGGCGAAACTGGAGCGCGTCGATGGCCCAGTGAAAGTGGATCGAGAAAATGGTCAACGCATGGTGGTGGTGCAAAGCAATGTGCATGATCGTGATTTGGTCGGTTTTGTCGATGAAGCCAAGGCTACTGTCGCTCAAAAAATCAAACTGCCACAAGGCTATCGTCTAACTTGGGGTGGCGAATTTGAAAATCAACAACGTGCTGCGGCACGCCTCAGCGTGGTGATTCCCGTCGCACTGGGCATGATTTTTATGTTGTTGTTTGCCACCTTTGGCTCGGTGCGCCAAGCCGTATTGGTATTGACCAACATTCCGTTTGCACTCATCGGTGGCGTTATGGCGTTATGGGTGAGCGGGGAATATATGTCCGTGCCTGCATCGGTTGGTTTCATTGCCTTGCTCGGCATCGCAGTACTCAACGGCGTGGTGATGGTCACTTATTTCAATCAACTCCATGCGCAAGGTTTAGATATTGCACAAGTCGTACTTGAAGGCGCAAAACGCCGACTGCGTCCGGTATTGATGACTGCCAGCATTACCGCGTTTGGTTTATTGCCGCTGCTATTTGCAACAGGGCCAGGTTCGGAAATTCAGAAGCCACTCGCCATTGTGGTGATTGGCGGACTGATTAGCTCTACTTTGTTGACGCTGATTATGTTACCCATCTTGTATCGCCGTTTTGGCTTAGAACGTGTGAAGGAAATCAAATGAAAGAAATGAATTGTTGTTTGACGCTGGTCTGTCATCACTCTTTGGAAGAGCGGTTGGTGGATCACTTGTTGGAACATCCCGAATGGGTGTACGGGTTTTCTGTCATGAACATGGAAGGTGGCAGTCAAAAAGAAATATTGTTGAGCATGATCGAGCAGGTACGCGGGCGTTCGCGGCGGGTACAAATCCAAATGGTGATGAATCTCGATGATGCGCGTGAACTTATTGCTTGCCTGAAGCAGGAAGAACATAACCCTGAAATGGCTTACTGGATAACGCCGATAATTGAATTTGGGAGGTTGGTATGAAACGAAATGTAGCGGGTGCAAAGTGGAAAATTGGAAGCGGCTTATTAGGGTTAGCATTGTTCAGTAGCTTCGCCAATGCAGAAGGAATCAATCGCCCCGATTTGCCGCCACAGGCGCAAATTGACAGAGCGTTGAACCAACACTTGTTGGTGTTGAATGCCACTAACGAGCTAAAAATAGAACACACCAATCAGCGTAAGTGGAATAGCGGTAATTATGAATTTAATGTGCGTGCAGGCACGGGGCAACGCAGTGTTACCAGCACCGGAGAAAAGTTAAAGGAATGGGATATTGGACTGGAACGCCCGCTGCGCCTGCTCAATAAGGTGGGTATTGATGAGGGCATCGGGGTGGCCAGTGTCGCACGTGCCGAATATGCACTCGGCGATGCACGCCATGAAGCGGCACGCACGTTGTTGCAAATGTGGTTTGCGTGGCAACGCGAACAGGCTCAAGTTACGTTGTGGCAACAGCAAGCGGACATTCTTAAACAGCAAGCACAGCTGGTTGAGAAACGCGTCAAGGCAGGCGATGCACCCAAGCTGGAATTGAATCTCGCATTAGCAGCTTCTGCTCAAGCAAGCGTACCGTTGCATCAAGCACAATTGCGGACGCAGCTTGCTAGCAATGCTTTGAAAAAACAATTTCCTGCTATTCAATTGCCTGAGCAAGTATTGCTGGCGATGCCGCAGATGATTAACCATGACCTTGCTTATTGGAAAGCCATCGTACTCGAACACAACCATGAGCTGGGTGTCGTGCAACAGCAAAACCTTGTGCAACAACTGTTAGTGCAGCGTAGCCGCGCCGACCAACTGCCCGATCCGACCGTCGGCGTGCGTTATGCCAAAGAAGCGAGCGGTAACGAAAAAGTGGCGGGCGTGTATGTCAGTGTGCCACTGCCTTCCGTGTCACGCCGTGCCACGGCTGACAGCGCGATCCAACAAGCAGCCATTGCTGCCGACCAGGAAGCCTTTGTCAAACGCCGTTTGGAAGGCGACATCTACGCGACACATACTCAGGCAGTCAGTAATTACAGCACTTGGCAGCAAGCACATGAGGCTGCACAAGCGATCCGCAGCAATGCCGAACTGACAGCCAAAGCGTACAGTTTGGGAGAAAACAGCCTGCTGGATAACCTGACTGCCCGCCGTTTTGCGTTGGAATCATCCTTGGCGGAAAGCCTCGCACAACTTGATGCCAATGAAGCCCGCTACCGTTTGTTGCTGGATGCCCATCAGCTGTGGTCATTGGGCAATGATGAAAATGAGCATCATGCCAATCACTATTGATTGAAGTGCTAACCACTTAACCGAGCCAGTTAAAGAATGCTGGTTCGGTTAGCGGTTATAGCGGTCAGTATTTTAGCGATGCACTTAAACTTAGGATAAAAATTATGAGTACGCATTGTCACGATGATAACTGTGAGTCCGTCACTGCAAACACGCCGCGTTATCGCCGCGTGTTATGGGTGGCACTCATCATTAACGCTGCCATGTTTTTGGTTGAAATTTGGGGTGGCTCATTGGCGAGTTCCATTTCTTTGCTGGCGGATTCAGTGGACTTTATGGGCGATGCCGCCAATTACGGCATATCCCTGCTGGTGCTATCGATGGGGATAACGTGGCGCGCACGCGCGGCAATGCTCAAAGGATTATCTATGGGCGCGTTTGGTGTGCTGGTGCTGGTAAAAGTGACGTGGGATTTTTTTCACGGAACAACGCCTGAGCCGCTGACGATGAGTTTGATTGCTTTACTTGCGCTCATGGCGAATGTTACCGTTGCCGTGTTGCTTTATGCGTATCGGGAAGGCGATGCGAATATGCGCTCGGTGTGGCTGTGCAGCCGCAATGATGCCATCGGCAATTTGGCGGTCATGTCGGCAGCCTTTGGTATTTTTGTAACAGGTTCAAATTGGCCTGATCTTTTTGTGGCAGTGGGAATGGCAAGCCTTGCAATCTCATCCTCGGTTTCAGTGATACGGCAAGCTCAGAGAGAATTGCAAACAAGATAAACTGCAGGCCGAATTGTAAAAGGGGAAACCATCATGCTTTATTACGTTCTCAAGGTTGCTATTTCTGCATTGCTAATTGTTGCTATCACAGAAATATCGAAGCGCAGCACAGAGTTCGCGGCACTGGTTGCGGCACTGCCCCTGACCTCCGTGCTGGCTTTCGTCTGGTTGCATTGGGAGTCTGCACCCCCTGAGCGGATTGCAGATCTGTCAGTGCAGATTTTTTGGCTGGTCATTCCTTCTTTGGCTTTATTTTTAATTCTGCCTCTTCTGTTGAAGCAAGGGATTGGATTTTGGCTAAGTTTGGGATTGTCGGCGGGTGCGACAGTGGGTTGTTATTTTCTGTTGTTACCCTTGCTGCGGAAAGCTGGTGTAAATTTATGAGTCTGCCAAAACATTAGCCTACGCCGCCAGGCAGATTAGCCGAATCTGCCAGTGATGTAGTGGCTTCTACATAACGCGCTTACGCGCATTAGTCTCCCGCAGCTTCTTGTATTCGAGATGATCGGTGCAATCGGTTTGCTCGCTCTTGCCGCGAATGGCACGTGTTTTTTTGCTCTGGCGGCATCGGATGACATCAATATGAGCTCGGTTTGGCTGTGTTCCCGTAACGACATTATTGCCAACATATCGGTATTACTTGCCGCCGCAGGCGTTTGGTTAACCCATTCCGGTTGGCCTGACATTTTGGTTGGATTGGCTCTTGCCACACTTTTTCTGCGCTCGGCACTTCACGTGTTGCGCGAAGCGACCAGAGAGCTTCGAACCGACAATGGCTAACTTAACGAACACCCATTTCAAGCTATTACAAACTCAGATGAAACGTTACGACCAAATGAAACTGAGCGTGTAGCAGGCATGGGCGGCTCACGGTTTTATCAGCTACTTCTATTACATGGGTTTATTAAAAAATCTCAAGCAACACCCCAACCCGATTTGAAAGTAGCAAAAGACAGAATGAAGAGCGAATGATGAAAGCAAAAAACATAGGCAGTAACTTCGATGACTTTCTGAGTGAAGAAGCCATGCTGGACGAAGCCACAGCGGTAGTAGTTAAGTGTGTCATCGCCTGTCAAATTGACAGTGAGATGCAAGCGCAGAACCTCACCAAATCTTCGACGGCAAAAAAGATGCGCACCAGTCGAGCCGCTCTTAATAATCGGCTGCTGGATGCAACGGATACCAGCCTCAAGCTCACCACGCTATCCAGTGCAGCTTCTGTGCTGGGAAAAAAATTGCGGGTTGAGTTAGCCGCCACCTAGTCTGAATTATCCATGCGGAATAAAGTTGTTATGTATTGAGAGGTGTTTCATGAAAACATTAGAAGTTGGGTAATGGCATCACGGATGTGGCGGGGAGTCCACTGGCAAGAAGTGTGGCACAGCGGACGTTGACTTAGCCATCATTATTAAAGAGCAAGTGCGTTCATTTGGGAATCACGCGCTTCGCAGATATAATCCACACACGTTCTACAGCACATCTATGGCGCGTTTAGCGTGACTAAAAATAAACTCAGACACAAAGGCAAGGCAAGATTGGTGCTGTTTTTTAGATTTCAAAAATTGAATACAATCTTTTAGATAAATTTTCTGTTGATTATTGAGTGGGAGTGAATTATCTTGTTTTTCTGAGTCCAGAGGGGCTTGAATTCCCTGGATTTTCTAATCCACTGGCTTACTCTTATGGAGTTGAGTCCAAGCAGATATCTTAAACGAGCGTTTCCAACCTGTCCCTCCCATCTAAGCAGCAATTTCAGCTGTCGCAATCTTTGCGGGTCGAGTTTTTTTCATACAGATATAGTGTCTTATGATGTACGCGGATGAACTACTTTCTTGTCTGCATGTACGCTCTTATTAGGGGTAGAGAAAAGCACTTGAGCTCGACTCATGCACTAGCTTTTTCCAGTGCTGCGTGTGCTTGTTCCGCGTTCTCGCACAGTATTACGACGATACCCATTTGGGATAATTGTGGATAGAAATTCTGTCTAATTTAAATAAATGCTCCAGCACTGGCGCGGCTTCCAGCGGTGTAAAAAGTAAACATCATATTAGACAGACTTTTTATTTATTTGCTAATATACAGAGCGATGAGTTAAACTGCCGTCCTGCTTTGGGAGCAGGATGTCGGGAGTTCGAATCTCTCCACCCCGACCAGGTTTTTTCCAGTAGTTAATTCGAGAATTTGTGCCCGTAGCTCAACCGGATAGAGCACCAGCCTT